>Ga0302325_10010615_pt1 | contig 19944 bp, 18 predicted proteins | sample Palsa_T0_2_FD_201948 | JGI IMG/M metagenome (GOLD analysis project Ga0302325, IMG submission 201948) | Peat permafrost microbial communities from Stordalen Mire near Abisko, Sweden - Palsa_T0_2 | ecosystem: Environmental > Terrestrial > Soil > Palsa > Peat permafrost | place: Sweden: Abisko...
GACTTGCCGTTTCCGGCCAGCAGCGTGGTCCGGGCGGCCTCGGTCCAGATCACCTGCTCGCGCCCCGGGCCCACCCCCACGAGCGTCACCGGGGCGCCGGTGTGCTCGGCGATGAAGTCCAGGTACTCGCGGGCCGCGTCCGGCAGGTCCGAGAACGTGCGGCAGTCGCCCAGATCGGCGTTCCACCCGCGCAGCTCCGTGAGCCCGGCGGTGGTGTGGTGGAGGACCGTCTGGTGGTAGGGGAAGTCGTCGAATGTCGCCCCTTCGGCTCCCTTGTAGGAGGTGCACACCTGAATGCGGTCCACTCCCGACAGGACGTCCAGCTTCGTGACCACGAGCGCCGTCATGGTGTTCAGCCGCGCCGCATAGCGCAGGGCGACGAGGTCCAGCCAGCCCGTGCGCCGCGGCCGTCCGGTGGTGGTGCCGAACTCGCCGCCGCGCTCGCGGATCTGCTCGCCCATCTCGTCGTGGAGCTCGCTGGGGAAAGGGCCCGCGCCGACCCGCGTGGTGTAGGCCTTGGAGACCCCCCAGATCTCATCGATGCTCTTCGGTCCGACGCCCGTGCCCACGCACGCGGCGCCCGACAGCGGATTCGAGGAGGTGACGAACGGGTAGGTGCCGTGGTCGATGTCCAGCATCGCGCCCTGCGCCCCCTCGAAGATGATCTTCTTGCCCTCGTCGAGCATGTCCCACATGAGCTTTGACGTGTCTGCGATGTGCTGCTCCAGACGGTGGCCGTAGGTCAGGTACTCCTCGGTCATGGTGTGCAGGTCGAGCGCGGGGTCCTTCTCGAACGGCCGCAGCGACAGCCGCTTGGGCTCCATCGCCGCGACGATCTTCTTCTTCAGGATCTTCTCGTCCAGCAGGTCCTGCACGCGGATTCCGAGCCGCGCCGCCTTGTCGGCATAGCACGGCCCGATGCCCCTGCGCGTGGTGCCGATCTGCAGGCTCCCCAGCTTGGCCTCACCCGCCGAGTCGAGCAGCAGGTGGTAGGGCATGATCAGATGCGCGTTGGCCGAGATGCGCAGCCCGCTCACGTCGATGCGCCGCGCGCGCAGGGCGTCCAGCTCCTCGATCAGCACCTTCGGGTCGATCACCACGCCGTTGCCGATCACGCAGCGCTTGCCCGCGTACAGGATCCCCGACGGGATCAGATGGAGCTTCCACTCCTCCCCGTCGCGCACGATCGTGTGCCCGGCGTTGTTCCCTCCCTGAAAGCGCACCACCGCGTCGGCCCGCTCGGCCAGCAGGTCGGTGATCTTCCCCTTGCCCTCATCGCCCCACTGGGCGCCGACTATCACGATCCCTGGCATGCCAACAGAGTGTAGGCGGGGCCGGGTCAGGCCGAGCGCGCGGGCGCACGGAACTCGCGCCGCTTGTCCTCGCCGAACAGGGGAATCAGATCGCCGCAGATCTCCACCAGGCGCGAGACGGTGCGCGAGCCGAGACGCTCTGACAGCTCGTCGGGCATGAGGTTGGTGGTGGCCACGATCGCGCGCTCGGCCTCATAGCGGGCGTTGACGATCGAGTACAGCTGCTCGAGCACCCAGTCGGTGCGGTGCTCGGCTCCCAGATCGTCGATGTGCAGCAGGTCGACGTCGGTCAGCCGGTCCAGGAAGTCGAGCTTCCCCTCCTCGGAGTCCATCGCCTCACGCAGCAGATTTAGCAGCCGCGGCAGCGAATAGATGGCCACCGAATACCCCGCATCGAGCGCCGCTTTGGAGACCAGCATGGCAAGCGTGGTCTTGCCCGTGCCCACGTCACCCTGGATCCACAGACCTCTGCCTGATCTGAGGTTGCGCTCGATCTCGCGTATGTAGCGCCGCAGCGACTGGATCTGATCGGGCGCGCTTCTGGCGATGTCGCTGACCGGAGGGCGCTCGAAGGACACGCCCTGGTACCTGCGGGGTATGCGGCCCTTGAAGCGCCTGGTGCGCACCGTCGCGATGCGCGCCGCCCGGCAGTCACAGTCCGAGGCGGTGTTGGTGGCCTCGTCGACCACGAACCCGCTGCCGTCGCAGCGGCCCACAGGACAGGTCTCCTCGCGCTGGCCGGCGGCGGGTATGCGGGAGCCGAGATCCACGACTCGGGGAGCGCTCCCGGCACCGTCGGAGCTCACTGGGTGAACCGCTCCCCGGCGTAGTTCATGAACTTCGGGTACTCCTTCTGGAAGGTCAGCGTGACCTTGCCGACCGCCCCGTTGCGGTGCTTGGCGATGATCAGATCGGCCTCACCGGGGCGCTCTGAGTCCTCGTTGTAGTACTCGTCGCGATAGATGAACATCACCAGGTCCGAGTCCTGCTCGAGGTTGCCGCTCTCGCGCAGGTCGGACAGCTGCGGTTTCTTGTCCGGGCGCTGCTCCACCGCGCGGCTCAGCTGCGACAGCGCTATCACCGGGACTCCCAGCTCGCGCGCCAGGATCTTGAGGCCCCGGCTGAGCTCGCCCACCGCGGTCACGCGGCTGTCGTAGCGGCTGTCGGTGCGCATCAGCTGGAGGTAGTCGATGATGATCAGACCCAGCCCGCCCTCGCACTGGCTGTGCAGCCGCCTGGCCTTGGCGCGGATCTCGAGCATCCCCACGTCGCTCGAGTCGTCCACCCACAACGGCGCCGTGGCCAGGCGCTGCGAGGCCTTCAGGATCTTGGGCCAGCGCTGCTCGGCCACCCGCCCCTTGCGCAGCTCCTCGCCCTTGATCCTCGCCTGCGAGGCGACGAACCGCTGCGCCAGCTCGGCCTCGGCCATCTCCAGCGAGAACAGCGCCACCGGCTTGTTGTGCTCGACCGCGGCGTTCTCCGCGATGTTGCACACGAGCGCGCTCTTTCCCATCGCCGGGCGGGCGGCCACGATGATCAGGTTGCCCGGCTGGAATCCGCCGGTGATCTCGTCCAGATCGCGGAAACCCGAGGGCGTGCCCGTCAGCGAGGTGCCTTCCAGCGACAGCCGGTGGAGCTTCTCGAGCTCCTCGTGCAGCACCTCCTCGATCGCCCGGAAGTCCTGCTGGCGGTCGTCGCGTGCCACCTCGAGCATCGCCTTCTCGGCCTGCTCCACGAGCTCCCGCGGAGCGGCCTGGTGGCCGAGAACGCTCTCCTGGATCTGATAGGAGGCCCGCAGCAGGCGCCGCAGCAGCGCGTTCTCGCGCACGATCTGCGCGTAGCGCCGCGCATGCCCGGCCGCGGGCACCACTCCGGTCAACTCGTCCACCGTGGCGGCCCCGCCGACGTCCTCCAGGCGGCCCATCTGGCGCAGCCGGTCGGTGACCGTCAGCACGTCCACCGGCTCTGACTCGTTGTACAGCGCCAGCATCGCCTCGTAGATGGCTCCGTGGCGCTCGCGGTAGAAGTCCTGCGCGCGCAGCCCCTCTTCGATCACCAGCGCGTACAGCGAGCGGTCGGACAGCAGGATCGCTCCCAGCACCGACTGCTCGGCGTCGAGGTTGTGCGGCGGCGCGATCGCGCCGCCGTTGACGCTCGCTGAGCCGTTGGCGTGAGAGACGGCGCTCATGGCCTGGGCGAGTCTAGGCGGCCGTCCGTCGCCGACCGCGATCGCTCTCCGCTATGTCGGCCCGAATTGTTTACCACGAACACATGTTCGCAGCCGGCGCGGACTGGACGCGGGCGCGGCCCGGCCCGCAGCCGGGCGGGGGGGCGGCTACTTCTTGGCGACAACCATCGTCTTGATGGTCGCCGTGACATTCGGCACGACCTCGACCACCACCATGTACGTGCCCACGTTCCTGATCGGCTCGGGCATGTGCACGCTGCGTTTGTCGATCTTCAGCCCACGCGCTTCCCGGATCGCGGTGGCGATGTCCTGCGCGGTCACAGACCCGAACAGCCTGCCGTCCGCGCCCGCCTGCTGGGGAACCGTGAGAACGGTCCGGTTCAGCAGGTTCACGTTCTCCTGGGCTTTCTCGACGGCGTTGCGCTCGGCTCTCTCGGCCGCCTCCTGGCGCTCGCGGATGGCCTGGATCGCGCCTCGGGTGGCCGGCTGGGCGAGTTTGCGCGGGATCAGGTAGTTGCGCAGGTAGCCCTTGGACACGTCCACCACCCTGCCCTGCTCGCCGAGCGTCTCGACGTCCTCGAGCAGAATCGCCTCGGGCATTGAAGCCGCCTACCTTTCCCGGTCGCGATCGCCGCGTTCGCGGCGCGGGCTGTCGTCGCGTCCACCCTCGTTCACGTACGGCAGCAGCGCCAGCTCGCGAGCGCGCTTGACCGCACGCGCGATCTGCACCTGGTGGCGGCGGCAGGAGCCGGTGATCCGCCGGGAGCGGATCTTGCCCTTCTCGGAGATGAACTTCTTCAGCGACGCCACGTCCTTGTAGTCGACCTGCTCGACCTTGTCGCGGCAGTGCTGACACGGCTTGCGCCGGCCGCTGCCGGGCCCGCCCTTCTTGTCGCGCCGGCGAACCGGCTTGCCGCGACCGCGTGCTTTTGCCATCAGCGTGCTCCGCCGCTTCGGCGCTCGCGGACTTCCGGCATGGTGATGCTCATAGACACAAAAGAACCTCGCTGTACTCAGAACGGAATGTCGTCGTCCCCGGTCTGACCGGTGACAGGTGCGGGCTGGAAATCGCCGTCATCGACGGGGACGTCTGAGCCCTTGGAGGCCCCGTTGCCCGCAAACCCGCCTCCACCGGAGGCATCATCGCGCGAGCCCAGGAACTGCACCGAGTCGGCAATGATATCGGTTGCCTGGCGTTTCGTGCCGTCCTGGGACTCCCACTCGCGCCACTCGAGCCGCCCGTCGATCGCCACAGGGCGTCCCTTCGACAAAAAGCGGGCGGCATTCTCGCCCTGCGCGCCCCACACCGTGACGTTGAAGTAGTTGGGCTTGTCCTCCCACTCGCCGGTGCTTCCGTTCTTGCGGCGCGTGTTGCACGCGATGCGCAGACTGCACACCGACATGCCGCTCGGCAGCGAGCGCAGCTCCGGATCGGCGGTCAGGTTTCCGGTCATCACGACCCTGTTGATGTTGGTGGCGGCCACGTTCTCTTCCTTTCAGCTTTTTCCCCGTCCCGGTCGCGGGACATCGAGCTTCGAGTCTAGTCACGAGCTCGGGCGCGATCTCCTCGCGCCCGGCCCGGGACCCCGCTACATGCGAGCTTTTGCCCGCCCCGGGCGCCCGCCGCCAGGCTCGGCCGCGCGGCCCGCCGGCGAGCCCCACCACGAATGCCGCCGCGCAGCCCCGGCAGGGGCGGAGCCGATCCTCACTCAGACTGCCCGGAGCGCTCGCCGGCCCTGCTCGAGGCGCCGCGCGAAGAGGTGCCGAACACCTCGTCCCAGTAGGGGGCGCTGATGCCGAAGCCGCGCGTCTCGTCCTGGAAGTGGTGGCGCATGTGCCGCTCGCGCAGCATCCGCCCCAGCCGCCCGTGCGGGCGGAAGTGGTGCAGGTAGTAGTGCATCATGTCGTACACCAGATAGCCGGTGAAGAAGCCGGCGCCCAGCCCGGGCGCGTAGCGCTCGCCGAAGATCAGATACAGCAGCCCGAACACGACGGCCCCCAGCGGCACGCTCACCGCGGGCGGCATGACCAGCCGCAGAGGATCGTTGGGGTGGTCGTGGTGCACGCCGTGGATGATCCAGTGCATGCGCGCGCCGAGGCCGTCCTCGGGCTCGAAGTGGAACACCACGCGATGAAGCCAGTACTCAAACAACGTCCACAGCGCATATCCGGCGAGGATGAGCCCCACCACCGCCGGCACGCTCTCGCGCGAAAGCCCCCACGCGGCCAACGCCGCGATCGCGGGCGCGAAGATCAGGACCGGCACCGCGGGATGCACTCGCGACAGTGCGTCCAGCAATCTCGAGTCGAACATCGGCGGCGACGCACGCAGCACGTCCGTCCGGCGCGGCGAGCGATCGCTCGTGTCTTCAGCCCAGCCCATGGGTCTGATCTTATTACCCCTGCGCCGCTCGTGTAAGCGCTGCGCTGCGGTCTCCCACGGGACCGCCGCTGCGCGGGCGGCGCTATGCCGGCTCGCCCACCTCAGCGTCGGCGTCCGCCACCACGACCTCCGCCGCGAGGACCTCCACCTCATCCTCAGCCACGGGCTCGACCACCGCTGCGACCTCGACCAGCGCCTGCGGCTCGCCGTGCGGATCCTCGGCAGGGGCGGCCAGCACGTCCGGCGCGTCCGGGACGCCCGGCTTCAGCTTGATGATCCGAAAGCGCATGATGCCATCCGTGATGCGAAGCGTGCGGTCGAGCGCGCCGAGCATCTCCGGTGTGCCGGCGTGGAACTGGAGCAGGTGGTACTCGGCGTCGGCTTTGCGGTCGATCGGATAGGTCAGCGTCCTATCGCCCCAGTCGTCCTGGCGCAGGAACTCCCCCTGGGCTTCGATCGCAGCACGCGTGTCGGTGAGTATCTTGGCGCGCGTCGTCTCCTCGGCCTGCGGGTCGAGCAACAGCACGAGATCGTATGTGGGTGCGGGCAGGGTCATATGCGTCGCCTGTGGAAGCCTAGCGGCTCCGGCCCTTCGCGCGGATGTCCGCCAGCTGCTCGTCGATCCAGTCGCCGGGGTCGCGCGAGGTGACGATCTCCACGAGCCCGCTCGCCCGGCGGCGGCGCTCGGCCGGATCCATGGTCAGCGCGGCATAGATCGAGTTGGCGAGCTCCTGGATGTCGAACGGGTTCACCGACAGCGCGTAGTCGCCCAGCTCCTCATGGGCGCCGGTGTTCTCCGAGAGGATCGAGACCCCCTCGCGCTCGTTCACGATCGGCCCCTCCTTGGCGACCAGGTTCATGCCATCGAACATCGCGTTCACCAGCAGCACGTCGTAGTGCTTGTAGGCCGCCATCGCCTCCTCCAGGTCGTCGCGCAGCTTCAGCTGAACCGGCATCCAGTCGGGCGTGCCATGGCGATGGTTGACCACCGCCACCAGCGCCTCGATCCGCTCCAGGTACTCCGCATACTGGGGCACGTCGGTACGCGAGGGCATCATCTGCGCGATGAACGTCACCCGCTCGGAGAACTCGGGATGCTGCTCGAGAAACAGGTCGAACGCGGAGAATCCGCGCAACACGTTCTTGCTCAGATCGGCCCGGTCCACGCGCAGGATCAGGAAGTCGCGCCGGCGCCGCAACAGCTCGCGCTCGAACTCGCTCACGCGAGCGCTCTGCGCGATCAGCCGGGTCGCTGAGTGGTCGATCGGCAGCGGATATGCCCTCACCCACACCTCGCGCTCCCCGAACTCGACGACACCCCGCTCGAAGTCCACGTCGAGGTCCATCAGATCGCGGCAGCACTGCAGGAAGTTCGTACGGTAGGAGCGGGTGTGAAAGCCCACGATGTCGTTCGCCAGAAGGCCCGTGAATATCTCCTCGCGGATTCGCGTCGGAAGCACCCGCCAGGCGTCCGACTGGGTCCACGGGATGTGGATGAAATGGTGCAGAAACGCATCCGGCCGCGCACGCCGCACCAGGTCGGGCAGCGTGTACAGGTGGTAATCGTGGACCATCACCACCGGCTCCTCCACGTCCTGGATCTCCTCCACCACCGCCCGCGCGAGGTCCTCGTTGACCGCGTTGTAGCCGAACTCGAACGCCTCGATCTCCTCGCGCCGGATGTCGGGGGCGTTGGACAGGTCCCACAGGTAGTGCTGGATGAACCACAGCATCGGGTTGGCGAAGACGTTGTAGAACCAGTCGTAGGCCTGCGGGTCGCTGACGACAAACCGCACCTGGAACTCGCCGCCGCCCGGCGAGTGCACCGGGAACGCCTGCTCGTCGTGCTTGCGTGAGACCTCCGCGTCGTACTCGCTCATCGCCGAGGCGATCCAGATCACGTCGCGGTGCGTCGCCAGCCCCGTCAGCGCCGTCACCAGCCCGCCCGACCCCCGCTGGGCCTGCCCGTCGGCGTGAAATGTCACAGGACCCCGGTTCGACACCAGCACGAGCTGGGTCCGGCCGGAGCCTTCCTCGGTCATGGCCCCTTCAGCTCGTTGAAGATGCGCAGGTAGTCCCGCAGGTAGCGCGGCGTGAGGAAATGCGTGCGCACGTACTCCTTTCCGCGTTTGCCCAGCGCCTTGCCGAGCCCCGGGTCGGCGAGCACGCCCAGAGCCCGCTCGGCGCATTCGTCGGCGCTCGAGACCAGATACCCGGTCACGCCGTCCTCGATCTGCAGCGGTATGCCGCCCACGTCTCCGCCGATGAACGGCCGTGCCTTCCAGATGGCCTCCGAGACCGTCAGCCCGAAACCCTCGCGGGTCGACTTCTGGATGAGCACGTCGGCGTGCGACTGGAACGCGTTGACCTCGATCGCGCCCACGTTGTTGAAGTTGTTGAGGATGTGTATGTCGGGGTCGCCGTCCGCGTGGGCGATCGTCGCATTGAAGAAATCCCACCCCTCGGGATCGTCTGAGGCCATCGAGCCGACCAGCGCGAGCTGCACCTCGGGCAGGGACTCCTTCACGGTGCGATAGGCGTCGATCACTCCCAGCGGGTCCTTCCACGGGTCAAAGCGCGACACCTGGCACATCAGCGGCCGGTCGAGGTCGATCCCGAACTGCCCGCACACGAAGGCCGCGTCCTCGGGCGACAGCGCCATGTTCTTCGGCGTCAGCGGGTCGATCGCCGGCGGCACCACGTTGACCGTGCCGTTCATCCCCGCGGGAACGTACTCGCGCATGTGAAACAGCGACTCGGGGTAGTCCGCGATGTAGGGCAGAAGCTGGGCGATCGTGTGCGGGTTGGGCGTCGACAGGTCGATGTGACAACGCCACACCCAGCCCTTCGCCTTCTCGGGCACCAGCCCGAACAGCGCGGCCGGCTGCGGGTCGTGGACCAGGCACACGTCCCAGCCCGCCGACAGCTCACGTGCATTCATCTCGTTGTACTGCCGCCAGGTATCCCACTGCTCCTCGTCGAGATCCACCGCGGCGCCCTGAAGGGCATTGTGCATGAGCTTGGTTGCGTTGAAGAACTCCTCGCGCCCGTAGATGACCTGCCACTCGCACTCGAGCCCCACGTCGCGCATCAGCGGCACGAGCGTGTACAGGATCTCCGACACCCCGCCGCCGAACGCCGTTGCCGAGATGTGCACGACCCGGCTGCCCTTCAGTGGCTCTGCCAACTCGCGGATTTCGGCGATCAGCTCCCGCCCGCAGATGTGCGTGTAGTCGGCGAGCGTCTTGTGTCCTACTGCCACGGGCTGGAGCACGCGGAAGCACGATACCTAACGGCGTGCGGGACTTTTCCGAGCGGCCCTCGCCGCCGCCTGGCTGCGCGGCCGCTCGAGGACCGCACTATGGTCTAGCCCGATGCTCAACTGGCGCCTCTACCGGGCGGCCTTCGTGCCCTTTCTGCTCGCGCTTCTGATCGCTGCCTTCTCGCTCAGCCCGCGGGCGCTGCCGCTCACCTCGACGCTCCCGCCCGACGCATTCTCGGGCGCGAGCGCGCTGAGTCTCACCGACAGCCTCGCCGCCGAATTCCCCGACCGCCGCGCCGGCAGCCCCGGCGATGATGCCCTGGCCGCGCGCATCTCGGAGCTCCTCGAGGGCCTTGGCGGGACGGCCGGCGGGGGCTTCTCGGTCCATACCCGCCGCTTCCGGGCGCGGACCATCGACGGCGAGCGCTCGCTCGCCACCGTCATCGCCCAGCGCCCGGGATCGACCAACGCCTCACCGATCGTGCTCCTCGCCCATCGCGACGCCCTCGCGCGCGGCTCGCGTGCCGAGATGTCGGGCACGGCGGCGCTGCTCGAGCTCGCGCGCGTTTTCGCCACGCGCGAGACCCGCCGCACGATCGTGCTCGTGTCGACCAGCGGGGGCAGCGGCGGTGACGCGGGCGCGGCCGACTTCGCGGCAAATCTCGACGGACCGCTCGACGCCGCGATCGTGCTCGGCGACCTCGCGGGCAGCGATGCGCGTAAGCCCGTTGTGATTCCGTTCTCCGACGGCTTCGGCTCGGCTCCGATCCAGCTGCAGCGCACGCTCACCGACGCGATCTCGGCTGAAACCGGCTCAGACCCGGGTGCGCCCAGCACGCTCGGCCAGTTCGCCCACCTGGCCCTGCCCCTCGCCGGGGGCGAGCAGGGGCCGCTCGACGCCGGCGGCCTGCCGGCCGTGCTCGTGCAGGCCAGCGGCGAACGGGGACCGACGCCGGCGGAGGCCGTCAGCGCCGAACGCCTGCAGGGTCTGGGTCGCGCGGTGCTGAGCGCCGTCGACGCGCTGGATGCGGCGCCCGACGTCCCCCACGCCCTGCAGACAGGGGTGCTCATACAGCACCAGCTACTGCCCGAGTGGGCGGTGCGCCTGCTCGTGGCCGCCCTGATGCTCGGACCGCTGCTCGTCGCGGTCGATGCGCTTGCACGGCTGCGCCGCCGGCGCGAGCCGGTCGGTCGCTGGACGCTGTGGACCCTCGCCTGCGCGGTCCCGTTCCTGCTGTGCGCGCTGTTCGCCTACCTGCTGGGTCTCCTCGGCGCGGTTCCCGCCACGCCGGTGCTGGCGACCGCGGCGCCCCTCGACGGCTCGGCCACGCGAGCGCTCGTGGCGGTCGCGCTCGGCCTCGCCCTCGCCTGGCTTGCGTGGCCGGCGCTCGTGCGGCGGGCGGGGCTGAGCGTTCGCCCGAGCTCCGAAGCCGCCGGGCTTGCGACGCTGCTCGTGCTGCTGGCCATCTGCATCGTGGTGTGGGCGGTCGATCCGTTCACCGCCCTGCTTCTGCTCCCGGCGCTCCACCTGTTCCTGCTCGTGATCTCGCCGGAGCTTCGCCCGCGCCCTCCCGCAGCGCTCGCCCTGGTGGCGGTCGCGCTGCTTCCGCTGGCCCTGCTCATCACCTTCTACGCGCGCCAGCTGGGGCTGGGCCCGTTTGAGGTCGCGTGGACCGCGGTGCTGATCGGGGCGGGCGGGCACGCCGGGGTTCTGGGGGCGCTCCTGTGGAGCCTCGCGCTCGGCTGCGTGGTCGCCGGCGCGATGGTCGCGCTGACGGGCGACGCCGCGCTGCCCGGGCTGGGCGCGGACCACCCCACCGAGGTGACGATTCGCGGACCCCTCTCCTATGCCGGCCCGGGCTCGCTCGGGGGAACCGAGTCGGCTCTGCGAAGATAGGCGACCCAACGAGCAGCATGTGCGCTCAGCCCGGGTCCCATCCGGCGTCTGTGCTGCCATGTGAGGAGCGTAGAGGCGCCCGCATGTCTGAGATTCCGTTCACGAGCACATCGCGCCAGCGGATGGGCGCTCGGCGGCGAGCGCCGTTCTCAGCCGGCCCTGTGAAACGCCCCCGCCGGGCTCCGCGGGTGCTTGCGATCGTGATGATCGCCCTCGGCGCGCTCGCCCTCACCGACGCCGCCGTCACGCTCCTCTGGCAGGAGCCGTTCACCGCGCTGTACGCCAAATTCCGCCAGGACCACCTGAGCGGCACGCTGCGCGCGATGGAACGCGCCGCCCCGACGCCGGTCGAGCGGCGGGCGCTCGCGAGCCTCCCCGACGAGCGCTCGCGCGTCGCCTTCCTCGCGCGCCATCTCGAGCATCACACCCGCAACGGCGACGCGTTGGGGCGCATCCTGATCCCGCGTATCGGCGCCAGCTACGTGATAGTCAAGGGCACCGGCACCGGAGAACTGGAGAGCGGCCCCGGCGTCTACAGCCAGACCAGCTTCCCGGGCGTTCCCGGCACGACGGCGATAGCCGGCCACCGCACGACCTACCTCGCTCCCTTCCGGCACATCGATTCACTGCGCGCAGGCAATCGCATCCTGCTGTACATGCCCTACGCGCACTTCACCTATACCGTCACCGGGCACGCTGTGGTCGCCCCCACCGACGTCGGCGCGGCGATCGATCAGGTCGGATACTCAAGGCTCGTGCTGTCGGCTTGCACGCCGCTGTTCAGCGCCGCCAAACGCCTGCTCGTGTTCGCCCGGCTGACGCGCACGGTGCCGGTCGGCGCCGCCCGGCTGGTGCCCGGGGGCGGGGCGGTGCGTCCTATCGAAAGCCTTCCGCCGCGCACACACGGCCGCCGTGAGCGCTCCTCACCAACGATGCTCAAAACCCTCAAGCCGAACATCGCGTCCGCGCTCGTCTAACAGCGACACCCCGGGCGGGCCCCCGCTCACCCGGCCGATCCAGGTGACTCCCGGACCCCCGCCTGCGCGCTGGGCCTCGCGCACTGCATCCTCCACATGCGCGCGCTCGGAGGGCGCCACGCAGAAGCACAGCTCGTAGTCTTCCCCGCCTTTCGCAGCGAGCTCCCACGGGGCCACCCCGAGCCCGGCGGCGATCTCCCTCACACCCTCTCCGAGCGGCAGTGCCGGGAGGTCCACGCGCAGCGCCACGCCGCTTGCGCGGCCCACGTGCCCGGCGTCGGTCGCGATTCCGTCGGAGACGTCGATCAGCGCGTGCACGCCCGCGGCCGCCAGCGCCCGACCCTCGGCCAGGCGCGGCGTCGGTTCGCGAATGCGCGCTAGCGCCGCCTCCGCGGCCGGCGAGCGGGGCGCGCGCCCCTCGAGCACCGCCAGACCGGCGCTCGCGCCGCCCAGGGCGCCGGTCACACCCACGAGGTCTCCCTCGAGCGCCCCGTCGCGCCCCACCAGCTGATCGGCGCTGTCGGCCCATCCGACGACGGTCACGCACACCGTCAGCACGGGGGCGCTCACCACATCCCCACCCACGATCGCCGTGGCGGTGTCCGCGGCCAGCGACATTGCACCGCGCACCAGCTCGAGGCCCTGCGCTTCGCCGAACCCCGCCGGCAGGCCCATCGCCAGATAGGCCTCGCCCGGGTCGGCGCCCATCGCGGCGAGGTCCGACAGCGCGGCGGCGAGCGAGCGGCGACCGACCTGCGCCGGCGTCACCCAGCCGTCGCGCAGGCGGAAGTGGACCCCCTCGACCATCGCGTCCACCGAGGTCACACACACCGGGCGCGCGCGGACCACGGCCGCGTCGTCTCCCATTCCCCGCAGGACCCTCGGGCTGCGCCGCGAGCTCCGAAGCTCGGACGCGATGGATTCGATCAGGGAGAGCTCAGCGATGCCGGATCAGGAAGAGCTCAGCGATGCCGGTAGACGATGCGGGCACGGTCCAGATCGTAGGGGGACAGCTCGCAGCGGACGCGATCGCCGGGCAGGATGCGAATGCGAAAGCGGCGCATCTTCCCGGCCACGTGCCCGAGCACCACATGATCGTTGTCGAGCTTCACGCGGAACATCGCATTCGGCAGGGCCTCGATCACCTCGCCCTCGAATTCAACCTTGTCCTCCTTCGCCACTGCGCATCCCATCTGGGCCGCCTCCACGCAGTGGCCGGCGGTCCGTCGTCTCGGTTAGGAGCGACCCAAACTACCAGTGCATGGCACGCGAAGGTGTTCGAACCCGCTCGGAGCCGGCCTCAGCCCGCGGCCGCTCCGCCGGTTCGCCTGGCCGCCGGCGCGTCTCCCGGCGATGGCCTGGGCGCCCCGACCACGCCCCTGCCGGGCCCGCTGGGCGGAACTTTCCCGCCTCCGCCTCCGCCGCCAGGAGTGCCCTGATCGCCGCCGCTTTCCCTGACGGAGCCCGGGCCCGCTCCGTGGTGGCTGTTGCCACTGTCGGAGTGCTTCTTCCTCTTGGAGGAGACCGATTCAGCTTCGGCGGCCGCTTCGACGTAGCCGGTGCTCGCGAATTTGCCGTAGAACGGCTTGAATGAGATCGATTCCCTGGCCGGCGGGAACGGCACGCACGGCTTCCCTTCGGTCACCGCCGACATGTAGGCATGCCAGATTTCGGCCGGCAGGTAGCCACCCTGCTGAGGCTCTCCATGAACGTCGGTCATCGACACGCGCTTGTTCGGATACCCCATCCACACGACGGTCGAGTAGCGCGGCGTGTAGCCGTCGAGCCAGGCATCGACGAGTTCGCTGGTCGTGCCGGTCTTGGCCGCGGTGGGGCAGTTGATCGCCGAGCGTGTCGCGGTGCCGCTCTGCACGTTCTGCTCGAGAATGCTCGTCTCCTCGGCGGTGACCCCTTCGCTGAGCACCTTCACACGGTGGGGCGTCCCCCAGTTTTGATCGGTGTGGCCGTCGGGGAAGACGACCTTCGTGATCGCGATCGGGGTGTTGCGCCATCCCCCGTCGGCCAGCGTCGCATATACGTCTGCCATTTCCAGCGGGGTCACCCCGAGCGTCAGCCCGCCCAGCGCCTCGGCGGGATAGCTCGACAGGTGCGTTGTGACCCCCATCTTGTATGCCATCTGAGTCACGGTCCGCTCCCCCAGGTCGGCCGCGAGCTGCGCGTACACGGTGTTGTCAGAGGCGAGCGTGGCGCTGACCAGGTTGAGCGACTTGTTCAGCGAGGTGCCCTCGAACGTCTTCACTTCATAGGTCGGGTAGCCGGTCAGCCACCCCGGCTCGAGCGTATGTGAGAGGTAGTAGGTGGTGTTCGGGTCGACGCCCCGCGAGAGCGCGTCCGCGAGGTCGATCGCCTTGAACGTGGAGCCCGGCTGGCGGTGGCCGTCGGCGGCGAGGTTGTACTGCGACTTCTCGTAGCTCTCGGACTCCGCCATCGCCTCGATATCACCGTTTGCGGGGTTGAGCGTGACGATCGCCGAGGCGGGGTCTTCGGGCTCGTCGAGCACCTGCGCGATCGCCTTGCGCGCGAGGCGCTGCATGTTCAGGTTGATGGTCGTGTAGACCTTCAGGCCCCCCTGTTCGACCGTCTTTGTGCCGTAGCGATTGACGAGCAGCTCGTGCACGTATTCGAAGAAGAAGTCCTCCCGCCGCTGCGAGTAGAAGTCCCCGTATCTGACGCCCAGCGGCGCCGCCTCGGCGGCGGCTGCCTGGGCGGCGGTGATGTAGTGCAGCTGGGCCATCTTCGCCAGCACCTCGGTGCGCCTTTCGCGGGCCGCGGTGGGGTCGTGCAGAGGGTTGTACTGGGAGGGCGCCTGCGGCAGCCCCGCGAGCAGGGCCGATTGCGCCAGGTCGAGCTCGGATGCGGGCTTGTCGAAGAAGACGCGCGCCGCCGCCTGCACGCCGATCGCCGTCTGACCGCCCACCGTGCCGTACGGGACGCTGTTCAGGTAACTGGTCAGAATCGAGCGCTTGCTGTGGTGCTTGGTGTAGTCGATCGCCAGCTTGGCCTCGATGATCTTCTGCCTCAGCGTGCGCTGGTCGCCGCCCAGATACAGGTTGCGCATCAGCTGCATCGTTATCGTCGAGCCCCCCTGCAGCGCGGCGCCGTTGGTGACGTCCTTGACGGCCGCGCGGAAGATTCCGGTCAGGTCGACGCCGTCGTTCCTGTAGAAGCGCTGGTCCTCGATCGCCACCGTGGCGTTCTTCAGGTCGGTGGGGATTTCATCCCAGGAGATGGGGCTGCGCAGCTCATCGGACTGGATGAACCCGAGCGGCGTCCCGTCCGCAGCGAACACCTGCGAGGAGCCCACGCTCAGGATCGGGTGCAGGCTGCCGAGCGCCGGCGCGGACTGCGCGACGCTCACCACGTACGCCACCGCCGCGATCACACCCACAATCGACGCAGTGACGATCAGCCCGCCGCCGAGGAGCAGGAATCGTGTGGGACCGCTGCGATTGTGTCTGCGCCGGCGTTGTCGGGCTAGCCTTGACATCTCGGGGGTAGCCGAGATTAGCGCTCCGAGTGTGATTTCCTGCGATTTGCGTCGCAGCCGCCTCCGCGCTCGGTGCCACACGACATGAACCCCGACACCGCCGAGCTGGCCATCCCGGACACCGCGAGCGAGCTGGCCGCCCCCCTCGGGATCCCGGCGTCCGGTCCGCAGGCGATGGGCTTCGTGCGCCGGCGCTGGTCGCTGCTGCGCGCCGACCCGGCGCGCATGGCGGCGGTGAGCGACAGCTGGCGGGCCCTGTGGAGCTCGCGCCTCTTGATCTGGCTGGCGGGCGTGGGAACGCTTGTGGCGTTCGGCTTCGGGCCCGTGCGCAACGCCTTCAACCCGCCCGGCGTGACGCGCGGATTCGGTTGGCTCGGCGACCTGCTCGCAGCCCCGGCCGCGCGCTGGGATGCGGCCTGGTACCTGGTCATCGCCCACTACGGATACCGGCCCGACCTGGGCTCGTTCACGTCCTCGCGCACGGCGTTCTTCCCGCTGTATCCGCTCGGCCTGCACGTGATCGCGTCCTCCGGCGTGCCGCCGGTGCTCGCCGGCGTGCTGCTGTCGCTGGCGGCCCTGTCGCTGTCGCTGTACGGCATTCATCGCCTCACCACGCTCGAGCTGACGCTCCCCGGCCCGTCCGGGATTCCTCGCCCTCAAGGACGCGAGGTGGCCCGCCTGGCGGTGCTCGTGACCGCCTTTGCGCCGATGGCGTTCTACTTCTCGGCGGTCTATTCCGAGTCGCTCTACCTCGCGCTGTCGGTCGGGCTGTTCTGGTGCGCCCGCAAGGGTCGCTGGGCCGCGGTGGGGGCGCTCGGAGCGCTCGCCGCCGCCACGCGCAGCGCCGGCGTGGTGCTGCTCCTGCCCGCGCTGATCCTGTATCTGTACGGGCCCAGAGAGGACAGAGCTCCCGACTTTCCCCCCTCTCGCTTCAGCCGTCGCCGCTACCGGCCGCGGGCGGACATCCTGTGGCTGGCGATGGTGCCGGCCGGGCTCGGCCTGTACCTGGCCTACCTCGGCTCCTCCGGTGGCGAGGGCCTGATGCCGTTCCACGCCCAGGACGTCTGGGGCAGGCACTTCGCGGGGCCCTATCTGGGCGTGTGGGACGGGATCAGGGCCGCCTTTGAGGGCGCGCGCCAGCTCCTCTCATTTCAGCGCCACCATCTCTACTTCCCGAGCGCCGGCGGCAGTCCCTTCATCGATGCCGGGCACAACCTGATGCTGCTCGTCTTCCTGCTCGCGGCCGTACCGGCCGTGGTGGGGGTGCTGCGCAAGCTGCCGCTCGCCTACGGCGTCTACGTCCTCTGCGCCCTGGCCCTGCCCCTGTCCTACCCCGTCACCCCCCAGCCGCTGATGTCGCTGCCGCGCTTCCTCGTGGTGCTGTTCCCGCTGAGCATGTGGCTTGCGATGTGGCTCACCGCCCATCCTCGCGCGCAGCGGCCGGCGCTCGTGGTGTCAGCCCTCTCGATGGCGTTCTTCACCGCCCAGTTCGCCACCTGGCACTGGGTGGCCTAGCCCGATGGACAGCTCTGGCGGGGCGTCGCGCTCGCCCTCGACGGAATGGCAGCCATGGACGGCGCCGCTGGCGCTGTTCGGGGGAGTGGTGGCGGCGACGGTCGGAGGCCTGATCGTGGATCTGCCCGCCCTCGCGTTCGGCGTCAACGTCACCGCCTCGCACGTGCCCGGAGGCGTCACGATCGCCGACACGGTGGTGCAGGACATCGCGTTCGTGCTGGCGGCCGTCTTCTTCGCGCACCTGGGCGGGCGCGCGGTCGCGGCGTGGCAGTTCGGGCTGCGCCCGCCGGGCATGGGATGGCGGAAAGCCACGGGCTGGATCGTTCTGCTGCTGATCGCCTTCATCGTGTTCAGCGTCATCTGGGGCTCGGCCCTGCACGCCGAAAAGGAGAAGGTGCTCGAACAGCTCGGGACCGGCGAAAGCACGACCCTGCTGCTGCTGAGCGCCGCGCTGACGTGCGTGGTCGCTCCCGTCTGCGAGGAGTTCCTGTTCCGTGGCTTCATCTTCACCGCCCTGCGCAACTGGCGCGGGACGTGGCCGGCGGCGCTCATCACCGGCCTGATCTTCGGCGGGGTCCATGTCCTCTCGGCGCCGGTCGTCGACCTCCCGCCGCTCGCCGCGCTGGGCTTCGGCCTGTGCCTTCTGTACCGATACACCGGCTCGCTGTACCCCTGCATCGTGGCGCATTCGCTGAACAACTCACTCGCTTTCGGCAGCCTCGAGGGGTGGGGATGGCAGATCCCCGTGCTGATGGTCGCGTCGCTGGCCATCATCGGCCTGCTCGCGCTCGCGTTCATGCGGCTCGGCCTGATCACCCCCGAGCCCCCATCGGTCGTCATGGAGCCGTTCACCGTCGCGCCCGAAGGATAGGATCGATCGGGATGAGCTCGCGTCCTCGCCCCGCCGCCGTGCGCCTGCTCGCAGCCGCTGCCGCGGTGTCGGCTGGGTGCCTGTCGGCCGCCGCCGCACCGGCGCTGGCGGCCGAACCGGTCCCGCCAGCGGCGCCCGCGCCCGCTCCGGCGGTCGTTCCCGGGCGCATCAGCCTGCAGCTGCAGAAGGTCGGCGGTTCGCCGCCGTTCGCGCTCGTCGGAGGGCGGATCGTGGTGCGCGGAGTCGTCACGCCCTACGTCGGCGGGCAGACCGTCAAGGTGAGCTTCTACCGCGAAGGGACGAAGGTCGAGGTGAAGACCCTCAGCGTGCTCGCCATCGGCAACGGCGCGGGCCAGTTCCACATCAACTTCGCAAGCCACTACGCGGGCCTCGTGGAAGCGCGCGCGGCCCACTACGCGACAGCGCAGCAGGGGGCGTTCGCCGGCCGCTCGCCCGGCGTGCGCTTCGTCAACCCGAACATCGGGCCGGGCGCGCGCGGCCAGTCGGTGCGCCTGCTCCAGTCAGAGCTTGACGTCCTGCACTACGCGGTGCCCCTGAGCGGCTTGTTTGACGAAGGGACTGGACAGGCGCTCGTCGCCTACCGCAAGATGACCGGCCTCGAACGCGTCCCCGCCGCAGGCCGGCGGGTGTTCGAACTGCTCGAGCGCCGCGCCGGCAGCTTCCACGTGCTCTACCCGCGCGACGGTCGACATGTCGAGGCCGATCTGACCAAGCAGGTGCTCGCCGAGATCGAACCCGGTGGGCATGTTCACGCCATCTACACGACGAGCTCGGGCAAGCCCTCGACCCCCACCGTCATCGGTCACTTCAACGTGTATTCGAAGACGCCAGGCGTGAACTCCGAGGGGATGGTCGACTCCAACTACTTCATCCGCGGCTACGCCATCCACGGCTACCCGGAAGTGCCCACCTACGCCGCCAGCCATGGCTGCCTGCGCGTGCCCATCCCCGACGCCCCGGCGATCTTCAGCTGGGTGCAGTACGGCACCGCGGTCGATGTCTACAACGAAAGCGGCGGCGGCAGCCGCCGGGTCAGCGCCAACGCGGGTCCTTAGGGAAATCTGACGCGGATCACGCGTGCGAGAAAGCCGAGGCCGAAGCCGTAGACCACCAGGGTGAGCAACAGGTTGACGCCGTGGATGGCCCATTCACTGCTCGATCCCGAGGTGACGCCCGAGAACGGGGAGGTGAGCTTGTCGGAGGCTTCGTCGATCGCTTCGTGCAGTGAGCTCTCGTGCGCCGGGGCGGTCTTGGGCGTGCTCGTGGCGGCTTCTCGGGTGCCGACCTTCAGTTCCTGCTGTTGATGGGCGGACGCGCCTTTCGTCTGATCGATCGCGAAGATGGCGAACGCCGCGATCACGATCAGGCAGATGACGAGCGAAGCCAGCCGAAGCAATCCGGCGATCGAAGACAGCACACCGCTAGATTAGATCCCCGCATGGACACCGTCGCCACAGCCGCGAGCGACCCGGCGCAGGCGCACACACGTCTCGTCGAGGAGCTTCGCAGCCACGCCCTCGTTATCGGCGCGGTCACCCTCACGAGCGGGGCGCGCGCCGAGTACTACGTCGACGCCAAGCGGGCGATCCTCCGTCCCGCCGGCTTTGCCGCGCTGGGCGTGCTGCTCGCGGCCCAGGTGTCCGAATGGAATGGCACCGCGGTGGGCGGCCTGACGATGGGCGCCGACCCGGTCGCCTGTGCAGCGCTCGCCGGGGGCGCCCGTGCAAAGGCCTTCTTCGTCCGCAAGGAGAGCAAGGCGCACGGCCTGCAGCGGCGCATCGAGGGACCGCTGCTCGACCCCGAGGACCGTTGCGTCGTGGTCGAGGACGTCGTCACCACAGGCTCCTCCACGCTCGCGGCGATCGAGGCGCTCAACGAGGCGGGCCAGCAGATCTGCGGGGTGATCAGCGTGCTCGACCGGCTCGCCGGCGGCGGCGCCGCCATCGAGCAGGCTGCGGGCGCGCCATATGTGCCGCTGACCACGATCGATGACATCTACCCCGACCGGC
>Ga0302325_10010617_pt1 | contig 19940 bp, 15 predicted proteins | sample Palsa_T0_2_FD_201948 | JGI IMG/M metagenome (GOLD analysis project Ga0302325, IMG submission 201948) | Peat permafrost microbial communities from Stordalen Mire near Abisko, Sweden - Palsa_T0_2 | ecosystem: Environmental > Terrestrial > Soil > Palsa > Peat permafrost | place: Sweden: Abisko...
CCAGCGGCGGCAGTTACCAGGCGATCCGGCTGATCCGGATGTTCGTGGAGTTCTGGGACCGCGTCGCGATCACGGAGCAGGAGAACATGATCGGCCGCCGCCGCGACAACGGGTTCCCGCTGGATGCCAGCAGCGAGTTCGCCATCCCGGACTACGCCCTGGACCCGTCGGGCGCGGTGATCCCGCTGACCGCGCACATCAGGCTGGCCAACCCGCGGACACCGCAGAGCGCCGGCAGCCGCATCCTGCGCCGCGCCTACAACTACGACCGCGGCGTGGACGCCGTGGGCGACCTTGACATGGGACTGATCTTCACCTGCTACCAGCAGGACATAAAGCGCCAGTTCGAGGCCGTGCAGACGCGGCTCATCGGCGAGCCGCTGGTCGATTACATCAGCCCGTTCGGCGGTGGCTATTTCTTCGCGCTACCCGGGGTGGTGAACAGCAATGACTACTACGGCCGCGCGCTGCTGGCCTGACCGCCGGCCCGGAGCCGGCCGCCAAGAGCTTCTTGCCCGGGTGTTTGCTTCCCGGTCAGGTTGTCGTCGCCGTCCGGTCTTTCCGCTAGGACACCTTTGGTCCCGCGGTACCGGACGCCGCATTCGGTGCGATGGGCATCGGGCCTGTCGCCGCGTTCAGTTCAAACCCTCGGGAGGGTGATATGGGCGATGCCCCACTGGGCGGCCCGGCCAAGAACCGGTGGAGGCACCGGCGGGTCCGACTCTATGTGACGGTGGGAGCCGTGGCCGCGGTCGGTGCCGCGGTCTCCTTCAGCGCAGTCTCGCTGGCCAGCACGCAGGCCGCCGGCCAGACCGCTGGCTCGGCGGCCGTCCCCGCCACCGCGCCGGCCAGCCAGTACCGGGTGGTGGCGCCGACCAGCACGCCGATCAAGCACGTGGTCGTGCTGTTCGATGAGAACGAGTCGTTCGACCACTACTTCGGCACGTACCCGAACGCAGCCAACACCGACGGCTCGGCGTTCCACGCCAAGCCGGGCACCCCGAAGGTGAACGGGCTCACCCCGGCTCTGCTGGAGCACAACGCCAACAGCTACAACCCCGAGCGGCTGACCCCGTCAGAGGCCCTGACCTGCGACCAGAACCATGGTTACACGCCGGAGGAGGAGGCCTTCGACGGCGGCAAGATGGACATGTTCGTGCAGGACACCCAGACGGACGTCTGCACCGGGCAGCCCATCCTGTTCGGCCAGCCGGGCCTGGTCATGGACTATTACGACGGCAACACGGTCACCGCGCTGTGGAACTACGCGCAGGACTACGCGATGAGTGACAACAACTACGACACGGACTTCGGGCCGTCCACGCCGGGCGCCCTCAACCTCATTTCCGGCGACGACGGTGCCGCCTACGCGGTCAGCCCCAGCACGGTCACCCCCACCCCGAGCGCCGCGGTCCCCGACGCGGGCACGGTGAGCGCGCTCAACAGCCAGGGTCTCGGCACCATCTACGGAGACCTCGACCCGGCCTACGATGACTGCTCCGACACGAGCCACACCTCAACCAGCCCGGTCGGGGTCGTGACCGGGCGCAACATCGGTGACCTGCTCAACACGCGGCATGTCACCTGGGGATGGTTCCAGGGCGGGTTCGCGCCCACCTCGACCAACGCCGCTGGCTACGCGGTGTGCGGCTCGTCCCACGAGAACATCGGCGGTATCGCGGCCGCCGACTACTCGCCGCACCACAACCCGTTCCAGTACTACAAGTCAACCGCCAACCCCAAGCACCTGCCGCCGAGCTCAGAGGCGGCCATCGGCCGCACCGACCAGGCCAACCACCAGTACGACCTGTCCGACTTCTACGAGACCATCAAAGACGGCAACATGCCGGCCGTCAGCTTCCTCAAGGCAGCCGAATACCAGGACGGTCACCCCGGCTACTCCGACCCGCTTGACGAGCAGAACTTCATCGTCAACACGGTCAACCAGATCGAGCAGTCCAAGTACTGGAGCTCAACGGCGATCGTCATCACTTACGACGACTCCGACGGCTGGTATGACCACCAGGACTCGCCGCGGGTCAACGGCTCGGACACCACCGCTGACGCGGCGGTGTGCACGTCCACGCCGACCCGGCTGGGCAGCTACCCGGACCGGTGCGGCTACGGGCCGCGGCTGCCGCTGGTCGTCATCTCTCCCTACACGCGCAGCAACTACGTCAGCCACAACGTGACCGACCAGTCCTCGATCATCAAGTTCGTCGAGAACAACTGGCTGGGTGGGAAGCGGATCGGCGGCGGGTCCTACGACGCGATCGCCGGCAGTCTGGACGCACCCGGCGGCGTGCTGGACTTCCACGCCAGCCCGAACCGCAACCGGATCCTGCTCAGCCCCACGACCGGGGAGATCGTCAGCCGGATCAGCTAAGACACGGCCGGTAACGTAGCCGGTAAAGGCACTGTCTGAGCGGATCGCCGCGGGTCATCCCACGGCGATCCGCTCAGGCGTTCCGGCCCGGATCTGGGGCTCCGATCCCGGGACTGTCTCAGGCTCAAACCCCGGGACGCCAGATCCGCGCTCAGACCTCGAGCAGGCAGTCGTGACCAAGGCGGCTGGCGGACTGTACGTCACCAAGCCGTTCACGGCGCTGCAGCTCAGAGACCTGGTCAGCCAGGTCTCCGGCCCGGGGCACGGTCCGTAACGCGCTACGCCCCGGCCATCCGCAGGCATCCGGATTCCGCCCGCTCATGCGTTGCTGTCAGAGTTAACCCACAAGGTGTCAGCCCACCAAGCCGGCCGGCCAGCGTGCCGACCGGCCGGTGAGGGGGCAGGTTACGGCGAGAGGGGTAAGCAGGGATGGCATCGGCTCCGTCTGCGGTCGTCACCGGTGCGGGCTCGGGAATCGGCCGCAGCGTGGCCCGGATGCTGCTCGCCCACGGGTGGCGGGTCGTGCTCGCCGGCCGCACCCGCGACGCGCTGCGTGAGACGGCGGACGGGTCCGACCTCGCGCTCGCTGTGCAGGCCGACGTCACCGACCCGGATTCGGTCAGCGCCCTGTTCGAGTCCGTGCGGACCGCCTTCGGCCGCCTCGACCTGCTGGTTAACAACGCAGGCCGGGCCGGCCCGCATGGCCCAGTCGATGAGATCAGCTATAACGATTGGTCGCAGACGATCGCGACCAACCTGACGGGGTCGTTCCTGTGCGCGCACCACGCCGTCGCGATCATGCGGGAGCAGCGGCCGCGCGGTGGCCGGATCATCAACAACGGCTCGATCTCGGCGCACAGTCCCCGCCCGGGCAGCGCCGCGTACACGGCGAGCAAGCATGCCATCACCGGGCTGACCAAGTCGATCGCCCTCGACGGCCGCGCTCATGACATCGCCTGCGGGCAGATCGACATCGGCAACGCCGCGACCGAGATCACCAGCCGGATGGCCTACGGCGTCCCGCAAGCCGATGGCCGGGTGGCGGCGGAGCCGACCTTCGACCCGGAGCATGTCGCCCGCGCCGTGCTGTTCATGGCGGAACTGCCGCTCGACACCAACGTCCAGTTCCTCACCATCACCGCGACGAAGATGCCGTTCATCGGCCGCGGCTGAATCACCACTCGACCAGGGTCCAGATCTCCGGCCGGGGCGGGCCCCCGGTGTCCACCGCGGCGAAACCGCGGGCGGCCTCCTTCAGGTGCCGCAACGCTGCCTCCCCCTGGCCGCTGGCGTGCAGCAGGTCCGCCAGGTTCGTGTGCAGCGCCGCCATCCGGTGCTGGTCCCCGAGCTCGCTGCCCAGCGCGAGCGCCTCGGTGGCCAGCCCGAGCGCCTCACTGGTCCGCCCCGCGTCAGCCAGCAGCCGGGCCAGGTTGTTGAGGGCCGCGACCGCCGGGCTGTGGTCGGGCAGTCGCCGGGCCTGATCCAGGCTTTCCCGGAGGCGTTCCTCGGCGGCGCGGTCGTCGCCGGACCGGGCGGCCAGCATGCCGAGCACGTTGAGCGCCTGGGCGGTGGCCGCCGGATCCCCGGCGCGCCGGGCGGTATCCAGCGCCTCCAGGCCGAGCCGGCCGGCCGCGTGGCTGGTCCGGCCGTCGCTGGCATTGCGCCGGTAGGCGACGACGGCCAGGACCGCCTGCACGCTGGCCCGCCGGCCGAGATCTTCGGCGGCCAGCAGGTCCAGGGCCATGCCGAGGTGCGCGTCGGCGAGCGCCCAGTCGCCGAGCCGGTGGTGGACCTCGGCCAGCTTGTGCTCGATGGTGGCCAGGGTGGCGTGGTCGTCGCCGCTGCCCGCGGCGGCCGTCTCGAACTCGGCGAGTGCCTCACGGTAGCGGCCGAGCACGGTGAGCACCTCACCGAGCGCGGTGGAACCGGGCACCGCGGGGTAGCCGAGCGCCACGGCCTGGCGCAGGTGCGCCAGGGCCTCGGCGTGCGCGTACAGTTCGCGGGCCCGCTGCGCGGCCCGCCACCACCACTGCGCGGCCTCGGCGTCGCGGCCGCCGCGCTGCAGGTGCTCGGCGATGGTGGCCGCCCGCGTGGTCACCGGATCCCGCTCGTAGCGGCGGGCGAGCGCGTCTGCGGCGCGACCGTGCAGCAGCCTGCGGCGGGCCAGGGTCGAGGACTCGTAGACGACGTCACGCAAGGCCTCGTACGGGAAGTCGTAGCTGGGCTCACCGTGGCCGGCGGCCGGCGGGACCTCGATGACCAGGAACCGCCGCACGGCCTCGTCCAGTGCTTCCACGGTCTCCGTCTCGCCACGCCCGCTGACCACCCGCAGCAGGTCCGCGTCGCAGCCGCTGCCCAGCACGGCTGCCGTCGACAGCATCTGCAGCGTCGGCTCGCTGGCCGCCTCCAGGCGCCCGCGCAGGAGCTCCCGGACGGACGCGGGCGGCCACCAGCTCTCGCTGTCGCCGCCCCGGCCGGCGGTCGCGCTCAGCCCCTCCACGTACTCGCGGACCAGCATCGGCAGCCCCCGGGTCTGTTCCAGCAGCCGGGCCACATCCGCGTCAGCCACCCCGGAGTGCTTCAGCAGAGTGTCGATCTGCGCTGCGTCAAGCGGAGCCGGTTTGATCATCGCGCCCGCGGCGGCGCTGGACGCCTCGCTGAGGGCGGGCCGGAGCCCGCGCAGCCGCGGCGCATGCTCGGAGGCCCAGCTCACCACCAGGAGCACCGGCCAGGCCGCCAGCCGCCGGGTCAGGTAGGCCAGCAGATCCAGCGATGGGCCGTCGGCCCAGTGCACGTCCTCGACCACCACCACCCCGGGTGGCGCGGCCGGTGGTGGCGCGGCCGGTGGTGGCGCGGCCCGTGGCGGGGTGGCGGCTGCGCGTGCGCCGGGCCCGCCCGGATGCGACCGGGTGGCCGCGTGCAGGGCTTCGCCGATCGCCCCGTACAACCGGGTCAGCGCCACCGGACTGTCGAGCGGCGGCGCGGGCGTGTCCCGGTGCGCGACAGCGAGTTCCGGGGCGAGCCGGCCGGCCATCGCCGCCGCATGAGCCGGAAGCAGCGCGGGCAGCCCGGGACAGACCGACAGGGCGGAGTGCAGCAGGTCGGCGGCGACCGCGAACGGGAGCGCGCTCTCGCCGTCGTGGCACCGGACGATCAGCACGGTGCCGCCCGCCACCTGAACATCCGAGCGGAACTCCTCGATCAGCCGGGTCTTCCCGCAGCCGGTCTCGCCGACCACGGCCACGACCCGGCCGGCCTGAGCGACCTCCCGCCACGCGTGATGGAGAGCGCGCAACTCGCCGTCCCGGCCGACGAGCGGCCATGTGGCCGCGCCACTCGGGCTCTCCGGCCCCGCCGATCCCGCCGGCCCGGGAGCTGGCCGCGCATGAGTTTGTTGCGCCGGGGTTTGCGGCCCGGGAGTTTGTTGCACCGAGGTTTGCAGCCCGGGGGTTTGCCGCCCGGGGATCTCCTGCGCCGGGGTTTGCGGCCCTGGGGTCAGTTGCGCCGGGGTTTGCGGCCCGGGAGTTTGCGCCGGAGGCGGCGGGAGCCGGTCGGCACGCACGTCGTCGTACAGGCGCGTGGTCTCGGGCAGCGGCCGCACGGCCAGCTCGCTGTCCAGGATGCCGACCAGCGCCCGGTACTGGCGCAGCGCCGCCGACCGCTGCCCCGTCCACGCCTGCAGCCTGATCAGAGCCTGGTGGGCCGGCTCGTGCAGTTTGTCGAGGCTCAGCCAGCGCCGTGCGTGGTCGACCGCCTGGGCCAGGTCCCCGGCCGTGACGCAGGCTGCGACCAGCCGCTCCAGTGCCCCGGCGAGCTCCTGGCGGAGCCGGTCGGCGGTGGTCGCCTGCCAGTCGTCGAACTCCGGGCAGCCGCGTAGCGCGAACCCGGCCAGAAAATCGTCACGGTAAAGCCGGATCGCCTGGTCCAGCGGTCCGGCCCCGGGCCCGGTGGCCAGCGTCTCGAACTCGGTGACGTCCACCCGGACCCGGCTGGGTTCGAGCGCGACCGCTGTCCTGGTCACCTTCAGCCCGCCGCCCGCGGCCGCCGCGGTGACCGAGAGGGTGCGGCGCAGTGAGGCCCGCGCCCGGGTGGTGTCCGCCTCGGGCCACAGGAGAGCCGCGAGCCGCTCCCGGCTGAGCTCACGGCCATCGACCGCGAGCAGTGCCAGCACCGCGGTCGCCTTCCTGGTGTCGAAGCTGACCGGGCGGCCGCGCCGGGTGACCACGGGCGGGCCGAGCAGAGCCAAGCTGAGTTCCGCCGCCACCGCCCGCTCCTGCCCTCGAGATGCCCCGGGCCGCCTTGGCCGGAAGTGACCGGCCTTGACCTGCTATGGAGTCCACCGTAACGCAAAGCGTGAAATTCGTCCGGCAGGGTTGAATCGCCGTAACGATCTCGTATCGTCAGCTCCATACGCTGGCATTGCGCCCAAAGAGCAGCAGGGATAACGCAGCGGGATTCGGAGTGTGACATGGCTCAACGGCTAGGCAGGGCCACCGCCGACGGCAACGGGGCCGCCGTCGGGACGGCTGATGCCGTCGAGGGGGAAGACGCCATGCAGAGGGCAGAGGCAGCCGACGCAGCTGGGAAGACAGCGCCTGGGAAGACAGCGCCCGGGAAGGTAGCGCCCGGGAAGGTAGCGGCCGAGAAGACGGTTGCGGAGAAGACAGATGTGACCGCGACCGCCGACGCGACCGGAAACGGGCGGACCATGGCACCTTCGGTGACCGATCGCACACGCTCCGTATCTCCGGAAGGCTCGGATGGACGGCGGTCTCGGGGCTGGCGGCGGCGGCGGCGGGCGGCCAGCCCGGCGGCACCAGCAATCCCGGTGACCGGACGGGTGGACGAGGGGCCCGAGCTCGACCTGGCGTCCAACGACCCGCTCGTCGGCTACCTGCTCAGCGAGGCCGCGACGGTGGACATCACCGCGCTCGACCTGGACTCGCCCGCGCTGGAGAAGCTGAAGGCCGCGGGGGTGTCGCTCGTCGTCCCGCTGATCTCCTCGGGCAACCTGATCGGCCTGGTCAACCTGGGGCCCCGGCTGTCCGAGCGCGACTACTCCTCGGAAGACCGGCGGCTGCTCAACGCGCTGGCCGGATACGCGGGCCCGGCGATGCGGGTCGGCCAGCTCGTCCGGCAGCAGCAGGCCGAGGCCCGCAACCGGGAGCGCATCGAGCAGGAGCTCAAGATCGCGCAGATCATCCAGCAGCAGTTCCTGCCCAAGTCCGTGCCCGACCTGCCGAGCTGGCACGTGGCCGCGTTCTACCGGCCGGCCCGGACGGTCGGCGGCGACTTCTACGATTTCATCGAGCTGCCGGACGGGCGGGTCATGTTCGTGGTCGGTGACGTGACCGACAAGGGCATCCCGGCCGCCCTGGTCATGGCCAGCACGCACGCCCTGCTGCGCAGCACCGCGCCCCGGCTGATCTCGCCCGGCGCCGTGCTCACGCACGTCAACGACCTGCTGTGCGCGGACATCCCGGCGCACATGTTCGTCACCTGCCTGGCCCTGGTCCTCGACCCGGCCAGCGGCCAGATCGAGTTCGCCAACGCCGGGCACGACGTGCCCTACGTCCGCACCGCGGGCGGCGTGGCCGAGCTGCGGGCCCGGGGCATGCCGCTCGGGCTCATGCCCGGCATGGAGTACGAGGAGAAGAGCTTCCGGTTCCAGCCGGGTGACTGCGCGCTGCTGCACAGCGACGGGCTGGCCGAGGCCCACGCACCCGACCGCGAGATGTTCGGCTTCCCGCGGGTGGCCGAGCTGACCGGCCGGGGTGCGTCGGGTGAGGAACTCATCGACCTGTGCCTGACCGAGCTCAGCGCGTTCACCGGCGCGGACGCCGAGCAGGAGGACGACATCACGCTGGTGAGCCTGCAACGAAGTATGTCGGCCGTCTATGCGGGAGGCGATACATGACATCGGTGGCCCATCCGGCCGGGCGGCGGCTCGACGCCTTCGCCGTGGCCAGCGAGCCCGGCAACGAGCGGATGGCGCTGGCCCGGGTCGCGGAGGCCGTCGCCGGCCACGGGCTCCCCGCGGCCCGGCTGGAGCGGCTCAAGACCGCCGTGGCCGAAGCCACCATGAACGCCATCGAGCACGGCAACCAGGGCCGGGCGGAGATTCCGGTGGACCTCGAGGTGATCGAGGACGGCGACGACATCGTCGTCACCATCAGCGACCTCGGCGGTTCCCGCGCCCCGGCCGGCCCGGCGGAAGAGCCGGATCTGCTGGCCAAGCTCGAGGGCCAGCAACGAGCCCGGGGCTGGGGTCTGTTCCTCATCCGGAACATGGTGGACGGCATGGACGTGACGACCGACGGCCCGCGCCATACGGTCCGGCTCACCATGCGGACCGGTGATGCGGGTGCGCCCGCCGCTGATGGAGGTGGTCATGAAGAAGGACTGTGAGGCCAGTGTCCGGGCCGTGCCGGGTGCGGCGGTCATCGAGCTGACCGGTGAGGTGGACGGCGGCGCCGCGGGCGTGCTCACGGCGGCCTACGAACGGGCCATCGCCGACGGCGATCCAGGCACGGTCGTCCTGGATTTCGCCCACGTCGACTACATCAACTCCACCGGGATCGCGCTGATCGTCAGCGTGCTGGCCCGGGCCCGGTCGCAGCGCCGCAAGGTGGTCGCGAGCGGCCTGTCCGAGCACTACCGGGAAATCTTCGACATCACCCGGCTCTCCGATTTCATCGAGCTCTTCGGAGACCTCGATGCGGCCGTGAGCCAGCTCCAGGCTCAGTAAGCACAGGTCGGTAAGCACAGGTCAGTAAGCACAGGTCAGTAAGCACAGCTCACTCAACACAGGCCCACTCAACCCAGGGTCGGAAGTAGGGGGGAACTGAGATGGACGGACCTTTGGTCACGATGGACGTCCGGCATATCGGTGACGCGGTGGCGGTGGTGGACATCAAGGGCGAGGTCACCTCGGCCTGCGAGCCCATCCTGATGTCGGCGTACGAGGAAGCCGGTGGCCCGGGCACCAGCCGGCTGGTGCTCAACTTCACCGGCCTCGAGTACATGAACAGCGGTGGCATCGGCATGCTCGTCACGCTGCTGGTCCGGGCCAACCGGCAGCGGCAGAAACTCGCGGCCTACGGCCTGTCCGACCACTACCGCGAGATCTTCGAGCTCACCCGCCTCGATGAGGCGATCACCATCCACGACAGCGAGGCATCGGCCCTGGTCGGTGTAGCGACCTGAGGAGGCCGTCATGTCAGAAGCAGCCGGGCCGGAGCGTGTCACCTCGGCCGAGCAAATTGAGGTCAGTGTGCGGGAGGCGCAGTCAGCCGTGGTACCCGGGGACGCAGTGCCCGGAGGCGCAGTGCCCAGGGACACTGGGCGCTGGGCAGCCAAGGTCGACCGGCTGGCCGTCGAGCAGCGCGACGGCGTACGCGGCACCAACGTGGCGGGGCGGCGGCTGACCGGGCCGGTCCAGGGCTTCGGCAAGATGTGGCAGAAGACCTACCGGATGACGGTCGGCGACACGGTCACCCCGCAGGACGCGATCTCGACCTGGAAGGCGAACTTTCCCGAGCTGTGGCCGAAAGGCAACCGGTTCGCGGGCGCGCTCACCGGCATCAGCCCGGGCGACGTGGCGCTGCTCGACCTGGCCATCGGCGGCGGGGTCAAGCTGTCCACCGGCGTCTTCGTGCTGTACGCCGACGACGAGTCGTTCACGCTGATGACCCCGCAGGGGCACATGTTCGCCGGCTGGATCACATTTTCTGCCGAACGGACATCCGCCGCGACTGCCGTCCAGGCGCAGGTGCTGATGCGGGCCAATGACCCGCTTTATGAGGTCGCGATGACGTTCGGCGGTCACGGCAAGGAAGACAAGTTCTGGGCCCAGACGCTGACCGCGCTGGGTGACAAGCTCGGCGTGCCTGTTGCGGAGGTGCAGACGCGCACGGTCTGCGTCGATTCCAAGCGCCAGTGGCGTAACGCCCGCAACATCTGGCACAACTCGATGGTGCGCAGCGTGCTGCAGACCGTCGCGGCGCCCTTCACGGCGCGCCGGCGGCGCGCGCAGCGCGCCGGCTGAAGCAACCTACCCAGGAGGGATCATGTCTGGCGGCGCTGACGCGATCGTGGTAGGCAGCGGGCCGAACGGCCTGGCCGCCGCGGTGACGCTGAGCGCCGCCGGGCTGCGGGTACATGTCATCGAGGGGGCGGCCACGCCCGGCGGCGGGTGCCGGACCGAGGAACTGACCCGCCCGGGCTTCCAGCACGACGTGTGCGCCTCCAGCCATCCGCTGGCCCTGGCCTCACCGTTCTTCCAGCGGTTCGACCTCGCGGCGCGCGGGGTCCGGTTCGCCCATCCGGAGGTGGTGTTCGCGCACCCCCTCGACGGCGGGCGGGCCGCGGTGGTGACCCGCCCGGTCGAGCGGACCGCCGCCCGGCTCGGCCCGGACGCCGGCCTCTACCAGCGGCTGTTTGGCCCGCTCACCGCGCACGCCGAGGCCCTCAGCGACGGGCTGCTGTCGTCGATGCGCACGCCGCCCCGCCACCCGGTCACGGTCGCGGCCTTTGCCCGCCACGGGTTGCGCGGCGCGTCCGCCGTCGCCCGGCGGTTCCACACTCCGGAGGCCCGCGCGCTCATCGCCGGGATCTCCGCGCACGCGATGATGCCGCTGACCGTGCCGCCGACGGCCGCCGTCGGGCTGATGTTCGGCACGCTCGCGCACGCGTTCGGCTGGCCGGTGGTGGAGGGCGGCAGCGCCCGGATCGCCGATGCGATGATCGAGGCCATCGTGGCCGCCGGGGGAGAGGTGGAGACCGGCCGGTGGGTTCGTTCCCTGGCTGAATTGCCGGCGGCCCGCGCGGTGCTGCTCGACGTCACGCCGCGGGCCCTGCTGTCGATCGCCGGGCCGCGGCTGCCGGGCGGATACCGTGACGCGCTGCACGGGTTCCGATATGGCGCGGGGGTGTGCAAGGTCGACTTCGCCCTGTCCGGGCCGGTCCCGTGGGCGAATGGCGGCTGCCGCCGGGCCGGGACCGTGCACCTGGGCGGCACGTTCGCGGAGGTGGCGGCCGGCGAGGAGCAGGTGGCGGCCGGCGGGCATCCGGACGCGCCGTACGTCATCGTCGTCCAGCCGGGCGTGGCCGACCCGGGCCGGGCGCCCGCGGGCCAGCAGACGCTGTGGGCCTACTGCCATGTGCCGTCGGGGTCCACGGTCGACATGACCGCGCGGATCGAGGCCCAGATCGAGCGGTTCGCGCCGGGATTCCGTGACCTGGTGCTGGCCCGGGCCACCCGCACCGCCGCGGACGAGGAGGCGGACAACCCCAACTACGTCGGCGGCGACATTTCGTCCGGCCTGCAGACGCTGCGCCAGACGTTCGCACGGCCGGCCGCCCGCTGGAACCCGTACCGCACCCCGGTCCCCGGCCTGTACCTGTGCTCGGCGTCCACCCCGCCCGGGCCCGGTGTGCACGGGCGGTGCGGCGAGCTCGCGGCGCTGACCGCGCTGCGCGACGTCTTCGGCGTCCGGCACGCTCCCGACCTGGGGTTCGCTCCGCTGCGGCGGCCGGCCGCGGTGCGGAGTGGATCGTGACAGCGGGCCCGGCGCTGCGGGGCGCCCCGGGCCCCCCGCGGGCTCCGCGGCTGGTGGCGGCCGCGGCGGCCTGCCTAGTGGTACTGCTGACCGGCACCGTGGTGGCCGAGTCGATCCTGGGCCATCAGTCGTCGGAGCCTTCCTTCGCCAAGGGGACGGGCCTGCTGCTGACCCTCTGGGTGATCGCGGCGGTGGGCCTGGTGGTGGCCTGGCATCAGCCGGGCAACCCGGTCGGCTGGCTGCTGCTCGCCGCCCCAGTGTGCCTGCTGCTGACCTTCACCAGCGACGGGTACGTCGAGGCCACGTACCACGCCGGTCACCATGCCCTCCCGGTGCTGGGCCCGGTGGCACTGGTCTTCGCGCAGGAGTTCTTCGCCTCCTTCATCGTCATCCCGCTCGTGATCTGGCTGTTCCCGGACGGCCGCCTGCCGGCCGGACGCTGGCGGTGGGCGGTCTGGGCCTACCTGGTGCTCGGCGCGTGCGCGCCGCTGGCCGCGCTCGGCGTCACCATCGCCGCCCTCGCCCAGCACCATGTGCATGTGCTGTCCGACGGCCAGCTCGCGCAGGTGGAGAACACGCCCGCGAGCATGGCCTGGTTCAGCGTCGTCGGCACGGTTTTTTTCTTTGGGCTGCTGGCCGGCTGGGTGGCTGCCTTGTGCCGTCAGGTGCTCGGCTGGCGCCGGTCCACCGGTGAGCGGCGCCAGCAGCTGAAATGGCTGCTGAGCGGGGCCGCCGTGTGCGGGATCTTCCTGGTCGCGTCGTTCACCTCTAACTCCCTCTGGGAAGTGCTGATGGTGGGGGTGGCGGCGCTGCCGGTGTCGATCGGCATCGGGATCTTGAAGTACCGGCTGTACGAGATCGACCGGATCATCTCCCGGACCCTGGCCTACGCGCTGGTGACCGCGTTGCTGGTCGGGGTGTACGCGGGGCTGGTGCTGCTGGCTACCCAGGTGCTGCAGTTCTCCTCGCCCGTGGCGGTGGCCGCGTCGACGCTGGTCGCGGCGGCGTTGTTCAGCCCGCTGCGGCGGCGGGTGCAGCGGGCGGTGGACCGGCGCTTCAACCGGGCCCGGTACGACGCGGACCGGACGGTGGCGGCGTTCGCGGCCCGGCTCAAGGATGCGGTCGACCTGGACTCGGTCCGTGATGACCTGACCGGCGTGGTGCACCAGGCCCTGGAGCCCGCCCACGTCTCGGTGTGGATCGCCCGGGGGGAGCAGTGACGGGGGAGGCGGTCCGGGGCCGCGTCCGCCTGGCCTCGCCGGCGACCGCGCTGGTGCTCGGCGGACTGGTGCTGGTCCTGCTGGCCGCCCTGGTCCCACTCGGCCTGTTCGCCCACCAAGGTGTGAGCACCTCTGGCGGCTCGGCCTTCCTGGCCCCGGTCTTCGGGGTGGTCGGCTTCGTGGTGGCGTGGCGGAAGCCGGGCAACCCGCTGGGCTGGCTCATGCTCGGCGCGGTGGCCTTCCTGGTCCTCGAGGGTGATGCGTCGGCGTACGCGATAGCCGACTACCGGCTGCACCATGGGAGCCTGCCGCTCGGCTGGGTGGCGGTGCTCCTGCAGCCTGGCTGGGCCCCGGCCATCGCCCTGTTCGGGCTGACCGTGCTGCTGTTCCCGGACGGGCGGCCGCCGTCACCGCGGTGGCGGTGGATGCTGTGGGTCTATATCGCGGTGGCCGGAGCGTGGGTGGCGGGGGTCTTCATCATCTCGGCCGGCGCCATCATCGGGCACAACATTCATGTGGATGCCACGGGCGACCTCCAGATCCTGAACCACCCAACGGGTTCTGCCGCCTGGTGGGGCGCGGTGCAAGGCGCGTTTTTCCCGTTGCTGGGGGTGTTCTGGCTTGCGTGTGTGGTGGCCCAGGCGCTCAACTACCGCCGCTCGTCCGGTGAGCGCCGCCTGCAGCTGAAATGGCTCGTGGGGGGGTCAGCGGTCGCCATCGTCGGCGGCGTCCTCGGCGTCCCGCTGTCTGACAACCCATCAAAAATCCTGCAGATCGTCGGCAGCATCGGCATCGTCGCGGTCCTGGCCCTGCCGGTCAGCATCGGGGTGGCCATCCTGAAGTACCGGCTGTATGACATCGACCGGATCCTCAGCCGCACGCTGGCCTACGTGATCGTGACCGGGCTGCTGGTGGGGGTCTATGCCGGGCTGGTGCTGCTGGCCACGCGGGTCCTGTCGTTTTCGTCCCCGGTGGCGGTGGCTGCGTCCACGCTGGCCGCGGCCGCGTTGTTCAACCCGGTGCGGCGGCGGGTCCAGCGGGCGGTGGATCGCCGGTTCAACCGGGCCCGGTATGACGCCGACCGGATGGTGACGGAGTTCGCGGCCCGCTTGCAGGACGCGGTCGACCTGGACTCGGTCCGGGCCGACCTGGCGGGCGTGATCGACCAGGCCCTGGAGCCCGCCCATGTCTCGGTGTGGATACCCGGGAGCGGAGGATGACCGCCCCGGCCGGACGGCCGCCGGTGCGCGTGGCCTCACCGGTGACGGCGGCGGTGCTGGGGGTCCTGGTCCTCGTGCTGGTGGCGTCGCTGATACCGCTATCGATCCTGGCCCGGCAGAGCGTGTGGACGAACGGTGGCCAGACGCTCATCGTCATCCCGTTCGCGGTGGTCGGCTTCGTGATCGCCGTGCGGCGGCCGGGTAACCCCATCGGCTGGCTGTCAATGGGTATCGCCGCGTGCTTCGTGCTCAGCACGGACAGCGGGTTCTACGCCGTTCTCGTCTACCGTCAGGGCCATCACCTGCCGCTGGGGCCGGTGGCGCTGGTCCTGTACGAGTTCTGGTTTCCGGCCATCGCCGCGCTCACGCTGGTGATCCTGGTCTTCCCGGACGGCTGGTTGCCGCCGGGATTCTGGCGCTGGACGGGGTGGGCCACGGGCACGGTGCTGATTGCCTTCATGATCGCGCTGATCGTCGCCACGGTCACGGCGATCGACGGGCATCGCGTCCACCTCGACGCGTTCGACGGGCTCGCCGCCATCGACAACCCGACCGGCTGGTTCGCGTGGGCGCAGCGAATCTTCGTGCTGTTCGGCCTGGCCGTCCTGGTGAGCAGCGTCGTCCGCCAGCTACTGAACTGGCGGCGCTCCTCCGGTGAGCGCCGCCAGCAGCTGAAATGGCTGGCCAGCGGCCTGGTTGTCGGCGTGAGCGGCCTGATCGTGAGCCTGTTCACCGGCGGCAGTACCGCGCCGGGCGTAGTCCTGGTGAGCAACATCGCCATATTCGGCATTGCCGCCCTGCCGGTCAGCATCGGGCTAGCCATCCTGAAGTACCGGCTGTACGACATCGACCGGATCATCAGCCGGACGCTGGCCTATGCGGTAGTCACCGGGCTGCTGGTCGGGGTGTATGCGGGGCTGGTGCTGCTGGCCACCCAGGTACTGGAGGTGTCGTCGCCGGTGGCGGTGGCCGGGTCGACGCTGGTGGCGGCGGCGGTCTTCAATCCACTGCGGCGGCGGGTCCAGCGGGCGGTGGACCGGCGCTTCAACCGGGCCCGGTATGACGCCGACGCCGCGGTGGCCGCGTTCAGCGCCCGGCTGAAGGACGCCGTAGACCTGGATGCCGTCCGCACGGACCTGCTCGACGTCGTGCGACGGTCCCTGGAGCCCGCTCACGTCTCGGTCTGGGTCAGGGGGCACGAGTGATGGGTTCTCTCGACCACGCAGCCCGCTTCCGGCTGCCGTCGCCGCCGACGTGGGCGGCCGTGGCGGGCGGCCTGGTGGTGCTGTTCTCTGCGGCCATGGTGCCGTTGACCATCCTGGCCGGCGGGAAGTCGAGCGGCGAGGTGGTGACGGCGCTGGTGATCGGCCTGCCTGCCGGGGCGGTGGGCATGGTCGTTGCCCGGCGGCAGCCACGCAACCCGCTCGGCTGGCTCTTGCTGGCCGTCACCGCGTGCCTGGTGCTCAGCACGGACGGCCCGCTCTATGCGATTCTCGACTACCAGATCCACCATGGCCGGCTGCCCTTCGGCCCGGTTGCCATCCTGCTCAACGGGCTCTGGGGCACCGGTCTCATCCTGTTCGGGCTGGTCATCCTGCTCTTCCCGGACGGGAAGCTCTCGGCGCGCTGGCGGTGGGCTCTGCGGGTCGCCGTCGTGGTCTTCGTCTTCCAGTTCGTCGCGCAGGCTGTGGCGACGGTCAGCGCGATGGTGGGACACCGCATCCGCGTCGATGCGTACGGCGGCCTGGCCGCCATGGACCACCCAGGCGGCTGGTACGGCGCCGTCCAGGGCCCGCTGTTCCTCGCCGTCGGGGTGCTGTGGCTGTGTTCTATCGGCCGGCAGGTCGCGAGCTGGCGGCGCTCGTCGGGCGAACGGCGCCAGCAGCTCAAGTGGCTGATGAGCGGGGCCATCGTCACCCTCGCCTGCGCAGCCGCGACCTTTGGCGCAACGGGTGCCCTATCGGGCGCCGTAGGGTTCTGGCGAGTGCTGGCCAACTTCGGCTGGTTCGGCTTTGCCGCGCTGCCGGTCAGCATCGGGGTCGCGATCCTGAAATACCGGCTCTACGAGATTGACCGGCTGATCTCCCGGACGCTGGCCTACGCGATCGTGACCGGCCTGCTGGTGGGGGTATACGCGGGGCTGGTGCTGCTGACGACGCGGGTGCTGACGTTCTCCTCGCCGGTGGCGGTGGCCGCGTCCACGCTGGCCGCCGCGGCGCTGTTCAGCCCCGTGCGGCGCCGGGTGCAGCGGGCCGTGGACCGGCGGTTCAACCGGGCCCGGTACGACGCGGACAGGACCGTGGCCGCGTTCGCGGCCCGGCTGACCGGTGCCGTGGACCTGAATACGGTGCGCACGGACCTGGCCAGCGTGGTCAGCGAGGCCCTGGAGCCGGCCTACGTGTCGGTCTGGATGGCCAAGACGACGCCGTGACGGCTCGGTGCGGCGCCGCCGGCTCAGCCTTACCTGGGCCGCGAACTTTTCATCGGACCGCGCCATTGCCACGGCCCGCCACCTGGGTTTCCGCCACTGGTCGCGGGAGGGCGCTTGTACGCCGTGGCCCGCGGCGGCACCTTGGGCGGGACACACCGCGAAGGCGGGGCTCTGCCCTGGAGGCCGACGATGCCGCATCGATACCTGTCCTGGCCCCGCCGGGCCCGTCACGCCGTGCTGGCCATCCTGGCGGCGCTGGGCTCGGCCCTGGTGCTGCTGCTGGCGGCGCTGCCCGCGAGCGCGCTCGACGTGTCGGGCACCCCGTCCCCGGTGACCGGCAACGCGACCTGGTTCACTGGGCTCGGATCGCCCTACGGCGGGTGTGGCCTGCCCCAGGCCGACCTCGACAGCCAGAACTTCCTCGCGCTCAACGTGCAGAATTCCCCCGGCGTCTACAGCAACCTGCCGCGGCCGATACCGGCGGCCGACGCGAGCGAGATCGGCATGTTCGACAACGGCCTCAACTGCGGGCGCTGGGTGCAGGTGACGATCGGCGACTACTGCACTGGCATCAATGACGGTGCGCAGAATGAGCCGTTCTGCCGCGACGGCTCCTGGGTCGCCGACCAGTTCAACGGGGCGACACTGGACATGGTGGTCGCGGACAGCTGCGACGACGGCAACGCGTGGTGCAAGGACGACCCCTACCACGTCGATCTGGCCCAGGCCTCGCTCAACCTGTTCGAGCTCAATGGCCAGCCGGTCGGTGACATGTATCCCAATTCGTGGAACAACCGCCAGGTCAGCTGGCAGTTCATCGCCGCCCCCAACTACACCGGTGACATCGACATCGGGGCCATCCAGGGCGCGCAGCCCTACTGGCCGGCTATTGCGATCTCGCACCTGCCCAACGGCATCCATGGCGTGCAGTACCTGGCCAATGGTGTCTGGGTGAGCGCTGACATGGACAGCGACCAGGGCGACGACTACATCATCGGGCCCACGACGGGCACTGGGACGCCCGGCACCCAGTACGAGATCCAGGTCACCGACGCTTCGGGCAACCTGGTGAACAACGGCGAGATATACAGCTTCACGCTGCCCGCGGGCTGCACCGACGGATGCGCGGCGGCTTACACGCCGGTCAGCTACACGAGCAGCGGCGGCGGGGCGTCGCCCAGCCCGTCGGCCAGCGCGTCCTCCAGCCCGTCGGCCAGCCCGTCCGCAAGCCCGTCGGCCAGCGCGTCGCCGAGCCCGTCGGCCAGCCCGACCCAGACCGTGGCGCCCGCCGGAAGCTGCGCGCTCACCTCGTCGGTCGTCACCTCGTGGTCGGGTGGTTACCAGGTCCAGTTCACCGTGACCAACAGCGGGACGGCCCCCATCACCGGCTGGCAGAGCGGGTTCTCGTTCGCCGACAGTGCGGAGAGCGTGACGAGTTCGTGGAACGCGGCTGTCGCCGCGTCCGGCCTGAAGGTCACCGCCAGCAACGAGAGCTACAACGGCTCTATCAGCGCGGGCGGCTCGACGACCTGGGGCATGGTCGTCACCGGCAGCAACTCCGCCCTCTCCGGCCTCACCTGCACCCCGACCTAGCCGAGACGCCGCCTCGCCCCCTGCCGTTGCCATGATCACGGAATACTTTGGGTCGCATGTGCGAAAAATATTCCGTGATCATGGAACCCGCCGTGCGGAACGACGGGGGTGGGTGGAGCGTTGAGGGGAGCGTGCTAAGACGTGCGGGCTTGGGGTGAGCGGCTTCCGCGATAGGGTCCGGCGGTTCCTGCAGAAACCGGGCACGGCTGACCTGACCCGCTACCGGGAGATCCTGGCCGAGGTGGCCGAGCGGGAGCAGCGGGCGGCCGGCCTGACCGACGGCGAGCTCACCGTGGCCGCGGGTGTGGCCACCGGCGAGGCGGACATCTGCGCGCTCGGCCGCGAGGCGGCCCGCCGGGGGCTGGGCGAGCGGCCCTACGATGTCCAGCTGCTCGGCACGCTGGCCATGCTGGCCGGGCAGGTGGCCGAGATGGCCACCGGTGAGGGCAAGACCCTGGCCGGCGCGCTGGCCGCGGCCGGCTACGCGCTGCGCGGCCGCTGCGTGCAGGTCATGTCGGTCAACGACTACCTCGCCCGGCGCGACGCCGAGTGGATGGGCCCGGTCTACCGGCTGCTGGGCGTCAGCGTCGGCTGGATCGGCCAGGCGTCGACCGCCGAGGAGCGCCGCCACGCCTACGCGGCCCAGGTCACCTACGCGTCGGTGAGCGAAATCGGCTTCGACGTGCTCCGGGACCGGCTCGTCACCGGCCCGGCCGACCTGGTCGGCGCCCAGCCGGACGTGGTCCTCATCGACGAGGCCGACTCCGTCTGCGTCGACGAGGCGATGGTCCCGCTCGTGCTGGCCGGCGCGGGAGAGCAGGGAGACCCCGACCGGGACATGGCGGAACTCGTCCGGGGGCTGCGCCGCGGTGCGGACTACGAGATCGACGAGGACGCGCGCTCGGTCCAGCTGACGGCCGCGGGCGCGCGCAGTGCCGAGCGCGCACTGGGCGGGATCGACCTCTACACCTCGGAGCAGGTGGACACGCTGACCCGGCTCAACGTGGCGCTGCATGCGCACGCCCTGCTCCGGCGGGACGTGGAGTACATCGTGGCGGGGGGCCGGATCCACCTGGTCAGCGAATCCCGTGGCCGGGTGGCCCGGCTGCAGCGCTGGCCGGACGGCCTGCACGCGGCGGTCGAGGCGAAGGAGGGACTGAGGGCCAGCGAGAGCGGTGAGGTCCTGGACAGCCTGACCATCCAGTCCCTGGTCCGGCGCTATCCGACGGCCTGCGGCATGACCGGCACCGCGACGGCGGTGGGCGAGCAGCTCCGCGAGTTCTACGGCCTCGAGATCGCGGTGATCCCGCCGAACCGGCCCTGCGTGCGCGAGGACGAGCCGGACCGCCTGTACCTGACGGTCGAGGCGAAGGAGGACGCGGTCGTCGGCCAGGTCATCGCGTCGCACGCCACCGGGCGGCCGATCCTGCTCGGCACCCTGGACGTGGCGGAATCCGAGCGGCTGGCCCGCCGGCTCGGCCAGGCCGGCCTGACCTGCGCCGTGCTGAACGCCAAGAACGACGCCGCCGA
>Ga0302325_10010618_pt1 | contig 19938 bp, 19 predicted proteins | sample Palsa_T0_2_FD_201948 | JGI IMG/M metagenome (GOLD analysis project Ga0302325, IMG submission 201948) | Peat permafrost microbial communities from Stordalen Mire near Abisko, Sweden - Palsa_T0_2 | ecosystem: Environmental > Terrestrial > Soil > Palsa > Peat permafrost | place: Sweden: Abisko...
TCGGCGAGGGCGTCGTCGTCCAGCCGGCCTTCCGCTGCGATTACGGTACGCGGATCGCGATCGGCCCCGGCACCTTCGTGAACTACGACTGCGTGATGCTCGACGGCGCGCCGATCACGATCGGAGCCGCCTGCCAGCTCGCCCCGCGCGTCCAGCTCCTGACCGCGACGCATCCGATCGACCCCGAGCCGCGCCGCTTTGGCTGGGAGTACGCGAGGCCGATCGCGATCGGCCGCAACGTGTGGTTGGGCGCCGGCGCGATCGTCTGCCCCGGCGTGAGCATCGGCAGTGACACCGTCGTCGGCGCCGGGGCGGTGGTGACGCGCGACCTGCCGTCCGGCGTGGTTGCGTTCGGGGCCCCGGCGAGGGTCCAGCGCAGCATCGGCGACTCGGATCGGGTGGAGCTGCCGGACGACTGATATGGAAGGAGGGCAAGGTGGGCTATCGACCGAGCCCGACACGATCCGGGATCTCGGTTCGTACTGGGAACCCAACGTCTGGACCGTGCACGCGATCCACTCGTGATCGGGGCCTGCCCGGAGGGCGGCACGCGTCGAACCGAGTCCGCATCATCAGGACCCGTCACGTGGTCAGCATCTTTTGGAGCAGGACGAGGTCTCGCCACGAGCCTCTCATCTGACCGACCTCGGGCATGCGGCCCGTCTCGAGGAACCCGGCGCGAGCGTGGAAGCGCAACGAGCCCTCGTTCTCGGAGTCGATGCCGGCGACCATGATGTGGGCGCCCCGAGTCCGCAGCGTCGCTTCCATGGCGGCAAGCACGCAGCCCCCGATGCCGCGGGAGCGTACGTCACGGCGAACGTGAACTGAGTGCTCCCAGGTTGCCGCGTAGCCCGGCCACGAACGAAACGGCTCGGCGGCGATAAAGCCAAGCACGCCTGAGGCATCTGCCGCGACAAGGACCGGATACCCCATTGTCGAGGTCTCCGCCAGCCACTCCTGACGTTCGGCGACCGAGGTGGGCTCCTCCCGCCAGATCGTGAGCGACGTTTGCATGACGTCGTTGTAGATGGCCACGATCGCCGAAAGGTCACCTTCCTCCGCGGGCCGGATCAGCCGGTCGGTCATCAGGCCCCCCCGGCGTGGTCGAGAAGTCCGCGCGCGTCGCCGTTCCCCCATCGCAACGTTCGGCGCACACCGGAAGCCTGAACCGCCTCTTCGAGTTCCGCGCGGGAAAGCAAAGTCGTGTGCCCGACGCGACAGGTCGTCGACCGAATCCGGTCCGGCGGGAAGCGACTCACAGAGCCGTGCCAGCACCGCATTGCGCCTCGAGTATACGCCCGTATATCGACGCCGGATATCCACCAGAGCTAGGATTCGCGGCCGTGGCGAGTGTTTACGAGGCGGCTGGGGGTCAGGAGGGCATGCTTGACCTGGCTCGGGCGTGGCATGCTCGAGTGATGGCCGATGAGGTGGTAAGTCATGCGTTCAGTCATGGCTTTCATCCCGATCACGGCCAGCGGCTCGCCGCGTACTGGGCGGAGGCTCTCGGGGGCCCTGAAACATTCTCGGCCACTTACGGCGATGAGACCTCGGTGGTGCGGATGCACAGCGGCAACGGGCCCCACGAGGAGATGGACCGTCGGGCGATCGCGTGTTTTGACCAGGCGCTCAGCGATGTCGGCATCGCCAAGGACGGTCACCTCGCGCAGGTGTTGCATGACTACTTCGCTTGGGCGACAACCTCGGCGATGTCGCGGTACCACGGGTCCGCTGACGATGTTCCCGACGGATTGAGAATTCCGCGGTGGTCATGGGACGGGCTCATCCAGGACGAGTGATGACCAGCCGCTCGAGCTGCCGCTCGAGTCCCGCATTGCCCACCACCTGAACCTCGAGCGGCAGTCCGATTTTGGCCGCTGCGCCCTCGGCGGCCGCACGCGTCGCATCCGTCGGCCGCTGCGCCAGCCATAGCACGCGCGTGTAGTTACCGAAGTACAGATCGCGCAGCTCGGGGTGGCGGTCGAGCCCCAGCTCGCGCACGACTGTCCGCTCGAACGTCCGCGCCAGGAAGTCGGTGAGGAAGTAGGTGCCGGGTTGCTCGGCGAGGGCGTCGGCGACCTCCTCGCGGCCGAACAGCTCGTAGCAGTGATCGGCGTCGAGGCGGTCGAGGCCGAGCTGGTCGAGCGCGCCGTAGGTACCGCAGTCCCCGTACGCAACCGCTACGGCGTCGTAGCAACCGCGAAGGCGCGCCAGCTCGGCAGCGACCGCGGGTGCGATCCGCTCGGGGCGGTTGTGCAGCAGCGCCGGGACCGGATGCACGTCGAGGTCCCAGCCACGCCGGCGTCCGATCCTGCGGACGTCCGCGGCGAGCGCGCCGCATGCGATCACGGCGACCCGGCTCATCCGGGGAACGCCAGCTGGTCGATGAACAGGTCATTGAAGTCCCCGCGGCCGGACAGCTCGACGTACTCCACCTCGCGCAGTATCGAATGCGCCTCGGCGCGCTCGCGCAGCGACAGCGCGGCGATCTTCGCGCCCTCGCCGGCGACGTTGCCGGCCGACACGATCCGCGGTAGCGCGAGCTTCGGCACGAGCCCGATCCGCACGGCGCTCAGCGGTGTCAGGTACGCGCCGAAGCTCCCGGCGAGGAGCACCTGGGTGATCTCGCCGGGCTCGACGCCCAGCTCATGCAGGAGGATCTGCCAGCCGGTCGCGATCGATGCCTTCGCGAACTGGAGCTCGCGCACGTCACGCTGGGAGAGGTAGACGGACGTCTCCGGATCATCGCCACGCCAGTGCAGGACGAACACCCGCTCCTGGCCGATCTTCGTCAGACGGGGCGCCAGCGTCGGGTGGAGCGCGGCCGCGTCCTCGTCCGGGATGAACCGCCCGGAGTGATCGAGCAGGCCGTGCTGGACGAGCTCGGCGACCGCGTCGACGAGCCCCGATCCGCACATCCCCACCGCCTCGACGTCGCCGATTACCTCCAGCGAGAGCGAGTCACCCTCGATCTTCAGTCCCTCGATCGCCCCGTCGGCCGCGCGCATGCCGCACTTGATCTGCGCCGCCTCGAAGGCCGGCCCCGCAGGCGCCGCGGTGGCTAGTACGCGCTCGCTCGAGCCGAGCGCGATCTCACTGTTGGTGCCGACGTCGATGAACAGCCGCAGCCGCCGGTCCCGGGTCAGGCCGGTCGCGAGCATGCCGGCGACGATGTCGCCACCGACGTAAGCGCCGAGCGAGGGGAACACGAACGCCGGCGCGCGCGGGTGGACGTTCACGCCGAAGTCTGCCGCCTGCACGGGCGGGAAGTCATGCGTCGCGACGACAAACGGCGCCATCGACAGCGGCTCTGGATCGATGCCGAGCGCGAGCTGCATCATCGTCACGTTGCCGCACACAGTGATCTCGTAGACCTCGCGTGGATCGACGCCGCTGTCCGCGCAGACCTCGCCGACCAGCTCGGCGAGCGTCTCGTGTGCGCGCTCGCTGAGCGCGCCGAGCGCGTGGTCGTCCATCATCGTGGCCGAGATCCGCGTGATCACGTCGGCGCCGTATGGCTGCTGGCGGTTCAGCATCGAGCGGACCGCCGCCGGCTGGCCGCTGTCGAGATCGAGCAGCGTCGCGACCACTGTCGTCGTGCCGAGGTCGAATGCGATCGCGAATCGCCGCGTGGTCGTGTCGCCGTCCTCGACGTCGATCAGCTCCTGATCGCAGACCACTGCGGTGACGTCGAAGTTCGAGCTGCGGAGGATCCCGCCGAGTGAGCGCATGACGTCGAGCGACGTGTGCGGCTCGAGATCCTCGAGCCCGTCGAGCACCCGCTGCAGGTCTGAGCGCTGATCCTCGAGTGTCGGCTCTGCGAGCACGAGGTGTCGCTTCTGGACCGCCGGGCGAAGGATCACGTGGCGCCCGATGCCGACGAGCGCGGCCTTGGGCCTCGTCTGCAAGGGGGGCACCTCGATCACGAGGTCCGTGCGCGCGCTTGCGCGGCACGCGAGCCGCCATCCGTCTCGCAGCTCATCGCTTGTGAACGCTCTGGGGTCGATCGCGCCGACGGGGACCTCGCCTGAGATCACCCGGACCTTGCACTTCTTGCACGTGCCGTAACCGCCGCAGGTCGAGTCGATCGCTATCCCATTCCAGCTCGCGGCGTCGAACACGGGCGTGCCGCTGGGGACGCGGACATCCAGGTGCGCTTGCGCGCCACCGTCGGGCAGGAACCGCAGCCGCACGCGACGGGACCCGTCGTCGGCGGCCGGGGTCTCTTCTGGCGCCGGTCCACGGCGCTGAGGTGACGGCGTGCTCACGTGGCGGCCGCCGCCTCCAGGGCCGCTTTGCGGGCGCGGTGCGCGGCGATCCAGCTCGCGCCCCACGGGTCGTGGCCGAGCAGCAGATCCGATGCGCGCACGCTCTGGACGCAGACCTCGGCGGTCGACATGATCGCGCTCGTCAGCCCCGCTGCCATTGCCATCGGCAGGAAGCCCGCGTTCAGCATGTGCCGTTGTGGGAGGCCGAATGACACGTTCGATGCGCCGAGGCACATGTTCACGCCGAGCTCATCGCGGATCAGCCGGATCGTCGCGAGCGTCGTCGTCACGGCCTCGGTGTCGGCGCCGACGGTCATCGCGAGCGGGTCGATCACGATGTCTTCCGGCGCGATGCCGTAGTCGCCGGCGGCGCTGATGATCTTGCGAGCGAGGTCGAGCCGCTGCTGGGGGGTCTCGGGGATGCCGGTCTCGTCGTTCGCGAGCGCGATCACGGCGGCGCCGTGGCGCGCGACCAGGGGCAGGATCTCCTCGAGCCGCTCATCCTCGGCGGTGACAGAGTTGACGAGCGCGCGCCCCTCGTAGACGGACAGTCCGGCCTCGAGTGCCTCGATCACCGACGAATCGATGCAGATCGGCACGTCGACGGCCGCCTGAGCGGTACGCAGCATGCTCATCATCAGCTCCGGCTCATCGACCAGCGGGATCCCCGCGTTGATGTCGAGCATGTCGGCCCCTGCCTCCACCTGGGCGATGGCGTCGACTGCCACCTGGGAGGTGTCACCGCCGCGCAGCTGCTCGGCGAAGACCTTGCGCCCGGTCGGGTTGATTCGCTCGCCGATGATGCAGAACGGCTGACCTGAGCCGATCGTGACGGTCTTAGACCGCGACCGAAGCACTGTATCCATTGGTTTCCCTTTCGACTCGGGGCGGGATGCCCAAGCGTGTGCAGAGCTTTGCGATGCCCGCGTCCTTACGGAACGAGATGAAGTGAAGGCCGGCGACACCGGGTTGCGCGAGGGCGTGGGAGGCGAGCTCGTAAGCAATCTCGAAGCATTCGCTCTCCGCGTCATCCGCGTTCTCAACACGGGCGACCGTCTCGGCCGGCACGTCGATGCCGGGCACCCGGGTCGCCACGAAGCGCATGCCGCCGACCGAGCGCAGGATGCAGATCGACGGAATGAACGCGAGCCGCTCGCTGAGGCCGATGTCCGCGGCGGCGCGCATGAAGCGCTCGAGCAGCTTCGGGCGGTAACAGATCTGCAGCTGCAAGAAGCGAGCACCGGCAAGTGCTTTCATCGCCGCGCGGCGTGCACGGAACTCGTACGGCGGCGCACCGGGATTCTCGACCGCTCCGAGCAGAAAGTGCGGGCTCGTGGTGATCGGCCGCCCCGAGAGGTAGTGGCCGTTCTCGAGCGACCGCGCCAGTGCGATCAGCTGCGGGCCGTCGACGTCGAACACGCGACGCGTCTCGGGCTCATCGCCGGCGATCACATCGTCGCCGGTCAGGCAGCAGATGTTCTCGACCCCGTGCATCGCGGCCCCCATCAGGTCCGCCTCGAGCGCCAGGCGGTTGCGGTCCCGGCACGCGAGCTGCATGACCGGCTCGACACCCGCCTGGATCAGGCCGATCGCGACGGCCAGGGGCGAGCAGTGGGCATGCGCTGAGGGGTTGTCGGTCGCGTTGAAGGCGTCGACGAAGGCTTCCATCGGCGCCAGCTGGCGCGCGATCTCCGCATGACCGCCGCCGTCGATCACCGGCAGCTCGGCGGTGACGACGAACTCCCGCGCGGCGAGCTTGCGCTCAAGGTTCGACATCGGCGCCCACCGCCCAGCCGGCCGGCGGCCGGCGGGCCGCCGGCCAGCCGGCGGGCGGGCGGCGGTCGCGGCCAGTGAAGAGGTTGAGCCAGGCCGACGTGCCCTTGAGGCTGTTGTCTACCGGAGGACGCAAGTCGTCGATGTGGCCGCGCCAGACGGGGAGCCGCTCTGACCGTTCGTACGCCTTGAGCCAGACACAGCGCATCTCTGGCTTGACCTCGCAATGCCCGTCCGCCCGAACGCCCCCGCACGGTCCGTTGCGCAGCGTCTTGGGGCAGTTCATCGGGCAGGTCAGGCCGGTCGAGTGCAGGACGCACTGCCCGCACATCTGGCAGCCCCAGACCGGGCCTTTGATCGCATGCTCGGCGCGGGCGATGACCGCAGCGGCGCTCATACGACCCCCCGAGGGAGGACGAAGTCCTCGCCCATTACGCGGCTACCTGATTGCGCTTCAGCTGGATCAGCTCTTTGGCCTTCTTCACCGCGGAGGAGGCGTCCGCCGAATACCCGTCTGCACCGACGGCGTCGGCGTACTCCTGCGTGACGGGCGCGCCGCCGACCATCACGATCACCTTGTCGCGAATGCCGGCCTTCTGCAGTGCGTTGATGTTCGCCTTGAACATCGGCATCGTTGTGGTCAGGAAGGCAGAGAAGCCGACGACGTCCGGGTTGTGGACCTCGATCTGCTCGACGAACTTCTCCGGCGGCACGTTGACGCCGAGGTCGATCACGGTGAAGCCCGCACCTTCGAGCATGATGTTGCAGAGGTTCTTGCCGATGTCGTGGACGTCGCCCTTGACCGTGCCCATCAGGAACGTCCCGACCTGCTGGGTGTCGGTCTCGGCCAGCAGCGGCCGGAGGATGTCGAGCGCGGCCTGCATCGCTCGGGCGGCGATCAGCATCTCGGGCACGAAGTAATCGCCGCGTTCGAAGCGGGCGCCGACCTCCTCGAGCGACGGGATCAGACCGTCGTACAGCATCCGTTCAGGCTCCAGGTCCTGGGCCAGTCCTTGGTTCACGCCTTCGACGACGGCCGGGGCGTTGCCGATCAGTGTCTCGTCGTAGAGAAGCTGCAGGATCTCCTCGTGTGTCATGCGGCCTGCTCTCCTTCCTCGCGGTTGCCCAGGCGCCGGCTCAGCGTTCTCGCCTCGTCGACCAGGATCGGTTTCAATTCCAGGATCCGTTGCGCGGTCATCCGCAGCGTCGGACCGGTGATGCTGAGCGCGGCGACCACGTCGCCGCGCACGCCGCGCACTGGCGTGGCCATCGCGGCCAGGCCCGGCTCGAGCTCGTCGACCGCGGTCGCGAAGCCCTGGCCGCGCACGACCTCGAGCTCGGACTGCAAGCGCGCGAGGTCGGTGATCGTGCCGGGCGCGTGTCGCGCCAGCGGCGGCGAGGGCAGCGGTGCGCGTCCGAGCGCCATGAACACCTTGCCGACGGCGGTGCAGTGGTAGTCGACCGAGCGGCCGAGCCACTGACCGGTCCCGAGGAAGTGGCGGCTGTCGACCTGTGCGACGTGCTCCACTCCGTGGCTCGCCGGCACGGCGAGGTTGACCGTCTCGCCGCTGGCGGCGGCAAGGCGGTCGAGTGAGGGCCGTGCGAGCTCGAGCAGGTTGCGCTCGACCATGCTCCGCTCGGCGACGCGCAGGATCGCCGGACCGGGTCGGAGACGGCCGCGCTCGCCGTCCTGCTCGATCAGGCCACGCCGCTCGAGCGCGCTGACGAGCCGCGAGGCCGTGCTCTTGGGGATGCCGCTGGCGGACGCGAGCTCGCTCAGCCCGACCGGCTGCTCGCTTTCGAGCACGCGCACGAGCAGATCTGCGCTGCGGTCGACTGAGGCGGTGCCGTGGGCCGGAGGCTCACGCGAACCATTAACTTGGAACTCTTGTTCCACGCGAGATATATTAGGGCTCACGACGCTCCGGTCAAGGGGTATCCGGCCGGGCTGGTCGGACTTCCGTCCAGCCGGCGGGACTTCCGTCCAGCCGGCGGGACTTCCGTCCAGCCGGCGGGACTTCCGTCCAGCCGGCGGGGCGTCGCCGTCGGATTCGCACGCGAGAGGAGCCAGCTTGTTCGTCAACGCAATGCCCCGCTACGAGATACTCAGCGAGGACGCGATCGATGTCCTCGACAAGGGCTGGCGGCGGATCGTCTCCGAGCTTGGGGTCGAGTTCCTGCTGCCGGAGGCCGTCGAGCTGTTTCGCGCGGCGGGCCAGACTGTCGAGGACGACAACCGGGTCCTGCTCGACCCCGAGTTCGTGCTCGAGCAGGTCGCGAAGGCGCCGCGCGAATTCGACCTGCAGGCGCGCAACCCGGAGCACACCGTCCACATCGGCGGCGACCACATGGTGTTCGCGCCCGTGTACGGCTGCCCGTTCATCAGGGAGGGCGACGTCCGTCGCGACGCGAAGATGGCCGACTTTGAGAATCTCGTCCGGCTCTCCCAGGCGTTCCCCGAGCTCGATTCACCGGGCGGCACAATCTGCGAGCCCGAGGACCGGCCGCTCGACTCCCGTCACCTCGACATGGTTTACGCGCTGCAGACGCTCTCGGACAAGCCGTACATGGGCTCCGTCACGTCAGGTCCGAACGCCGCCGACACAATCAGGATGGGAGAGATCCTGTTCGGCGGTCGCGAGGCGATCGAGCGCACCCCCGTCTCGATCTCGCTGATCAACGTCAACTCGCCGCTGCGCTACGACGACCGCATGCTCGGGGCGATGTTCGAGTACGTCCAGGCGGCGCAACCGGTCGTGATCACGCCCTTCCTGCTGATGGGCGCGATGTCGCCGGTCTCGCTGCCGGCGACGCTCGTGCAGCAGATCGCGGAAGGGCTCGCCGGGATCGCATTGGCGCAGCTGATCCGGCCGGGCGCACCCGTCGTGTTCGGGTCGTTCCTCTCGAACACCGACATGCAGTCGGGCTCGCCCTCGTTCGGCACGCCCGAGTCCGGAATCGGGGTTCTCTGCACGGGACAGATCGCGCGTCACTTCGGGCTCCCGTGGCGGGGAGGCGGTGCCCTGAACGCATCGCAGACCGTCGACGCCCAGGCCGCGTACGAGTCGCTGATGACGTTCCTGCCTACATTCCTTGCCGGGGCCAACTTCGTGATGCATTCCGCCGGCTGGCTCGAGGGCGGCCTCGTCTCCTGCTATGAGAAGTTCATTGTCGACATCGAGCTTCTCCGCGAGCTGCGGCACGAGTTCACACCGCTCGAGATCGACGAGGCCTCGCTGGCCTTCGGTGCTCACCAGGAGGTGGGGGCGGGCGGTCACTTCCTCGGCGCCGCGCACACGCTCGAGCGCTTCCGCGAATGTTTCTACCGGCCGCTTCTCTCCTCGACCGAGAACTTCGACCGCTGGACCAAGAAGGGCAGCCGCGACACCACCACACGGGCCGGCGAGATCTGGCGGGCGACGCTCGAGACCTATGCGCAGCCACCGCTCGACGACGGCATCCGCGCGGAGCTCGAGGAGTTCGTGGTGCGGCGCCGGGCGGAGCTGGGGGACTAGCCGGACGGCCTAGCAGGCCGCCTCGAGCGCCTTGACGATGGCGTTGCCGTGATCGATGCCGGGGGGTTGCCCGATCGCTTGGCGAAGGGGGAACCCAATGTTAGACTGACTATTCGATGACTGATATATCAGTTGGGTCGGCGGGGGGTCAGGCCGGGCGTCAGGCGGGGCGTCAGGCCGGGCGTCAGGCGGGGGGTCAGGGCGGGCGTCAGGCGGGGCGTCAGGGCGGGGGTCAGGCCGGGCGTCAGGCGGTTTCGCGCGCGCCGCGTGAGCTGCTCGCGGATCGGGCGTACGAGGAGCTGCGAGACCGCATCGTCGAGCTCCGCATCGCACCCGGCGCGCCGATCGACGAGGACGTCGTCGGGCAGGAGCTTGCGATGGGGCGGACGCCCGTGCGCGAGGCGATCAAGCGGCTCGCGCTGGAGAACCTGGTGACGGTGTTTCCGCGCCGGGGAACGTTCGCGTCGGAGATCAACATCACCGATCTGGCGGACATCTCAGATGTCCGCGCCGTGCTCGAGGGGCACGCCGCCTACCGCGCCGCGCAGCGGATCACCCTCGCCCAGCGCACTCGGCTCGACGAGCTGCTCGTCGAGCTCGGCCACAGCCAGGGCAGCGACGACGTCGAGGCGCTGATGGCGCTTGACGCGCATGTCCACCGATTCATCTACCGGTGCGCCGGCAACCCGTATCTGGAGGAGACGCTCGGGCGGTACTTCAACTTGTCGATGCGGATCTGGCATCTGGTGATCGACCGGCTGCCGGACATGTTCGCGCGCGTGCACGAGCACGACGACCTGCTGCGCGCGATCGCGGCGGGCGACGCGAAGCGTGCCCGCGACACTCTCGCCGATCACATCGCGACGTTCGAGTCCGAGATCCGCACCGTTCTCTGAGGCTATGCCCGCGACCGTCACCGATACGAGCACGACCGGCGCCGAGGAGCATGCTCCGATGCCGGTCGCCCGCCTGCGGATCTCCTGCCCAGACCGCCGCGAGATCGTCGCCGCCGTTGTCGGCTGCCTGGTCGAGGCCGGCGCCAACATCGTTCAGTCCGATCAGTACTCCACCGACCCCGACGGCGGGCGGTTCTTCATGCGCCTCGAGTTCCAGATCGACGCCCCCGGTCTCGAAGCCCTGCCGTCGCGTTTCTCCGCGGTCGCCGAGCGCTTCGGGATGGAGTTCAGCATCGCTCACTCCGGTCAGCGCAAGCGCGTCGCGCTGATGGTCTCGCGTCCCGAGCACTGCCTGCTCGACTTGCTCTGGCGCTGGCGCCGCGGCGAGCTCGAATGCGACATCCCGCTCGTGGTCTCGAACCACGAGGACCTGCGCGCGGACGTCAAGATGTTCGGCGTCCGCTACGTCCACATCCCTGTCGAGCGTGGCGCCAAAGCGGTCGCCGAGGAGCGGCTGCTGGAGGTGCTGGGAAGCGAGTACGACCTGATCGTGCTCGCGCGCTACATGCAGATCCTGAGCCCCGATTTCCTCGCTCGCATCCGCACCCCGATCATCAATATCCATCACTCCTTCCTGCCCGCGTTCGCCGGCGCGAACCCCTACTTACAGGCGCGCGAGCGAGGGGTCAAGCTGATCGGCGCGACCGCCCACTACGTGAACGAGGAGCTCGACGCGGGACCGATCATCGAGCAGGACACCGCGCGCATCACGCACCGCGCGAACGCAGACGCGCTGGCGCAGATCGGGCGCGACATCGAGCGCACCGTCCTTGCCCGAGCGGTCCAGTGGCATCTCGAGGATCGGGTCCTGGTCGACGGCAGTCGGACCGTGGTCTTCCCGTGAACGGCCGGAGGGATGGAGGAATCGCCGCCGGCGGGGACGTGGACGACTTTAAGGTCGGTATCCGACCTTAAAGTCGTCCACGTCTGCTACGGGTACGCGGCTCCCCCCCGGCTCCGCAGGTACTCGTCCAGCGGCGCATCGTGTCCAAGGCGTGTCGACAGCGCGTGAGCCTGCTCGAGTGACACCCGCCCGAGGAGGCGGAGCCGCTGTGGAGCGAGCCGCAGCGACGCGCCCGATGCCGTCAACGCGGCGATCACCGCTCCGCCACGGTCGCGCACGGGCGCGGCGACCGCTGAGAGCCCGAGCTCCAGCTCGTCGACGATCGTCGCGTAACCCTGGTCCCTGACCGCCTCGAGCTCGCGGCGCAGCCGCTCGCGGTCGGTGACCGTCGCCGGGGTGACGGAGGCCAGCTCGCCGTCGGGCAGCTCGGCGGCGCCGAACGCGAGGAAGACCTTCCCGGCGGCCGTGCAGTGCAGCCCGAGCTCGCGCCCGATCCAGTTCGTCGCGCCGAGCAGGTGGCGCCCGTCGACCTGGGCGATCGCCTCGGTGGCGGCGGGGCGGGGCAGGATCAGGTTCGCGGTCTCGCCGCTCTCCTCGGCGAGCCGGCGCATGCTCGGCTGTGCCAGCTCGACGAGGTCCTCGCGACCGATGCCCGAGCGCGCGAACCGCAGCGCCGCCGTCCCGGGCCGCAGGCCCGATCGGTCCGCGTCCCAGGCGAGCAGGTCGTGGCGCTCCAGTGCGGCGACGAGCGGCGCCACATCGATCGCCGCGACCCCGACGACGTCGGCCAGCTCGGTCAGCGTGCGAGGCGAGCGCTCGAGCACAGCAGCGAGCACGTGGGCGGCGCGCTCCGCCGCCGTGGAATCGGCCGACGGCCGATGTGGAACCGGCGTCGTTGCCGATTCCATTGGCCGATTTGGCAGAGCCAAATCCGCCGGGTCGGGCTGCGTGCCGGCGCCACGGTCGGGCGTCATATGCGGAGGGGCCGCACGAACGTCATCCGCGATGACCGCCGGGTGTGAGCACGATCGTCTGCAGCTCGGTGAAGGAGTGCATCACGTTCGGGCCGCCGACTCGGCCGATCCCGCTGTCCGTGCCGGCGCGTCCTCCGAACGGTAGCTGCGCCTCCCAGTAGTTGCTCGATTCGTTGATGTTCACCCAGCCGGTGCGTACGTGGTCGGCGAACTCGAGCCCGCAGGCCAGATCGGCGGTGAAGATCGCTGCGAGCAGGCCGTACGGCGAGGCGTTCGTAAGCTCAATCGCTTCAGCGAGCGAACCGATCGTCACCACCGGGGCGACCGGGCCGAAGGTCTCCTCGACCGCGATCCGGGCGTCGGCCGGCACGTCGGTAAGCACCGTCGGCTCCCAGTACAGCGGAGTGGCGAAGCCGGCCGCTCGAGCGCCTCCGCTGATGACACTCGCGCCCCGCTCCACTGCGTCGGCGACGTGCTCGTCCATCTTCGCCGCGACCGGCTCATTGTTGACCGGACCCATCGTCGTGCCGTCGGCGAAGGGATCGCCGAGCAGGATCTGCTCGGTCACTCGCCGCGCCAAGCGCTCGACGAACTCGTCCTGTACGGCGCGGTGCACGAGGATTCGCTCGCCGGCGGTGCAGCTCTGCCCCGCGCACAGGTAGCAGGCCGTGAGGGTTGCCTCGACCGCGGCCTCGACGTCGGCGTCGTCCATCACGACCAGCGGTCCGTTGCCGCCCATCTCGAGCAGCGCGGCCTTGCCCGCGGCTGCCTGCCCGACGAGGCGGCCCGTCGCGGTGGAGCCGATGAACGCGATGCCGTCGGTGCCCGGGTTGCGGGCGATCTCGTCGCCGACTACGGGGCCTGGACCGGTGACGAGGTTGAAGACGCCCGGTGGCAGGTCGGCGTCGGCGACGCACTCCGCGAGCGCCACCGCGCACACGGCGGTTGAGGGCGCGGGGGTCCACACGACCGCGTTGCCGCACGCGAGCGCGGGCGCAATCAGCTCGGCGGGCATCGTGTACGGCCAGTTCCAGGGGCTGATCACGCCGACGACGCCGCGCGGGCGCCGCACGAGCATCACGCGCTTGCCGGGTGAGACCGAATTGGGCAGCTCGCCGCCGAGGCGCTTCGCGTCCTCAGCGGCCATGCGCCAGTACTCGACCAGCTCGTCGACCTCGTCGAACGCCTCAGCGTGGAGCGGCTTGCCCTGATCTAGCGTCAGCGTGCGTGCCAGTTCGTCGCGGCGCGACTCGATGATCTCGCCGACCGCGCCGATCTTCGCCGCGCGCTCGAAGGCCGTCAGTCGCGCCCATGCGTCGCTCGCGTCACGCGCCGCCTCGATCGCAGCGCGCGCGTCTTCGCGGTCGCCTTGCGGGACCGTGCCGATCAGGTTTCCGGTCGCCGGACTGGTGGCATCGAAGGTCTCGCCGGTGGAGCTCGCGCGCCATGCGCCGCCGACGAACATCTCATGCGATGGGACTGCGGCCATTTGGTCCAGCTCCGGTCCGTTGTCGTTGACACAATTAGACAACTGATATATAACAGCCCGATCAGGCCGTGGTCAATGGGCGCAGACACAGCGGAACGGAAGGTTGATCGATGGCGACAGTAGACGCACCGGCAGCCCACGCGGATACCGACGATCTCGCCGGGTTCGGCTACAAGCAGGAGCTCGATCGCTCCCTCGGGAGCTTCTCCGCGTTTGCGGCCGGCTTCAGCTACATCTCGATCCTGACCGGCGTCACGGCGCTGTTCGGGTTCGGTTACCTGAACGCGGGACCGGGAGTGTGGTGGACGTGGCCCGCGGTGATCTTCGGCCAGGTCCTCGTCGCGCTGTGCTTCATGGAGATGGCCGGCCAGTACCCGATCGCCGGCTCCGTCTACCAGTGGTCAAAGCAGCTCACCACCGGGTTCGCGTCGTGGATGACCGGTTGGATCTACATCGTCGGCGCGATCGTGACGATTGCCGCGGTGGCGGTCGATTGGCAGGTAGTGCTACCGCAGATCAGCACGAAGTTCGAGGTCTTCGGGACCGCCGCCGACGCCGGCCTCACGACCACCAAGGGTGGGGCCGAGAACCTGCTGTTGCTCGGCGCGATCCTGGTCGTGATCATCACGATTATCAACATGCTCGGCGTGAAGCTGATGTCGCGCATCAACAACATCGGCGTCACGGCCGAGCTGTGTGGTGCGTCGGTGTTGATCATCCTGCTGCTGTTCCACCTCCACCACTCTCCGGCGGTGATCGCGCACAGCTACGGCTACGGTGCCGGTCATCCTTGGGGCTTCTTCGGCGCGCTGCTCGTCGGCGGGCTCGTGAGCGCGTACGTGATGTATGGGTTCGACACGGCGGGGACGCTCGCGGAGGAGACCAACGATCCGCGAAAACACGCGCCGCCCGCGATCATCCGCGCAATCGCAGCCGCCGCGATCATCGGTGGGCTCGTGATCCTGCTCGGGATCATGTCGAGCAAGAACCTCGCCGACAAGAACATCGGCTTGCTGGGCCTGCCCTACGTGATCAAGCAGGCGTTTGGTAACACCACAGGAAACATCTTCTTGGCCGACACGGCACTCGCGATCTTCGTCTGCTGCCTGGCGGTTCAGACCGCAACGATCCGGATGTTGTTCTCGATGGCGCGTGACAACCGGCTGCCGTTCGGATCCTCGATTGCGCGTGTCTCGGGTGTCCGCAAAGTGCCGGTCGTGCCGGCGCTCGTGACCGGCTTTCTGACGCTGGTGCTGTTGGCGATCAACGTCGGGAACCAGAGCGCGTTCTACGTGTTGACGTCAGTTGCGATCATCATGTTCTACCTCGCCTACCTTGGGGTGACGCTGCCGATGCTGATCCGGCGACTCCGGGGAACGTGGCCGAAGAAGGACTGGGGTCCGTACTTCTCGCTCGGACGCTGGGGCTTGGTCGTCAACATCGGCGCGGTCTTGTACGGCACCCTCGTCACGATCAACCTGATGTGGCCGCGCAACGCTATCTACAACTCGGTCGGTGCGGCGCACTGGTACTGGCACTGGTCCCCGGAGCTGTTCGTCGGGATCGTGCTGGTCATCGGCACGCTCTATTACTACCTCGTGCAGGTGAGGAAGCCGGCCGACGTGCTGGCCGAGCACCGGGCCGACGTACCGATCCCGGGCCCGAGGGGTGATGCGTTCCCGTGATCGACGCAGGTGAGTTCGACTATGTGATCGCGGGCGGCGGCACCGCCGGATGCGTCGTGGCGGCGCGTTTGTCCGAGGACCCGTCGGTCACTGTCCTGCTGCTCGAAGCCGGCCCCTCGGATGTCGATGACCCGGCGATCCTCCGGCTCGACGCGTGGATGTACCTGCTCGACTCCGGCTACGACTGGGATTACCCGATCGAGCCGCAGGAGAAGGGCAACAGCTTCATGCGACACGCGCGCGCGAAGGTGCTCGGCGGGTGCTCGTCGCACAACTCGTGCATCGCGTTCTGGACGCCCAAGGAGGACCTCGACGAGTGGGCGGCGATGGGCTGTGAGGGCTGGAGCGCAGCAGACTGCTGGCCCCTGATCGCACGCTTGGAGACGAACGACGGGCCCGGTGATCATCACGGACGCAGCGGCCCGGTCAACATTCGCACCGTGCCGCCGAACGATCCGTGCGGCGTCGCGATCCTCGAGGCCGCCGCGGAGGCCGGCCTCCCCACCAGCCATTTCAACGAGGGCTCCACGGTCACGAACGGCGCCGGCTGGTTCCAGATCAATTCGGCGGCCGACAACACGCGGATGTCGTCCTCGCACGCCTACCTGCACCCACTCATCGGCAAGCGCCCGAATCTCGAGGTTCGCACCGGCTGCTGGGTCAAGCGCGTAGCGCTCGAGGATGGCAGGGCGGTCGCGGTGGAGTACCTGACCCCGGACCTCCTGACGCAGGCCTCGGCTCGGGCCCGTCGCGAGGTGATCCTCAGCGCCGGCGCGATCGACACCCCCAAGCTGCTGATGCTGTCAGGGATCGGCCCCGGGGAGCACCTGCAGGAGTTCGGGATCGAGACGATCGTCGACTCGCCCGGCGTCGGTGAGAACCTCGACGATCACGTCGAGGGAATCGTCCAATGGGACGCCAAACAGCCGATGATCCGCACCTCAACCCAGTTCTGGGAGATCGGGCTGTTCTCGACCTCCGAGGCGGGACTCGACCGGCCGGACCTGATGATGCACTACGGATCCGTACCGTTCGACATGAACACCGCGCGCTGGGGGTATCCAACGACCGAGAACGGCTTCTGCCTGACCCCGAACGTCTGCCGCGGCCAATCGCGCGGAACGGTGCGGCTGCGCTCGCGCGACTACCGGGACCGCGCCCGGGTCGACCCTCGCTACTTCACCGACCCCGACGGACACGACGAGCGCGTGATGGCGTACGGGATGCGGCTCGCACGCCGGATCGTGTCGCAGCCCGCGATGGCAGCTTGGGCCGGCGATGAGCTCGCCCCCGGCCCCGACGCTCAGACCGATGACGAGCTGATCGATTACATGCACAAGACCCACAACACGGTCTACCATCCCGCCTGCACCGCGCACATGGGCCCCGACTCCGATCCGCTCGCTGTCGTCGACCCGAGGCTGCGGGTGCGCGGCGTCCGAGGCTTACGTGTCGCCGACGGCTCGATCCTCCCGTTCCTACCCGCGATCAACCCGTGCATCACGACGATGATGATCGGCGAGAAGTGCGCGGACATGCTGAAGGAGGACGCCGCCGCGGGCGCCGAGCTGGTGGTGCCGCGGGCGGCCGTTTGAGCGAGGGTGGGGCCCTTCGGGCCCATGGGAGTTTGCCTGGCGGCGAACATCCCGGGGCGCCGGGCGGCCCGGGGTCGCAGCCCGGAAGCCAGCCACCTTTGACCCCGCCCGAAGTCAGCCGCTTCCTGCGCGCGCACCCGCCGTTCGACGCGCTCGATCCTGACGTGGTCGAGCGTGTGGCGGGGGCCGTCGAGGTCGAGTTTTACCGCGCCGGCACGACGATCTTCTCGCAGGGCGCGGAGCCGGTCGAGCACCTGCGCGTGGTGCGCAGTGGAGCGATCGAGATCGTCCACCACGGTCGGGTCCTCGACCTGCTCGGCGAGGGCGAGCTGTTCGGTCACGCATCGATGCTGTCCGGGCTGCCGACCGGCTTCGAGGCTAGGGCGGCGGAGGACGTCCTGTGCTACCGGATCGGGGCGGAGATCGCCCGCGACCTGCTGGCGGCGCCGGCCGGACTCAGGTTCGTTGCGCGCTCGCTGCTCGAGGGGAACAACCCGGGTGACGTCACGGGCGAGGCGGCGAGCGATCCCGCGGATCAGCCGGTCGGCGCGCTGATCCGCGGCGCTCCCGTGGTCTGCGGACCCGACACACCGATCGGGAGGGCGGCACAGATGATGACCGCGGCGGCCGCCAGCTCGGTCATTGTCGACCTCGGGAACGGCTCGCTCGGGATCGTGACCGACCGCGACCTGCGCACGCGGGTCGTCGCCGCAGGGCTGGGCGGCGAGGAGCCCGTGTCGGCGGCGATGTCGGCGCCCGCGTACACGTGCCGGGCAGACCGGCTCGGTAGCGATGTGCTGCTCGACATGCTCGACCGCGGCTTCCGCCACTTCCCGGTCCTCTCCACAGCCGGCGAGATCCTGGGCGTGGTCGAGGATCTCGACCTCGTCGTGGTTCAGACGCGCTCGTCGTTCTTCCTGCGGCAGCGGATTGCCAGGGCCCGCAGCGTCGATGACCTTGTCAGCGCCGCCGCCGACCTGCGGCCGATGGTGATCGCGATGCACGATGCGCGGGTCGCCGCGGTGAACATCATGGCCGTCTACGCAGTCGTGGTCGACGCGCTGACCCGTCGTCTGCTCGAGCTTGCGATCGCTGACGCCGGCGAGCCGCTCGGACCGTTCGCATGGCTAGCGCTGGGCAGTCAGGCGCGGCGTGAGTCGACCCCGGGCTCGGATGTCGACAGCGCGATCGTGTGGTTCGGAGACGTCGCCGATGCGGAGATACGCCCACATCTGCACGCCATCGCCAAGGACGTCATCGCCGGCCTCGAGCGGTGCGGGTTCCGGTCCGATGCCCACGGCGCGTCCGCATCCAGCGTTGTCTTCGTCCGCTCGCTCGAGTCGTGGCAGACAGCCGCGCGAAGCTGGATATCCGATCCAACCCAGGAGAAGGCGCTGATCCTCGTCTCGGTGCTGGTCGACAGCCGTCCCGTGTGGGGCCTGCACACCGGCACCCCCGTCGCGGACACGTTCCGCCTGGCGCCGGAGAACCCCGCGCTGCTCAGGCTGCTTGCCCGCTTCGCGCTCTCCTACCGTCCGCCGACGGGCTTCCTGCGCGGGCTCGTCGTCGAGCACACGGGTGAGCATCGCGGGCGGCTCGACCTCAAGCACGGCGGCGTGATCCCGATCGTCGACCTGGCGCGCTGGGCCGGGATGGCCGCCGGGGTGACGAGCGCCTCGACGACCGAGAGGCTACGTGCCGCCGGGTCTGCCGGCACGCTGCCGGCGGCTGACGCGCACACCCTGCAGGACGCATTTGAGCTGGTCGCGGGGCTACGGCTCCAGCACCAGGTCAGCCAGCTCCGCGAAGGCAAGGAGCCCGACGACTACGTTGATCCGGCGACGCTCAGCCCGCTCACGCGCACCTACCTGAAGGAGGCGTTCCACGCCATCGCGTCGATCCAGAAGCGCATTGCCGCAGAGCTCAGCGTCGGGATCCTATGAGGACTAGGCTGAACACATGTTGCGCCTTGGAAGCTGCGTCAGGCCAGCCGGTGGGAGTCCGGTCTGGGTAAGCGCCGGAGCGCCCGGTAGCAGGCCCCGGTCTCAGGGAGAGATCCTTGCGGCTGAGCGGGGTTTCGATTTCCTCGGCTGCCATTTTCACGCTCGTGTGTCGGGTCGGATGTTGGAGCGTGGCGTTCGCCGCTACTACCTTCAGCGCTGGCCTTCGTCCCGGGCGATGAAGCGCATCCGAGCGAGGATCAACCGGGAACGCCGCCCAGAAGTTCATCCAGATCGACAGCTACGTCATCGACCGCCTTCGTGGTCTGATGATCAAGCGCTACGGCCGGAATCTAAAACCCGGTCAATGGAAGGTCTGGACGCGCGAGTGGTTCGAGGCTCACGGCCTCTACCGCCTGCGCGGCACCAATCGCTATCCGGGACTCGCGTCGTGACCATCAGGAAGACCATCGGTAAGCCGTGTGCGGGAAAACCGCACGCACGGATTGAAAGGGGAACGGGGAAACGGGCCTAACGGCACCGCGCCCCTGACTACCAATGAGCGGCGACTGGCGCGTCTGGCGACCGGCGATCTGGCTGGCGATGCTAGGCGTCGCGATCATGCTCGCGTTCAACCCGTTCATCGGCATCGCCGTCGTCGGCGGCGCGATCGGGGTGGCGATCCGGATCCGCCAGGGACTCCGGCGCGCAGAGGTCGAGGCAGGCCCTGGCAGACGTGGACGACATTGAGCACCTATTAACGTGCCCAAGCTCGTCCACCCCGGTCACTCGGCTGCGTCGGTCGGCTCCTCACCCTCGTCCTTGCCGCCCCGGAGGATCGCGCCGATCTCGCTGTACATCGCGATTCTCGGTCCGCCGACCAGCTCCCAGGAGCGTGC
>Ga0302325_10010621_pt1 | contig 19938 bp, 16 predicted proteins | sample Palsa_T0_2_FD_201948 | JGI IMG/M metagenome (GOLD analysis project Ga0302325, IMG submission 201948) | Peat permafrost microbial communities from Stordalen Mire near Abisko, Sweden - Palsa_T0_2 | ecosystem: Environmental > Terrestrial > Soil > Palsa > Peat permafrost | place: Sweden: Abisko...
GGCAGGGCCCCTCACAGACCACTGCGCGTGCGGATCGCTTGCGACGATTCCATCGATCTTGACGGCGCCGGCGCTGACCAAACGCTGCGCCTCGCGCTTACTGTCCGCAAACTTCGCGGCGAGTAGAACGTCGGTGAGTTTATCGCTTGCGCCCAAGCGCATTTCGGCGATGTCGGTCGGGACTTCCTTACGCTGTACGGTGCGTTCAAAATGTTCGCGCGCGTCGCGGGCTTGATCGGCGCCGTGGTAGCGTGTGACGATTGCTTCAGCCAAGAGCTTCTTCTCGTTCATCGCCGCACGCGTACCATCGGTAATACCGCGCGCGAGCGCGTCACATTCGGCTTGCGAACGGAAATCGGCAAGGCGCGCCCAGCGCGCGATCAGCTCGTCGGGAATGCTCATCACCTTGCCGAACTGCTCGCGCGCGGGCTCGGTAAGGCTAACGTAGTTGCCTTTTGATTTCCCCATGCGCATCTTACCGTCGGTGCCTTCGAGAATCGGCAACGTCATGCAGATTTGCGGCAGCTGACCGGCGTTACTCTGGTACGTGCGCGCCAGCAAGAAGTTGAAGTACTGATCGTCTCCGCCGAGCTCGACATCGCATTTGAGCGCGACCGAATCGTACGCCTGAGCAACCGGATACAAGAATTCGTGTAAAGAGATCGGTGTTTCGTTCGTATAGCGATTGCGAAAATCGTCGCGCGCGAGCATCTGCGCAACCGTCGTTTGCTCGAGTAGCCGGATGAGGTCGGCATATTGCAGCTTCCCGAGCCATTCGGAGTTATAGCGCACCGTGACGTGTTTGAGATCGAGCACTCTGCCCGCTTGTTCGGCATAGGTCTGCATGTTTGCCGAAATCAGTTCGCGTGTGAGCGGCGGACGCGAATCGTTGCGACCCGTCGGATCGCCGATCAGCGCGGTGTAGTCGCCGATCAGCAGCGTCACGTCGTGGCCAAGTTCGACGTATTGCTGCATCTTATGCAACACCACGGCATGTCCTAAATGCAGCTCCGAACCCGTCGGATCGATGCCGAACTTGACACGCAGCGGCTTGCCTCGCCCGATGCGTTGGGCAAGTTCGGCCGGAGTCTCGACGTGCGCGGTCCCGTCGACGAGCGCTGCCGCGTCGTCCTCGGCCGAAGTGTGTTTTAGAGCCATGGCAACCGAACTACGTTCCAAAAATGCGGAATCATCGCCTCCCGCACGGCAGCCGGCGACTAGCCGACCTCAAAGACGGTCACGCCGGAACCGCCTTCGTTCGCATTGCCGTAGCGCACGCCCGTGACGTGGGGATGAGCCTTGAGGTACTGCTGGAGGCCCTGCCCGAGCATTCCCGTGCCCTTGCCGTGAATGAGACGCAGCGGCGACTGTCCGAGCAGCAGTGCTTCATCGATCCAGCGATCGACCTCGGGCTCGGCTTCGACGAAACGCTTGCCTCGCACGTCAAGTTCGATATGCGCTCGCGACGCTGCATCAAGCGTCGGCGCACCGGAGCTTTGCTTGCGCGGCGCGGCGTCGGCGCGTCGCACAAGTTCGGTCTTCGGGACGAGCGTTCGCATCGAACCGATCGTGACGAGGGCGTTGGGACCGAGGTCTTCTGCGACAATGCCCTCCTGATCGAGCGACGTGACGAGCACCCGGTCACCGATTGCAATCGGGCGTGGGCGCGCGTCAGGTGGCTCCTCGCGCGCCGAACGCGGAGCGGCGCGATCGAGACCGAGGTCCTTACGCATTTCGTCGATCGTGCGCGAGAGCAAATGACTTTGGCCGGGCGTTACGCGCGCGCGCGCCCGCCCGCCGCCTTCGGCTGAGCGGCGTCCGAGTTCGGCGGCAAAGTTGCGTAGGGCCTCGCCAAGGCGCGCCTCGGCGCGGCTAGCGAACTCCCGACGTTCGCTTTCAACGGCTTGCGCGCGCCGGCGCACGCCCTCTTCGAGTGCCGCTAGGCGCCCGCGATCGCGATCGAGTGCCTCGCGCTGGTGCGTCGTCTTGGTGCGCTCCTCCGCGAGCTCAGCCAGCGCGCGATCGTACTCGCGTTCGGCGCTTGAAAGCAACTGCTCCGCGCGTTCCACCACAGCGGCATCGACGTGCATCGTTCGGGCGAGCGCAAAGGCTAATGACTGACCGGGTGAGCCGACGTCGAGCTGATAGGTCGGCGCATAGGTGTGGGGATCGAACCGCACGCTTGCGTTACGAACGTGCGCGTTTTCCGCACCGAAGAGTTTCAGTTCGGTCGCGTGCGTCGTCGCGATCACCCGCGCGCCGGCCGCGACAAAGCGCTCCAGCACCGCGACCGCGAGCGCCGCACCGGCGTTGGGCTCCGTACCCGCACCAATTTCATCGATGAGAATGAGCGTCCGGTCGTCGGCACCGCGCAGAATTTCTGCCAAACGGCTGAGATGGGCCGAGAATGTCGACGCGTTCTGTGCAATCGATTGTTCGTCGCCGATGTCCGTGAATATGCGGCTGAAGCGGCCGATCGTGGCTTCAACGGCCGGCACGTGCATGCCGCAGCCGGCCATCGTGACAAACAAGCCCGCCATCTTGAGCGTCACGGTTTTTCCACCCATATTCGGACCGCTGATCAGCAACAATCGTTGATCGTCGTCGAGCCGGAAGCTCTGCGGCACCGCACGCTCGTCTAAGAGTGGATGGCGGCCGTCATGAATATCGAGAATCGCTTCGTCCACGAGCACCGGTGCGACCGCGTTCATGCGCTCGGCGATGACGCTCCGGGCGTAAGCCAAGTCGAGTTCCACGTACAGTGCAACGTCGGTCGAAATCTGCTCGGACTCGCTCCCGGCAAGCGTGCTGAGTTCGGCCAGAATGCGAGCAACTTCGTGCTCCTCTTGCATGCGCAGCGCGCGCAGGCGATTGTTCGTTTCGAGCGCTTCGAGCGGCTCGACAAAGAGCGTTGCCCCACTTGAGCTCGCATCGTGCACGATTCCCGGCACTTCGCCCACGAACTCGGCCTTGATCGGCACGACGTAGCGGCCGTCGCGTACGGTAACGATTTGATCCTGAATGGCGCGCGCATACTTCGCCGAACGCAACAATGATGTGGCGCGTTCGCGCGCGTCGTCTTGGGCGCTCGCGATCCCTCGGCGGATGCGTCCGAGCGCCGGCGACGCGCGGTCGAGCACACTGCCGCGTTCGTCAATGGCGTCGGTAATGCGGCTGACGAGGTTCGGCAACGGACGAAAGAGGACGATGCGGTTACGCAGCAGCTTGGCACCATCGGCCTCGCGCACCGCTCGCGCGGCGGCTGACGCTGCTGCGAGTGCGTCGGCGATCGTTCGCAATTCAATCGCCGGCAACGGCAAGCCGCGCGCCGCCGTAGCGACACCCTCGTCGATATCGGCGATGCGCGCTAGGCCGAAGCCTGCGTTGCGCACGAGCGCCCGCATCTCGGTCGTTTCTTGGACCAGCCGCTGCACTTCGGTAAAGTTCGTCGACGGCTGCAGATCCGACGCGCGCGCAAACGCGCGTCCCGCATGCGTTTGTCCCGCAAGTTTTTCACGAATGCGACCGAAATCGATGATGTCGAGGCCGCGTTCGTCAATGAGCGGTATCATTGCATGCGTTCGCGCAGGACCGACTCGACCAGCCCAGGGTTTGCCTTGCCGCGACTGACCTTCATCACTTGGCCCACCAAGAACTTGAGCGCGTTCTCTTTGCCAGCTTTGAAATCGGCAACGGATTTTTCGTTGGCGGCCAATACTTCGTCAACGAAGCCCGCAACGGCGGATGGATCGGAGACCTGAGCGAGGCCTTCTTTCTCGACGACCGCCTTGGGCGAGCCGCCGTCTTTCCAGAGCCGGTCGAGGACGTCTTTGGCGATGCGCGAGTTGATGGTCTTGGCATCGATCAACGTCAATAACTCGGCGAGCGCTTCGGGGGTCACCTTTGAATCGGCGACATTGACGCCGTTTTCATTTGCAAGACGCGACAGGTCGCCCAGTAAATAATTGAGGACGCCGGCCGGATTCTTTGCAATTGCGACCGCCCGATCGAAGTAATCGGCAAGCGATACGTTCTCGATCAACTGTGTCGCTTGCGCCACAGCGAACTGATGCGCATTGACGTAGCGCTCGTAACGTGCGATCGGCAATTCCGGTAAGGTCGCTCGGATTGCGTCGACCATGGCCGGAGCAATTTCCATCGGCACAAGGTCGGGATCGGGGAAATAGCGGTAGTCGTGGGCCTGTTCTTTCGAGCGCATCGAATGCGTCGTGCCGGCGGCCTCGTCCCAGCCGCGTGTTTCCTGAACGATGCGCGCGCCGCTTTCAATTGCAACGATCTGACGCTCGATTTCGCTTTCGATCGCGCGATGCACGCTGCGAAACGAATTCATGTTTTTGATTTCGGTTTTTGTGCCGTACTCCGGCGCGCCGTGCAAACGCACGGACACGTTGGCATCGCAACGCAGCGAGCCTTCTTCCATCTTCACATCGGAGACGCCGAGCTGCACAAATGTCCGCTTGAGCGCATCCAAAAATCCGACGGCCTCGTCGGCTGACCGAATGTCGGGATCGGACACGCACTCCATCAATGGAACACCGGCCCGGTTGAAATCGACCAGCGAATAGGTTGACCCCGCGATACGCCCGTCGCCGCTGCCGGCGTGCGTCGACTTACCGGTATCTTCTTCAAGATGGATACGCGTCAGCCGGCACTCGCGGATGGTACCATCGTCGAGCCAATAGCGCACGACCCCACCTTGCGTGAGCGGCATGTCGTACTGCGAAATCTGATAATCCTTGGGCATATCGGGATAGAAATAGTTCTTGCGATCGAACTTCGAGAACGACGGAATCGCACAATTGAAAGCGAGTCCGGCGCGAATCATATGTTCGATCGCTTTTTTGTTGGGAACCGGCAGCGATCCCGGCAGCGCCAAACACACCGGGCACACATGCGTGTTCGGTTCACCGCCGAAAACATTGGGACAACCGCAAAACATTTTACTCGCGGTCTTGAGCTCGACGTGACACTCGATCCCGATCACGGTTTCGTACTTCGCGCGTATCTCCGGCGTCAGCGGCGCCGGCGCATCAGCGATACTCACTTCGCGGCTCCCGCGACCGGCGAAAGCTTGACGGCGTGCTGCGTTGCCTGCTCGTACGCATGCGCCGTACCCAACAACAGACGCTCGGTGAACAGCGGCGAGGCGAGCTGCAATCCCATCGGCATCGGACGCGTACCGCCCTCGGGCACGACGGCTCCGCACGGCACGGAAAGCGACGGCAGCCCCGCCAGCGAAACCGGAATCGTATAGTAATCCATCAAGTACATCGCAACCGGGTCGCTCTTGGCGTTAAAACCGAATGCGGGTGAGGACGCAGCGGGTGACGCGATTACATCGCACTTGGCAAACGCGCGATTGAAATCGTCCGCAATCGCCGTGCGCGCCTTCTGCGCCTTGACGTAGTAGGCATCATAGTATCCGCTCGAAAGCGCATACGTTCCGATCAAAATGCGACGCTTTACTTCGGGTCCAAAACCCTGCGCGCGGGTCTGCTCGTACATTTCACCGACGTCGGCGGCATCAACTCGCAATCCGTAGCGAACGCCGTCAAAGCGCGCCAGGTTCGATGAGCATTCGGCGGGCGCAATCAGATAGTAGGTTGCCAGTCCATATTTGGCCGTCGGCAATTCAACCTCGACGAGTTCGGCGCCCAGTTTTTCCAGATCCGCATAGGCGGCTTTGTAACACGCGTCAATCTGGGCACCGAGCCCGTCGGTTGCAAACTCCTTGACGATGCCGATGCGCAAACCGCGCAGGTCGGTTCGTAGCCCGTCGGCCGTGGACTCGAGCGGACGGTCCAGGCTCGTCGCGTCCATCGGATCGTGGCCGCCGATCGCGTCATAGGCGAGCGCTGCATCTTCCACCGTCCGCGCGAACGGTCCGATCTGATCCAAGCTCGATGCAAACGCGATCAGTCCGTAGCGCGATACGCGACCGTAGGTCGGCTTGAAGCCGACGACGTTGCAAAAAGCCGCCGGTTCGCGAATCGAGCCACCGGTATCGCTGCCCAGTGAAATCGTTGCCTCGAAACCGCCGACCGCGGCGGCGCTTCCGCCGGATGAACCGCCCGGCACGCGATCGAGATCGTACGGATTGCGTGTCACGCCGAGCGCGCTGTTTTCACACGAGCTGCCCATCGCGAACTCGTCCATGTTCGTTTTGCCGATCGGCAAGCCGCCCGCGGCGAGCAGACGCGCGACGGCCGTGCCGGTATACGGCGCGATCCATTTTTCCAGAATCTTCGAGCCGCATGTCGTGCGCGTGGTGCGCAGGCACATGTTGTCTTTGATCGCGACCGGCACACCGGCCAGCGGCAGTTTCTCGCCCGCGGCAATCCGCGCATCGACGTGAGCGGCATGCTCGCGCATGAGTTCGGGCGTGAGCGTCAGGTATGCGCCCAGGGCCGAATCGGCTTGCGCAACATGCGGAATCATCGCCTCGGCCATCTCGGCGGCCGAAACGTCGCGGGCATTCACGGCGCGCGCGATATCGCGCGCCGAACTGCGCAGTGCGCCCGTCATTCGACTGCCGCAATGATCTTGGGCACGCGGAAGTAACCGTTCTGCGGCTGCGGAGCACCCGCCAGCACGTCCTCGCGCGGCAGACATGGACGCACGACGTCGTCGCGCTCGACGTTGCGCGATTCGACCACTTGCGCGGTTGCGGCGACGCTACCCGTATCCAGCTCGCTCATTTCGTCGACAAACGTCAAGAGATGCGCCAACTGCGACCCGTAGAGGGTCACTTCGTCGTCGGTGAGCGCGAGCCGCGCGAGTTTTGCGACGTGCCGAACGTCGATACGATCCGATGCCATAACACGTTGCGGTTCGACGTGGACGGCGAACGTTCTTACCCAATTCGTCAGCGGTCGACGAAATCGGGGTATTGGCTTTCAGCGTAGCGGTCGTCGGTCGGCCACTCGGGAATCGCATCGCTCCACGGTGTGCGCTCGGCATCGGGCAGCAGCACCTCCGGCTCGCCGGCGCGGTGTAGGGTCACCAGCGTCTCGACATGACCCGTTTGCGGGAACATGTCGAACGGCTGGACCACGCCGAGCGCGTAGCCCTTGGTCTTGAGATATGCCAGATCGCGCGCGAGCGTCGCGGGATTACACGAAAGATACCAGATGTTTTTTACGCGGGCATTGGAAATCGCGTCGAGGGTTGCTTCATCCGAGCCTTTGCGCGGCGGATCGAGGAAGACAATCTCGGCATCGCGCAACGCCGCCTTGCCGCCTTCGTGGACGACCGCGCCTTCGACGCGGCCGGCAATAAATGTGGCGCGCCCGGCAACACCGTTGAGTTCGGCATTCAAGGTCGCCTCGCGGACCGCAGCCGGGTTTTCTTCGATACCGACGACCTGCGCACCGCGTGACGCGAAGAAAATCGCGAACGTGCCCGCACCGCAATATAAGTCGACGATCTTGCGCGGCTCTTTGAGCCCCGGCGCCATGAAGCGGAAGATCTTACCGACCATTTCGCTGTTCACTTGAAAGAACGACGCGGGCGAGACGCGGAAGCGCACGCCGTCGATCACTTCTTCCATCTCGCGCGCACCCCACACGTAGGACATCTTGCGGCCGAGCACGGCATTTGCGTTGCGCGGCTCGAACGAATTCGAGACGCCGACGACGCCCATGATCTTGCGCGCGAGCGCATATGCACCGGCAACGATTGCCGGTGATTGCCGGTCGGTCGTTAGCGACAGCACGGCTTGCCCCGATGCTGCGCCCATCCGCATGATCGCGTGCTTGACGCCGGCGAAGACACCGCCTGTTTCCGGCCCACGCGCTGCGTCGTGCAAGGTCTTGATCGCCGCATCGAGTTGGGGCAGCACGACGGGACAGCCGGTAATCGGTACAAGCGCGTGCGATCGCGCCTGATAGAACCCGAGCCGCGTTTCGCCGGCCGTATTTTCAACGACGAGCGACATCTTGTTGCGATACGCCCGCGGAAATATCATTCCCACGGGATGCTCCACCTTGACGTCGGCGAATCCGCCGATCCGGCGCAACGCATTGCGCACGATCTGTTCTTTCCATGAGAGCTGCGCGGGGTAGCTCATGTGCTGTACTTGGCAGCCGCCGCATTCGCCAAAGACGGGGCAGAACGGTTGCGCGCGAAACGCCGAGCGCGTTTCGTAGTCGACAACCTCGCCGACGGCGTACTTCGCTTTCACGCTCGTGATGCGCACGCGCACGCGCTCACCGGGCAGCGGCCCCGTGACGAAGACAACCAGTCCGTCGACTCGTCCGACCGCCTGACCATTGGCAAGCAGATCGGTGAACGCTACCCGCGCAACCGATCCCGGAGCGAGTGCCGTGCTAGCCGTGTTTTTTCTCGTCCAGCGTGCGCAGCAGACGGTTCGCATCGTCGATGAGCGACTGGATGCGCTCGCTGGTCTCGTCGACCGGCGCCCGGCGCATCGACGCCCGCACGAGAAAAAACGTCAGGGCCGCTGAGGCGCCGGCGATGCTGACCCAGACCAGCGTGCGCTGCAGGGCAACATTGTTACGGCTCGCGGGTTCGGTCGAGCCGTTGTCCGAACGGGGCGGGGCGTTCATCTCAGGATTGCTCACCCGTTTTCGTTCGCCACGGACCGCCCCGGCCCCGGCGCAGCCGATCGGAAGACTAGGCGGTGGCCCCTTCGGTGGTTTCCAGCGATTCCAGATCACGCTTCTCGTTGCCCGAAATGATTCGCGCCAGATCCAGCATGATGATCAGGCGATCGCCGAGTTTACCAACGCCGCGGATGTATTCGGTTTCCACGCCCGCGATCATATCGGGAGCATCTTCGATCTGCTCGACCGGAATGCGCAGGACCTCGGATACCGAGTCGACCACCATGCCGACGCGCTTTGTGCCGATCTCGGTGACGACGATCCGCGTGTTCTTGGTGTGGTCCGCCCGCGGCATCCCAAAACGCGTACGCAGGTCAATGATCGGAATCAACTGACCGCGCAGGTTGATGACGCCTTCCATAAAATGCGGCGCCCGCGGCACATGCGTGATCGTCACCATACGATTGATTTCTTGCACCTGGGCGATGTCGACGCCATACTCTTCGCTGCCCAGCGCGAAGCTGACCACCTGCATCGTGTGGCCGGAGAGTTGCGTTTTTACATTGTCGTCCATAGTTGCCATGGTGGATTCCTTTTGCTTAGACGCCGGAGAATTCAGCGCGAGCGGTTCGGCCGCCGGCGTATGCGCTTGCGACGAGCGAATGCACGTCGATGATGAGAGAAATCGATCCGTTGCCTAAGATCGTGGCGCCCGAGATACCGGCGATGCGGCCGATCACGTCCGAGAGCGGTTTGATCACGATCTCTTGCTCGCCCTGGAACGAATCGACGACGAGGCCGACTTGGCGCCCTTGTAACCCGACGATGACGATCATGACCTTGTCGGGATCGCGCTCGGTCTGAAGATTGAAGAACTCGCCGATCCGAATGAGCGGAACGACTTGGCCACGTAGCGTGATCACCTCGCCGCCGTGTACGGTACGGACATCGGCCGTGTCGATGCGCTGTGACTCGATGACCGCATCGAGCGGAATCGAGTAGAGTTCGTCCTTGACCCGCACAAGCAAGGCTTGAATGATCGCCAGCGTCAGCGGCAGCTTCATCGTGAACTTCGTGCTCTGGCCGAGCACCGAGTCGACATCGAAAACGCCTTTGAGCCGCAAGATGTTTTTCTTGACGACGTCCATGCCGACGCCGCGGCCGCTGACGTCCGTCACCGTCTCGGCAGTCGAAAAGCCCGGCGTAAAAATCAGCTCGATGATTTCGCGGTCGCTCAACCGGTCGGATTCTTGAATCAGCCCTTGCTTGATGCCGCGGTCGCGGACTTTGTCGAGCGCAATTCCGCCGCCGTCATCTTGAATTTCAATGATGACCTGATTGCCTTCGTGATACGCATTGAGCTTGATCGTGCCGACGCGCGGCTTGCCGCGCGCTTCGCGCACGGCCGGATCTTCGATCCCGTGATCGATGCAATTCCGAACCAGATGCATGAGCGGTTCGCCGACTTCGTCGACAATCGTCTTATCCAGATCGGTTTCGGCGCCGTCGATTTCGAGCTTGATTTCTTTACCGCGCGCTTTGGCCAAGTCGCGCACCATGCGTGGGAAGCGGTCGAAGACTTGGCCGATCGGAACCATCCGGACTTTCATGATCGACTCTTGGATCTCGTTGGTCGTCCGGGCCAAGAGAGCCGACGAGTCGGCGAGGTCCTTGGCGAGCGGAACAACGACGTCCGCATGATGATTCGGGTCGTTCACGTTGCGCGCGAGCGTGTTGGCGATGTCGGAGATGCGCGTGCGGTTAATGACGAGTTCGCCGACCAAATTGAGCAACATATCCAGGCGCTCGATATCGACGCGAATCGTCTGGTTCTTTGACGACGACGGCGCGGCTTTCGGAGCGGCGGGCGCGGCCGGTGTTGCGGCGGCCGCTACGGGCGCGACAATTGCGACGGGTTCGGCCTTCTTCTGCGAGGCGGCCGGCTCGGGTGAGAGCAGCGCATCGACGGCGGCTTGCGCCTCATCGACATCAACGGTTGCGGATATGGGTGCGGGTCCGGATATAGGTGCGGGTGCGGGTACCGCTACCGGTGCTGCGGCGAGCAAACGCGCGACCTCGGCCTCGAATTCCTCGACTTGCGCGTGATCGACCGGGACCAGGTCGTCATGCGGTTCTTCCACACCACGATCGCCGTCAATAACGGCGGCCGTCGATTCATAGACGGCGGCAAATGAGTCGAGCCGCTCCATGTAATCTTCGAAGTCGTTCGGCACGGCGCCGTCACCGACGGACGCCCGAACGAGGGCCGTCAGGACATCGCGTCCCTCGAAGAGCAAGTTGACGCAGCTCTCGGACAGCGGCATGCGGTCCTTGCGCAGCAAATCGCAAACGTTCTCGAGTTTATGGCCGACTTGCTGGATGTCTTTATAATCAAGCATGCCGGCACTGCCCTTGATCGTATGCAGCGCACGAAACAGTGAGTTGACGAGTTCGGCGTCGAGATTTCCGCGGTCGACGTAGCTTTCCAAACGCAAAAGATCGGAGTCGATGCTTTGCAGCAGCTCCTCCGTCTCGTCGCGGAAATACTGGACGAATTCCGTCCGGTCAAAAAAATCGTCGGACGACATGGCTCTTATCGCATTTCGGCTAGTTCGGGCCGGTTACTGAGCGACGGCCCAAGCGCCGTCCGGTCGCCGGCATACTCCGGAGCGGGTAGGATACCGTCGGTGGTCGATTCGTTGGTCTGGAAGGTCGAGACCAGTTCGCCCAGGCGCCCGGCCTGGTCGCGCAAGGCCGAGGCCGTCGCGTCGATCTGCTGCATCTGCGCGGCCAGCTCGGCGGTCGAGGCGGACACCTCGTCGGCCTTGCCGGACTGCTCGGTTGCCGCTTGCGCTACCGGGCGCAAGGTACTGGCCACTTCGTCGGCCGTCGCCTGCATCTCGCCCGCGCCGGCAGCATTCTCCTCGACGACCGCCGACACGCTGCCGACGTTTTCCGTGAGATGGTCGCTGGTGGCCCGCATACGCTTGGCGCGTTCGGCCAAGTCGTCGGCAACCTCGCGCGTCCGGCCGATTGCCGTAGCGACGGCGGCAAGCGAAGTCGTCGCTTTCTCCGCCAGCGCGCGGCCTTCGCTCATGGCGGAGGTCGAGGCGTTCATCGCTTGCGCGACATTGGTCGTCTCGGCCCGAATCGCCGTGAGGATCGCCGAGATCTCGCGCGTCGAGATGGCGGAGCGTTCTGCAAGCTTGCGAACCTCATCGGCGACGACGGCAAATCCGCGACCGTGTTCGCCCGCCCGGGCCGCTTCGATCGCGGCGTTGAGTGCGAGCAAGTTCGTTTGGTCGGCGATATCTTCAATCGCGTCGAGAATCTCGACGACGGCCGCCGAGCGCTGCTCGAGCGACGCCATCGCCGTTATGGCCGCCTGCGCCTGCGTTTGCAGACGCTGCATGGCGCCTTCGGTCCGGGCGACGGCATCAGCGCCGCTCGATGCTTCACCGTTCGCAGCACGCGCCGCCTCGGCCAGCGTTTCGCCCAAGCCCGCCAGCGATCGCAACTCGCCATTGAGTTCTTGTACGGCTTGCGCCGACAGGGCAACCGCTGTTGCTTGGTCGACGGCGCCTTTGGCGATTTGAGCTGCGACGCGCGTCAGATGCTCGATTGCCTCGCTACCGCGCCGGCCGCGCGCGGCCGTATCCTTCGCACCGTTCGCCACGCTTTCAATTGCGTGTGAAATGCCTTCGACTGCGACACTGGAATGCGCCGTCGCCGTTGATACTTCGGCACTGGCCCGCACGACGTCGCCGGCCGTAAGGGCGACCGAGCCAACCAAGTCGCGCAAGCGATGCGTTGCGGTCCCGTATTCTCCGGCGATCAGGCCCAGCTGCATTGCGAGCTGGTCGTAGGCGACCGCGAGATCGGCGATTTCGTCGGTGCCGACCACGGTCAGCGGTGTCGGCGAAAGTTCGAGCTGAGAACGCAAATCGCCGCGAGCGAGATCGCGGAATGCGGCTGAGAGCCGCATGAAGTCTTCGTCGACGATCGAGCGTAAGCCGACGGCCACGCGCCGCAAACGGCCCGACAGCGACGTACCCAAGAAGTATGCGTAGACAATGCCTGCCAGAGCAGCAACGATGCCGACGACAATCAGGAAATTCCGCGCTTCTTCCTGCGAGGTCACGAGCTCGTCAAACTGCTGATTGAACATCGCGGGGGTGCCGATCGAACCGTCGTCGATATATGGCCCGACCGTCTGGTACTGGTCGACGAGCTTCTTGAGCGGGATCAGTCCCGCAACCGCAGCGGCGCGCTCGCCATGCTGCGCGGCGGCCAGCTCCTTGTCGAGTAGTGCTTCAATGGCTTGCAACTGCGGCTTGGCGTCCGAGACCCAGCGCTTAAAAATGTCGTGGTTGTTGCTGTAGATTTCGAGTGCCGTGAGATCTTCGTCAAGCCGCGTGCGCGCCTCGTCGGTCTCCATAACGAAACTCTTGTCGCCGGTGGCAATATAGCCGCGCAGCGCAGATTCCAACGCGACCACCTGCAGCACGGAATCGCGTGTTTCGCGCGTGCTCGGAATGGTCAGTATGATGGCATGCGTCTTGGCTTGCGCCTGTTGGATCGCGACGATTCCGAGCACCGCCTGCAGGGCGATGAGCAAGACACAAAAGCCGAAGCCGATAAACAGCTTCGCGCCGATCGGCCAGCGCAGCTTGGGCCAATGCATAATTAGTGCCGCACCTGTGGGGGCGCCACGCACAATAGCGGCGTGCTCATACCAAGCGCGCCCCGACCGGGGGATACTGACATCGAAGGTACCGCCTCTTTTGTCCCAAGCTCGTCACGGGACGGCTGCCAACTGGGGTTCTCAATTTCTGAATCGGCGCCTAGGTATGCTCGCTCAACTCTTGGGGCGTAAAGCCTTCATATTCTTTACATCAAGAGCATACCACGACATCCCACGACACACCAGAACCACCCCCGCAATGAACCCGCAACCCTGATGGAAGCGCTGGTTTGCGTCAGACCGAGGCGCCACGCGGCGAAGTGTACTACAGTACACGAGCCACGTGGCAACGAAGGGCTGGCGCAAACCAGCGCTTCCCGAGGTTAGTCGACGCCGAAGACGGAGAGGAGGGGCTGAAGCGAGCCGGTTTCGGGGATGAGGATGAATTGGCCGGAGACGGCCTGTCCTTTGTCCAGGAACGAGGATTCAATCAAGAAGACGTCCTGGTCGGGCAGAATCGACATCAGGGTGCGGAAAGCTGCCTGGATGGTGCCGTACGAGAGCGTCGGCACCGAGGGCAAGAGATTGATGCCGGTGAGCGAGATCAGGGCCGTCAGATACGAGCCGGCGATGATGTTGCCCAGCTCCTTGAGCGTCGAATCGACGATCGAGTCGAAAATCTGAATATCGCCGATGATGCGCTTGATGAAGACGTTGACGAACTCGAGCGCGTTCTCGCGATCGAACAGCACGACCATCTGGCCCGGCGCTTCGCCCCGGACATACATATGCAGCGCGGCAACGATGCGGTTCTCGTAGCCCACCCGCGACGAGAGGTCGCGGAACTTGATAACGTCGATCGAGGGCTCGCTCAATTTGACCGTGGTGTTGAGCAACTGCGACAGCGCTGTCGCCGCGTGACCGGCGCCGATGTTGCCGACTTCTTTGAGCGCGTCCTTTTGCAGGTCGGAGAGTTTGAGCGCGGGCGTCATGTTACTGAAGAACCTTCGCGATCGTTTCGAGAATTTTCGGGGGCTGGAAAGGCTTGGTGATGAACGACTTCGCGCCGGCCTGGATCGCCTCGACGACGAGGGCCTGTTGACCCATCGACGTGCACATGATGATCTTGGCGTTCGGATCGGCAGCAATGATCTGCTTGACGGCGGTGATGCCGTCCATTTCAGGCATGACCATATCCATCGTGACGAGGTCCGGCATAAGAGCCTTGTATTTATCGACCGCTTCGGCACCGTTCTGCGCTTCACCGACGACGTCGAATCCGTTTTTCGACAGGATGCCCTTGATCATCATTCGCATGACGACCGCATCGTCGACGATCAGCACTTTCTTACTCATGACCGCTCATTTTCTCCCAAGCCCCTACGCAAGACCACGGCTGCGGCGTTCCGCTTGCCGATTGTTGATGAATTCCATGATCGCGCGATCGTCGGCCGCACTTACGCCCACAAAGCGCAAACCTAGCGAGTTCTTACCGGACTTCTCGATCTTCGACGCCCGCATGACCTCACCAAGTAGTTCGACCGGGGCGGCAACGGAGTTGAGCGTAAACCGCACCTCAACCTGCGTTCCCTTCGATAAATCCCGGCTCGTGATGAGCGACGCCCCGGTCCGGCTGATGTCGGTAAGCGCCCCGCGCGTGTATTCGCCTGTGCCTTTGCCCTGCATCGCGTAGCGCCAGTGGGCCGTCAGGGTGGTATCCAGGCGGACGGTGTTGCGTTTCTGGGCGCCGCCGAATTTCTGTAGCGCCTCGATTTTGGCCGGCATCGCAAAGTGCGCCTCGGCACCCTTCACCGACGTACATTTGGTCGTAAAGCGGTATTTGCCGTTGGGATTGGTGTACACGAACACCACGACCACGCCGGCCGCCAAACCGGCAAAGGCCGGAGTGCTCAGCGTCTTTGACGTGATGGCGTCGACCGAAACTTGGACCGTCTTGCCCTTGACGACCGCGATCTCGACGAAGGCATGCAGGACGGGAAGCTTCGGACGCAGCGCGTTCAAGGAGCTTTTCGGTTTGAATCCCAGCGCGCGCAGTAACATCGTCCGTTTCCTCTAGACGGCGCCGACCGGCTCGGCCGCGACATCGTCGGTGGTTGATATTTGTCCGATCGATTCAACCCGCAGGCCCGGAGCGATTTCGCTGTAGGACAGGACCACGAGCTGCGGCGCCGCGCGCTCGGTGAGACGTTTGAGCGCAAGCCGCACGGACGGTGACGAGAGGACGATGGGTGCCAGGCCGCTCTGCTGCGCGACCTGCATTTGTTTGGTGAGCGACGCGTAGATCTTGGCGACGGTACCCGGATCGAGCAATGCGTAGGCGTCCTCACCGCGGCGGACAGCTTCGCCCATGAGCGATTCCAGCCGTGGATCGACGGTGATGACCGACAGCAAGCCGTTCTCGGCGTACTCGGCGCAGATGTGGCGCGCCATTGCCGCGCGGACGCGCTCGGTGAGGAAATCCACATCTTTGGATTGGCGCGCACCGTCGGCAAGGTTCTCGAGAATAAGCAACAGATTGCGGATTGGAATGCGCTCGCGCAACAGATTCTGCAGCACGCGCTGAATCTCGCCGACCGTGAGCAAGCCGGGCACGAGTTCTTCCACGACGACCGGATAGTGCTGTTTGACGTTATCGAGCAACGCTGAGGCTTCTTGGCGTCCGAGCAAGTCCGGCGCGTGCGTCTTGATGATTTCGGTTAGATGCGTTGCGATAACGCTGGTCGGATCGATCACGGTATAGCCCGCCATCTCCGCATCGCCGCGTGCGCTTTCGGGAATCCACAACGCCGGCAGATTGAAAGCGGGTTCGATTGTCGGGATACCTTCGATCCCGTTGGTCGCCGTGCCCGGATTCATCGCGAGCAAACGCGAGACCATGACTTCGGCGCGCGCAACTTCGAGCCCATAGATCTTGATGATGTACGTCGACGGTTTGAGCTGCAAGTTGTCGCGCACGCGAATCGGCGGGACCACGATGCCCAGATCGCGCGCCGCGTGGCGGCGAATCATCGTAATGCGTTCGAGCAGATCGCCGCCTTGGCTGACATCGACGAGCGGAATGAGACCGAAGCCGATCTCAAGTTCCATCGGATCGTACGACAGCAGCGGAACCACGGACTCGGCGGGCTTGACCGCCGGCGTCGCGGTCGTGCCGGTCTGGCCGGGCAGGGCGGTTTGGCCGCCTTTCTTGCCTTCCAGCTTGATGACGCTCTGGCGGCGGAAATACAGGCCGAACGTCACGCACGCCATCAGGATCATGAACACCGGCGGCAAGCCGGTGAAAGCGAACAACAGCAACAGGCCGCCGGCGATCAGCAGTGCGCGCGGTTCTTGAACGAGTTGCTTCGTCAAGTCGGAGCCGAACGACGATTCGGAGGCAGCCCGGGTCACGATGATGCCGGTCGCCGTCGAAATGAGGAGCGCCGGGATCTGCGTGACGATGCCTTCACCAATCGTCAGGAGCGTAAAACGTTGTAAGGCCGTGAGAAAGGGGAGGCCGAGCTGGAAGACGCCGACGACGAAGCCGCCGATGATGTTGACGAAGACAATGATAATTGCGGCGATCGCGTCACCGCGCACGAACTTCGATGCGCCGTCCATCGCGCCGTAGAAGTCGGCGGAGCGCTGAATGTTCTTGCGGCGCTCGCGGGCGTCGGCTTCGGTAATGAGTCCGGCGTTGAGATCGGCGTCGATCGCGAGCTGCTTACCGGGCATCGCGTCCAAGGTAAAACGGGCCGCGACTTCAGCGACGCGGCCGGCGCCGTTGGTGATGACGACGAATTGAATGATGATCAGGATCGCGAAGATCACGACGCCGACGGCGTAATTGCCGCCGACGACAAAGTTGCCGAATGCGTTGATGACTTCACCGGCGTAACCGTGCAGCAAGATCAATCGCGTCCCGGTAATGTTGAGCGCAAGCCGGAACAGCGTGATGATCAAGAGCAACGTCGGGAAGACGCTAAATGCGAGCGCGTTCTCGGTATACAGCGTCGTCAGCATGATGACCAGCGCAAGTGCAATGTTCATCGACAACAGAAAGTCGAGCATCCAGGTCGGAACCGGGACGATCATCAAAACGACAAGTAAAACCGAAGCACCCGCGACCCATATATGGGACGTGGATGCAAGCCGATCGATGAGGCCGGGCCGGGACGGTGACGTGTTCAACGCCACGGTTTCAACCACGATTGCACGTTACATCTCATATCGGCATAACGAGGCGGGAGCTACAGCAGCAAGGGCTCCCGGCGAGCGTGCCCGGATCACGCGATCGTCCGTTTTTGGAGCTTGTACACGAAGGCGATGGTCTCGGCCACGGCAGCGTAAAGATTCGGCGGGATCGGCGAATCCAACTCGACCTTGTCGTACAGCGTCCGGGCGAGCGGCGGGTTCGCCATGATCGGCACCCGGTGCTCTTTGGCAACCTCGCGGATGCGTTTAGCCATCAGGTCGGCGCCCTTGGCGACGACGACGGGCGCGGCCATCGTGATCTCGTCCCATTGGAGTGCAACCGCGAAGTGCGTCGGATTGGTGACGACCACTGTCGCCTTGGGGACCGACGCCATCATGCGCCGGCGGGCAGCAGCGCGCTGACGTTGTTTGACGGCCGCCTTGGCCTCGGGGCTGCCCTCAGCCTGTTTGTTTTCTTCCTTAACCTCTTGCTTGCTCATTTTGAGCGAATTCATGAGCTGTTTCTTCGAGATGATGTAGTCAACGACGCCTAAGATCAAGAGCAAGAATCCGAAACGAATGCCGATCCCAAAGGTGATGCCTTCGACCGTCATGATGATATCGTGCGGCGACGCATGCGCGAGGGCTAAGAACGTGATCAGTTGATCCTTGACGCCGAGGTACACGATCAGGACGACGACGCCGAGCTTGGCGAGCTGCTTGGCAAGGTTGATCAAGGTCTGAGGCGAGAGCAGCACACGCTGGAAACCCGTCAGCGGGTTGAGCTTCGAGAGCTTCGGTTGAAGCAGACTGGGTGCAAAGAGCAAGCCGAATTGAAAGAAGTTCGCGAGAACCCCGATCACAACGGCGCCCGCAAATGCGACGCCTAACAGCATGACATACGGCAGCAGGCCATGCGCAAACGCGCCCCAGACTGATTTGATCGTCGGCTCGTCGTGACTTCCCGCATGGCCGAAGGCAACTGCAAAACCTTGCGCCGCCGACTGCAGGGTCTCGAAAAAGCCGAAATGCAACGCGCAGATGAGCATAATGAAGATCGCCGACCCGCCGATGTCGGCCGAACGCGCGACTTGGCCTCGCCCGCGCGCTTCGCGGATTCGCTTTGGACTTGCCTTCTCGGTTTGTTCAGGACGCGGCATACCCTATGGTACCCCGGCCGGCGTGAGTGAGGGCGAAGGCGCCATTTGGCGCAGAACCGTGTCGAACTGGCGAGGCGCCTCGGCAAAAATTTGCGGCAAGACGTTGCCTAATAGCGGCAGACTTACGATGACCATGATCAGGCCGATCGTGATCTGCAGCGGAAAGCCAACCACGAACACATTCATCTGCGGCGCAACGCGGGCCATCAAGCCGAGCCCAACGTTCGTTAAAAAAAGCGCGATCGCAACGGGCGCGGCAATCTGGAATACCAAGAAGAGTGCCTGCGTGAAAAAGTTGACCACGGAGTGCGTGAGTTCGCCCGTAACGGCAGCGTACGGCAGCGCCAGCAGCGAAAACGAACCGGCAATCCCTGTAATGAGATAGTGGTGCGCGTCAGACGCCAGATACAAAATCGTCGCAAGCGCCAGCTCGAATTCGCCGACGATCGTCACTTGCGCTTGCGTGATGGGGTTGACGATATTGACGACCGCGAAACCGATTTGAATATCGAGAATCTCGCCGGCAAACTGAATTCCCGTAAAAACCAGGAACGCGACAAAACCGAACACGACACCGATGAACGCTTGCGAAATGATGCCGACCGTAAGTTCTCCCAGATCAAGCGTCGCGGTCAACGTCGGTACCGTGCGGGATACGACGAACGTCAACAACAGGCCGAAGCCGAAGCGCACCAGCAACGGGATCTGACGCGCCGAAAAAATCGGTATCATCGAAAGCATGACGGTGACGCGGACGGCGATGAGCAGCAGCGTCTCAAAGCGCACCTGCGATAGTCCGAACAAATCCAACGCGCCGGCTCCACTCATATCAGTGGATGAATTGCGGTAAATTGACGAACACGCGATGCGTGAAGTCCGTCAACAGCGCCAGCATGAACGGGCCGAAAAATAAAATCGCAAACGCGACGACGATGATCTTCGGAATGAACGTCAACGTCGGCTCTTGGATCTGCGTCACGGCCTGGAAAATCGAAACGGAAAGTCCCGTGATGAGACCCAAGATCAGCGCAGGCGCGCAGACCAGCAGGGCCACAAAAATCGCTTCGCGTCCGAGTGAGAGTGCTGCCGCGTAACTCATTATTTAAAGCTCGCGAAGAGCGCGCTGACGGTCAGGTTCCAGCCGTCCACCAGCAAGAAGATCAAGATCTTAAAAGGCAGCGAGATGATGACCGGCGGGATCATCATCATACCCATCGAGAGCAGCACCGACGCCACGACCATGTCGATCACGATAAACGGTATGTAGATCGCAAAGCCGATCTCAAACGCCGTCTTCAGTTCGCTGATCACGAAG
>Ga0302325_10010622_pt1 | contig 19937 bp, 14 predicted proteins | sample Palsa_T0_2_FD_201948 | JGI IMG/M metagenome (GOLD analysis project Ga0302325, IMG submission 201948) | Peat permafrost microbial communities from Stordalen Mire near Abisko, Sweden - Palsa_T0_2 | ecosystem: Environmental > Terrestrial > Soil > Palsa > Peat permafrost | place: Sweden: Abisko...
AAAACCATCATTCCGTGGGCCTCCAATCTATATACGGAGACTTTAATCGCCCGCGCGCGGGCCGCGATGGGCGCGGATTTCCAGGGCTTCTGGATGCTGGGCGGCATGTCGGGCGGCGGCATGGGATTCATCTTCGAGCCCACTGCCAAAGCCCGTGCCCAGGAGCGCCTCGAAAACATCATGCGCGAGACCAAGCGGCGTCTCGAGCGAGCCGTGCCATTCGCTATGGAGCCGGTGGTCTATCACTTCGCCATCAACGAGCGCGGGACACACGCGGATTTTCTTGCGGAAGGCGCCGCGCTCATGCCGCCAGGCTACTACACGCTGACCGTGCCCGCGCTGCTGCGCCAGGAGACGCGCTTGCTTTCCGCTGCCCGCCGCGCCGAGCTCGACCGTTTCGCCGCCGCCTGCCGCAACGCGCCCGAGCTATCCGGGATGGTGCAGAACCTGTTCGATCATATGCTGCCGCGCGCCGCCGGCGGCGGTGCGGACGCCGCGCAGAGTCTCGACGCACTGTTGGACCGCTACGGCTTCGACCGGGTGCCGCATGAGCAGATCCAGGCAGACCTGCGCAGCGGCCGCATAGGCCTCGCGCAGAACCGTTTGCCGGTCAGCACCCGGATCGAAGACGTGCAGGACGGCGACCTCGCGAACGCGACCAGCGGATTGCCGGCGCGCTATCGCGAAATCGGGATGCAGGCGTTGGCCGACGGTATGGTCGCCGTGGTCTCGCTGGCCGGCGGCGTGGGCAGCCGCTGGACCAAGGGCGCCGGCGTGGTGAAAGCGCTTAACCCCTTTTGCAAGCTGGCCGGGAAGCATCGCAATTTCATCGAGGCCCACCTGGCCAAAACCGTTCGCACCAGCCGACTGTGCGGCCGGCCGCTGCCCCACGTGATCACCACCAGCTACCTGACTCACGAAGCCATCGCCGGCTGGCTCGCAACCGTGGAGCACTATGGATATGGGGGTCCATTGCTGCTCTCGCCGGGGCGCAATATAGGGCTCCGGCTCATTCCCATGGTGCGCGATCTCCGCTTCGCCTGGGAAGAGATGCCTCAACAACTGCTTGACGACCAGGCGCAAAAAGTACGCGAGAGCCTGCACGCCAGCCTGATCGCGTGGGCGCGCCAGGCCGGTGAAGCGCGCAACTATACCGATAATCTGCCTATGCAATGCCTGCATCCCGTCGGACATTGGTACGAGCCGCCTAACCTGTTGCGCAACGGCGTGCTGGCGCGTCTGCTGATGGAACGGCCGCGGCTGCGATACCTGATGCTGCACAATATCGATACGCTGGGCGCTTCCGTTGATCCGCATCTGCTCGGGCTGCATGTTGACTCCGGGGCGGCACTCACGGCCGAGGTCATCGCGCGCCAGATTGACGACCGCGGCGGGGGCCTCGCGCGAGTCGACGGCCGTGTACGGCTGGTGGAGGGTCTCGCGCTGCCCGACGAACGGGTGGAGTTCAAACTCTCCTACTACAACTCCGCTACTTATTGGATCGATCTCGATCGGCTGTTGGCTGTCTTTGCCCTAACCCGCTCCGATTTGGAGAACGACGAAAAGGTCGCGGAAGCGGTACGCGCAGTGGCCGCGCGGATGCCGGCGTACATCACGCTGAAGGACGTGAAGAAGCGCTGGGGCAAAGGCCAGGAGGATATCTTTCCGGTCGCGCAATTCGAGAAACTGTGGGGCGACATGACGGCGCTCGCTGAGCTGGACTGTCGCTTCGTGGTGGTCCCGCGCGATCGCGGCCAGCAGCTTAAAGAGCCGGCCCAGCTGGATGGGTGGCTGCGCGATGGTTCTGCGGCTTATCTGGAGTCCTTGGGGGATTGGTAATTCGGCGCAGCAGTTTCACGAACAGCCGGAGAAAGTAGAAATTAAAAACGGTTAATCCAAGAAAAGACCGGGCCGTTAGATGTATACTTTGTGAAACCCGGGAGGCCAAAATGGAAATCTCGCCCGTAGATTCGATGCCTCTGTTCGCATTTTGAGCCACGACCGCTCCTGATACCACGTTTGCGTTGCATCGTTCGCGAGCATTCTCAGGTGTCGAGCGCGTCCGGACAATAGCACATAGAACAAAAAGAGAGGATTTGGCTTATGATCCGCAAAATGATTTTCGCTGTATCGTTTCTGGCGGTTCTCGTATCGGTATCGCTGCGGGGGCAAACGTTTCGCGGAGGTGTTGCGGGTATGGTCGCCGACGCATCCGGTGCATCGGTCGCCGGGGCCTCGGTCAAGTTAGTGAGCCCGGACACGGGCCTCACCCGCGAAAGTGTCACTTCGTCGGCCGGCGACTTCGTGTTCCAGGATTTGCCCCCCGGCAAGTACGATGTTACGGTCACCCAGGCGGGATTTGAGTCTCTTCATGTTTCCGGCGTGAACGTCGATGCGGGCAGGCTTTTCTCTCTCAACCTGAAACTGGAAGTCGCCAGACAAGCCACGACCGTGGAAGTTACCGCTTCGGAAGTAGTACTGGAAACGGCTTCGTCAGCGGAAACCAGCGTGATCCAAACTCAAACATTATTGGATGTGCCTCTGAACGGTCGTGATTTCACGCAGTTGCTAAAGCTCAATCCCGGCGTCAATGCCAATGGATCCATCAATGGCTCCCGATTTAACGGCATCGATTGGAAAATTGACGGCGCAGACAATAACGATGAGTGGCACAATGTCAACGCGGTGAACCAGGGCGGCGTCTCCGGTATCGCCGGGGTGCTGCTCCCGATTGATGCCATTGATGAGTTCTCTATACAGAGCAGCAGCAACGCCGAGCAGGGACGCAATTCAGGCGGCGTACTCAATCTGGTAATCAAGTCCGGGACTAACGCCTTCCATGGTTCGTTGTACTACTTCAACCGGAACGAGGCTCTCGCGGCGAAAAACTGGTTCACGCCGCCGGATGCGCCGACGCAAGAACTGCGCAACAACCAGGAAGGCGGTTCACTAGGCGGCCCAATCTGGAAGAATCACACATTTTTCTTCCTCACTTATGAGCAACAGAATTACATTGCGGCGCAAACCGCGGTCGGAACGACTCCATCGGCCGCATGGGTGTCTCTTGGCGAACAAGTGCTGGCCAGGAACGACGTGCCGGTCAACCCGGTAGCATTGAATCTACTCAGTACGCTCTGGCCTGCCAATAGCCTGACTGGTCCGGCTACTACCGACAACTACTCGGGCGCCGGCAATAATATCTCTAACAGTTACAACGGCATTATCAAGCTGGACCACCAGTTCAACGACAGGAACAGTCTGGCGTTTCGTTACTTCGGCGGCACAGGTAATCAGGTGGAGTATATTGGCTCGGCAATTCCCTACTACTTCCAATCGTGCCCCAGCCGCATGCACAATTTTTCATTGGTCTACAATAGCGTCCTGACTCCCCATTTAGTTGCACAGACCGTGGCGGGCGTGAATTACTTCAAGCAGGTGTTTGACGATGCCAACCACGGATTCGATATTCCGGCCCTGGGCCTGAATACCGGAGTCACTAACCCTTCCCTGTTCGGTGCTCCCAGCCTGACCATCGGGGGATTTGATGGCCTTGGCTTAACGCCGCCGCTCGGACGTATCGATACGACCGGTCATCTCACGCAAACTTTCACCTATACCGTGGGAGCTCATCAGTTTCGTTTTGGCGGCGAGTACCGCCACATGCGGCTGGATGTGTTCTACGAAAGCGACGCCCTGGGCTCGTTCACCTTTGACGGTTCCCAAGGCCCCTTCCCGAGTGGCGACAGCGTCTCCTCGGGCGACACCTGGAACGTGGCCGGAAACGAAATTCCGGCCGGCCAATATACCGCGGTAGGCGCCTCCCTGAACGCACTTGCAGACTTCCTTTCCGGCCGGGTTGCTCCTCTCAATGCCACCATCGCCTATGGCCAGCTACAGCGCAATTACATCCTCAACGGAGGTTCCGGTTTCTTTCAAGATACGTGGAAGGTACGCCCGAACCTGACGCTGAATTATGGCCTGAACTGGACTTATCAGAGTCCGATCTCCGACCCGACCAACCGTATCTCGACCTTTATCCCGGCCGATGGAGGCATCACGTACGTGGGCCATGGTATCAGCACGCTGTGGCCGCGTGACTTGCACGACTTTGGTCCGCGCTTCGGCTTCGCCTATCAGCCGCGCCCCGGCGGAAAAATGGTGATTCGCGGCGGCTACGGCATCTACTATCAAGTGCCCAACGTCAGCTACTTCGGCAACAATGTTCCTAGTAACAGCGGCGCAACTGGAATTCTAGCCAACCCGGGTGGCTCTTCCCCGGTCTATACGCTTTCGAACTACTCACCGCTGACAGTTCAATATGGCGTGCCCATCTTCACAGGCGGGACGTTCCCGCCACCGGGTCCCTATGGGGCTTTCTCGGTGAGTCAACAGTTCGTTACCGGCTATAGCCAGAACATGAATTTCAATATTCAATATCAAATGGCCCAGAATGCCGTGGTGGAAGTGGGCTACGCCGGAAGTCTGAGCCGCCACCTGCCGGATACTCTGGACATCAACCAGATTCCCATCGGGGCCCAGGAGGTGAATAGCTCGCGTCCGTATTCCACCGAGTTTCCGAATCTGGGCGTTATCAATCAGGTGGAATCGGTCGGAAACGGTCATTTCAACGCACTGGAGGCCTCGCTGCGGACAACCCGGTTTCACGGAATCACCACGAAGATGAGCTATACACTGGGGCACTCTCAGGACGATCTGTCCTATGCACGCGGCATTATTCCCCAAAACAGTTATGACCTGAAAGGCGACTACGGTAACTCAGATTTCGACATACGCAATTCGTTTAGCGCCTTTATCAGCTATGCTCTTCCCGAGCCGGGCATATACAAGTCCGTCTTAGGCGGATGGCAGTTGAACACTCTGCTCACCCTGTTTTCGGGCACTCCGTTTACCGTGTACTCGGGAACCGACACCAGCGGCACGGGCGAATATGCGGATAGGGCAGAAGTGGTGGGCAACCCGTTCGCCAATGTACCCGCCTCTAATAAGGCTACCGGCACGGTGTACTGGTTCAATCCGGCCGCCTTTGCTCTCCCTACTCAAGGCACTTACTCCAACGAAGGACGCAACGAGTTCTACGGACCTGCGACCCACCAGATAGATCTCTCGATCTTTAAGAATTTTAAAATAAAAGAGCGTGCTACGTTTCAATTCAGGGCCGAGATCTTCAACCTGTTTAACTTTCGCAACCTTTCTGAGCCGATCAACAACGTCTCATCGAGCTCATTGGGGGAAATTACTTCTACTTACGATGTATCGTACGGCTCCCCGGGCATCGGGACCGGCGCGCCCAGAAATGTGCAATTAGCTTTAAAGCTGATCTTCTAAATTGAAGCTTGAGGTAGGTGATTCCCGTCACTCCTCCACAAACGTGCGCAGCCGTTCGAGAGCGTCATCCCATTGGTTTGAAATGAATTCGAGATAGTGGCGCGCTTCTTTAAGTGCCTGTAGCTCCAACTGCCAAACGCTCTCGCGTCCGTGACGCGTGCCGCGCACCAGGCCGGCCTGCTCCATCACGCGCAGATGTTTGGTGATGGCTTGCCGGGTTACTTTGGAGCCGTCCGTGAGCCGGCTGATCGACAGCGGTCCGTCGTCACAGAGACGGAGGACCAGGCGCAGGCGGTTGTTATCCCCCAAAGCTGCGAATAACGGCGCGGACTTTGCCGCCTCTGCCATCGCCCTCGAACTACGGCGCATGGACAAGGTGCTCCTTGATAAGGTTCACGACCATACCCCAACCTTGCTCGTTAGCGGCGAACGCCTTGGCGCGGCGCGCGAGCGGGATTCGATCGAATCCGGATTCCGTGACTGTCAGCATAATTCCCTCAGCCACTTCTTCCAGGGTGAAGACCACGAGTGTGGTGGGCTCAGCGGAGTAATCCACGCCGGACTCGACCGCATAGGGATGCCATCGGAAGGAGAAGCGCTCCTCGGGCTCCATCCGCTCGACCGTAATCTCGAACGCCGTACCTTCGTACTGTTTCTGGGCATTGGCCACTTCGGCATTTACGGTTGTGGGTACGATTACTCCGCGCAGAGTAGCGCCTTCCTGAAACGGGCCATTAAACCTCACGCCGAACCAGACCCCAAATTCTGTGGAATCGGACAGCGCCCGCCACACTCGCTGACGCGATGCATGGAGAAAAACGTTCTTTTCGATCCGGTCTGTATTCATGTGCAACCTCCTAGTTGCAGAATAGCATTGCCCCGGGCTGATATGCAACTGTGTGGTTGCAGATAACGATTTCACGTGTAAAAACTGCCGCTACTCCGCATTCGCCAATGTCCACAAACGCTTTGGCCTTGTACTTAGTGTCAGTTACGAAGGTTGGCAGTCAACATGCCTGATACTAGACAGGCGGGCTGTTCGGGCTTCGGCCTGAATGACGCCAGGATACAGTGAAGAAAGGAACAATTCCATGAAGTCATTTCCTCAAACTGGATTACGGGCGGCATCTGTGATAGCTTGCGTTGTTGCATTCACAGGGGCCGTAATGCCATTTCGGGCCCAGGCTGATGAGTGGGACAAGAAGACGATCCTTACGGTAGACCAACCTATTCAGATAAGCAAGACTGTGCTACAGCCGGGAGAATATGTGCTGAAACTACTCAGCTCTGATTCCGACCGGCACGTTGTCGAAATTTACACTAAAGATGAAACGCATCTTATCGATACGGTAATCGCCATACCGAATTACCGCCTGCAACCCACGGGGAACAGTCGTTTCTCGTTCTGGGAAACGCCTCCGGGATATGCGAAGGCATTGCGCGCGTGGTTCTATCCGGGTGACAACTTCGGTCAAGAGTTTGCCTACCCCAAAGAACCACTGGCATTAGCAGCGGGTGGAACCGCAACGGTGACGACAGCCTCGGCGGAAACGCCAACCGAAACACCGGCAGCGGCAGCACCTGCTCCTGCGCCTGCTGAATCTTCAGCCGATCGCGCCGCGGCTGAGCAGCCTGTTGAGACTGCGAGTGCCGCCCCCGCTCCGACTCCTGAGCCTGCGGCTGAGCCACAAGCGACTCCGCAGGAATCGGCTCCTGCGACGCTGCCACATACAGGCAGCCCCTATCCGATATTCGGATTGGCGGGTTTGGTGGCGCTTTGCCTTTATGGTTCGCTTCGCCTGATCCGCGCGTCCTAAAGCGCTAGTCGTATCCTAGTCGTATAATGAAAGGTTCGAGGCCTACCGATGAAGCGGCGCTCAGTAGTCACGAATTTTGCGACTGCGAGCGCCGTTTCATTAATTGCGCCTATCTTGTTCGTCGCCGCTTCGGAAAAGCCTCACACAGACTACACCATTACCAGCGAATCCCGCCTGGTTGTCTTAGACGTTAGCGTAAACGATTCCCACGCCCAATCTCCCGCGGGACTCTCGAAAGAAAACTTCAGTATCTCCGAAAATGGACGGCCTCAGAAGATTTCCGTCTTCGATAATCGTGACGCCCCGGTTAGTGTCGGAATCCTGGTGGATGAGAGCTCCAGTATGTCGCCAAAACGGGCGCATGTTATTGCGGCCGCGCAAACTTTCATAGAAGAAAGTAATCCCCACGACGAAGTGTTCGTATTGAATTTCAATGACAGAGTGGTGCCTGGTTTACCCCCTGGCGTTTTGTTCTCGGACGATCCCAGTCAGTTGCGTGCTGCTCTGCACCGTGGCGTCGCGGCGGGGAAGACCGCTCTGAACGATGCCATCGTGGATGGCCTGCGACAACTCGAACATGGAAGGCAGGACAAAAAGACGCTGGTTTTGATTAGTGACGGCGGCGACAACGCGAGCGTCCATACTCGTCGCGAGATGCTGGACCTGGTCGAACGGAGTATAGCTACCATTTACACCATAGGGCTATTCGATCCGGATGATGAGGACCGCGACCCGCGCCTTCTCGAGCGTCTCGCACGAATGAGTGGAGGGGTCGTTTACTTGCCCAAGGACATCAGTGACATGGTTCCGGTTTGCCGAAAGATCGCCAAGGACATCCGATCACGCTACACCTTAGGTTATGTACCGCCGGTTGAGAATGGCAGAACACCTGTCCGTCATATACAGGTACGTGTTTCCGCGCCCGGCTACACGAAGTTAGTCGCGCGTACTCGCGGCAGTTACCGATATGACCCAATCCCCGGAACAGAAGGACGGCCGGAATGAAGAGTCGGCGGTGGGTGGAGAATGTTCTGGTCATTGCAGGCGTCCTGTCGCTGGATGTGTGGATCTGGTCGAATGCGGGCAACGCATTGTATCAGGGTTGGGAGAACCGGGTATTCAATCAGGAGGTCCACTATCGCCTGCCGGCGCCAGCCTCGCCGGCCCCCCTTGCCACCGATAAAGGTCTGGTGGGCCGGCTCTCCATTCCGCGGCTGCATTTGAGCGCCATGGTGCGCGAGGGAGCGGGCGAAGAGACATTGAGTCTGGCCCTGGGCCACATTCCGCATACGGCGCTGCCCGGGCAACCAGGCAACGTCGGCATCGCCGGGCATAGGGACCGTCTGTTTCGAGGGCTCCGAAATATCCGGCGGGACGATTTGATCGTGTTAGAGACTCTGGAGGGGAAATATGTCTACCAGGTAAAGTCGACCTCCATCGTCAGGCCTCAGGATACCAGCGTGCTGAACGCCGGCCAGCATTCCGAACTGACCCTCGTCACTTGTTATCCGTTCTACTACGTTGGGTCAGCCCCGCAAAGATTCATTGTCAAGGCCCTTGAAATACCCCCGAGTTCCCGCACATTGGCGGCGAAGCTTTAGACTTTTTCCAATTCCTTCACAACTTCATAACCAGCGGCGCCAAAGCGCTGCCTAAGCTTCGAACATGCACCGAAACGCGAAATTAGAATGTTTGTCAACCAGGGTATTCTGGCGTTTTCCACGACCATTCGCGGGCGCAGGCCCCTTGAATGCCAATCTGTCTGTGCCGGACGTTCTGGTTCGCCTCAACACTGACGGCAGCCTCGATAACAGTTTTGGTTCTGGAGGCATTTTTGCCTTCAACCCCGCTGGTTTTCCGGCAGGCTTTTTCGCGCTCGCCATACAATCTGACGGCAAGGTAGTCGCGGCTGGAGCTGGTGGTTTTGCCAACCTGATAGCTGCCTATCCGGCAATCACCACCGTCGGCCTGGCCATACGGTCGCGGGAGGAATCGCCGGACTGCCTACCGTTGGTGAGGGTTCCTTCCCTCCGACGCCGACCTCGTTCGGTCTGGCCCGTTACAGCAGCACCGGCGTGCTCGACACGACGATTGCGCGGCCGACTTCGGGTGTCGCGTCGGGACTGTCGGGTCAACGGGGAAAAAAGGGTTCACCCCTGGTGGTGGATACGTGCTGCGGTACGGGGCGACCCGAAGGCCGCCCCGACTACGGTCTATCTCACAAATACCTGAATAACTACGCTGACCGGTCCGCCCGGACCGTAAGCAGTCAACGTGTAATCCGAGTTAGTGGTCGGATACACAGTGACACTGCCATTTACTGCAACAGCTCCTGATGGGACGCCTGTGCCGGTCACCACTACGGAGGAGGCATTCTGCGTGGTCCAGGACAAGACGACTGGCGAGCCAGAGACCGGCGAGAAGGCCGGGCTCGCGCTGAACGACAGGATCTGTACACCGCCCACAGAGACCGTTACGCTGGCCTGAGTCGGACCCGCGGCGTTGGTCGCCGTCAATACGTACGTAGTCGTTTGCGATGGCGTGATGGTAGTGCAACTGGTGCTCTGCACCGAGCCGAGGCCGGGCGAGATGCTCACGGACGTGGCGTTGGACACGTTCCAACAGAGCTGCGCGGTGCCACCGGCACTGACTGTGGTCGGCGAAACCGTGAAGCTATTGACTATGGGCACCTGGCTCCCGGAGATGGTGACGACTACCTGCGCGGTAACGGTGGTTTTGCCGTCCGCGCCGGTCGCTGTCAAGGTGTAAGTGGTAGTTTGAGTCGGCGAGACACTCCGGCTGCCATTAGCAGGCAGATTGCCGCTGATGCCGCTGATAGACACGCTGGTGACACCCGTCGTGGCCCAGGACAGAGTAGAAGACTGGCCCGCTGCGATAGTGGCAGGCGCCGCCCTAAAGCGTATGACGGAGGGCTGGGATGGGCCGACCGTGATGGTCAGCGTCTGAGAGATCTGCTGACCGCCCGGCCCGGTGGCGGTCAACGTATAGCTGGTAGTCTGGAGCGGCGTAACAGTCGCCGTGCCCGACGGATTTACCGAGCCGACTGTCGGCGAGATGCTGACTGTAGTAGCGCCCGGTACGTTCCAGGAGATGATGGAGCGCTGTCCGGCGCTGATCTGACTCGGCGTAGCGGAGAAATTCACGATACGGACGGCCGCCCTGGTGGTTACCGTGGTGCTGGCCGAGGATTCCAGGCCGCTGGTCTGGCCGGTCACTGTCAGGCGGAAGGAGTAAGTTTGTCCAGGAGCCGCGCTGAATGTGGCAGTCGCAGTGTTGGCCCCGGATAAAGCCACGCTGGGCCCGGAGATTTGACTCCAGGAATAGTTGAGCGCCTCGTGATCCGGGCTGTAAGAACCGGTGCCATTCAGGGTGATGGTTCCCGCGGGCACACCGATCTGGTTGGGACCCGCGTCCGCAACCGGCGCGCTATGGCCCACCTGGCGCGTGAGCAGTTCATAGCGAATGCGCGGAACATCCATGGGAATCGGATGGGTATAGGTCATGAACTCTTTCGGCCGCATGAAGTTGCCGAATTGAAGACCGAAGGTGAGTTCGCCTGTGTTCCTGTTGGCGGTTATCAGCGTGGGGTTCAGGCCCGCCGCGACCGTGAATGCCAGCTCGCGGCTGACTGGCTGGACCACTTTCACCTGACCACCCATACGGCTCGCGTCGGAAGTGTGGCTGTGTATGTATCCGAGATTGCCTTCGATCCAGGCATCGCCCCAAGTGCCGATCTGGAAGGTGCCACCCACCTGGTTCATGGGGCGCGCGTAGGTCTCTATGAACGACGTCGGGCCTAATGCGGTCGACGACAGAGCGCCTGTGTTCTTGAAACCCTCGGTCCCGTAGAAGCCGATTTTGCCGCTGCCGAAGACATAATCGAGCAGGAAAGCGCCCTGCCCCATACTGCCGCCGTTTGCGTATTCGTTGAGGCGAATGTATTTGAAGCTGGAGAACAGGCCGGCCTGCACATGGTCCCAACGGTTGACCAGGCCGATATCGAACTGGCCTTCCTGCTGGCCCGGATAATACATGTACTCGCCCTGAGCCTGTACGGCGTGGGTGCCATCGCCGCCAAACGGCGAGAAGAACTGACCGCGTCCGTTGAAGGTCACATCGCCTGTTGACCGGTAGCCCACGGTCGGACCGACATTGAGCGCCAGAAGGGAGAATTTCTTGTTACGCTGCTGCGCCTCGTCCAGGGCTTTCTCGCCTTCTTTCTCGGCGATCGCCGTGGTCTGCTCGGCGGTGAGTGGTTTGGGGATGCCGTTGACCTTGTCCTCGAGCGCCTTCTCGGCATTCTGCAGTTCGGCAACCTGACCCTTCAGGCGGTCGTTCTCGCCCTTGAGATCGCGTAAAGCCGCCAGGATATCGTCGAGTTTATCGAGCCGCTTCAGAATATTGTTGCAACATTCTTCCTGCTTCTTGAAAATATCGGCCAAGGTGGGCATGACTTCGCTCGTGCCGCCGTCGGCGACGACCTTGCCTTGTCCATCGGTAACGGTCAGGATAACGCGCCGGTTCATGAAGCGGCCTTCCTTGGTCCGGTTGTTGACTTCGGGATCGCTTTTGCCGTCGCCTGCGACGGAAATCTGGGCGGCGCTAGCGCCGTACTTCACCAGAAAGTCACGAACGGTTTCAGCGCGGCGCATCGCCAGGCGGTCGTTGTAGCGTGCGGAACCGACAAAGTCGGTGTTTCCGGTCAACTTGACGTGATAGTCCCGATGCTGGCTCAGGATGTCGGCCAATCGCAGAAGGCTCGGGTAGCCATCGGAAAGAATGGAGGAATTGAACTCGAAATTGATCTCCTCCCACTGATCTTTGGTTTGATTGGTAGTCAATCCCTGTCCGAACAGACAAGTCGCGAACAAGCCGAAGGCGCTAATTGCCGCCATTGGTTTCTTAGCCATGAAAATCTCCCTAACAACGTCGTTATGTACGCGCGAGAATCTCTAAAAACCTGAACTATTATGCAGTTGCTATCAGAATACACTGATCTTTTGCGATCTCCAGCACATTCGCGCGGGGCTAATCCGCGGAATGGGCTTTACTTCACACAACATGGGATAATGCCACTGTAGCCTGCCGGATGGGCAGCCGCCTGGAAACGGGAGGAAAGTCCGGTCTCCGCAGGGCAGCGTGCCGGCTAACGGCCGGGAGGGGTTCTGGCGACGGATCCTCTACGGAAAGTGTCACAGAAAATATACCGCCCGGCAACGGGTAAGGGTGAAAAGGTGCGGTAAGAGCGCACCGCGGGCGGAGCAATTCGCCCGGCAGGGCAAACCCCACGTGGAGCAAGACCAAATAGGAGAGCAGGAGCGGCCCGCTCCGTCAAACTCTCGGGTAGGTCGCTAGAGCCGGACAGTAATGTCCGGCCCAGACGAATGGCTGCCGCCCCCAAAGGGTACAGAAACCGGCTTATAGTCCGGCAGGTTTACAGTAATTGATAACGTTTATTCACTGGATTGTGCAGCGTTGGCGCGCGTTCCGGGAAGTTTATTGTAATCGGGCATATAGACGCGCAGCGCTCCGGACGCGGTGGTTTTGGAGTAGCCGGCAACTAACTGCTGCTGATAATGGTCCGGAAAGAAATTGAAGGCATCGGTCGGATCCTCGTCGATCAGTTGCATGTCGGCATCGCTCATCATCATCCTTCCGAAGCGCAAAACGCCGCCTTTATACGCCATGTAATTGGCTTGCGATGGCTTTGCCGGGGCGTCCAATCTGGCCGTTCCAAATGTCTGGATCATTTCGTCGCCGGAAACACGGACGCCGCTGATCCGCCCGCGCATAGCCGGAGGCGGCAACATTGCGGCGGCGTCGAGAATGATATCGTTGCCGTCGACGCTCACGCCTCTGGTGTTTTTGGTGTTGACCACGTTAGCGGTATCGAGGCCGAAGATTTTCATCAACCCCTTTACAGGCAAGTGCGCGACCTTGATGTGGATAGGGTGAATCCGAATTTTTCCGTCCGCGGTGGGGCTTACCTCGCCAATTAATTCGAATGGAATTCCAATGCCTTTTCTGATTTTGCCTTCCTGTTTGAGCAGGCTGCCTTGGGAAGTCACCTTCAGATCCTTGAGAGGGGCATTGGGGCTGCCGAATACGTAGGTATTCATCGCGTGGGTCATGCTCTCCATACTTACGTGGACCTCGGCTGAATCGACCGCAATGATGTAAGAATTCTTGTCATCGAAGGTGGGTGGCTGCCCTTTTCTGGTGGGAAGGAACTTGCCGGTCAGATGCCGTACCTGCAGAATAAGCTGGGGGTCGAGATAAATGTTCACGTTGACGATTTCGACGTGAGTCTCGGTATGCGCCGCGGCTGGGTCCGATGGCGTCTCCGGCGCGCACGGATCGGACGCTTGCGAGACCGCCACGGCATGTGGCGGCGGGGCGCTTTTGCAGGACAACAGCAGCGTCATGAGGCTCAAGGTAACGGTAAACCGCGCGTTCGGCATTTGGTTGGCGCAACTGCAATTGTATGGCCATTGTGATAATCTCGTGGCACTTATGAAACACTCTCTGCTGCTGTTGTGTGCCCCGCTTCTGCTGGCGCAGGAGAAGGTGGATCTATACACCATAAACCGCATCAAGGCCGAGGAGTTTCAGAACTCCAAGGTGATGGAGAACGCCTTCTACCTGGCAGATGTATATGGTCCGCGCCTGACAGGCTCTCCAGGCCTGAAGGCCGCGGCGGAGTGGGTCGTACGCCGCATGACCGAGTGGGGCATTACCAACCCGAACCTCGAAAAGTGGGGACCGTTTGGGAAAGGCTGGTCGTGCGTGCGCTTCAGCGCGCAGCAGAAAGAGCCGCAATACTCGCCGCTGATTGGTTTCGCGCGGCCTTGGACGCCGGGAACCAACGGTCCGGTTTCGGGCGAGCCCGTGTTGGCGGTGATCAAGACCGACGCGGACTTCGAGAAGTTCAAGGGCAAGCTCAAGGGGAAGATCGTACTGCTGGGAGACCCCGCGCCCCTGGCTTCGGAGACCGAGCCGGCGCTGCGGCGCTTCACCGATGCCGAACTGGAGGCGGAGTCGTTGGCGCCGGATCCTTCGGCGCGCTCGCTGATCGCCAATTCACTGGCGCCGGCGCTTCCGGGAGGGCCGCCACTTGACCGCGAGGCGCGCGTGAAGTTTGGCGATAAACTGAACCAGTTTATGCGCGACGAAGGCGCGCTGCTGACGCTAGTACCGAGCAGTCGCGCTGTCAGCGGCATTGTATTCAGCGCGGCCGGCGCTTCCGCAGATCCAAAGAAGCCGGTGCCACCGCCATCCGTGGCGCTCGAAGTCGAGCAGTATAACCGCATCGCACGGCTAATCGGGAAAAAAATTCCCGTGACCCTGGAATTCGATATTCAAAACCGTTTCCACGACGAAACGCAGGACTCCTTCACCGTCACAGGCGAGTTGCCGGGAACCAGCAAGAAAGAAGAAGTGGTGATGCTGGGAGCGCACCTGGACTCCTGGACAGGCGGTACGGGCGCGACCGATAACGCGGCCGGCAGCGCGGTCGCGATGGAGGCCATGCGCATCCTGAAAACGCTCGACTTGAAAATGGCGCGCACTGTCCGTATGGCGCTGTGGACCGGCGAAGAACAGGGGCTCCTTGGCTCCAAAGCCTACGTGAAGGAGCACTTCGCGGATCGCGAGAGCATGACGCTCAAGCCGGAGCATGCCAGGCTTTCCGGTTACTTCAACCTGGATAACGGCAGCGGCAAGATCCGCGGCGCGTACCTGCAAGGCAACGACATGATGCGGCCCTTGTTCGAAGCCTGGCTCGCGCCTTTCAAAGACTATGGAGCCGGTGCCGTGACTATCCGCAACACTGGCGGCACCGATCACCTGTCGTTCGATGCGGTCGGGCTGCCGGGCTTTCAGTTCATTCAGGATCCGCTCGATTATTCAACCGATACGCATCACTCGAATATGGACGTTTACGACCATCTGCAACCGGGCGACTTGATGGAAGCCTCGGCCATCATGGCCGCAGTCGTCTACCAGGCAGCCACCCGGGAGGAGATGCTGCCGCGTAAGCCGTTGCCCAAACCCGAGCCGAAAAAGAAGGAAGGGGAAGAGCGGCCAGCCGCAGGGGTCGGCACGTAGATGCCTGGGAAAGGAAAAAGGACCGGGCGCCGTTAAGCGCCCGGTCCACAAGCACCTGTGGGATGCTCGGAGGTTACATCCCACAGGGGTGGAGGAGCTCGTGAACTAGCCGAGCAGGCCCCCGTGCCCCAGGCCGCCGACTTCCCAGCCTGAGACGCGATATCGGGCGAGCAACGGAGGAAGCAATAAGTCTACCACGTTTGTTTTAGCCGATCGAAAACATCCCGGAGCGGAAATCATCGGAATTGCGTCCTTATAGGCCAGCAATAAAAGATTTCCCGGCTCGACGGGGGCCAGGAAGCGCTCCACGTGGCCGCCTATTTTGCACATCGCCTGCCCGACGACATCTTCCGGGCCCGCCGGAGCCGTGGTCGAGGCAACCAGGATTACGGATGGCTTCGAGCGTAGCAAGTGCTGTAAGCTACGGGCTACCGAGGTTTCATCTTCAGTGCAGGCGAGCGCGTAATTGGCCGCGATCCCAAAGCGTTCGAGGCGCTGCCGCATGATGTTCTCAAACAGCAGGCGGGCGCGCTCGCCGCTCAGCGGATCCGTATATAAGACGCCCACGGTGGCGTTGCGCATGGGACGGGCCTGCAGGATGGGGCCGCGCTCCTTCAATATTCCGGTGACCGCTTCAAGCTGGGCTTGAGAAACGGCGAAGGGCGCGCTTTTGATCGTAGAGATTCGCTGGCCGGGGGTTGCGAAGCTGAAATTCGGGGCGGTGGCGATGGCTACGCTGGCGGTGCAGTTGATCTGTTTGAGCAGATCGTCGTCCACCAGCACGCAGCACTTTTCGGTCGCCAGCAGATTGGCGCGGCCGCCGGCGGCCAGACGGATCTCGAAGCTTCCGCAGCCCATTTCGCTCGCCACCGCGCAAACCGCGTCATCTTCGCCGACCTCGCCCTCCTCCAGTTCGGTCACCCAGATGGTTTCCATGCCTTCAGATTCCAGAACTTTAATATCTTCGTCGCTGATGGTATGGCCTTTGGCCAGAAGTTTCTTTCCGCCGGAGCGGAAGACGGTACAGCAGAGCACTCTGCCGTTGGACGCTTTCACCTCAACCGTTTGAGCTTTCATTCAATTATCCCTTCGATTTCAGTGGTTAAAGACGTGTTTATCCGCTGTTTTCATCAAATATAGTACAATTTATCGGAGAATTCACGATTTATTTTTAAGAAATATTTGCGGGGTATGAGGATTACCCGCTTCTGCGGGTATTTTTTAAATGGAAGAGGCCGCTGTCAGGCGCGCCGCGGCACGGGAAGCTGAATCAAATCCGCGCTTTCAGCGCCCGTATATTGTCGAACTTCCCGATTATATTCGGAACTGAGAACGCGCATTACGGCAATTTCATCGCAACATTGGAACTTCGGGCAACGCAGGCAGTCTTTCCAGACTTTCAGCGGCAGCGCTCCGCGCTCCACTTCCTCGAAGCCCATCTTGCGAAAGAATTCCGCAACATAGGTGAACGCAAAAATGGCGTCGAGCCGGTAGCCGGAAGCTTCGGCAGCCAGCGTCTCGATGAGCCGCCGCCCGATGCCATGCGTCGTGGCGCTTTCGGCGACGGCCAAAGAACGGATCTCGCCGCTGGTCGGCGTATAAAAATGCAAGGCACCGCAACCGACCAGGCGTTCCCCGGCCAGGATGACGGTAAAATCGCGGATATCTTCCGAGACGTCGAACTCGGTGCGAGGCAGCATGATCCCCTTGGCGGCATAGCCGTTGATGAGGTCCAGGATCGGCCCGATATCCTGCATGCGGGCTTTGCGCACGATGAGGTCGCCGGGCGGAACGGAGGGTTCCATGACCGCGCCGGCTGTGAAACCGCTGATCATGGGGTGCAGACCTCCCGTAGGGCGATGTGCGTTCCGGCATTTTCACCGGCCAGGATGCGCGAGAGGATCTGGCGGGAGGCTCCGCCGGCGATGCGCACCTGCGACACGCCCTGCCCGAGCGCGGCGTGCGCCGCATTGAGCTTGGCCAGCATGCCGCCGGTCGCGGCGCCTTGCGCGATGAGCGATTCACTTTCGGCCAGGGTGAGATACGGCACGAGGCGCCGGCCGGCGTCCAACACGCCTTCCACATCGGTGAGAAAGATCAGCAGGTCCGCGCCGAAAGCCGTCGCGCAGGCCACCGCCATCTGGTCCGCATTGACGTTATAAAGGTGGCCGTCGCGATCGCCCGCCAGGCACGCGACCACGGGCAGAAAACCTCCGCCGTGCAACGCATGAAGCAGGGCTGGATCGGCGGCGACCACGCGGCCGACGCTGCCGAGCGAGCCATCCATCTGCTCGGCTTCGACCATGCAAGCATCCATACCGGATAGTCCCACGGCGCGCGCGCCTGAGCGATTGAGTGCGGCGACCAGATGGCAATTCACGCTGCCTGCCACCACCTCGACGACGGCGTCCAGGACCGCCGGGGTGGTAACGCGAAGTCCGTTGACGAATTGGCTTTCGATCCCACGCTCGGCGAGATAGCGCGTCATCTGGCGCCCGCCGCCATGCACCACGACCAGTTGAACGCTGCGCGAGATGGCAGCAAGCTCGGCGGCCAGCGCTTCCCGCGTGCCCTCCGCATCGAGTAAAGTACCGCCCAGTTTGACCAGCAGCTTCACAGCAATCCCTCCGTCTCGGGATAGCCGAGCAACAGGTTCATGTTCTGTATGGCCTGGCCCGCCGCGCCCTTGACCAGGTTATCGATGGCGCTGACGACTACGGCGCGGCCGCTGGCGCCGTCCACGGTGACGCCGATTTCGCAGTAATTGGTGTGTGCGACGGCGTGCAAATCCGGCAGGCGGCCGGCCTGATACAGACGGATGAAAGGCTCGCCGGCGTAGCGCGCTTCATAGATTTCGAGGAGACGCTCCGCGGTAGTGCCGTTCAGCACGCGAAGGTAAATGGTCTCGAGGATCCCGCGGGCGATGGGCAAAAGCTGCGCGGTAAAGCTGAACTCGCGCTCCTCGAGGCCCGAGATCATGAGCACTTCGGGGACATGCCGGTGGTAGAGCACCGAGTAGGCGGCGAAGTTTTCGGTGACCTCGCAGAAGCTGGTGGTCAGGCTGGGCTTGCGGCCTGCGCCGCTCGCGCCGGACTTGGCGTCGCAGATCACGCCCGCCGCGCGGTCAACTACGCCGGCCTCGAGGAGCGGGCGAATAGCCAGATTGGCGGCGGTCGGATAGCAGCCCGGGTTGGCGATCAGGCGCGCGGAAGCGATGCGCCGGCGGCAGAACTCGGGGAGCCCGTAGGCGGCTTCGGCGAGCAGTTCGGGCTGCGTGTGCGGCTGCTTGTACCAGGTGGCGTAAGCAGCGAGCGTGCGGAGGCGGAAGGCGCCGCTCAGGTCGATGACTCTGGCGCCGGCGGAGAGCATGGCCGGGGCCAGTTCCATGGAGACTTCCGGCGGGGTGGCCAGAAAGACGACAGAGATGTGTTCGGCGCGGACGGCGTCGGCGGAGCAGGGCGCATGGCGCTCGCGGGCGGCCCCCCGAATCGGGGAGTCGGCGAGACCGTCGTCGCGATGATCGAGCAGGACTGGCTGAACGCGGGTGTGGCGTTTGAGAATGCGGAAAAGCTCGGCTCCGCTATAGCCCCGATATCCAACGACTCCGACGACATGGTCCATTAGAGTATTTATTCAGTGCTATGTATAAATATACCACAGCGGTCGGGTGGTAGTGTCCTGAGGTGGTGTTGGTTAAATATGCACACCATTGCTATGAACGACTTGCGGGTCCTAAAAAGTTGGCCGAGAGGCTTGACAGGCCCAGTTGCATATTTATTCAAAACCGCGCTACACTTGCGAGTGTAGCATCTTCAAGTTCAGATGACCAACTGGTGGAAAATTTGGTAGTGGTGAGATGTTGATACATTCAGTTGTTAACTTGCATGGAGTTACTACTTGCAGGTGGAGTAAGTTGTGTGGCATATTAGTTCTTGACAGAAATTGTAAGTAATTTTTGATCTTTGCAGCGAAGTGAAATTAAGCCCACCACCGGTGTTTTGATGGTGGGCGTCGCGTTATCCAGATCATGACGACCGTAAGGCCGTTTCTGATCTGGATAATCAGGATGAACGCAACGCGCGCTGAAGGCATCGTTGCTTCCTCCTCTCCGAGGGTAAATTTCAGGGGCGCTAACCCTTGAGTCACCTCGGGAACTAAAAACGTGAGGCTGGGACCGGATTTGAACCGGCATACCGTACCTTGCTGGGGACGTGCCTAACCAGATTCGACCACCCAGCCTTCCGTCCTATTCTACAAAATTTAGATCCACTTCGCTACCTGTTCTCCACGGACTTTTTGGCCCACCTTGCCGCAATTGCTTTCTGGGCGATCTCTTTCCTGCGTTCCGGGCTAACCTTTTCCAATCGAGCCTGAACGCCCTTTTGCCCTCCTATCCGTCCCATCCTCACAAAATAGTCCCGTATGTCCTCTGGTAGGCGCTTTTTCCTCATGCTCAAATAATACTACACCCCCTTGCGAATTGTCACGCCTTTCTCTTGACATACTATAGGGGGTACAGTATACTTTAGGAGTAAAGCAAAAAACCCCAGTAACGACGCCAATCGCTACCGGGGCTGCAATCCCGTACAGCCTAAGCCGCACGGAACCTCGCAATTCCATTATCCGGCTTTTGGCTGCGGGTCTCAA
>Ga0302325_10010623_pt1 | contig 19936 bp, 17 predicted proteins | sample Palsa_T0_2_FD_201948 | JGI IMG/M metagenome (GOLD analysis project Ga0302325, IMG submission 201948) | Peat permafrost microbial communities from Stordalen Mire near Abisko, Sweden - Palsa_T0_2 | ecosystem: Environmental > Terrestrial > Soil > Palsa > Peat permafrost | place: Sweden: Abisko...
ACCTTCGTCCAAGGCGCCTGTCTTGGTTCAGTTGTGCTCAGTGGCCGGCTCGACGCAGCAGGGTAGTCACGTGCGTACCAGAGCCAGACGCCGGCGAGAGCCGCGGTAGCACAGGCGGCTATGATGAAGGAGATGCGCCAGCGAAAGTGCAACATCATCCAGGTAAAAAGCAATGGCGAAATAGCCGCGCCCGCCGATGATCCCGCAATAACAAACCCCTGGACACGCGCGTGATAAACCACAGGAATCCAGTTTGCCGTCATTTTCGCGCACGCCGGATAAAGCGGAGCGGTTACAGTACCCAACCCGAGCCGGATCGCAAAAAGCGCCGGCACGATGCCGAAATATGCGCCAAGACCAGGCTTACCCGCGAATACAATGAGACCGGTGAACGCAGCCGAGCAGATGCCCATGAGCCCTAATGTCAGGCGCGGACCGAGGCGATCCGACAAGTGGCCTCCGGGAATCATCAGGAGCGCATAACCAAGAATGAATGCGGAATAGACGGCGCCCATCTGAGTTGGAGAGACCCCAAAATCCTTCATGAGTTGCGGGCCCGCAATCGACATGACGGTGCGATCGAAATAGCTGGTCAAGCTGAACGCGAATAACAATGCGATGACGACCAGACGAGCTGCGTCGAGCCTTCCGGCGGGATACGCGATCAAGTTACTCATGCGGCAAAGTGAGTAAACATTAGTAAGTCAGATAGCGCTCCCGTTCCCACTCACTGACGGTCTGATTATATTGTCGCCATTCTTCGCGCTTCACTCGCAGGTATTCCTTCGCATAAATCTCGCCCAGAGCACCTTGGACGACGCTGTCCTGTTCCAGCGCATCGAGAGCTTCGGCTAGTGTGGTCGGAAGGAAGCCGATCTTCCGGGCGGCCAATTCCTCTTCCGGCATTTCGTACAGATTTTGGCGATTCATCGCGCCCGGATCGATCTGGTTCTCAACTCCATCGAGCCCGGCCGCGACGATCGCGGTAAAGGCCAGATATGGATTGGCGGCGCCGTCTACCACCCGAATCTCAAAACGTCCAGGCGCCGGTACGCGCACCATCTGGGTCCGGTTCGAAGCGCCATAGGTGACATAGACCGGAGCCCAGGTGGCGCCGGAACGCGGAGCTCCGCGGATCAGGCGCTTGTAGCTGTTCACAATTGGGGCGACGATCGCCGAGAGGCCCCGGGCGTGCGCCAGAACGCCTCCCAGAAACCAGCGGCCAATTTGCGAGAGCCCAAGTTCCGCTGAACGATCCTCAAAGAGGTTCGTGCCGGTTTCCGCGTCGGCGATGCTCAGATGAACGTGCGCTCCGTTGCCGGTTAGATGGGCGAACGGCTTGGGCATGAACGTGGCCCAAAGCCCGTGCTGCTCCGCCACGGTCCGCACCATCCATTTGAAAAAAGTCGTGCGGTCCGCCGTGGTCAGCGCATCGGAGTATTTCCAATTGATCTCGAACTGGCAATTGGCGTCCTCATGATCGTTGGCATAGGGTTCCCACCCGAGCTCACGCATGTAGCCGAGCAGCGTAGTCATCATGTCCAGGTTGCGGTGCAGCGTACGCAGGTCGTAACAGGGCTTACCCAGAGTGTCGAGCTCATCCCATGGTTCGTAAGTGCCCACGCCATTCTTCTTCAACAACATGAACTCCGGCTCGATGCCGGTATTCACCACATAACCTGATTTGAGCGCGCGCTCCAGTTGCTTCGAAAGAACGGTGCGCGGGCACAACGGCCACGGCTCGCCGTCTACATGCAGATTGCCCGTAACCCAGGCGATGTTTTGGCGCCAGGGTAGGATGGTAAGCGAGCGAAAGTCCGGCACACTGCAAATATCCGGATCGTGCGGACCCTGGCCGACATCGCCGCAGGCAAATCCCGCAAAGGCGGCTCCCTCCGCGGCTACCTCATCGACCTGACTGGCGGGAACCAGCTTCGCCTTCGGCGCTCCGGTCAATTCGACGAACGAACAGAATAGATACTCGATTTCCTTTTCAGTGATCAGCGCCTTAATCTGATCTATCATGCGTGATTCCTCTGTCAGTGACTAGTGTGAGACGGCAGCCGCGGCCTTTTCTCCGACGAGGCGCCCCGTTTCGAAGCGGCCCGGCGAGAACGGTTCGATTAACTTTGGAGTCTTGGATGTCGCGATTAATTCCGCCATACACTTGCCTGCGATGGGCGAAGCTTTGAAACCGTAGGTCCCCCAGCCGACATCCATATAGAAATTCTTTACCTCTTCCGCCGCGCCCATGATCGGGGCGAAGTCAGGTGTCATGTCACAAACTCCCGCCCATTGCCGCAGCACGCGGACTCCATGCAATTGCGGAAACAACTCCAGAGTATAGGTCGCCATCTGCTCCAGCGTAGGGAGAGTTCCCTTCATGCAGTATGACTGGTAGGGATCGATCTCCGCGCCGATCACCAGCTCGCCTTTGTCCGTCTGGCTCAAATATACGTGGAGCGATGCCGAGACAATAACGGGTTTTAGAAATGGCTTCAACGGCTCGGTGACGCAGGCTTGCAGAGGATGAGTGACAATAGGCAGCGGCACTCGCGCCATGGCGGAAATGGTGGTCGCCCATCCCGCCGTCGCATTCAGGACTGCTCCCGTGCGAATTACGCCGCGGTTGGTCTCGACGGCGGCTATACGGTGGTCCTGTATGACAAATCCGGTGGCTTCGGTGTAGGGATGGATTTCGATGCCCATTCGATCGCAGGCGCGCGCATAGCCCCACACCACCGCATCGTGACGAATAATTCCGCCGGGAGGATGATACAGGGCGGCCAGAACCGGATAGCGCGCGTCGCGATCGAGGTTCATGGCCGGCGCGAGTTTGTGAATCTCGTCCCGATCGATCATGCGGCTGTCGACGCCCAGCAGTTGATTGTTCTCGGCGCGAACTCGCAGGCCGGTGACCGAAGAATCGTTGTGACCCAAGGTCAAGTGACCCACCTGGCTGAAAAGAACATTCCAGCCGAATTCCCGCGACAGTTGTTCATACAGCTTCAGAGAAGCATCGTAGAACGGAATCCCTTCGGGCGTGCGGTAGTTGGAACGGATGATGGCGGTGTTTCTGCCACTCGCGCCATAGCCAAGGTAGTTCTTATCCAGCAGTGCGACACTCCGTACGCCATGGTTCTTGCCGAGATAATAAGCTGCAGCCAGCCCGTGCGCACCGGCGCCCACAATCACCACGTCGTAGCTGGGCTTGAGCTCGTGACGCCGCCACATGCGGTTTTTCCGAAACAATTGCATGGCTACGCCTTCAGCAGCTCCAGCGCCTGCAATCCTAACAGGCATAACTCGTATTCATGACCCGCGTGCCCGATGGACTCCCAAACGCTCTCGGCGAACTCCCGGCTGATCAGAACGTGATAGGCCGGCGTTTGCGCCAGGTCTTCGCGCAGGACAATCGCATGGGCATGAGCGACGCTCGCCTGCGCGCAGGATCCGTTGGGGAGCGCATCGGCGGAAAGGCGGAGAGAGGTCAATTTCGCGAGCAGATCCTTGCTACGCGCTCCCGCGAGCAGCAGATTGGCATATACGCTCGTTACATCGGTCGCACCGGGCGGCGCATCGAGCGGCGGATCGCCAATAGTCAGGTAATGATCAGCACCCAGAAACCAGCCATTGCGGTCCGGACGCGTCCTGCCCTCAAATTTCGCGCGATAACTTATGTCGGCTACGCCAACGCCGGCGCGCGCTCCTTTCGCCTCTGTTTCGGGAGGTTGAAAAAAAGCAGGCAGAGTCCATCCGTGATGCTCCATGAAATTGGCCCCATGGTGCTGGCACAAATGGAAGAGCGCGGATCTCTTCATTATCTTATTGGCGAAGCCTCGCTCCATCCTGATCGTAAAAGGCCTGCATGGTGACCGATGCACTGGCAAGGTTGCCGTTGACACGCACCTGAATATTCACCCCCTCCTCCGCTTTACCCGGGCTTACCCAGGCGAGCCCGATGACTGCCTGTCGAAACGGCGAGTAGCGGGAACTGGTCACGCGTCCCGCAGGTCTACCGGCGGAGACGATCGCGGAACCATCCGCGGGAACGTCCTTCCCTGGAAGAACGAACCCCACCAGCATCTCGCGTGGAGGGCTATTCACAGCGCGGCTCAACTCCGCCTTTCCAACGAAGTCGGGTTTGTCCAGTTTCGTTGTCCAACTCATTCCCGCTTCGTATGGATTGGTGAGGGCGTCGGTGTCTACTCCGATGATCACATGGCGCTTCTCCAGACGAAGCAGCCGCTGCGCTTCCACACCGAAGGGCTGTATGGCGGAGGAGCGGCCGGCTTCGAGTATAGCCCGCCACACCTGTTCGGCGGATTCCGCGGGACAGTGAATCTCCCAACCGGTCTCGCCCACGAAACCAATTCGCAGCAGGATTGCGGGCACGCCGGCAACCTGCGCCTCCTTACAGGCCATATACGGAAACTCGACCGTGGAAAGGTCGCAGGAAGCGAGATTCGCCAGAACCTCGCGCGCTTTCGGACCGGCGATATTCATTGCTCCATACCCGCCGGTGACATTGGTGATCTGAACATCCCAACCGGTACCGATTGCATACCACTCCAGCCATTGGTTGACGAAATCCAGGTTTCCCGTAGTGGTAGTGACAAAGTAACGATCACCACTGAGCCGCGAGATAGTTCCATCGTCGAGGATCACTCCGCTCTCGTCGCACATCAGCGCGTACCTCACGCGGCCGGGACGAAGATCGGAGAACCGATGCGTGTAAATCTTGTCGAGCAACAATCCGGCATCGAGGCCACGCACTTCGAGTTTGCCGAGAGTGCTGACGTCAATCACACCGACCCCTTTGCGGACCGCCCAGTACTCGTCCTGAACACAATCGTGCTCGACGGAACTCGTCGAAGTCCGGTAATATCGCGGGCGTTTCCAATCGCCCATATCCATCCAGACCGCGCCGAGTTCTTCGTGGGCGTAGTGCATGGGAGTGCGGCGGATAGGGTGGTGGCGGGCGCCCGCCAGAGCTCCGAGCGTAACGGAGGGGTTGGGCGGCCGAGATGTCGTGACACCCGTTTCCGCAACGTTCCGGCCGCTCTCTCGCGCACAAATGCCGATTGCGTTTAACTGACACATGCGGCCCTGGCATGGACCCATGGTGGCAGTGGTGTAGCGCTTCAGCGTCTCAATATGGTCGAATCCCTCGGAGACTCCGTCACATAAGTCCTGGCTCGATACATCGGCGCAGATGCAGACGAAGGTTCGCTTGCCTTTGGGCAGCGGCCTTGTCGAGGCGCTTAGCCCTTCGCCTGAAGCGCTGCCTGCCACCGAAATGCCAGAGGGCAAGTTCGCCGGAAGAAAAGCACCGCGCTCCTCATTCCAGATCAGCTTCGCGCCTCCCTGGGCGGCCAGGCCTGCGTCCGGAACCAGAGGACCGCAAACCACGATCCAGTCGCATGGGAATGTGCCGTCGCGCGCCCGGATGGCCGTGACCGAACTGTTTCCCACAGCTTCGATCACATCGCCTGGGAGGATTCTGGCCACGACGGACACGCCCGCTTCTTCCAGGTCCGCCTCAATCTCTTCGATGCGGGTTGGGTCGCCTACGACGGCGGCGCGGGATCCAGCGATGATCCCATGCAGGCGGTAGAGACGCTGCGCGGCGGAAGAAAGCATCACCCCCGGCAGATCGTTATTGCGAAAGAGCAAAGGCGTTTCGAATGCACCGGTGGCAACTACCACGCGGCGCGCCCGCAGATGGACCAGGCGTTCCGCGGCGCCGGGGTGCGGACGCGCCTGGAGCACGCCCAGCAGATTGCCTTCATACAATCCAAAGCAGTAGCTGCCATGCAGCATCTTTACATTTGGCAGCGATGCCAACTTCGCAATCGACTCGCGGTATGTTTGGTCCTTTCGATAACGTCTCTTACCACCCAACTCCGTTTGGTCATCAACCAGGACCACACTCTCGCCGGCCCCGGCTGCCGCCAAAGCCGCGGCTATGCCAGACGCTCCGCCGCCGATCACTGCCGTCGCTGCGTGCATCCAGGAGTGTTCATACTCCGCGGATTTCGCGGGCAGCAATTCGCCCAATCCCGCTGCTTTCCGGATCCAGGGCTCAGCGGCATGCCATATCGCCGGGTGCGTGAAGGTCTTGTAATACCAGCCCACCGGCATCAGCCAGTCGAAGCGCTGCGAAAGCGACAGCCAGTCGGTGTCCAGGGATGGATAAGCGTTCTGATGCTTGATTTCCAGGCCGTCGCGGGCCGGCGTGACGCAGGTGCGGATGTTCGGCGTGCCATCCACGTTCATCATGCAGTTCGGGCACTTTCCGGAACAGCAGAGCAGCCCGCGCGGGCGGTGGTATTTGAAGCTGCGGCTAAAGATTCGCTGGCCGTTTCGATAGAGTGCCGATGCGATAGTATCCCCTTGCTGAGCGTCGATTTCCTTCCCGTTGAAGCGAATTTTCATGAGCTTTTCCCGCCGGGAAGATACGTTTCGACAACTTCGTTGGAAATCGTGTTGCGCCTCGCTTGCAGCCACTGGCGACAACCGGAGCGATGGAACCACCACTCGGTCTGCAGCCCCGCGACGTTCACGCGATGGAAACGGTAAGCGACCCAGTCAGCCGCTGGTGCATCGAGCGCGGGCCGCTGCGTAATTTCGCCGCCAAACCGGAATTCGTATACGGATCTCTCGCCGCAGTTTGGGCACCGCAGAAGGAATGACATCAGAGACTGAAAACCTTTCTGGTGCCCGCCAGCGGAATGCCGCAAATGGCAGAAGCCTCGAGTGTCAGAGCGGCCATGTCCTCAGGCTCCAGATGATGGATATCCGATTTCCCGCAGGACCTGGCAATCATTTGAATCTCCAGCGTCATGGTGTGCAGAAAATTGCGCACACGTTCGGCTCCTTCGGTGATATCCAGACGTTTCATCAACTCCGCATCCTGGGTGGTAATGCCAACCGGGCAGCGTCCCGTGTGACAGTGATGACATGCACCCGGCGCGGCGCCGAGAGCGCGATAGTCGTCCTCATGGACCGCCTTGTTACAGTTCAGAGCAATCAATGCCGCTGTCCCGATGTAGCAGGCGTCCGCCCCGAGCGACATCGCCTTGGCCGCATCGACTCCGTCCCGAATTCCCCCCGCAATGATCAGTTGTACCTCTCCGTAGAGACTCATGTCTTCGAGCGCCGCGCGCGCCTCGCAGACGGCGGCCAGAGTGGGAATGCCCGTGTGTTCCTGGAAGATGGAAGGTGAAGCTCCGGTTCCTCCCTCCATCCCATCGACGACGATCACGTCCGCGCCGGCCTTGGCCGCCAGTTTCACGTCGTCGTACACGCGGCTGGCGCCCATCTTGATGAATATCGGAACTTGCCAATCGGTGGCTTCCCGCAATTCTTCCACCTTGATGATCATGTCATCCGGTCCGAGAAAATCGGGATGCCGCGCCGGGCTGCGCTGATCGACACCCACCGGCAGATCGCGCTGTTCGGCAATTTTTTCCGATACCTTCGAGCCGAGCAACAAACCGCCCGTTCCCGGTTTCGCTCCCTGGCCAACGGTGAGTTCGATCGCGTCGGCCATCCGCATATGATGGATGTTGATCCCGTAACGTGACGGCAGAACCTCATAGATCAGAGTCTTGCTGTTCTCGCGCTCCGCCATCAACATGCCGCCGTCGCCCGTAGTGTTGGAGGACCCCGCGGCCGCGGCTCCTTGGGCCAGAGCTACCTTGGCGTTATAAGAGAGAGCGCCCCAACTCATCCCGGTGATCATCACCGGAATATCGAGCTCGATCGGTTTTTTGGCGAAGCGCGTGCCGAGCACGGTTTTCGTGGAGCATTTCTCGCGGTAGCCTTCGAGCGGGATGCGCGTGAGGGAACAGGGCAGGAACGTGAGATCGTCGAAGGTCGCCCAGCGCCGCTCCCGCAGGGTGCCGAAGCCGCGCATCGAATAGAGGCCGGAGGCAGCTTTGGCCTGAATCTCTTCGATTACCCCCGGAGCGAATATGCCACTGGTCTGTAAGACCGCCATTACAGAGCCTCCTGCCAGATGCGCCATTCGCGCTTGTCAAAGTTCCAGAGTTTGCGGCCGGCCACCACCTTGCGGAAGTCCGCGGCCGCGGGCCGGTCAGCGCCGAGGTAGGTTTCCAATGTCTGATCCAGTCGCTGACTCTCGCCTTCTTCCATCTCGCTCAGCACCGCGTCGGTGCCCAGGCTTGCAATCTTTCCCCCGACATAGCAGACCGTCGCGTACATGGAATCGGCGAACGCCTCACCGGCATTGCCGCATACGATTAGCGTTCCCTTCTGAGCCATGAAGCCCGCCATGTAGCCGCAATCGCCCGCCACGATCACGTCACCGCCCTTCATCGAGACTCCCAGGCGCGCCGCCGCGTCTCCATGAACAACGACCACGCCCCCGCGAAGCGCCGCGGCGGCTCCGCTCCCGGCATGACTATGAACACGCACCAGGCCGCTCATCATGGATTCAGCCAGCCCCCATCCGGCGCTCCCTTCGACCTCGATCGAAGCACCATCGCCGAGCCCGCCGCAGTAGTATCCCACGCTCCCGGCGATCTTCAACTTTACGGGCTCCAGCAGCGCGACCGCGAGGTTATGGCGCGCCCCCGGATTGCGGACAATAATCTCGCCGCTCCCGGCCGTGATCGCCAGGCGGATCGCCGCGTTGATCTCTCGCGTGGTACGTCCGGCCGCGTCTATCTCCGCCATACGCGTACTTCCTTTGCCTGCGTTTCCCGCACCGCATAGTCTCCATCCAAGGCCGCGCGGATGGCGATCTCTTCGGTGGCGATGGCCACAAAATCGCCTGTCTCGGTGAAGCACAAAGGCTTCAAGGCGAAGGGGTCGCGCACGAAGCCAAACTCGGATTCGGTGGCCGCGAGACAGCTATAGGAACCGTCCAGATCCGTAAGCATGCGCGTCAGAGCGTGCTCTAAGCCGCCTCCTTCGTTCAATCGCCTGGCCAGGTAAATCCCGACAATCTCCGAATCGTTTTCGGTGTAAAAGCGCACCCCTTGCTGTGCATAACGCCGCCGCAATTGATGGTAGTTGGTGATGTGGCCGTTATGAACAATGGCCAGATCCGGCCGGCCGTGCGCCCAGAAAGGCTGGGAGTGACTCAAATCCACGACAGACTCGGTGGACAGCCTGGTGTGCGCGATGCCGTGAGATCCGCGAAAGCCGGAGATCGAAAATGTATGCTCCAGGTTCGCGGGCGAGCCGACCTGTTTGACGATCTCGAGAGAGTTCCCCAGACTCACTACCTCAACATCGTGCGCAATGGATTCGATGCTGAGCAGAAACGATTTCGGGTCTTCCTGCTCGTCGACGGAGAAGCGCAGGTAGGCGCCGATACGCGAGAAATCACGACCGCCTGCGCTGGCAGCCGCGTGGCTGATCTGCTCGGCGCGCGCCGCCAGATCTCCGCTATCCCCAAGTTTCACGCGCGCAATCCAGCAACCGGGACGCTTACTCTGGTACATCGCCACGCCGGTTGAATCCGGGCCGCGGCAGCCCAGGGCGGTGATCATTCGCAATAGTGTGCAACCGAGCGGAGCATCGCCGCTTCCGCTCTTGTCAAAATAACCTGCGATGCCGCACATTGTATTTTTGTAGTATACTACCAGTATTTTAAGAGGGAAGCAAGCAGCTTTTTTGCCGGGGGCGGTGATCTTCGTTGACGACTACTGCAAGGGCGGCTACCAGGACCAAAGCCGAGAAGTTCGGAGAGGTCGAGCGCGTCTATCGTACTCTCCGGGAGTGGCTGATCACCGCGCGACTGGCTCCAGGTGATTTCCTCTCCGAAGCGGACCTCGCAGCGCGCTGCGGTACCAGCCGAACGCCGGTGCGAGAAGCCTGTACGCGTCTGATGCAGGATAAGTGGCTGTCGCGAATCCGCAGAAAAGGTTTTCAAGTAACGCCTATCTCCGTGCGGGATATCGTGGAGATGTATGAATACCGCAAGGTCCTGGAAGGTTTCACAACCGAGAAGATAGCGCATGCCGCGAGCCGCGAGCAGATCGAAGAGCTGAAAAGAATTGTCTCACTCGAAAAAGACCCCAAAGCCGAGTTGCCGAAAATTCTCCGCGCAAATCAGGCATTTCACCTCAGCATCGCGCAGTTCGCCGGGAATCAGCGCGTGACCGATCAGCTCAATTTGATTTTGGGCTACGTAAGCCGGCTCGATACTCTCTGCACCCAGACTGTGCCCGGATGGATCGGCCACGCCGACGTGGTGCGCGCCATTGAGTCTCGGCAACCTACGGACGCCCGGACCGCTATGCGCCTCCACATCGATCTTTCGCGGGACAAAATGATCAGATTATTCAGTACCTAATTCGCTCTTGTCAGAGGCGTCCAACCGGCAGTATTGACAGGGATGCTCCACAGTGTGCCGCCGGCGGTAATGAAGAGAGTCTTCCAATCCGGACCGCCGAAAGCACAATTGGTAACTTCGTCCACAGGTATGGGGATGAAGTCAAGAAGTTTGCCTTCCGGCGAAATGATGTACACACCTCCCTTGAACTTGTCAGCCGTCTCATATGGAGGGTTAGGCTTGTTTAGACCGGCTGCCACGTATAACCGCCCCTCGCGATCTATCTTGACGCCATCGGGACCGCGGCCATTCCGCCAGTCAAAGACCAGTTTTCGGCTGCCTGGCTCGATCGATCCGTCCGGCCGCAACCCAAACCGCCACAGTTTGCGCGGCGCTCCGACGTTATTGTTGTCATTGTCGGCTACGTAGAGATATTCGTCGCGCTGGGAAACCAGAACGCCGTTGGCACGGTCAACTTCATGGCCGATGATGCGCGTCACCTTCCCCGGCGCGTCGATCCGGTAAACACCCTCAACCAGTTGACCATGTTCGTCCCGCATCTCCATGTCGTCCCGGCGCCCGTAGCGCGGATCGCTAAAGTAGATCCGACCCTTGGAATCGATAGTCAGGTCGTTGGGCGAATTAAACCGCATTCCCTGGTATCGGTCCGCAAGCACGATGGTCCTGCCGTCAGGCTCAATGCGTGTGACGCGCCGAGTCGCTCCTTCGCAAATCATGAGCCGGCCTTGAGAATCGAAAAGCAGACCGCTGCCGTCATTAGAAGGTTCACGAAAAATACGGATTTGACCAGTTGAATCGCGAAGCGTGATGCGGTGTTCGTCAGTGAAGTAGAGTGTGCCTTTGCCATCCCACGCAGGCCCTTCACCGGCGCCAACCGAGCCCAAGTTGCGAGGCTTGGCGCCCGCCGGCAATACAGCGTCGGCAGCTTGAAGCATAGTAGCAGCGAATATTACGAGCGGGAGTATTTTCATGGAACGACGTTTACTTCGACGCATCATGCCCGAGCACCTCGGACGTACCTTCAGAGTCCGGACTTATGCGAGGATTTCCTTGACAACCCGGCACTCAAAGACAGAAGTCAGTTTCTCTTTGAGCCCACTCTGGTCGAAGACGAGTTTCTCGTAATCCAAACCCAGCAAATGCAGTATAGTTGCATGCCAGTCGGTTACGCTGACTTTGTTGTCGACTGCTTGATGGCCAAGTTCGTCTGTCGTACCGTATACGACTCCCGGCTTTATGCCACCGCCCGCCATCCAGGTCGTGAACGCGTTGGGATTGTGGTCCCTTCCGGCCGTCTCCATTCCATTCTCCATCTGGGCAATCGGCATGCGCCCAAACTCCCCCCCCCAGATCACCAGGGTATCCTTCAGCAACCCGCGCTGCTTCAGGTCCTTCACCAGCGCGGCAACAGGCTTGTCCGTGCGAGCCGAGGCAGCCTTCAGATCGCGCGCCAGGTAAGTATGGTTGTCCCATATCTGGCTGTTGATATAGAGCTGCACAAAACGAACGCCGCGTTCGATCAGTCGCCGCGCCATAATACAGCGGCGGGCATAGGAATCGGTTGGCTCCTGCCCAACGCCGTACATCTCCAGTGTCTCCTTACTCTCTTTGTTAATGTCTAGAGCATCGGTGGCGCTCATCTGCAATTTCGCGGCCAGCTCGTAGCTGGCGATGCGCGCATCGAGTTGAAGCTGGTTCGGACGGTTGTTCTTATGGATCTGATCCAGGCGCGCCAGCAGGTCGCGGCTGGCCTGCACGACCGCTGAAGATTCTGGAACTTCGGGAGCCAGGTTAAGAATCGGCGATCCCGTGGAACGGATCCGGGTGCCCTGGTAAATAGGCGGCAAAAAGCCGGCCTGCCAGTTCTGAGTACCATTAACAGGAAGTCCCAGCGGATCGTCCAGCACCACATATGCCGGAAGGTTCTGGTTCTCCGTGCCCAGCCCATACGCGATCCAGGACCCCATGGTGGCCCGGCCGGGAATGATGCGCCCGCTCTGAATCATGAAGAGAGCCGGCTCATGATTGGGGTGCATGGTGTGCATTGACTTGATGAATGCAATGTCATCCACCACCTCGGTCAGATGCGGCAAGGCGTCGGAGACCCAGGCACCCGCCTTTCCGTACTGCGCGAACTTGAATGGACTCTTCATCAGCCCGCCGCTCTGTTCGGGCATAGTGAGGTCCGCGGCCAATTTGTCGAAGTACGCTTCGCCGTTGTGCTTCTCGAGCATTGGTTTGGGATCGAACAGATCCATCTGGCTGGGGCCGCCATTCATGAAGAGATGAATCACCGACTTGGCCTTGGGCTCGAAGTGCGGCTGGCGCGGCTTGAAGTCGTAAATCCGGCGGTGGCCATCGGGCAACTGATCCGGCTCCACGGTAGCGCCGAGCAGATCGCGGCTCAGCAGAGTCGCCAGTGCCGTACCGCATAAGCCATCCGATACCCGGTCAAAGAATGTCCGCCGGGAAATCCCACTCTTGGCGAGACTACCGTACTTACTCTGTTCGTGAGTCATGAAGCCTTCCCAGTAATCTTAGTCGATATAAATAAATGCCGCCGAGTTTAACACCGTGTGGCAGAGCTTGGCGAGAGCGCGCGACTCTATCTGAAGATCCGTGATTTTGCCGGGTGGACCCTCCTTGCTCGCGATCTGCCTGAGTTTTGCCAGGGTCTCCTGGCTGGCCTTCGCTTCGTCCGCCGTGGGCGGCCGGCTTACGGTCATCCAGTAAAGCGATTCGATCTGTGTTTGTGGATCGTGCCCAGCTTCTCTCACGATCCTGTCCGCCAACGAATCCGACAGGCTGCGAACCATGCCATTGTTCATCAGATACAACGCCTGGAGGGAGACAGTCGACTCCGGCCGCTCCACGCAATTGGGACTCATGGGCGGCAGGTCGAAGTTGTCGAGAAGTGTGGGTATCGCCGTTCGCCGCTGCTCGATATAGATGCTCCGCCGCCAGCCTCTCCCGGTTTCGATCGGAGTGACCAGTCCGTCGTCTCGCACCAGCACCGGCTCTGCAACACCGTACCTGGTTTCGTCCAGCCGTCCGGATACCAGAAGCAAGGTGTCGTTGAGGACCTCCGCCTCCATGCGATGCAAGGGCATGTGCGACAGAAGAACGTCGTCCGGATCGACTCGCGCCGCCTCGTCACTCACGGTAGATGTTTGGCGATAAACGCTGGATGTCATTATCAGCCGGTGCATCTGCTTGATACTCCAGCCCTGCCTGATAAACTCGGTCGCCAGCCAGTCGAGCAGTTCCGGATTCGATGGCGCCGTGCCCGTTTTCCCAAAGTTGCCGACCGATCTTACGATCCCGCTTCCGAAATGATATTTCCAGATCCGATTTACCATCACGCGCGATGTCAGCGGATGCTCCGGATTGGTCAACCACTTCGCGAACGCCAGCCGGCGGCCGGTCTTCTGGCTACCCGGCCAGGGCGGAGCCGCCTCGTATTTCAAATTGGCCGAGGTAAGAACCGCCGGCGGGCCGGCCTGGACCTCTTCACCGAAGCTGGTGGGCATGCCACGCCGCAGAATATAGGTAGGCGAAGGCGTGCCGCGATCCCAAAGCGCTCTGATCTTCGGCTCCGGAATCATTCGGTACTCAAGCAGCTTGACCTTCTTCTGCACCTCTTGGGACTCCGCCTCATAAGCGGGATCGGCTTTCAGCTCCCCCTTATGGACCTCCAGCACGGATTCGAACTTCTGAGCCAGGTACTTTTGTACTTCGTCGCGCGCTTCGGGAGGCGTCGCCACCAGCTTCCGCAGGTCCTCCTGCAGGTCTTTGGGCTGCGTGGCGATGCGTTTTTCAATAAGCCTCTTTTTCGCCTCCTTGCTCTTTTCCTCCCACGCCGTCTGGATAGCCTTGATGTCACCCTCGATATTCTTGTTGACCAGTTCGCGGTTGCGCTCCTCTTCAAGCAGCTGAACCGGAGTGGCGCCCGGTGTCACGTAAGGCAGGTAGCGGCCTGGGAAATATAAGCCGTATTTTTCCAGGGTGAGCGGAGATACCCAGTCGTGCTCATCGTAGGCGCCTTTGAAAATCGCCTTGAAGCGGTAGTAGTCGCGCTGGGGCAGGGGGTCGTACTTGTGGCTATGGCATCGCGCGCACTTCATGGTCAGCCCCATCACCGAGGAGCTGATCGTCTCAATTTCATCCGCGATTACATCCACCCGGTCGTCCACGAAGTTCACTTCGCGCTCAGTCGTCGAATCCGGCGCCATGCGCAGAAAGCCGGTCGCGATCAGGTTGTCCATCAACTCCTGTGTGACCACCGAAGCGTGCTCGTAATCGGCGAGCTCATCGCCGGCGATCTGTTCCGTCAGGAACCGGTTGTAGGGCTTGTCTTCATTGAACGCCTGGATCACGTAGTCCCGATATCTGAACGCAAATGGCCTCGGCAGATCGGCGCTGAGCTTTCCACCCTCGGAGTCGGCATAACCAGCCACGTCCAGCCAGTAGCGCCCCCACCTCTCCCCGTAGCGCGGCGATGCGAGCAGCTTGTCGATGAGCTCCTCGTACGCGTGCGGGTCTTTGTCAGCCACGAACTCCTGGACCTCCCGCGGTTCCGGCGGAAGCCCGGTCAAATCGAAGTATGCACGCCGGATCAGTGTTAGCCGGTCGGCCTCCGGCGAGAGCGAGAGCCCCTTGCCTTCCAGCTTCGACAGTACAAAGGCATCAATGGGGTTTCGCACACGGTCGGCGTGCTTCGCCATGGGAGGATCCGGCCGCCGCGGCGTCTGGAAAGCCCAGAACTGGCGATCCTTTTCCGCCACCAGCGGGTCTTGCGCGGTGCCTGCGAGGTCGGGCGCTGAAGGAACTTCCGGAGCGCCCTGGCGGATCCATCGGGCAATCTTCTCCTCTTCAGCCGGAGCCATGGGTTTTACGCCCACCACGATGAGCTTCTGCTTGGGCGGCATCTCGCCTGCCTTGACTCTCTTAATCAGCAGGCTGTCTTCCGGTTTTCCCAGCACGATAGCCGGGCCCGACGTTCCGCCTTTCAGCATAGACGCCTTAGACCGGAGATCGAGCCCGCCCTCTTGCTTCCGGAGTCCATGGCACACCGTACAACGCGTCAGCAGGATCGGAACGACATCGTTCTGCGTGACAGGACTGATGTCGACAGTCTCCGCCTTCGAGGTATCGGAGACGCTGCCCTTAATCCAGGAAAAAATGATTTCGATCTCCTGATCCGAAAGATGCGCCTTTCCCATCGGCATAGAGCCGTCCCTGACCTTCTTATAGAGGACGCTTTCATCGGGCTTCCCGGGAACGATGACAGGACCCGACTCGCTGCCCTTCAAGGCCGTTTCCTCGCTGTTGAGGTTCAGCTCCTTCATCTTCACCGAGTCGCCGTGGCAGCCGGTGCAGTTCGATTTGAAAATTGGAGCGACGTCTTTATCGAAGACGGCAGGAACGTTCGGTTTGGCGCTTTGGGCGTGTGCGGCCGCGACTCCAATGGCCGCGGACATGACACGACCGACAAGCAACAAGTTAAGACGTTTTGACATCCCGTACTCCATTCAGTCGGTTAAGTTGCAAGTCGCTAATCGGGATCAGGCGCCGATCCGTATTGGAAACAATGGTAACACGGCGGTTTCAACACGGAGGAGCGATCCAAAATTATCGGTACAGCTCCGTTCCCAGCAAAGCAGGATCGTAAGGCACGAACTGACCACGCTCCAGGTACAACTCGTGATATTTCGCAAGCTTGGCGGGGACGATCTCCACTCCGATGCCAGGTTTGTCCGGGACGCCCCAGTCCGGGCCGTTGCTAATGGGGATGGTCTCCACGACGATATCGTCCGTCATCATATGCGCGGTCTGTTGATTGCCATCAACGACGTTTGGGAGGGTCAGCAAAATGTGATGGCAGGCCTGGGCGGTAATTCCCAACTCTCCGTGAGTGTGCCGGCAGATGTCCAGACCCTGGAAGTGCGCAAACCAACAGAGCCGCTGGAATTGGGAGAGCGAGCCGGTGAAGTAAGGGCTGAAACAGTAGACATCCGCGGTCCGGGCTGACATCTGCCGCAATGCGTCTTCCACTGTCCAAAGCCCCTCATTGGCGGAAACAGCCATGGTGCAGCGTTCCCGCACTTCTTGCATGTTCGCCAGCGGGTCCTGCACGACAGGTTGTTCGATAAAGTCGATTCGATAGGCATCCAGACGAGCGAGATTCCGCAGAGCCTCTTTCACGCTCCATGCGCCGTTGGCGTCCAGGCGAATCTTGGCCCTCGGACCGATGGTCTGCCGGAGAACCCGCACCATCTCGAGTTCCGCCTCAATATCGATGCCGACCTTTAGATAAAAGACACGAAAACCCTTTCCAATCCCCTCACGAGCCTGTTCGACGATATGATCGGTGCTGCCCTGCGAGCAATAAAAGAAATAGCTCGCCCGCTCGCGTACCTTGCCTCCGAAGAGCTGGTACAAGGGGAGGCCGGCGGCCTTTCCACAAATGTCCCAGAGCGCCATGTCAATACCGGGGTAAGCGAAGCACGCCGTATGCTGCCTCCAGGACCAGATCCCGCGATGCCAGAGCTCCAGCCGGATGCGTTCGCTTTGGCAGGGATCGCGGCCGATCACAAACGGGGCCATGGCTTCCAGGGCGCCCAACACGGATTTCACGTCCGCGCCGCTGCAGCTTTCACCCCACCCAACCAGCCCGGTGTCCGTAGTGGCCTTGACGATAACATCGGTAACTCCATCGCGATTCACCAGCGAGCTCACTTCGCGATGTGTATACGGCACGCTGACGGGAATGAACTCCAGTTTCGTGATCTTCATTGTGGATAGGCTATCACGCCGCCAGACATCTCTTGATTTCGATCTTAATCAATACTAATTTGGACATATGATCAACCGAAGAAGTCTGATGAGCGGCGCGGGTGCCCTACTGGCACAGACAGTTTTTTCCACCGCACAGGCTCAGGGCGGCAGGCAGGTGGTGTTCCAGCACGATCTGCCGGAAGTTGACCTGAAAGACTGGTCCGTCACCACGGTGGAAGTCTCGTATGCTCCCGGCGAGAGTTCGTCGGCGCACCGCCACCCGGGCATTACCATCGTGTATGTGCTGGAAGGGGAAGTCCGGTCGAAGGTCGGCGACGAACCCGAGATGACCTTCACGAAGGGCCAGATGTTCCTGGAAACTCCCAATCAACTCCACGGCGTGTCGCGGAACGCGAGTGATACCAAACCTGCGAAGCTCCTGGCAACGCTGCTCGCCCCAAAGGGAAAACCACTCACAACGCCGGCATAGCGCGCTACAATCACCCGTATGAAACCGCTCTCGCTATTCCTATTGCTGGCATCGGTTGGCTTGTGCCAGCCTGAGCGCCTGGCTTTCGAAGAGTTTCCGACTTCCGCCGGTCCGGTGCGCTTTGCGCCGATAGAGCACGCCAGCCTCATTCTGGAGGCCGCCGGCAAGGTTATTTATATCGATCCGGCCCAAGGCAAATACGACGGACTGCCTCCGGCCGATCTCATCCTGATAACCGATATCCACGGAGACCATATGGCACCCGCGGTTCTAGCAAAGCTTCGCAAGCCCGGCACTATCATCTTCGCGCCTGAGGCCGTGGCCAAGACCGTTACCACAGCCACTATCATCCGCAACGGGGAGACCCGGACCTGGGAGCAGTGGAGCATCGCGGCGGTTCCGATGTATAACATCAAGCGCGGCCCACAGCCCGGCGCGTTTTATCACGACAAGGGCCGCGGCAACGGATACGTGCTCACTTATGGCGGCAAGCGCTTCTACTTTTCAGGCGATACCGAAGACATTCCGGAGATGCGCGCCCTGCGAAACATCGACGTGGCATTCGTCTGCATGAACCTGCCCTACACCATGACGCCCGAGGAAGCCGCCAACGCCGTGCGCGCGTTTCATCCCAAAGTGGTCTATCCCTACCACTACCGCGGCTCGGATACTAAGGCATTCGAGAAGGCCCTGGAGGGTTCGGGGATTGAAGTCAGATTGCGGAACTGGTACCCGGGTTAGACCGCTCCCCCACGGTTACGGCTCGGTCTTTCCCTGGTCCTGTAGCATGAATACTTTTTCGTCCGGCTTCACCAGCTTCAGACGCTGCCGGATCTCCAATTCCTGATCGGTCTCGTTGTCGCGCAGGCGATCGATGCGCGCGCGCTTTTGTTCGATTTCGCGGGCGAGCGCCGCATTGCGCTTTTCGAGCTCCTGGACCTGTTTACGTTTCTCGATCAATCCTGGAATACCTTGCGGCCCCCCTAAGGCAACCACTGCATAGCCGGCGATTAGCAAGACGGCCACGACACAAAGGAATTTGGCTAAAGGAGACTTCATCCGCTGATACCCGGAAGATAATGTTAACATCGGATTCAAATTCGGTCCAGTTTTTGGCCGCTTTTTGTTATGACGGATAAAATTGTTGTGTTCAGCGCCTGCGCAACGGAAGAGGAGGCGGAGAAGATCGCCCGGACGCTGGTGGAGGCGCGTCTGGCGGCGTGCGTCAATATCGTGCCGGGCGCGCGCAGCATTTATCGCTGGCAAGGGGCTGTCGAGTCCGCCGCGGAGTGGTTGCTCATCATCAAATCCTCGCGGCCGATCTTCGCGCGGCTTTGCGCGGCCCTGGAGAGGGCGCATTCTTACCAGATTCCCGAGGTATTAGCCGTGCCGGTGGTAGAAGGCGCGCCGAACTACCTGAACTGGCTGGAGGAAGAATTGGGTGCCTGAAGCTTGACGAGCCTGACGATGGGCCAGCTCAATATGGAAATACCGCTGGCGCTGATCATTGGAACCATGGCGATCGGCGCCACCATGATCTCCATCTGGCTCCGTGAGGGGCGGCTGCGGGCGCAACGGGAACTGCTGCGAAGGGCCTACGAGCTCGGCGAGGAGATTCTGGGTGCCTCTTCGGCCGAACAGATCCTCATCAACGTGAGTCTGGTGGCGCCTAAGATCTTTGGCGTAATGCATGTCGAGCTGTACCTCTACAACCGTCATGCAAAGAGCCTGGATGCGGTGGATGGCACAGTCACGGACGCTGCTTCAATTCCGCTCGGGGCTCCGCCGGCCGGAACCAAGGCGGGCGCCGTGGCGTGCTTCCATTACCGGACTTTGCTGGCCATTCCGGATACGTCGCGGAGCCCTTTTCCAGTGGCTGGGGAACCTGGCGCGGACCCGCGATCGCTACTGTTCGTTCCCATGCTGGCGCAAGGCGAGGTGGTGGGTGTGCTCGAGATGCACCGGCAGGACCGCGCCCGGGATTTCAGCCGCGATGAACAGGCTTTGGCTCAACATCTGGGCAATCAGATCGGGGTAGCCGTGAAACTGCTGGATCAGCGCTCGGTGCGTGAGCAACTCTTCCGCACGGAGAAGCTCGCTGCGGTAGGCCAGCTCATCTCGGAGATTGTCAACGACTTGCAAACCCCTCTGGCCACCATCGCCAACCTGGCTCAAGGAGCCGGCGATCTGACGAAGATCGCGTCGGAGGCGCGCCGCGCATCGGAAATCGTTACCCGGTTGGTGGGTTTTGCCGGCGCCGGCCAAGCGCGGCCCCAACCGGTCGAAATACATGGTTTGCTCCGCAACCTGATCGAGTTCCGGGAACGCGAGTGGAAGGT
>Ga0302325_10010624_pt1 | contig 19934 bp, 16 predicted proteins | sample Palsa_T0_2_FD_201948 | JGI IMG/M metagenome (GOLD analysis project Ga0302325, IMG submission 201948) | Peat permafrost microbial communities from Stordalen Mire near Abisko, Sweden - Palsa_T0_2 | ecosystem: Environmental > Terrestrial > Soil > Palsa > Peat permafrost | place: Sweden: Abisko...
GAACACTTGTGGAACAGTCACGAAAAATAGGCAATATGGAGCAAAGACTACCGGACGAAGTAAGTAACGCACGTGATTATGAAATCCGCTACAAGAAAGGAGTGGCCGCTCTAAACGACACTATTAGGGTCTTCGGCCTCGGCCTGCCTCCATCACTTCAGGCATACAAGCTAAGTACGGCCTATGTCAGCTTGTCTGTTAAGGACAATTCAAGTATCGGGGAACATTCGCGAGCTGATTTGGCCCAGTTCAAAACAAGCGTAAGTTTCGACGACATTCTGTCAGCGCATAATCGCGTAGTTCTAGAGGGTGCTGCGGGCGCAGGTAAGACGACTTTGCTCACGCGGCTTGCGCTCCACATATGCCAGGGAAACCTGCCGCCGCAGCTTGATAGCTGGCAAAGATCAGTACCCTTTTTGTTGCGGCTGAGGTCATTTTACTCAAATGGGTCTTTGAGTTTGCCGTCACCTTCTCAATTCGTTGTGGCCACTACGCCGCCGGTATCAAGCGAACCACCGGACTGGACGGCATCTCTACTTGATACCGGTCGCGCAGTGGTACTAATAGATGGCGTTGACGAGATACCAGAAGTTGACCGCCCGCAGGTTATGAACTGGATCGAGCAACTTGTAAACTACTACCCGCAAGCGCGCTATCTGCTAACGTCACGGCCCGCTGCCCTTGACGCCGCGCAACGTGGATTGCTGCAAAATCTCAAGTTTATTTCTGCTCGCCTCGAACCAATGACGCCCACGCAGGTCGATAATTTTATAGACCGGTGGCACGCGGCTGCCCTGGATGCCTCTGCCAGCACAACGGATAGCCAAACGCAAAGGGCTGTCGCACTCAAGGAGTCACTTCTCCGCAGGCGTGCCCTCGCGCGGTTGGCTACCAATCCACTCATGTGCGCGATGTTGTGCGCCCTTAATCGTAATCACAACGAAAGCTTGCCGCCAGGCCGGATTGCTCTGTACCGAGCGGCCTTGGCAATGCTTCTAGGTTACCGGGATGAGGAGCGACGTGTTCCGGTCGGGGAAGTTCAGCTTACCGAGGACCAGGCACAGGCACTACTAGCTCAGCTCGCGCTATGGATGACGCTGAACGGGCGGAGAAACATATCTGAATCTGACGCGCTATTCTCTATTAGAGATGTACTTCCGCGACTGCGCCTCCGGACGGCGAGTCAAGCATCTCTGGAACCGGAAAAAGTTCTCCGTTACCTGCTGGAGAGAACCGGCGTTCTGCAAGAGCCGGGTATAAAAACGCTAGAATTTTTGCATTCCAGCTTTCAGGACTACTTTGCTGCAACAGAACTGATTCGTGGGCATTCCCTGAATCATCTCCTAAAGCATGCGCATGATCCGCTATACCATGACGTTATGATAATGGCCGTCGGCCAAAGTCAAGATGATCCGGAGCGTCAGCAGAAAGTTCTGGGCGGTCTGGTCAACAGAGCGCGGGAAGCTTCTTCGCGGGTACGCGAACTTCCGCAACTTGCAGGTACAGCGACAAGCTCTACGAGACTATCCCGAAGTCTGTGGCTTCTTGCCGCGGCATGTATTGCCGACGTGGAACTTGTCTCACCAGATCTCGCCGATCAAATCCAGACGCAAACCAAAGAACTCCTCCCGCCTGCTGACATCGGCGAAGCTGAGATTCTGGCTAAAGCAGGAGAGTTTGTCATAGACTTGCTTGCAGAAGTTGTCGTCAGCGACAAATTGTCAAGCGAGCAGATCTGCGGCACGGTGCGCGTTGCAAGTTTGATGGAAGGGCCTGCTGCGCTATCCCTGATTAAGAGATTTCGCTGGTCTGCAGACCAGTCAGTGCAAGCACAAATTGTTGATGGCTGGTTCCGATCGCGCAATCCGGAAAGATATGCAGAGGAAATTCTGAGTGATGCGTCCATAGAGGAAGTCGATGTACGGGTTCCGGACAGCAGCTATATTCGCTTGCTGCCAGCTCTGAAACGCCTGCGTCGACTGCATATTGCTTGCTCTATGGTGGGAATCGATCTTTCCGTTCTGTCGCCTCTCCGAGATCTGGTGAGCCTCGATATTTCGGAAATAAAAGTGTCGGATATTACTCCTCTTTCCGGCTTTAAGTTTCTGGAAACCCTAATTCTGAAAGGTGCCCGGATATGGGATCCGTCGCCTCTCGGGGAGATTACCACACTTAAAGCGCTAAATCTAATGGGTACTTCGGTATCTGAACTAAGCTGGATTTCCGGTCTGAAGAATTTGACGGCGCTCGACATTTCTGAAAGTGCAGTCTCGGACGTCGGCCCATTGCGACCACTTGGCCAGCTTGAATCATTGAATCTGGCCGGCTCGCTTGTTTCCGACCTAGCTCCCGTTAAGGTTCTTAATAACCTGCGCTCACTCGACATTGAGCGGACTGGCATACAAAATCTTGGTTTTATATCGCCACTCAAGAATATTATATCGCTAAAAGCGGCTGATACACCTATTACGGATCTCAAGGGCTTGACGGGTCTAAGCGACCTGCAGATGCTCGATGTGAGGAGGACTAAGGTCTCCGACCTTAGCCCGCTGGCAAAGTCCCGGAACCTGCTGATATTGCTTGCGCGTGATACGCGGGTTCGAAATATTAGGCCCTTGGCTCATCTCTCCCGGCTGCAAACAATTGAACTGATGTTTACTCTCGTAGATGATCTTTCTCCCTTGAGTAATCTGGTCAATCTCCGGCATCTTTCAGTCCGGGGTACTGGCGTGACCGATCTAGGCCCGTTGTCTGCTCTTACTAATCTGCGGAACCTGGATGTGCGAGGTACGTCAGTGGAGGATATCTCAGCTCTCAAGGATCTTCCACATCTGGCTAAACTAAACCTTATGGGTACCAGGGTTTCGAATGTTGACGTGCTGGCCCAGTTGTCGGAACTGAAGCTTCTGGACATCGTCGCTACTCCGGTTCGGGATATTAGTAAGCTCAGGGGACTTGATAACCTTCTGATTGAGGCAATTCTTCCCAGTGACGAAGACGATTGAGCTTTTCTTTTATCCCACCCGGTGAAAACCTGGTGCAAAGCGATTTCCCGCTAGACCAAGGCCCGCGGCTAGATAATGGGGAGCGTTCTCAGTCGATTCGCTGAAAACGCTTCCCGTAGTCCTGGGCATGGCACGACGCGGCCGCCCAGCGCGATCGACCATGGCCACAGGCGCGATGATGAACCTCATGGTCCTGGTTGAGCACTGGTCGGTGTTCCGGCGCGGCCCGGACGGCGGGAACCCGTGCCCGGTCGTGACCGGTGCCGGGCTACGGCCCGCCCAGATGCAGGCGATCGCCGCGCACTACGGCCACGAGAGCGCCTTTGTCACCGGAGCCGGCGCCGCCGGTATCCGGTTGCGGTACTTCGTGCCCGCCCACGAGATGCGGATGTGCGTGCACGCCACGGTCGCGGCGATCACCGCGCTCCTCGGAGCTGGGCCGACCGCGGGCGGGAAGACGACCGCGCAGACGGCGTCGGGCGACCACCGGGTCAGTTGGAGCGCCGCTGGGCCGCCCGGGATAACCGACCCGCTCGAAGTGGCCGATCCGCCCGGGGAACTTGATCGGCTTGAGATACCTGGGTCGCTCGAGGTGCCCGATCCGCCTGAGGTGCCCGATCCGCCTGAGGTGACAGTAGAACTGCAGGCGCCGTCGTTCGGGCCGCCGGCCTGGGACGAGGACGAGACGATGGCCGTGCTGGGGCTGCCGGAGGAAAGCGTCGCGGCGGCCGCACCGATCCGGCCGGTCAGCGTGGCCCGGCCTAAGCTGATCGTGCCGCTCAGTGACGCCGGCGCCGTACACACGGCCCGGCCGGATCTGCTGGCGCTGTGGGAGCTGTGCCGCCGGCTGGACACTACCGGCGCGTACATTTTCGCGCCCCACCCGGACGGCCGCCGGGATCACTTCGTGGCGCGGCAATTCCCCGTCGACGCCGGCTACCCCGAGGATCCCGCGACTGGCGTGGCCGCCGCCGCGCTCGCCGCCTACCTGGCCGACGGGCTCTACCCGGGCCAGCCGGCCTGGGCGCGCATCACGATCGACCAGGGGGACGCGATGGGCCGGCCCAGCCGTCTGCGCGCCGCCGCGCTGGCCGGCCCGGGCGGCATCATGCGCACCAGCGTCACCGGCCAGGCCGTCCGCACCGGCCAGGAAGAACTCGACCTGGACGCCCTCACCCGCGGCCGCGACCTGCCCGAGCCCGAGCTCCGCTAAGCGCAGGCGTATCACCTGGCGAACAAATCGCTCCGTAGGGGTGGGCCCGGCAAGCTCAGGCGCCGAAGGTACTCGGCGCGCCTCGGTTGGCCGGCCCGCACCCGGCCGGGCCTGGGCCGCCAGAGTCGTGAGTGGCCGGGGCCGCCGCGGCCGGGTGCCCAGCTCACACCTTGGGGAGGCCAGATGAAAGCGAGCTTGGCAGCAGCAGCCGGAACGCTGGCTGCGGTCGCACTGATCGCAGGCTGCTCGTCTTCGGGAACCACTGCGAAACCCGCCGCGAAGGTATCCACCGCGCCGGCGTCCGGCACAGAAACGATGACCGGCCAGGTGACCGGCGCGGCGGCCGTGGCGAACACCACCACATTCCCGCTGGTCCTGACCGGCCCGGTGAACACGACGGGGACGATCACCCTGCCGAACAGCAACTCCACCCACGCCACCATCACGTTCAAGACGAAGGCCGGTGACCTCGTCGCCGCCGCCTACGCCCCGGACGCCAACAGCAACACGCCGCCCACCGTCGTGGATGCCGCCGCGTGCCGGTTCAAGTTCACCATCAACGCCACGTTCACGGTGACCGGGGCCAAGAGCACCGGAGCGTTCAAAGACGCGCACGGGGGCGGGAAGGCGGCGATCGTTTTCGAGGCGGACGCCCCGAAACTCAGCAACGGCAAATGCAACATGTCGAACAACGCCCAGCCGCTCACGAACGGGGCGCTCGGCACCTTCCATTCCTCCGGCCCGCTGACCGTGAACTAGCGGATCTCTCGCGATCACCCGGCCTGGCGGCAGGCCGGGTGATCGCGAGGTCAGTAATGAACAGGCCGCTGCGCGGAGCTCGGCAGGATGACCAGGTTGAGTGCGGCGATTTCGGTACCGGAACCTGGCCGGCCCAGCCGTCTGCGCGCCGCCGCGCTGGCCGGCCCGGGCGGCATCATGCGCACCAGCGTCACCGGCCAGGCCGTCCGCACCGGCCAGGAAGAACTCGACCTGGACGCCCTCACCCGCGGCCGCGACCTGCCCGAGCCCGAGCTCCGCTAAGCGCAGGCGTATCGCCTGGCCGCGAGCTCGCAGCCCTGGTGGCTGGCCTCAGCGGTGGGCGGCAGTCAATGGACCGCCGTTCGGTCAGGTGTCCGGGCCCGTCGGGGTGTCTGGTGGTAGGCGGGCGGCGGGGGCCCAGCGCCGGTCGAGGTTACCGAGTTTCCAGTAGATGATGGCGGCCGCCCAGACGACGGCGAACAGCCCGGCGATGATGAACCCGGCACGGTTGATGTCGAAGTTGGCCATGAAGTCCCAGAAGCTGCCGTGAACATGCAGCTCGGCAGACAGCAGGCCGGTGATCTCGATCGTGCCGATGAGGAACGCCACGGCGACGGACAGGCCGGTGATGACGAGGTTGTAGTAGACCTTGCGGACCGGACGGGCGAACGCCCACCCGTAGGCGACGTTCATGAAGCATCCGTCGGCCGTGTCGAACAGGGTCATGCCGCCGCAGAAGAGCAGTGGCAGGGCGAGCACCGCGTACCAGGGCAGCCCCTGGCTGGCCGCGGCGGCGGTGGCGGCCAGCAGCAGCACCTCGGTCGCGGTGTCGAACCCGATACCGAAGATCAGCCCGACGAAGAACATGTGCCATGTCTTGGTGATCGAGCGCATGAACCGGCCGAAGAACCGCCACATCATGCCGCGGGCCTGCAGCTGGCGCTCCAGCTCGGCCTCGTCGAACAGGCCGGACCGCAGGCCCCGGAACACCTTCATGATCCCGGCCAGGACAACCAGGTTGAGCGCGGCGATGAGGTACAGGAACCCGGCGGCCATCGAGGTGCCGACCACGCCGCCGATCGTCTCGTACCCGGAGCTGGGGTCCACGACCGCTCCGAACACGGCCTTGGCCGCGAAGCCCAGGCCGATGCCGACCACCACGATGATCGTGGAGTGGCCCAGGGCGAAGAAGAAGCCGGTGCCCAGCGGCCGTTTCCCGTCGGTCATCAGCTTGCGGGTCGTGTTGTCGATGGCCGAGATGTGGTCGGCGTCGAAGGCGTGCCGGGCCCCGAGGGTCCACGCGGTCAGGGCCACGCCCAGGCCGATCCCCAGGCCCGCGTAGCGGAAATGGTGCGGCTGGATCGCGACTGCGAAGATGCCCCACCCCAGCAGGTTCAGCGCCAGGATGACCGCGCTCATCCCGCTGAGCCTGGCCCATTCGGCGGGGCTCAGCGCGCCCCGCGCCGCTGGCAGCCGGCCGATCATCTGCGGCATGCTCATCCTCCTGATACCGGAGGACGAAGAGAGCCCCTGCGGGGAACGCCTCAGGTGAGCCGCCCGCACGAACCGCCCTTCCTCCGAGGACTGGTTTCGCGGGCAATGCGGCCCAGGCGACCGGACTCGTCCCCTCGAAGGGGGCTTTACCGTTGCGGGACAGTGCCGGGCTCGCACCGGACTTCGCTGAGCTGCCTGCCATCACAGCCGAGGAGGCCGCGACACACGGAACCTACAATCCCCGCCGCATGCCGTCAAGGCTGATCAGGTGATCAGATATGTACTGTGACAGACTGGTCGGCGTGCATCTCCTGCCTGCCGAACGTCGCGGCCAGCGTGTCATCGACGGCGAGCGCGTCTGCCAGGCCATCGAGGCCATCGGTGACGCCGCCGCGTTGCGGTCGCGTGCGGCGCAGTTCGCCCTGCTGTCCGATCCGACCAGGCTGACCGTGCTCACCGGCATTCGCGCCGCCGGACCGATCAGCGTCTCCGACCTCGCCGCTGCCACCGGGATCACCGATACCACGGTCTCCCAGACGCTACGGTATCTGCGCGCCAGTGGCACTGTCGCCGCGGAGCGTGACGGCCGGGTCGTCCGGTACCGCCTCGCCGACAGCGCGATCGCCGCCCTGCTCGGCTCGCCAACCGGCCGGCCCGCCCACGACCAGCCCTACCCTGCCCACCCCGCTTGACCGCCCCCACCACCAGGGCATTCGGGCAGCGTTTCCGGCCAGGGATGTCGAACAATCACCGCCTAACCCCGCCCGGCCCGTCAACTGCCATTGAGTGGACCTCCGAGCTACGCGCGGGCCGCCAAGGGAAGCTTCCGCTATTCGGCTGAGGTTCCGGCTGCTGGTCTTCCGCGTCGGCTAGCCTCACGCATCACTTCGAAGCAGGCTCAGGTTCGGGAGGTGCGGAGCGGTCGACGGTCATATCCAGATAGCCGCCCAAGAATTGCAACGGCGCGGACACCAGGAACCACGCAGCCAGCCCGTAGCATTTCCGCCGCTCTCGGTCAGTTCCCGCGCTGCGACCGAGGGAGAGCAGAACGAGGCCGAGGCCGAGACTAAAACCGCCCGCGGCAAAGCGCACGCCAGCGACGGCACGGCGGTGCCGGTACTCCCATGGCCTGATCAGACGCCGCATAACGGTGACAGATCGCGAGGAAATAGCGGCGTCATCTGATGCGTGCATCGGGATGCCTCCTGCCCTCGGCTGCCCGGTCACATATCTGGATGATATGGGTGGATCGTCAAGAGCGGCACTCGCCGTCAGGCTCGGCGCAGCGGGGATCGAGGCCCGGCGAAACCGCGCAAATAACCGGGCGACGCTGCGGAAACGGGCCGGTACGCTGGGCCCCGGCCGCGCGGGCCGGGCTCCGCGGCGGATGATGATCCGGGCACTGCGTGGGGAGGCGATCGTGGTGAGCGCCACCCTGGTGGCCAAGGGCCTGGAGGCCGCGCACGGTGACCGGCTCCTATTCTCGGGTCTGGACCTGGTGACCGGCCCCGGTGATGTCGTCGGCCTGGTCGGCGCGAACGGCGCGGGCAAGTCCACCCTGCTGCGCCTGCTCGCGGGCGAAGCCAGCCCGAACGCCGGTACGGTGACGATCAGCCCGCCGGAGGCGACGATCGGCTATCTGCCGCAGGAGCCGGATCGGCGCCCGGGCGAGACCATCCGGCAGTTCCTGGCCCGGCGCACCGGCGTCGCCGCGGCGCACGACGCGATGCAGGCCGCCGCGGACGCGCTGGCCGCCGGACGGCCCGGAGCGGATGACCGCTACTCGCGCGGGCTGGAGCGGTGGCTGGCGCTCGGCGGCGCAGACCTGGACGAGCGGGCCGATGCGGTCGTGGCCGGCCTGGGCCTGACCGTGCAGCTCGATCAGCTCATGACCGCCCTGTCCGGCGGCCAGGCGGCGCGGGCGGCGCTGGCCTCGCTGCTGCTCAGCCGCTACGACGTGTTCCTGCTGGACGAGCCGACCAACGACCTGGACCTCGACGGGCTCGCCCGGCTGGAGGCATTCGTCCAGGGCTTGCGCGCCGGGGCCGTCCTGGTCAGCCACGACCGGGAGTTCCTCACCCGGACCGTGACCCGGGTCGTCGAACTCGACCTGGCCCAGCAGCAGGTCCGGTCCTACGGCGGAGGCTATTCGGCATATCTGAACGAACGGGACGTGGCGCGACGGCACGCCCGCGCGGAGTACGAAGAGTACGCCGGCACGGTCGCGGCCCTGCAGGATCGGGCCCATTCCCAGCGGGCCTGGATGGAGAAGGGCGTCAAGAACGCCCGGCGCAAGCAGCCCGACAACGACAAGATCGGGCGGAAGTTCCGCACCGAGGCGACCGAGAAGCAGGCGGCGAAGGCCCGGCAGACCGAGCGGCTCATCGAGCGCCTGGAGACTGTCGAGGAGCCGCGCAAGGAATGGGACCTGCGGATGGAGATCGCCGCGGCGCCGCGGGCGGGAACGATCGTCGCCTCGATGCGCGGCGCCGTCGTCCGCCGCGGCGCCTTCACCCTGGGGCCGGTTGACCTGCAGATCGACTGGGCGGACCGGGTCGCGATCACCGGCGCGAACGGTTCCGGCAAGACGACCCTGCTGGAGGCGCTGCTCGGGCGGATACCGCTCGATGCGGGGCACGCGGCGCTGGGCGCCAGCGTGATCGTCGGCGAGGTGGACCAGGCGCGCGGCCTGTTCCTCGGCCGCGCGCCACTGATGGACGCCTTCGCGGCCGCCGTCCCGGGCATGGCGCCGGCTGACGTCCGGACGCTGCTGGCGAAGTTCGGCCTCCGGGCCGCGCATGTGCTGCGGCCGTCGGGCACCCTCTCCCCCGGTGAGCGGACCCGCGCCGCGCTGGCCCTGCTGCAGGCCCGCGGCGTCAACCTGCTGGTGCTCGACGAGCCGACCAATCACCTGGACCTGCCGGCCATCGAGCAGCTCGAGGCGGCGCTCGCGTCCTATCCGGGCACGCTGCTGCTCGTCACCCACGACCGCCGCATGCTGGAGGCGGTGACCGTCAACCGGCGGCTGGAGGTAGCCGATGGCACCGTCACGAGCCGCTGATCATCCTGGCCATATCTGCTGCCCGCTGAACCGCGCCACCGCGCGTCACGGCCATCGCACCTCGATCCAGCCATGCGCGTTGATTTCGGTGTCCTTCGCCAGCAAGAATGCGCCCCGGCACCGAGATGCGCGGCCGGCCGCGGCCGGATAGGCTCAACATTCTGCACCGGCTTGTTGACCTACAGTGACCATGTCCGGTTTAGTGAGGGTCAACTGCGGAAATACACGCAGGTAGGCGAGTTGCTTTCCGGGGGGATGAAGCAGCTGAAATCACACCGAACGCAGCGCCGGGCGGGGGGCGGCGCCGGGCTGCCGCCGCCGGGCCAGCTGCCGAGCGGGCCAGTGCGTGAGCTCGAGTTCGCCTGCATGCGCAACCTGCTGTCCTGTACCGAGGAGCGGGTCTACTTCAAGGACACGCTCAGCCGCTTCCTGCTGGTCAGCGCAGGCTGGATCGCCGCGTACGCCCCGGGCCGCAGCGCGGCCGAGCTGATCGGGAAAACCGACTTCGACTTCTTCAGTGAGGATCACGCCTCCGCCGCCTTCGCCGACGAGGAGCTGATCATCGGCACCGGCGAGCCGATCGTGGGGAAGCTGGAACGGGAGACCTACGCTGGTCGCCCGGACGCCTGGGTGTCCAGCACCAAGATGCCGCTGCGCGACGAGAGCGGCCGGATCATCGGCACCTTCGGCATCTCGCGCGATGTGACCGCGCAGATCACGGCCGAGAAAGCGCTGGCTCACCAGGCCCTGCACGACCCGCTGACCGGGCTGCCGAACCGGCTCGCGCTGATGGACCGCCTCGCCCAGGCGCTGATCGCGATGGAACGGCATCCGTCCTGCGTGGCGGTGCTGTGCATCGATATGGACAACTTCAAAGGGATCAACGACTTCTACGGTCACGACGCCGGCGACCTGGTGCTCGCCGAAGCTGGCCGCCGGCTCTCGGCTCTCGCGCGGCGCGGCGACACGGTAGCCCGCCTCAGCGGCAACGAGTTCGTGATGCTGTGCCGGGATCTGAGCAGCCACGCCATCCCACTGATCGGGGACCGGATCACCCGCTCGATCGCCGTGCCCTTCGCCGACCGCGGCCAGGACCTGTCCGTCACCTGCAGCATCGGCATCGCCGTGACCAGCGACGTCACCTGTGAGCCCGCCAGGCTGATCCACGACGCCGAGATGGCGACGTACGAGGCGAAGAAGGCGGGCCGCAGCCGCTGCCAGCTGTACCACCCCGGGCAGCACGCCCGGGCGGGTAATGACGTGCTGCCCAGCGACATGCGGCGCGCCATCGAGAACTCGGAGCTCTTCCTCGTCTACCAGCCGCTGTTCGCGCTCAAAGAGCTGGCGCCCACCGGTGCCGAGGCTCTCGTGCGCTGGCGTCATCCCAGCGGCACGGTCATGCCGCCCGACGATTTCATTCCGTTGGCCGAGGAAAACGGGCTGATCGGGAAGCTCGACTCGTTCGTGCTGGAGGAAGCCTGCCGTCAGTTCGCCGGCTGGGCGGCGCGGGACGCCTGGCCGGCCGCCTTCACCATGGCGGTCAACGTTTCCGGCCGCGAGCTTTACGATCCCGGGCTCCCCGGGCGCGTCGACGAGATGATCCGCCGTTACGGGCTCAATCCGCCGCAGCTGTGCCTGGAGATCACCGAGACCGCCCTCATCGCGGAGGTCGGCGACGTCCAGGAGACCCTGTCGGCGCTATCGGCGATCGGCGTACGCATCGCCCTCGATGACTTCGGGACCGGTTATTCCACGCTCGTTCACCTTCAGCGGCTGAACGCGGACATCCTGAAGATCGACCGCAGCTTCGTGGAGCAGATCATCTGCAGCACCCGCGACCGTAAGATCGTCGCCGCCGTGACGGCGATGTCCCACGCCCTCGGCATGACCGTGATCGCCGAAGGCATCGAGACACACCATCAGCTCGCCATCCTGTCCGACCTGGGCTGCGACGAGGGCCAGGGGCTGCTCTTCGGGCAGCCGCTCTCCCCCGACGCGGTGGTCACCCTGATGGAGACCGGCAAAGTCGCTGAGCTGCGGTAGGAAGACCCGTCTCAAGCGCGGCATGATGATGCGCGTGCCGTCACCAGTTGCCCCGCACCGCAGAGTGAGTGATCCCGCGCTTGACGAGGTGCGGGCAGGCTAGTGCGCGGGGGCGGTGTCCGCCTCGCTGGGCAGGACCTGCTCGAGCTGGCCGCGGGAGGAGATGCCGAGCTTGGTGAAAACCTTGCCCAAGTGGTACTGGACGGTGCGGGTGCTGATGAAGAGCCGGGCACCGATCTGCGGGTTGGACAGGCCATCGCGGCGGCCGCACTGCACCGTCTGGCCGAGATCACCAGCGCTAGCGGCACTGACTGGGCCCTGGGCATCCAGGCCCGCTCCCGGGCTCTACTCACCAGCGGTGAGGCCGCCGAGCCGCTGTACCGCGAGGCGATCGAGCGGCTCGGCCGGACCCGCGTCCGCACCGAACTGGCCCGCGCGCACCTGGTCTACGGCGAATGGCTGCGGCGCAATCGGCGCCGTGTGGACGCGCGTGAGCAGCTCCGTGACGCTCACGAGATGCTGACGGCCATGGGGATCGAGGGATTCGCCGAACGCGCCCGCCGCGAGCTGATCGCCACTGGCCAGACCCTGCGCAAGCGCACGGTCGACACGGTTGACGAGCTCACCGCGCAGGAAGCGCAGATCGCCCGGCTCGCCCGCGAGGGGCATACCAACCCGGAGATCGGCGCCCAGCTGTTCATCAGCGCACGGACGGTGGAGTGGCACCTGCGCAAGGTGTTCACCAAGCTCGGCATCAGTTCCCGGAGGGAGCTTCACGTGGCGCTGCCCGACCTGGAACGGGCGAGTGTGCCGGCCTAGGCGGGGAGCGCTCGGCGCAGGCCGTCGCGGCCAGCGGTGGTTGTCCCGCTGAAGCCCTGCCCGGCGCGTTCCGCCCATTCCGCATCGCTGATCGCATCCGGGTCAGCCGGAAGATAATGGCTGAGGATCAGCTCGCGGACCCGCGCGCGTTCGGCGACACCCCCGACCTCGGTGACATCGGTGTGCAGCCCGGCCTGCCCTTCCAGGGCCGCACCGGTCGTGCCGTGCCGCTTGAGATAGTCAAGGTCGGCGACCTGGTGAACGAGGATGTCCGCGCCCTGTGCGAGGGCGATCAGGTCATCGTTGACGGTGGTGTCACCGGAGAACACGACGGAGCCGTCCGCAGTGTCGAAACGGTACGCCAGCGCCGGAACCGCGTGGCCGTGTGTCACGGCCACGGCGGTGACCCGGACAGCTCCATCGTCGACGACGGTCACCGGAACCTGGGGGACACCTCCCCTCCGGGCCGGGACGCGGACGTCGGTGGCCCGGACGAGACTGCCCGGGTCCGGCATGGGGGTGTCGAGCGGCATGACGTTCAGATGGTAGGCGTACCCGGCCAGGATGCAGTCGACCAGGTCCGACGCCCCGGGGAACGGCCGTTCCGGGTGGATCATCGTCCGGCGCTGGAAGGTGGCCGCACCGGCGGGCGGCGATTCGGGGCGCGACGGCCCGTACACGCGGATCGGCGGGAGCGGGCCGTTCTCGCCTGCGCGGACGCCCCATGGGTAAAGGAGCATGCCGGGCAGGTCACCAACGTGGTCCGCATGAAGATGGGTCAGGAACACCGCTGCCAGACGGGTGAAGTCGAGTCCCGCGGCGGCGAAAGCAGACGGCGACCCGCGACCGCAGTCGATGACGAAGACGCGCTCGCCGACGATGAGCGCCGACGAGATCCCGCCGCGCCCCGCCACGGGATTGGGCGCGCCGGCCGTGCCGAGCAGGACCAACTCGGTGGCCATCAATGCGCCGCGAGCAGCTGGAAGGCGGCTCCGGTGCCCGCTCCGTAGGCGAGGTGCGCGCTCAGGTCGATGGCTAGGGTTTTCGCGTCGTACTTCCAGATCGGCTGGTAGAGCCCGCCCTCCGGGAGCACGATGTAGCCGGTAATCCAGACCACAGCCCCGAACGGCAGGCCATAGCTGGCACGCGGCCGGCGCAGTGACCCGGCCAGGACACCGTAGGCCGCTCCGTTCGCCGATCCGTAGCCCCAGTGCATGACCGTGCTGACGAGCCACGCCCACCGGTCCGGCAGTTCACGCTGCGTGAAACCCTCGATCAGGCGCTTGCCCACCAGTCCGGGGTCGGGGGCCTTCTCCCAGCTGTCGACCGGCGCGAATTCCCAGGCGAGCGGGCTCTCCTTACCCCCTGCGCGGCGATACTTGACGTACTGCACCGTATCCAGGCCGACGGTCCCCACGGCCCCGGCCAGGAGACCTCCCACGACGGCCGCGAGTGGGGTCATCGGCTGCTTTCCATTGCGCATTGCGGGTCCAATCTCTGTGTGGCTGAGGTCGGCTGAGGCCTGGCGATCACGTTCCCTGTTCTGGCGCGAGCCACGCCAGGGCGGCGGTGGTCAGGGCCTCGGTGCCGGTTCGCAGGGTGGGCTGCAGCGGCGGCAGGAATTTCGGTGAGTGGTTGCTGGGGAGGTCCTGCAGGCGCCCCTCCTTCTCGGCGGTGAGGTAGACCTGCCGGTCGGTGCGCCCGATGCTCCAGTAGGTGTACGGGATGCCCGCGGCATCGGGAATGATGCTGAAGTCCTCGCTGACGGTCTGCGCGGGGAGTTGGCCGGCGTGGTCGCCAAAATGCGCGGCGAAGGCGGCCCCGACCCGCTCCGTGGTGGCCGGGTCGTTGTCGGTGAGCGGGAAGCTGCCCAGGGTCTGGAAGTCGGGGTCCTTGGGTGAGCCGCTGGCCTGGCACTCGGCGCGCACGTTCCGCTGGACCGCGGCGAGTATGCGCTGGCGGCTCTGCTGGGAGTAGGCACGCACGTTGAGCTGCAGGACAGCGTGGTCGGGGATGATGTTGCTCCTGATGCCCGCCTGGATGCTGCCGACCGTGACGACGGCGATCTCGCCGGGCGTGACTTCGCGGGACACGATGGTCTGCAGCCGGACGACGATCATGGCCGCCAGGACCACCGGATCGATGGAGGTCTGCGGCAGGGCGCCGTGCCCGCCCCGCCCGTACACGGTGACCTTGATACTATCTTCGGTCGCCATGAACGGCCCGGACCGGGTGGCCACCGTCCCGGCGATGCCCGGCAGCAGGTGCTGGGCCAGCGCGACGTCCGGGGCGGGGATGCGCTTGAGCAGGCCGTCGTCGACCATGCCCTGGGCGCCGTCGCCGGTCTCCTCGGCCGGCTGGAACAGCGCGAGCAGCGTGCCGTTCCACCGGCCGGGGGAGGAGGCCATGAGCTTGGCCATGCCCAGCAGGCAGGACATGTGCATGTCGTGGCCGCAGGCGTGGGCCACCGGCACCTCATGGCCGTCAGCACCCTGGACGGTCACGGTGCTGGCGTAGTCGACGCCGGTGTCTTCCCTGATCGGCAGCGCGTCGAGTTCGGCCCGGAGCAGGACGGTGGGCCCGTCGCCGTTGGCCAGGACGCCCACCACCCCGGTGCCGCCGATCCCGGTCTGGACCGTGAACCCGTATTTCTCCAGCTGCCCGGCGACCTTCCCGGCCGTGCGGTGCTCCTGGTGGGACAGCTCGGGATGCTCGTGCAGGTCCTTGTAAAAGGCTTCCTGACCGGCCTGGACGCTGCCGTAGCCGGCCACAATCTCGTCAGTGACGCTCATTCCTTTTCTCCTCCGGAGAAGATCTGCACGAAGAACAGGAAGACGTTCAGGACGTCGAGGAAGATCGAGGCGGCCAGCAAAGGCGCGGAGCTGATGTCCGCCGAGCTCCGCAGCCGCTGGAAGTCGAACATGGTGAAGCCGGCGAAGATCACCAGGCCCAGCACGGAGTAGATCAGCTCGCCACCCGGGATATGCACGAAGATCAGCACAATGCCGACCGCGATGAGGGCGAGCAGCGCCCAGAAGCAGATCCGCGCGATTGCGGACAGGTCACGCCGGGTGGCGTACCCGGCGGCCCCGAACCCGGCGATGAACAGCGCGGTGGCGCCGCCTGCTTCCCACAGCGCACGCGGGTCGGCGCTGGCGTAGTACGCGAGCGTCATCGACAATCCCAGCCCGATCAGCAGGCCGAACGCGGCCAGCAGCCCGACCGTCAGTGCTGCGGACTTGCGCGCCGCGAACCGCATGCCGATCAAGCAGGCAAAAGCGGCGATGAACCCGATGAAACCCGCGCCGTTGCTCAGGTTGCGGCCGAGGTAGGCGCCCAGGGCGAAGAGCGCGGCCGTGACCGCGACGTACCCCATGGTCTGCGCGAACAGGGTACGAGTCTGGTCGCCGGGCACCACCCCGGTTCGCTGATGGGTAAGTGACGCACTCATGAGATTCTGCTCCTTGCGCCGTCCGGCGGCTCAGTGACCAGGTCGGCGTCCGCCAGCCGGCCCTGCCTGCACGGTGGCAGCCGGACGGCCCGGTCGCGCCCGGGCAGTACCCTGGCCATGCCCTGGCCCGTGTTCCGTAAACGCCCGTGTTCCGTAACGCGCGCCCCTGCGCTCCAATCCACTGTCGACGCCACGCTCACCCTTGGCGGGTGATGCCTTTCGGCTGGGGTGGGCTGAGACTCAAGGTTTGTAAGTCATCTGGCTCGACAAGCGATAGGGCAAGGCGCATAGCGACCGGGACGGCACATGGCTTCGCTCTGACCTGGCCAATGAGCGGGCTGAGTCGGCGTGGCTAACGCGCGTGCCCGGATGGTGGCGGCAACGCCTGGCCTGCGCCCCGGACAGTCATGACGCTGACCACGCTGGCTGCGTCGGAAACTGCGGCCTCATCGTTCAACACGGTGATGGATCATGTAGCCCAGGGATTCGAGGCCCTTGGCGCCCTGATTCTGGTCATCGGCGTGCTGTGGTCGTTTGTGCTGGCGTTGCTGGCGTTGCGTCAGCCGGTGCCGCCGAAGCAGGCCTATAAAGTGCTGCGCCAGGCGTTCGGCGGCACCCTCCTGCTCGCCCTGGAGATCCTGGTTGCGGCTGACCTGATCAGGACCGTCGCAGTTTCCCCGACGCTGGACAACGTCCTGGTCCTCGGGCTGATTGTGCTGATCAGGACATTCCTCAGCTTCTCTCTCGAGGTAGAAATTGAAGGTGTTCTGCCCTGGCGGCGGCCACTGGCCAGCGGACTGGGACCTATCAAACAGGCCACCCAGACCGCGCTCGGGCCCGACCGGCGCTTAGCGCGCCAGGGCTCGGGTACGCGGGTCCAGCGGTTCTATCTGACGCGCAGGCGGGCGGCGTCGCCGCCCGGTCCTCTCCGACACCTGGGGAACTGCATCCTTCCGCTACCTCGTGAACAACGCGGGATTCGGGCAGATGGCCATGTTCGAGGACACGTCGGAGGAGTTGTTCGACGCCTATATGCGCGTGATCCTCAAGGGGCCGTATTTCCTGACCCAGGCGCTCTTGCCAATGCTGGAAGACGGCGGGGCCATCGTCAACACGACCAGCAACTCCGCGCTTTTCTCTGGCCTGGAGCCGGGATACTCCGCCTACGGCTCCATGAAAGGCGGCCTTCTGGTGCTCACCGCTATATGGCGAAAGAATTCAGCCCGCGCGGTATCCGCGTCAACTCGGTGGCACCCGGATCCACGCGGACCCGTATCGCCCAGGACCTCTAGCACCCGCGCCCGCCCGGGGCGCGGCCGGCCCGGCCCCATCCGAAGGAGGGATGAGGCCCGCTTAATGAGAGTTTGAACAGGCAAGACATTGGTGGGCGATACTGGAATGGAACCAGGAACACTCCTCGGTGTGAACGAGGCGCATGAGGGTCGCTGACGGTCGTTAGCAAAAGTCAGAAGCCTTTTCGGGGCTTCTCGGGTCAGTGCCGGTCGGCGCGGTTGCTGCACTTTGCTGCTGCACCCGGCAAGCCCAGTTGACGTTTAAGCGTCAACTGGTTGTGTGTTCTAGCGGAGTAGAACTCAAACTTTCGACAGTGTGAGCGGTCATCTGCTAATGACTATCGCCGGGACTTACGGCACTTGCCACGCTAGCGCCCCGGTTGCAGCGTCGAGGTGAGGGGTGGTGCAGATGACCGACAACGACACCATGCTCATCCCGGACGACGGCACTCCGCTGCTGGCCGACGAGTTGCAGCGGATCGCGGACCATGAGCGCGGCCGACGAACGACCGCGCCTCGCGTGATCCAAGCCGTCGGGCGCACCCAGGCGTTCACCGCCGGTGGCGGACGGGGGAAGATGCGGGCCGCCGACGCCGACCGCGACGCCGTGGTGGAATGCCTCAACATGGCCTTCAGCGAAGGCCGGCTGTCAAAGGACGAGCACGACAACCGTCTGGAAAACGCCTTGTCCGCGCGCACCTACGCCGACCTGGACCAGCTCGTGACCGACCTGCCTGCCGCGCGGGCGACCGCGGTGACCCCGGCGGCCAAGATGAACGAGCTCGCGATGGCGAGCCTCGCCTGCGGGCTCGCGCAGTTGATGTTCGGGCCGGTGGTGGCCGTCCCGGCGATCGTGCTCGGCCATGTGGCCCGGCGCCAGATCAAGCGCACCGGAGAACAGGGAGCTAACCTGGCGCTCGCGGGCTTGATGCTCGGCTGGGCGGCGGTGATCCTGGCCATCGTCCTCATCATTGGCTTGGCCATGTCCGTCGGGATTCACGGCACCATGCACACGCACTGAGCCGCCGAGAGCCTCCAGCATTGTCGCGGCACTGCTCAAAGACCTCAAGGCACGGCCCGTGACGCACAGATCACCTTCGGCCATCCGCACATTTCGACCACGCAGCAGATCTATGCACCTTGCTGCTGCACCAAGATCAAAAACGGCCGGTCCGATGCTCGGAACCGACCGCTGAGCTGGGTGGGCGATACTGGGATCGAACCAGTGACCTCCTCGGTGTGAACGAGGCGCTCTCCCGCTGAGCCAATCGCCCTCCGCCGGATACCACGGGGACCATGTGACGGCCGACTGCTCGCGCAGCTCGCCTCCGGCGCCTCCACAGCCTAGCGCATCCGGGCCGCCGGTCGCCCGCTGGCGAGGACCACGGGTCTGCCTTTCATTCCGCTGGCTGTCACCCTCTGCTCGCGCTCCGGGTGGCCGACGGCCAGGCGGCGAAGACGGCTCCGGCTCCCCGATGAGACGGGGGTCACAGTTCACAACGATCTGGACGAGGAAGACTACGAATACATAAATGTTAACGCTCACAGTATGTTTCCGCACTTCAGGGGGTTACGATCGTGTTGGCGGTGGATCGCTCAGTGCGGGATCAGGCCTTCTGTGTCGGAGAAAGACTGCGTCGCGTAATCGTGTCGCAGTTCTGCGCCGGCCACGTCAAGGTCAGTGAAGCCCGGACAACTGAGACCCGGCGAGGTAAGGGTTGGCTAGACGATGAATATCAGTGCAACGGTCTCGGCCGAGCTCGGCCTCAGGCTTGTCGCCGCCGAGCAGGCGATTGTCCCCCTGGTCGCTAGCCTCTACTACAGGGGCAGTGACCCGTACGCGATCCGGATAGCGTTCCACGTGAGCGCCAACGAGCCGGTTGAGTGGATTTTCGCCCGTGAGCTGCTCGCAGACGGGATGACGACGCCCGTGGGCGACGGGGATGTGCAGATCTGGCCGTCCTCACCGGCGGCCGACCCGGACGGGGAGATCCGCGGGCCGCTCACCGTGCTGAACGTCAAGCTGTCGTCGCCGTTCGGCGAGGCGCTTTTTGAGGCTCCGGCCGAGGCGATCAGCAACTTTCTCGACCGGACCTACAGCATCGTCCGGATGGGCCAGGAGAGTGGCGTCATCGACATCGACGCCGAGCTCAACGGCCTCCTCTGGCAGGCCTGACCAGACTGCCTCACCCCAGGCTTCCGGATTCCTCCCAGCCGGAAGACACCGGACCGGCCTGCCCCCCGCAGGACGCCCCGGCCTCCTGGCCAGGAGGCCGGGGCGGGCACCGTAACCGCCGCAGCGTGGCTGGGCCCAGCAGGCTCCGCAGGCCGGCAGGCTCCCGCGGCACAGCCCGGGGCTCGCGCGGCGTGAGCGATCGCCGCGACTGGCGCCGAGCAGTGGGCTGACCCCCGCCCGGGCCCGTTCAGAATGATCTGGATCTGACGGCTACCGCAGCCCGCGCGTCACGGCCGCCGCCGTCGCGCACACCTCCGGCAGCAGGTCGTTGACCCCGGCGATCTGGATGGCAACCTCGCGGTCGACGTCCATCCGCGGTACCCGGCCACGGATAACGGCGTGCACCTCCCCCAGGGCCGCCGACGGCTGCGCGATGCTGGCGCGCAGATCGATGCCCTGCGCAGCGCACAGCATCTCCACGGCCAGGCAGGCCCGGACGTTCGCGACGACCTCCCGCAGCTTGCGAACCGACGTCCAGCCCATCGAGACGTGGTCCTCCTGCTTGCCCGAGGTCGGGATGGTGTCCACGCTCGCGGGGTGGGCCAGCACCTTGTTCTCGCT
>Ga0302325_10010625_pt1 | contig 19934 bp, 16 predicted proteins | sample Palsa_T0_2_FD_201948 | JGI IMG/M metagenome (GOLD analysis project Ga0302325, IMG submission 201948) | Peat permafrost microbial communities from Stordalen Mire near Abisko, Sweden - Palsa_T0_2 | ecosystem: Environmental > Terrestrial > Soil > Palsa > Peat permafrost | place: Sweden: Abisko...
CTGTCGGATCTCCGCGGTTTCGGTTTTGCGGATGGCGGCCAGTAATTTTTTGTTGTTCCATTGCTGGAAAGGAAGGTGGATGCCGAGTCCCCTGCGTTCGACGCGTTTTCCCCACCATGGCTGGTCGGCGAAGATCGAGGCGACGATCATGGGCGTCTTTGCCCGGAGGGCCGCCGCCACCGTACCGATCCCACCATGCGTGATCACCGCCCGGCAGCGTGGAAAGAGCCAGTCGTGATTGGCGGCCGGCATCACGAAGAGCCGTGGGTGTTCGGCAAGACCTTCGATCTTCGACCACCCCTGGCAAAATATAAAGCGATAGGATGTTTCGGTCAGCAGTTGGTTGAGGATGTGGATGAATCGCGGCGGGTCGGGGACGGGGATACTGCCAAACCCAATGTAGATCGGTTTTTCGCCGGCTTCGAGCCAGCGGATCAGCTCGGCCGGGATCCCTCCGTCCAAGGGATTTTGTTCGCGCCGTTTTGGGGGCAGGTGAATAAAGCCGGTGATCTGGCTGCGATCTTCCCAATCGGCGGGTCGTGGCAGGATCGAGGGACTGACGGCATAGAGGTGAGGGTTTTTTCGCGCGCCGGTGTTTTTGAGCAGGAGGCCCTTCGCCTTTGGAAGGCCCAGCGACTGCCGGAATGTATTGAGCTTTTTTATATTGTCTTTTGTGTACAGGTAGTCGAAGATCCGATAGGTGAGACGATTGTACGACGGGAAATCGAAAAAATCCAGCAGGACGCAGGGGAACTCGCGGGTGGGTGTAGTAGGGAAGCTCAGTTGGACGGTGACATAGGGCTTGCCCGACGTGGCTGCAATGGCGTCGATCCAGATCATGCCGAGCACGCTCGTGACGAAGACGTCGGCTTTTTTTGCTCCGGAGAGCAGGGCTTCATTCACCCGGGCCTGGTTCTTTGAAACTTCCTTGTTGACGAAATGCATAAAGACGAGCATGTTGCCGGATCGCAGCACTTTTCGTCCTTTTGGCGAGTAGAGCATCTCTTCGACGCTGCCGGGCAATGGATGGAATTCGATCTTGTAGCCTTCGACGAAATCCTTGAAGTTTTCATGGGCCATCATAGTCACCTGGTGGCCGCGGTCCATGAGGCCGAGTGCCAGTGCTACGAAGGGTTGGACGTCGCCGCGGGAGCCGATCGCAATGATCCCATAGTGCATGTTCGGGGTTTGTCCAAATGTACCGATTGTATGGACGCGGCGACTGCGGGTTTACTGCAGTGGAGGATCCCCTTACAAGCCGAGGACTGATTTTAGTTTGACATAGCCGGCCTTGCTGACGGGTACCTGCGCACCCGACTGCAGGATACAGAGATGACTATCCTTTTCATAGGGATCGATACGCGTCACCTGTTGCACATTCAGGATATAGGACCGGTGTGTCCGCACGAACTGCGTCCCGTCCAGGGCCTTCTCAAAATAACCCATGGTCCTGTTCTTGAGGAATGCGCCGTTGTGCGTGTGGATCTTTACATAGTCATCGGCGGCCTCTAAATAGTGGATGTCTTCGATGGGAATGATCTTGATCTTTCCGCCTGTCTTGACGACGATCCGCTGTTGCTGCGCGGGCGATTGCGCGGCCGTCTCGAGGAGGGCGCCGGTGGGGTCGTTATCGGTGTCGGCGGCAGGGGCTTTGGCGGCAGGATTGGCAGCCACGCCGGCCCGCCGGTCGATCCATTTGCGCAGGGATTTGTCGAAACGTTCTTTGTTGAACGGTTTCAGCAGGTAGTCCACCGCATGGCTCTCGAAGGCTTTTATGGCGTATTCGTCGAAGGCCGTCGTAAAAATAACCGCAGGCGGTTCTTCCACCAGTTCCAGCATCTCGAATCCATTGATCTTTGGCATCTGGATGTCCAGAAAGATGAGATCGGGGCGCCATTGCTGGATGGCCTTGATGCCTTCGAATCCATCGCTGCATTCCTGCAGGACGTTGATCTCGGGGTAGGTGGCCAGGTATTCCTGGACGATCATCCGCGCCAGGGGTTCGTCGTCGATGATGATGGCTTTGATGTTAGCGGTGTTGGTACTCATGGCTATGCTTATTGAGGTATTCTCACGATAGTAGTGAAAAGATTATTGTCGACATGTGTCTCCATAAGGTCGGGGCGGGCGAAGATCAGGTAGAGCCGTCGTTGGATGGAGGTCAGTCCGAAGCCGGCGCCCTTCTTGGGCCGTGAGGTCTCGGGGTCAAAGGGATTCTCTACTTCTATCCGGACGAATTTGCCGTCCAATCGGGCGCGGATGGCGATCGTGACGGCGTCGGTGGTGTCGTAGAGTCCGAATTTTATCGCGTTCTCCACGATGGGCTGCAGCAGCATCGGCGGGAGTTTTCGCTCGAGGCATTCTTCGTCACAAATGATGACCGTCGAGAGGCGATGGCCAAAACGTACTTTTTCTATATCGAGGTATAGTTCCAGGTACTGGATCTCTTCGGACAGGGGCACCCACTGCTGGTCTTCTTTTTTGAGGTTGCCGCGGAGGAAGTCCGAGAGTTGCTGGATCATCTTACGGGCCTGTTCGGGGCGGCTGCCGATCAGGGCACTGATGGAGTTGAGGCTGTTGAACAAAAAATGCGGCGCCAGCTGCTGGCGGAGTTTGAACAGCTCCGCTTCTTTGGCGAGGCGTTCGGCGTCGTTACGCCGTTGGCGGTTCTCCTGTTCTTCTTCGGTGGAATACCAGAGGACGCTGAGGATGCTCATACAGCCGACCTGCAGGAATACGATGTCGAAACGGACCGGCCAACTGCGATTAAAGAATTGCGTATAGGCGGCCCCGTCCGAAAGACCACCCAATAACGGCACTAAGATGGCCTTGCAGGCCAGCAGGATGATCCCGCTGAGGGCGAGGCTGATGAGCAGGATATACCAGTACCGTTCCTTCTTGGGTAAGTAATACTGCATGTTATTGCTCAGAAAGCCACAGCTCAGGGCCACCAGGGTGTTGGAGACGAGACTGTCGGAGAAGGCGGTCATGGCGCGGAGACCGAAACCGATGAGCAGGTCAGTCTGCAGGAAGCCCCATATCCCCCACCAGGAGATAAAGATCAGCAGAAATTTTCCGGTCGAGAGCGGAGATCGCACCATGGGCTGTAGTTATAACAATCGAAGCATTTTGTGTGTTGAACTTTCGCAGATGTGCTCGGCTCTGCGGTTGGTCAGGTCGATATAGGCTTCGGCATCGTCGGTCTCCTGGATCCTGCTATACATTTCGGCCCCGTCCATGAGGCCGCTGAGCCGGTAGAGCTCCGCGACGTTGATGAATTTCCATTGAACGAGCTGCTGCTCCTGGTTGTAGAAGCCGTCCTGCTCGCGCTGTCCGATGGCCAGGGCCTTTTGAAAGGCCTCCTGTTCGTCAGTAGCGGCGATAAGGCGCAGTTGTTCGTCGAACTGCGCGGTGTGCGTGCCTTCGCCGCAGATGATCCTGAAAATGATCTTGCCGAGGTACCAGTTCATATCAGTGTTTGTTTTGATCAATAGTTCTTGAGCTCTATTCCGCCAAAGATGGATGTTCCATCGATGATCAGGATCTTGTCGGGGTTTTGCATGGCAGGCTGCTGGCGCTTGTCTTCGAAGCCCGCGAAGATGGCCGATATTTCCGTGCGTACTTCCCAGTGTGCGGGGACGATGATCTTGGTGCCGCCCATCACCTGGGTGATATCGAGGCGGGCGGTGCCGGTGAAGTCGGCCTGGGTCAGGTCGATCTCGGTCCCCCCCATGATAGTGACAACATCCCCCCCTTTAAAATTCTTACTCACCATTTTCTTGTGGACGCCGCCAAAAATGGAGGTGGCATCGATAAAGTCTTCCGAGGTATAGCTTCGACTGTTGGACGTGCCGGTAGTGAATTGGTTGCCCGTGTTGGGCGGGGTGTCCCTGTTGAAGCGGGGGTCGGCGCCACGGTCCCGGCGTTTCCGTTCCCAATCGTCGCGCCATTTCTGCTTCCATTCCTCCTTCCACTCATGGTGCCATTGATCCCGGAAGTGGCGGCGGGGGCGGAGGATGAACAGGAGCCCGACGACGATCAGCACTCCGGGCCAGATAAAGCGGTGCAGTTCTATGGTAGGGTAGTAATCCTGGATCATATAGACGCCGCCTATGAGGATAAGGATCAGCCAGGCGCCGCCCCGGAAGTTATGGCGGAGGCCCAGGAAGAGGCCTATAGCGATCAGCAGGACATGCCAGTTAAAGAGGTAGTCGGGTAAGGGGAAGCCCAGTTGGTCGAGTAGCAGGACGCCGCCCACCAGCAACAGGAAGAGCCCTGCCCACAGCCGCCCGGGTCCGCCCGGTGGTCTTCTTCTTATCTCCTCTTGCCCCGGCCCCGGATCCTGAACTTGTCTATCGTCCATTGTTTTTGGAATTTTTACCAAATCTAATGTGTATCCGGGGGGTGGACAAGGGGTAATCCGCTGTATTAGGCCGGCGGGCGGTGGAAGGGGCGGTTTTGTCGGTGAAGGGGTTCACGATTAATTCCTAACTTCAAGTAGTCGCTATGAAAAAAACTACATACGACTACTTAAAAGTACGAAAATGATCCAGAATTGGTTCCGCACTGCGTGGCGCAATCTGCGCAAGAACCGGACGGCCTCGGCCATCAATATTGTCGGATTGGCCATCGGGTTTTCGAGCTGTCTGCTCATCACGTTGTTCATCCGGCACGAGCTGAGCTATGACGACTTTGAGGTCAAGGGGAATCGTATTGTCCGGTGTATCATGGAGTACCGTTTTGACGGGGGCGGGGAGATCCAGCGGGGCAATTTCACCAGTACCAAGGTGGCGCCGACTTTTAAGCGGATCTTTCCCGAGGTGGAGTCGGCGGTGCGGATGCAAATGGACGAAAATATTGTCAAATACCGGGAAAAGCTCTTCAATGAGAAACGGTTCATGTATGCTGATAGCAGCTTTTTTGACATCTTTAGTTTTTCGTTGCAGGAGGGTAACGCGGCCACGGCCCTTTCCGGCCCGCGAAAGGTGATCGTGACGGCATCCACGGCGCGCAGGTATTTTGGGGCGGAAGAACCCCTGGGGAAAATGATCCGCGTAGACAACGATACCATGGGGTATATTGTGACCGGGGTAATGAAGGACCTGCCTTCCAATAGCCAGTTCAAATTCCACTTTTTGGCGAGTTTTTCGTCTTTGTTTGCCAACCAGGAAGACACTTATTGGGACGCCAATTATGGCACTTTCCTGCTTTTGCGCCGGCCTTCTGATGTCGCGGCGCTGCAACCCAAGGTGACGGCCTTTATGAAACAGGAGATGAAGGGGAAGGGGGCGATGGTAAACTTCCTGCTGGAGCCCTTTATGCGCATCCATCTGTATTCGCCCTATGTGGGGTGGGAGGCCGGGACAAGCATCGTCTACATTTATATACTGGGCGGGGTGGCGTTGCTGATCCTGATCATCGCCTGTTCAACCTATATCAATCTAAGCACGGCGCGCTCTGTAGACAGGGCAAGGGAAGTGGGGGTGCGGAAGGTCATCGGCGCGGGGAAGGGCCAGTTGTTCTGGCAGTTTATCGGGGAATCTTTTCTGCTTTGTCTGATCGCCGTCGTGTTGAGCCTGCTGGTCGTATTGGCGGTGTTACCGGCGTTTAACCGGCTTGCGGACCGGCAGTTACCGCTTTCCTTGTTGTGGAGTGTGCCCTTTTTGCTGCTGGCGGTCGGGATCGCCGCGGCCGTGAGCCTGCTGGCGGGGTCTTATCCTGCCCTGGTACTATCGCGTTTTCATCCGGTGAAGGTATTGAAAGGGGCATTCAAGAATAGCCGGGGCGGGCAGGGGTTGAGGCAATCGCTGATCGTATTTCAGTTTGTGATTGCTGTCTTCCTGATCGTTTCGACGGTCGTCATGCAGCGGCAGTTGAGTTATATCCGCGACAGGTCGCTCGGCTATGACCGCGATCATGTGCTGGTGTTGCCGATGGACTGGACTATGCTGGCTCATATGGAGTATATCAAGCAACAGTTCCTCCGCCACCCGGATGTTGTGAGCCTGAGCAACTGTGCTTCTACACCTGTCAGTATCTATGGAGGGTATAACATGCGGTCGGCCGCGATGCCCGAGAACCAGCAGCTGGCGGTCTTTGCCAATCCGGTGGATCCCGACTACCTGCGGACAACGGGTATCCGACTCGTCGCCGGGCAAGGTATAACGGAGCAGGACATGCGCGATGCACATCCCGACCAATATTCGCCTTCGGGCGCCTGGTTACCGGAAGAGCAGCGGCATACCCCTGCGGCCGGGTCGGGTTCCGGTACGGGAGCCCCGCCGCAACCGGTCTATCATTTCCTGCTCAACGAGACCGCCGCCAGGGAACTTGGGTGGACGCCTACGGAAGCCATAGGCAAGCAACTTTTCCTGGACGCAAGTCGCCCCGGCGTAGTGAAAGGGGTGGTAAAAGACTTTAATTTCCAGACCCTGCATAACCCGATCAAGGGGCTGGTACTTTTCCCCCAGATGCGGTCATATCATCTGTTGGTGCGGGTGACGGGAGAGCACCTGCCGCAGACGCTTGCTTTTCTCGAATCCAAATGGAAGGAGCTGGAGCCGGGGATCCCGTATGAGGCCCGTTTTCTGGATGAGGATTACAATGCTATTTATACCAGTGAGCAGCGGTTGGGGAAGGTGATGAATTTGTTTTCGGCGGTGGCGATAGCGCTGGCTTGTCTGGGTCTGTTTGGGCTTTCGTCGTATGCTGCCAGGCAGCGGGTAAGGGAGATCGGTATCCGGAAGGTGTTGGGTGCGCCGCTGGGGCATCTGGCGTTGTTGTTGTCGGCGGGTTTTCTGCGGCTGGCGTTGGTGGCGATCGTCATCTCGTTTCCCCTGGCCTGGCTGGCGATGAATAGATGGTTGCAGGACTTTCAGTATCGGACGACGATGAGTTGGTGGGTGTTTGTGCTGGCGGGTCTCGTGGTGTTGGCGATCACGCTGGCAACTGTGAGTATTCAGGCGTTGCGGACGGCGCTTCTCAACCCTGTAAAGAATTTGAAAACGGAATAGCCTGATTTTCAATAGCTTGCCATGGCATGGTTATAGCAGCAATACCTGTGACAACTATTTCTTCATTAAAATGAATCTATGAAAAAGTTATTGATAGTGATGCTTGGACTGTCGATCAGTGTCGTCGCGATGTCGCAGACGAGCGAGCCAGTTGCTTCAAAGAAGGAGAAGGATAAGGCCATGAAGGACCTGAAGACCGACGTTCGGGCTCATAAGGCGGCTTCGCATCAGGTGAACCATGATCTGGGCCATGTCCGGATCAGGAAGGCGATCCAGGATCACAGGAGCGTTGCCAGTGCAAACAAGATGGCCGATGCTGATTCCAAACGATTAAAAGCTCAAGGTGTCACTCATCCCGTCGCCAAGGCAAAGCGGCAGGTGAAGGTGGAAGACGATAACCATAAAGATCATATCTGATAGTGGTAGAGCGCGAATTAGGAGCGGTCGACATTTGCCAATGGGTTTGGTTATTTGCCGGCCGCATTTTTCGGGTCTATTTTTTTTGGGCTTCTGGCATGGCTTGTCTGGAAGTCTTCCGGGGTCAATAAATCTTCTGTTGCATATATCTTCATTATATTTTTTGTACTTGGATCGGTTATAAGCTTCTATTATTTTATTACAATATGCCAGCCCCCGCTCAACTCGGCAGGAGGCGCCAGGTGGCGTGAAGACGGGTGCGGCCGGGTTGACGGAGGTAGCTGATGGCCTCGGCGCCGCCGGCTTCGCGAAGGCGCGCGAGGGAGCTGAGGCGGTCGTAGTTGGGCGGGGCCTCTTTGTCCACGGTAAAACCCATGCGATGGAAGAAGGATCTTGCTTCCTCGAAATTATCGAATTTCTTTTCCTCTATTTTGTGTTGCTCATGCCATTGGCGGGAGGCTTCGCTCTGGCCGGGAAGCGGGTCGCCGGCTTGTCTTTTCAAGTAGATGTCGGCGGTGATCCAACACCCGCCGCGGGTGAGCAGGCCCTCGCGGATGTTTTGGCCAAGTCCTTCTTTTTCGGCGTCATCGAGGTAGACCAGGAGGCCTTCATTGACGATGGCGATGGGGCCGGGTGGAAAGCGGGCGATGATCTTTCTGAATGCGGCCGGGTCGAGGACGTTGAGGGGTTGCAGTTCGTAGTGGCCGGGAGGGTTTTTGGCGTTGCCATCTGCCTCTGTTGCCCGCGCTACCCGGTCGCCCGCGATGAGCGCATCTACGAAGCGTTGTTTGCCCGCGATGACGCCTTCCAGATCCGTGTCGATATAAAACACCGGCTGGTGACGGCTAAGGGCCAGTCCGCGAAAGGAGAAGCCGGAGGAAATTTCCAGAATATTAGTAAAGGATTGGTCGTCGAGTAGTTGGTCGATGCTCCAGTAACGACTCTCGAAATGCATGACCGTGATCCAGTAGTTGGCGGAGCCCAGGCCAAAGTCTGCCGTGAACATATCCTGTCCGTTGTTCACATTTTCGAGTAGGGCGGCGGCTTCGCGGGCAAAAGGGATATTGGTGTGGCCCTTCATCTTCAGTAGCGCATATGCGCTCGGACTGATCGCCGAGAAGTCTTGCGATGCGGCGGTTTCGTTGTTGAGACTTGCCATGAGACGAAGGTAGTGAAAATTCGGGGGTGATGCTAATAAAATTAGCACTTAGAATAGTCTTCCGAAAACGAAATGGGAACTGCGAAAGTGCGCTTATTTGGGGAAGTTTTTGATCTGCTGCAGCAGTCTATTTGCATCGGCCAATTTCTTGGGCGCGAGTACCTTGCCCTTGAGCCGATTAAGCTTTTCGTCCACAATCAACGTGACCTTGCGATCAAAAAGGTTAGTCGATTTTTGCGATTGCTTTTTCATAGTACAAAATTATACAGTTTTTTTCTTAATTACAAAGGCAATGGCGGGCATATTCTTGTACTAATAAGCCAAATAAAAACTAAAAAAATTAGTAGTCCGGGTCATCTCCCGAGTGCTGCATAGAGTTGGCTCCGTCCAAAGGCGGAGGGTCGGGAGCCGAGTTTTTGGATGTGGGGCCAGCCGGCGGCGGATAGAAGTTTTGCCGCGGACGCGAAGCTTAGCGGGTAGGGGACCCAGTGAGGGGTCGCGCGGTCGGTGTCGTATTCCACGAGCAGGAGTGCGCCGCCGGTCGCGGGGCCTGCAGTCACAGGCGTCGCATCCGGGGCCGGAGCACCGAAAGGCGGCATCCCCGAGGCTGGCGCAACTGCGCGATAATAGGTGCGCAGTTTTTGCAGCAGCGTGGGCTTGTCGCGTACGTAGTGGAGGGAGTTGGCCATGAGGATGCCATCGAGGCCGGTAAGGCCGAGGTCGTCGGCGACAAAGTCCGCGCTGCGGGGAATGATCGTCACTCCGGCGGATGTAGTTTGCCGCACGAAGCCAGGCCGCAGGTCGATGGCTTCGATGGTGCTCCCGGGTGGCAATAACGCGGCCAGGGCGAGGGTGAAGGTGCCCGAGCCACAGCCGAGGTCCGCCCAGTGCGTGGGCGTCGCTGCGCGTAAGCCGGGATGATCGATCAGGGCGATGGCATCACGTTGGGTCATGGACGTAAAGGTAGGAACAATGCTCGGCGGGTGGTTTGCATAGAAAGCTACGGGGCTGCAATCGATTGTATTTTTTGTGTATATTTAAGCATGTTAACGAAACTCAAACGGACCTTTGCCATATTGTCCTTGATCCTTATCGCCCTTTTCTGCGGAACACATTCCGCCCATGCTACCGTCCAAAGCTGGACGAAGGACGGTGACGGCGTAACCTTCAGCCTCGACGTGGGAACCATGAAACTTCGCGTATGCGCCGCGGACATCGTCGAAGTAAAATATACGATCCTCCCCCGACTGATGCAGAAGCTCTCGTTAGTGGTCAACAGCCGTTTCGATCCACAGGCGCCCTTTACCGTCGCCGAAGCCGGGGGCGCAGTAGTGATCACCACCTCCCGCTTACGCATCACCGTGGATAAAGCCAGCAACGCCATCACCTATGCCGACGTCTCCGGCAAAATCATCCTGGCCGAAGACGCGAAAGACAACAAGTCAATGCAGCGCGCCATCGTGGCCACGAGTATTTCCACTTATACCTGCACCACCAGTTTCGCCTCCCCGGCCGACGAAGGCCTCTTTGGCCTGGGCTGCCATCCCCTGGATTCGGGCGCCATCAATTACAAAGGGCGCGACCAGGAGATGCTGATCAAATACATGACCGGCGCCATCCCCGTTCTACTGAGCACCAAGGGTTATGGTCTGCTTTGGGATAACTACTCGGCCTCGAAATTCCTCGGCGCTCAAGCCAACGACACAAAATACAGTTATGTGTCGGAGAGCGGCAATATGGTCGACTACTATTTTTTCTATGGCCCGAGCTTCGATCATATCATTTCGCTTTACCGTGACGCCACGGGCCGCGCGCCGATGTTCGCCAAATGGGCCTTCGGGTTGTTCCAAAGTGAGGACCGCTACCGCAAACAAAGCGAGGTGCTGGCCGTAGGCAACAGCTATCGCAAAAATCATATCCCCGTCGACGTGGTCGTACAGGACTGGTATTATTGGGAACCGCTGCCCATCGGTTCGCACGTCATGAACCCCGAACGGTATCCCGACCCCAAGGCCATGGTCGACAGCCTGCATAACGAGAACATCCACGCGATGATCTCGATCTGGCCCGTCTTTGGCAAGGGCACCAATAACTACAATGCGTTATCCGCCATGGGCGGTCTCACATCCATTACCTGGGATAACGTGGTCACGCATACGTTTGACACCTACTACGACGCTCATAACCCGGCGGCGCGGCAGTTGTATTGGGAGCAGGCCCGGGATAGCCTGGTCAAACGTTATGGCTGGGACGCCTGGTGGATCGATCAATGTGAGCCAGACAACGGCGCGTTGCTTGACGCACGTCGGCAGGCGCAGTTCTTTACGGGGAAGGGGGTGGATTATTTTAATACGTATAGCCTGATGCATACCGACGGTGTCTATAAAGGCTGGCGCCACGATATTCCCGGCAAACGCGCCTTCTTCCTGGCGCGGCAGTCTTTTGCCGGCGAACAACGCAATGCCGCGACCCTGTGGTCATCCGATATCCAATGTACCTGGAACGATTTCCGCGTGCAGATCCCCCAGGGTATCAATGCCTGTGCTTCGGGCATCCCCTATTGGACTTCCGATATCGGCGGCTATCATTTAGCCTGGCAGGCACCCAACTGGACCGAACCCGACAAAAGAGAAATGTTCACCCGTTGGTTTCAGTTCGGCGCTTTTTGTCCCGTCTTCCGGATCCACGGTAAGGGCGAACGGGCCATCTATTCCCGTAATTGGGACGAGAACACACGGGCCACACTGATCTATTTCGATAAACTGCGTTACCGGCTCCTGCCGTACATCTATTCTCTGGCGGGGAAGGTGACACAGGAGAATTATACCATGATGAGGGCGCTGGCCTTCGATTTCCCCGAAGATGCGAGCGTATACCCCATCCGCGACGAATATCTTTTCGGACCGGCATTCCTCGTGAATCCGGTCACGGAGCCCGGAGCCACGACGCGGAATGTGTACCTGCCGAATACCCTGTGGTATGATTTCTGGACGGGCAAGCGCGTACATGGCGGGCAGAGCCAGCAGGTCGCTGCACCAACGAATTCGATGCCCCTGTATGTCCGTGCCGGTTCGGTGTTGCCGATGGGCCCCGAGATGGAATATGCCACACAAAGGCCTGCCGATACCATCGAGTTACGGGTCTATCCCGGCGCCTACGGTGAATTCACCTTGTATGAAGATGCCAACGACGGATATGAATATGAGCAGGGTGCATTTGCGACGACAAAGATCGTCTACAATGACAAGTTGCATCAATTGCAGATCGGCGATACCAAGGGGGATTTTCCGGGCCGGCTGAAGAAACGCGTATTCAATGTGGTGCTTGTGGGCGAGGGTGTTGGGACTGGTGAGGAGCTTACGCCGGCGGCGCAGGTGACGAAGAGGGTCGTGTACCTGGGGCATGCGATGGTGGTGCCGCTTCCTGCGGGTTGGGGTGGGCCGAAGCCTGCGGGGGCGAATGCGCCGAAATAGCAGCGTCGAGATCGAGGGCGTGATTCAACCGTTCGAAATTTCCGATTAATGTTTGCCTGAAAGCCCTTTGGGAAGACCGTTGGCGTTCAGAAACGCCTTTGCCTTTTCGGCTTTTTTGACGAAGAAAGGATGATGCTCATAGTTACCAACTTTGTCGCTGATAATGGCGCTTGTTTTGGAAATGGCCGCTTTCTTTGATGATTTTTTCTTGAGTGACATGCTTTGCAAAATTACAAAATAAAAAATATCTTTTAGCTTCCCGCTTTATGTTGCTGGTCATCAAACAGTTGGTCCGGTAATTGGCGGCGCTGCCCCATGAATGCTTTGTAGTTGATACCTTTTCTGAAAGGCTCCCATCGAGCATTTTGGAATCCGTATATTTCAAATATGACATTGATTTCCAGCATGTATGCTCCAATATTCATTTGATACCATCTGGTGCGAGCCGGAGTAGAGCCCTCAATGTAGATGGCGGCATCGCGGTACATGGTTGTAAAGTCATAAACAATATACGCCACGGTAGCCAGCACTTTAACCCCATCGCCGTTGTTGCTTACTACGGTATCGCTTATATCTCCTGTATTTGCATCAAGGTCGCCAAACCCAAATGAATATAGGTTTCGCCTGATCTTTATAAACCTGGCGATCTTGCGTATTTTTCCTTTTGGGCCTTCACTCTCGAAGTCAAAGTCAAAAAAAGAGGCGTTGGCATAGTACGGATATCGATCGAGTTTCATGGCAGCATTATTGTTCCATCTGCAAAGTTGATGGAATATACTGAACTCAAAAAATGGAAATGTGTAGTTGTGATTTGTCTTCCTGAAAAATAACCCAAACTGGATTATCTTAGTTCCAATGAAAATGACGATCCTTTGCGTTTCGCTTGCGCTTTCCGCCGTCTCTGCCTACGGGCAAAATGCAGTGGATAAGGCGGAGAACAACACTTGCGCCAGAAACAGTAATAAGGCGTTTTCTATCCGATTGAAGAACTATCCCTTTAGTCTTGCGGCCAGGGTGCTGGTGGTTTCCTATGTTGGCCTGGAACCTGTGAGACCCGGCGATAGCGCCTTTGTCGATAAGGGTCTTCCCAGGCAAAACGACAGTGTTTGCTATTCAAAGCTAAAAGAGATCAAAGCCTTGAGCCTGCCGCAGGTTGATCGGCTAACCGATATCTTCTACAACTATGGATTTCCGGGCTCGAGCCATCAAATATCTCAAGGGATGTGCTTTATGCCGCACAACGCCATTCTCTTCATAGGTAAGGATGGGAAGACGTTCGCTTATATTGACATTTGTTTTTTGTGCGAAAAGGCCGATATGAGCTCCAAAAAGATTTCGCTTGGCGATATGTGTAGCGGCAAGTTTAAGTTGATAAGAACCTTTTTCGAGCAGGTGGGAATTGAGTATGGGGTTACAGAATCTGTATTTCCATGATGAAAGATAGATATTTAAGCCTGCGGGCTGCGCCCAAAACTGAACGGCGGCTGTATCGAAAGCGGACAGGGTGGGTGGCGGTGGCCGTCGAAGGCGCTGAATGCCAGCCGCCTGGGAATTGGCAATTGATTTGATCAGCATGGCCTATGCTAATTAACTACCTGCGGACAGCTTTCCGGCGGCTGTGGAAGAATAAGGGTTTCTTCGCCCTTAACTTTGTCGGGCTCTACATCAGTGTATCGGCTTCCCTGTTGATAGCCCTGCTTATTATGTATGAGGGGAGTTTTGATCGTGGGGCAAAGGGCCTCCAGGTCTACCGCGTGGTCAACCAATACAAAAGTTCAGGGGGTGAGCCGTACAATGCCGTGACGCCCTATCCGCTTGCGGCCGCACTGCGGGTGGCCATGCCCGATCAGCCGTATATTAGCCAGATCCATCTGGAGAAAGAGGGCGCGGTGCTGGTGGGGACAACGGTCTTTAAGGAAACAAATGTCGTTTTTGCCGACAGCGTATTTCCGCGGCTTTTCCCGGTGCGAGTGAATGAGGGCAGTCTGACGAGGACACTCGGCAACAAGGGTCTCGTGGCGCTCACCAAAAGCGCGGCCGAGCGTTATTTTGGACATACCGATGCCGTCGGCAAACGCATTCGTATCGGTAACAACCTGGAGCTGGAAGTGGGGGCGGTTATCGCCGATCCCCCGGCTAATACGCATCTTCCCTATCACATGCTCGTGAGCTATCTTTCGCTGACGGGTGATTTTATCGGCGGTTTTCCCCTGGACCAGTGGACGTTGAACGCCGACGGCTATACGTATATCGGATTTCCCGTCGGCTCTGCCGGAGCCGCTGCGCTTGGAGCGGGCGGTTATAGCGAGAAAGGGAGCAGGGACGTGGCGGGTAGCGGTATCATAGCAAGAACGGAGCGGGCGCTCGCCGACCTGGTCAAAAAGAACATCAAAACCCGCGACCCCAGTTCCGACGACCACTTTTACCTGCAGCCGCTGCGCGCGATCCACTATGACATGCACTATGCCGGGAGCAATCCCACTTATACCCTGAACAGCAGTTATCTCACCCTGATCGGCGCGATCGGTCTTTTCCTGATCCTTGCGGCCTGTATCAATTATACGAACCTGAGCACGGCGATGGCCCTCAAAAAAGGCAAGGAGGTCGGTGTCCGCAAGACGCTTGGCGCGACCCGCGGCCAGTTGGCGCGGCAGCTGCTTGGCGAGACTTTTGTGCTGACGGCTATCGTGATCGTTGCCGCGGCGTTAACCGCCGGATTCTTTCTACCGGTGCTGAACAGGCTGCTAGACAAGCAGATTCCGACGAATTGGGTCGGTTTGGCCAGCGTTTGCTTTCTATTGGTCATGTGGGGTCTTGTCTCGCTATTGAGCGGCATCTACCCCGCGCTTGTGCTCTCGCGGTTCCGCCCTGTCGCGGCGCTTAAGAGTATGACCGCCACGCCGAAGGCGAGTGTGTTGCTGCTGCGTCGCGGGCTGGTGCTCTTCCAGTTCGTGACGGCCCAGATGCTGATCATTTGCGCCATCGTCGTCAGCAAGCAGATGGGGTTCGTGCGTGATACGCCGCTGGGCTTTAACAAGAACCTGGTCATCGACGTCTCGCTCCCTGACAACAATCCCGAGCATATCAGCGCGTTTCGTTCCAGGCTGCAGGAGATACCCGGTATAGGCCGGTTTACATTCGGTCTTGCGGCACCGGTATCGGAGAACAATAATGTCGGTACCAGTTTTGCGCGAAAGGAGGATCTTAGTAATACACAGTATCCGGTCAATGTGAAGGCTGCCGACCACGAGTATCTGCATGTTTATGGACTAAAACTGGCGGCGGGCAGGTGGCTGAATGAAGCCGACGAGCGGGCCGTGGACGGGAAAGTGCCAGATTCGTTGAAGCGCTATGGATTTGTGCTGAACGAGACGGCGGTGAAGGCCCTTGGCTACCGCTCGCCGGAGGAGGCTATCAATAAGCAGGTGCGGGTAAGCATCAACCAGATCGTAGGACCGGTGGTGGGTGTAGTGAAGGATTACCATATTGCGAGCCTGCACAAGGCGGTGATGCCTGTGGTCATGCTTGTGTTTCCCTATTTCTTTTATGATGCCGGAATTCGGTTGGAAGGCACGGATAACCCGGCTACGATGGCGGCTATCGAAAAGGCCTATAACGCCGTTTATCCCCAGCAATTATATGAGGCGAAGTTCCTGGATGCGACGGTCGAGGCGCAATATAAAGAGGAGGCAAGGACGCAGCAGCTCTTCAATTTGTTCACGGGGTTGAGTATTGCCATCAATGTGCTTGGGCTCGTGGGGCTGCTGGCTTTTATGATCGAGCAACGAACAAAAGAGGTAGGCATCCGCAAGGTGCTCGGAGCCGGGATCGCCGATATCAGCTATTTGTTGTCGAAGGATTTTTTGCGGCTTATAGGGGTGGCATTTTTGGTGGCTGCGCCGCTTGCGGGGTTGTTGATGGATCGCTGGTTGCGGGATTTCGCCTATCGTACTTCGCTGAGTTGGTGGGTCTTTGGGGGGGCCTTGTTGGCGACCGTGGTGGTGACTTGCGTGGCCATCAGTTTTCAGACGATCCGTGCGGCTGTCATCAATCCGGTGAAGTCGTTGCGTAGCGAATGAGCATATCAGGACCGCTGGTAGGAGCGGTCTTTCCTGATACCGAGTTTGCGGATGCGGGCGTTTAAGGTGGAGACATGGATATCGAGCAGTTCGGCGGCTCCGCCGGGTCCGGAAATTTTTCCATTGCACTTCTTTAGTGCGTTGAGGATATGATCGCGTTCGTTCTCCCGCATGGTCTTGAAATGATCGCGTCTTTGTGCGGGTTCGGTCTCGATGCCCGGTAAGTGAATGTCTTTTAAGATATGCCCCGACGTGAGCAGGATGCTCCGCTCGATGAGGTGTTCGAGTTCGCGTACGTTGCCGGGCCAGTCATAGGCCATCATCGCCTGCTGAAATTTTTCGCTGATACCGGTGATGCGTTTGCCGGCATATTTGGCATACCGCTCGATAAAATACGCCGCCAGTAATGGGATATCCGCTTTCCGGTCCCGGAGCGGCGGCACGACGATGGGGAAGACGTTCAGCCGGTAGTAGAGATCCGCCCGGAATCGCCGTTCGGCGACTTCCTTTTCGATATTCCGGTTGGTGGCGGCGATGATGCGGACGTCAACGGGTATCGTTCCGCGGCCGCCGATGCGTTCGATCTCGCGTTCCTGCAAGACCCGGAGTAGTTTGACCTGCAGGTCGAGGGGGAGCTCCCCGATCTCATCGAGGAAGAGTGTGCCGTTATTGGCGAGTTCGAATTTGCCCAGTTTTCTTTCGATGGCGCCGGTGAAGCTGCCCTTTTCGTGACCGAAGAGCTCGCTTTCGATAAGGTGTTCGGGGAGCGCGGCGCAGTTTACTTTGATCATCATTTTGTCCCGCCGCGGGGAGTCGTCATGGATGGCGCGGGCGATCAATTCCTTGCCGGTGCCTGTTTCGCCGAGGAGGATGACGGTGCTTCTGCTGTCGGCGACGCGGCTGATCAGGTGAAAGACTTCCTGCATGGCGGGTGCAGAGCCGATGAGTTCCTTAAAATCATGGGCGCCGCCTATTTCCTTTAACAGATAGGAGTTCTCTTCTTCCAGCTGGTGTTTGTATTGATTGATCTCCTTCAGTTGTTTGGCGATCTGGTCGTTGGCGCGGATGTTGAGCAGGGCCACGGCAATCTGGGAGCAGAAGCCCTTGAACAGGGCCAGCTGGAAGTCCGTGAGGGTTCCTTTTTCTGGCAGGAAGAGCCAGAGTCCGCCGACGTTTTCATTGGCGGCTTTTAGCGGGAGGCCGATGAGTTCCCGCATGCCCCGGTCGTGCCAGAATTGGAGTGTGGGCGAAGGATCGGGTCGTTGCATCAATTCGTCGAGGTCATAGATGATGCCGGAGCCCGAGAAGATGACCTCCGCGATTATTTCGTTTGTCAGGGGATTTTTGACGGTGTTTTTATGGGGGAAATCGAGTTGTTCATGGTGGCGGCTCCCGGCAACGGGGCGATAGATATAGGAGGAGCAGGTCTCGTGGTCTTCATTGACGACGCTGATGAGTAGTTCGCCGCGGATGTCGAAGGAGTCGATGTGTCGGTCGATGACCTGGTAGAGGTCTTCTTTGGTGCGGACGGAGGTCATATCGTTGCTGATGGACAGCAGGAAGGACTTCTCGAGTTCGCGCTTCAGGAGTTCTTCGTGGGTGAGGATGGCGCCGACGACGGTCGCGAGTTGCGAGGCGATCCCGCTGAGCAGGTCGAGGTGCCAACTGCCGAATGTGCCTTTTGTTTCGGTGGAGATATAGAAGACGCCGATCGTCTCGCGGCTGCTTCGCAGGGCGACGGCCATGAATTCGCGGATGCCTGTGTCGTATGCGAACTGCATGTAGTCAGGAATGTTGTCCGAGGCCATGATGGTGTCCATGTCGAAGATGATGGATTCATCGGCGGCAAGGGTGGTATCGAAGATGCCGTCGTAGTAGGGATAGATATTGGTGACGACGGGGCCGAAGTTGCGATGGACGCGGCGCTTTTCTTCGGGATCAGTGACGAGAAGACGTTGGTTGCCGGTGTATTTGTCGATAACGCCGATGGCGGCATCATTAAAGCGGAAGAGGGTCTTGAAGTGCCGGTGAATAACGGATAGCAGGTCGTCCTTGTCCCGGATGAGGGTGATCTCCCGGCTCAGGGAGAGAAGGATGGAGTTCTGGTCTTGCTGCATGGGTAAAATTACAAATTTTACCCATGCATGATCTCCTCTTTGGTGATGCCCAGTTTGTTTATTTTGGAATTGAGGGTCGAGGGCGGCACGTCCAGTTGCTGGGCGGCGCCGCCATGCCCGGAGATCTTGCCTTTGAGCCGGACGAGGGTACGTAAGATATGATCGCGTTCATTTTCCTTGAGCGTGCGGATGGTTTGTTCCTCTTCCTGTTTTTGGGGATAGAGGCGGTCCAGGTTCATGGTGTTCAGGTGGATCTCTTTGAGGACGGGGCCGGTGGACAGGATGATGCTTCTTTCGATGGCATGTTCGAGTTCCCGGATATTGCCTGGCCAGTTGTACCCTTGCAGATCGGCGAGGGGTTTTGGGGCGATGCTGGTGAATTTTTTGCCGACACTGCGGGAGAAGCGTTGCATAAAGTGGTTGGCGAGCATTGGGATGTCTTCCTTCCGGTTGCGCAGTGCGGGGATGGTAATGGGGAAGACATTCAGCCGGTAATAGAGATCGCGGCGGAAACGGCCTTCGTATACTTCCATGAGCAGGTCACGGTTTGTTGCGGCGATGATGCGGACGTTTACGTAGATCGGGTTTTTGCCGCCCACGCGTTCGATCTCGCGTTCCTGGATGGCACGGAGTAATTTGGTCTGCAGCGAAAGGGGCATTTCGCCGATCTCATCCAGGAAGAGGGTGCCGTTATTGGCGAGCTCGAATTTCCCGATGCGGCGTTCGATGGCGCCGGTGAAGCTGCCCCGTTCATGGCCAAAGAGCTCGCTTTCGATGAGGTTTTCGGGGAGGGCGGCGCAGTTGACCTTGACCATTATTTTATCGTGCCGGGGCGAGGCGTTGTGCAGGGCGCGGGCGATTAGTTCTTTGCCGACACCCGTCTCGCCGAGAATGAGCACTGTGCTGTTGGCGGGTGCGACCTGGTTGACCAGCGAGAAGACCTTTTGCATTTCGGTACCGGAGCCTATGATCTCGTTGTGGTTGTTTTTTGATGCCATCTGCGCTTGCAGATGGCGGTCCTCGACTTTTTCGCGGGAAATGATATTGGAGATGGCGATGGCGAGTTGGGAGCAGATGAAGCCGAGCACTCCGTGATTGCTATAGCCGGTTTGGATCCAGAGGATGCCGACGTCTTCGGAGCCGAGGCGGAGCCGGATGCCCGTGATGCTGTCGGCGCCTACTTTGGCCCAGAAGGAGGCGCTGGGGAAGCTGAGCTTGTGTTTGCTGACGATCTCGCGGAGGTTAAAGATTACGGGTTTGTCGGCCTGCAGGACCGCGCCCGTCATGCTGCCCTGGATGGGCATGGCCGTGCCGGTGATGACGCGGAAGCCTTCGTCTGCCGGGTCTTTGTCGGGGAGGTCGTGGAGGAAGTAGCTGTAGGATATTTGGTCTTCGTTGGGGATGGTAATAATGTATTGGCTGATGCCGAAATAGTCGCGAAAGTATCTTTTGATGACCGATTTGAGACCCGGCCGTTCGCGGACCGAGGCGATGGCGTTGGTGAACGACAGGAGGACCGGATCGGGATAATATTGGGGGCTGGACACGTGGAGCCCGGCTCTTAAAGCAGATGAGGGATTGGTCGACATGGCTTGGTTTTTTTTAGCGGTCTCGGACTTTTATTAGTCAAACCGGGTGCCAAAACATATGCTGTTGGTTTGTAGTGTATTAGAGGG
>Ga0302325_10010626_pt1 | contig 19934 bp, 16 predicted proteins | sample Palsa_T0_2_FD_201948 | JGI IMG/M metagenome (GOLD analysis project Ga0302325, IMG submission 201948) | Peat permafrost microbial communities from Stordalen Mire near Abisko, Sweden - Palsa_T0_2 | ecosystem: Environmental > Terrestrial > Soil > Palsa > Peat permafrost | place: Sweden: Abisko...
TCCAATGCGCTCCACCAGCCAGCCGTTGAGCGGGAGCATAAGAGCGAGTGCCAGAAGATAGCCGCTGGTGACCCATTGAATCGCCGTGAGGCTGCTATGCAGATCCACGGCGAGACTGGAGAGGGATACGTTGACGATGGTCGCATCGAGCTGCGCGAGAAAAGATCCGAGTACCGCGACGGCCGTGATCTTCCAGACCAATGGGTCGAGTCCGCTGGATTCGGCAGAGACCTTAGGCAAGGGAGGTCAGGACCTCATCGGTGGAGCGAACGCGAGTGAGACGCGGGAAGATATGTTCAAAGGCGAAGCGGTGATGCTCGGCGTTCTGGCTGGAGCAGGCATCTTCGACGAGCACAAAGGCAAAGCCGAGACCGGTGCCCTGGCGGGCAGTGGACTCGACGCCCGCGTTGGTAGAGATGCCGGTGAGGACGACTGTGTCGATTCCGCGGGATTTGAGCTGCTGCTCCAGGTCGGTTCCGGCGAAGGCTCCCCAATGCCGCTTGGTGACGAGGATGTCGCCGGGCTGGAAGCCGGCAGCAGGAGCAATCTCCGATGCAACGGCGGGCAGCGGCTTGTCGCCCAGGTTGAACGGCTGGTCGACGGGAAGCGCCATGAAGTCGTTGAGATCGACGCGAACATAAACAACGGGAGCGCCATGAACGCGGAAGGCGTCGGCAAGTTTTTTGGAGTTTTCGACGACCTGCGTGGCGGTATGCGGCACTGGATTTATGCCGACGGTGAGATTCTGCAAATCGATGAGGACGAGTGCGGTCTTTTTGGGGTCGAGCTGGAGTTCTGCCATGGGTTCCTCTTTGTCGGAAATATTTGAAATTCGAGGATATCCTCGATTTATCCGGATTTAGAATACGAGGATGCCCTCGAGTTCGTCAAATTCCGTTCGCGTCGCTCCGCAGCAGGAACGCTCGACGCTCCGGCTGGCGGGTTTTCTGGACGCGGCCGCGCAGCTCTTTGTAGAAGTCGGCTACGAAGCAGCGACTATGACGGCGGTCGCGGAGCGAAGCGGGTCTTCTATCGGGGCGCTCTACAACTACTTTCCGGATAAACAGTCCATCGCGTTCACGCTGGTGAATCAATATTCCCAAGAGATTGAGGCGCATTGGAAGCCGTTGATGGAGCAGGCGGAGATACTGACCCATGCCGAGTTCGCCGATCTGTTCATCGAGCGCATCACCCAATTCGCCCAGGAGCGTCCCGCTTATCTGAGCCTGCTGGCCGCGCCAATCCGCTTTCGCCGTGACCCTGCAGCCCGAAAGGCCTCGCGAATCGCAATCGCAAATGCTTTTCAGGCAAAGAATCCGTCGCTCTCGAAGGAACAGTCTCTGCTTGCTGCAAATGTAACTCTCCAGATAGTCAGGGGCATGATGACGCTCTATGGGGAAGCAGATCCCAAAGGGAAAGTCCTGGTCGTGGCTGAGTTTAAGAAGGTGTTGACGTTGTATCTGGGAAGCGTATTATCCGAGGGCGCGGCAGCGAAGTAGGCTCACTTCAACCATTCACCTCCGAATTCAAACCGGCCCACCACTCCATAGTTGCTTCTTTTCTTTCACTTGCGGAATATTTCTAAACCGTTGTCTCAAGCGCCTCAAGCAGCCGCTCCGAATCGCTGACCGGAGCCATGCAGGTCCGACCACGGCACACCAATGCCCAGGCGCTCTCGCCCTCTGGATGCGGAACCTGGGTCAGGGTCTCGGCCAGCGCTTCGGGCAGATTCTCCGCCGTAAGCTGCCGCGCCTGCAAGCGGATCACCGTCTTGTTGACGGCAAACCGCGCCGTAGCCAGCGCTTCCAGCTTGCTCGCCTCCGCGCCCCGGCCCACGATCACCACCTGGATCGGCTCCAGCAGCAGCCGCTCCAGCGCCAGCGCATAGCTGCCCGCATAGAGGCCGAAATGCTCCACAATCCCGGCAAACGACCCCAGCGTATCCTCGGCAATCTCGCGAAAGTCCGTCTTCCCTGAAAGCGCCTCCAGCCGCAGCAGCGCCGAGGCCGCCGTTGGGTTCCCCGCAGGCGTGGGAGCATCCTGCAGCGGCTTGCGCCGCGCCGTCAGCGCGCCCAGTCTCGCGTCTTCCTTGGTGTCCAGAGCCGTATCCACAAAAGCTCCGGCAGTGCGGTCGAAGAAGCGATCGACCATCGCCTGGGCCAGCGTCATCGCCGCGCGGTAATACGCAATCTTTCCCGTCGCCAGCCACGCATCCACGCAGGCGTGAACCGTAAACGCGAAGTCATCCAGATTCCCCGCCACCCGCGACGCCGGCGACTTGTCATCCGGGTAAGCGATCACATGAGCCAGCTCCCCAGCGCCATCCCACGCCTGCACCAGCAGCCGGTCCAGCGTCTTCAAGGCAAACTCGCGGGCCGAGTCCAGCCGCAATACTTTGGCCGCTTCCAAATAAGCTGTAACAGCCATCGCATTCCAGCTCGTATACATCGTCCGGTCGATAAACGGAGTCAACCGCGCCTGCCGCGCCTTCAGCAGCACATTCCGCGCCGCGGAGAGCCGTTCTACAGCCTCTTCGAGCAGAATTCCCGCTTCCTTGGCCACATCCGCCACGCTGAACCGGATATGCAGCACGTTCTTCTGCGGATTGTGGTGCATGTCGCCCAGGTCGCCGATATCCCAATACCGCCCCGCGACCGCCCACTCCTCCGGCGTCAACACCGCCTGCGCCTCGGCCTTGGTCCAGGTGAAGTAATCGCCGTCGTCGTCGAGGTCGATGTCCGCGTCCTGCGAGCCGTAGAAGCCGCCGCGCTCGCGGTCGGTCATCGTCCCATCCAGCCAGCGGATGATCTCGCCCGCCACATGCGCAAACTCCGGCTTCACAAAGCTCTGGTAAGCGTGAACGTAGTTGCGCAGCAGCTCGGTGTTGTCATACAGCATCTTCTCGAAATGCGGCACCACCCAGCGCTCGTCCACCGAATAGCGATGGAACCCGCCGGCAAGCTGGTCGTACACTCCGCCCTGGCTCATCTTGGCCAGCGTCAGCATGGCCGCATCCCGAGCCTCTTCGCTGCCGGTCCGTGTCGCAATCTCAACCAGCAGGTCGATCGCCCCCGGATGCGGAAACTTGGGCTGCGAGCCAAATCCCCCATTGCGCGAGTCGAACTGTTTGAGGATCGACCCGGAAATCTTCTCCACCAGCGCCAGATTAAGATCCCCGCCGCGCCCGGAGAAATTCTCGTTCTGCTCGACCGCCGCCATCACGCTGGTAGCCGACTCCAGCGCCTCCTCGCGCCGGTCCCGCCAAACCTGGGCCATGGTCAACAGCACCCGCTTGAATCCCGGCCGTCCATAGCGGTCGTCCGCGGGAAAATACGTGCCGCCAAAGAACGGTATCCCGGCCGGCGTCAGAAAGGCGGTCAATGGCCATCCGCCCTGCCCGCTGATCGCGGAAACTGCCGCCTGGTAGCGCGCGTCCACATCCGGCCGCTCGTCGCGATCCACCTTCACGGCCACAAAATGCTCATTCAGAATCCCGGCCAGTTCGGCGTCTTCATACGATTCCCGGTCCATCACGTGGCACCAGTGGCACCAGACCGCGCCAATATCCAGCAAAATCGGCTTGTCCTCAGCCTGCGCCCGCGCGAAAGCTTCTTCGCCCCAGGGATGCCACCGGACCGGCTGATGCCGCGCCGATCGCAGGTAGGAGGAGGCAGATTGATCGAGCAGATTCAGCGGAGAGTCAGTCAAGGCCATGCTCCGAGGATACATCGCCTCTACGGCAACAAGGGGCGTCCCACAGTCCAGTCCACCGGTCTCGTTCCCCGGACCAGGGAGCCCCTCGAATTCGCTTTTTTCTGGCAGGTTCTAGTAGTTCGAGTGCGGCCGTCGGTGCATTCCGCTCATGTAATACGTCACCCCGATCGTTCCCCCTTGCGGAGTCAGATCGTTAGGGCCCAGGTAGTCGTGCCAGAACTGGTATTCATACTCGGCACGTGCAAACAGCTTGTGCGTAATCGGATACTCGATGCCGCCGCTGGGAGCCCACACCGAAAACGTATCCCGTGTATAGAAAGGATTCCTGGATGGAAATTCGATCAGCCCTATGCCCGCTCCCACGCGCACAAAGGGGTGAATTCGCCAGACCGGCGGAGCCTCGTAATACACCCCGCCCAGAAATGTGCTCTGCTGCATGCGAGTCAGTTGAGACGGCGTGTTGATGAAGATGGTGCGGGCGTTCCCATCAATGCCGATCCCGTGAAAAAGGTTCCAGCCGGCGCGAACCACCGCGCCCTGCATCCTGCGCCCCGGACCGTAGTCGAGGTTGTAGTCGGAGATGCCGACGCCGATGGCGATCGGAAGTCCGCCCACCTTGGCCGCGGGCGCAACCTGCGCATGCAGGTTCCCGCATAACAACACTGTTGCCGCTGTAAAAACCGTTGCGAAAAAGACTTTCAAACGCATTGCAATCCTCCTGGGGGATGCCAGCCGTAAGGGAATCCAGGGACGGCTTCGGCAAGTTGACTTGCAAACTTGGACTGGTTAGGTCAATTTTTGGCCCGGCTGGGAGCAAAGTTGGACAATAGCCAGCCATTCTGTTTCAGGAGTTTAACCCGGCACGAAGAAGAAGTTGCGTTCCGAATGACACAACTATTGCTTTCCTGGTTACCTTCAGTAGCCTGGGCGATCAAAGGCCGAGCAGGTCGCAGGTATCCGTGCTCGGCCTAATCCAGCAGCCGTTTCGCTACCTCGACATACAACTCCACAGCCTCCAGCAACTCCCGCTTGGCCAGCCGCTCATGCGGCGTATGCGCCACATGGATCGACCCTGGCCCCAGCAGCAGCGGCTCGCCCCAGTTGCTCAACTGCGGAATATCGGTGGTGAACTTGGCAACCATGGTCGGAAAGCCCTCCAGCGCCTTCAGCCGTACAAACGGAATCTCCAGCGTGAAATCGACCTCGGCCAATCCAGAAGCGCAGCCTTCGATCGCCGCCCGGGTGGCAGCCGAGTCGCCCACCAGCCGGATCAGCACCTGCGCCTCGGCATGATCGGCGATCACATTCGGCGCCCGGCCGCCATGAATCAGCCCGACGTTGAGCGTGCTCGGCCCGATATCCTCGACAACCGGCAGCTCCAGCGCCAGGACGCGAGCCATCACTTCCACCAGCTTGTGTACCGCGCTTTCGCCCAGCTCCGGATAAGCCGAATGCGCCATCGTTCCGGTCGCCGTAAAAATCGCCCGCAGCGCGCCCTTCGAGGCCAGCGCCAGGCGATTGTCGGTCGGCTCGCCGTTGATCAAGAAACGGCTTCCCTTGGCATTCTCGTTGGCCACCTTGGCCCCTGCCGAGTCGCGTTCCTCGCCCGCCACAAAGAGCAATCCGACCGCATATCCCTCCGCCCGCAGCCGCTCCGCCGCGGCCACCTGCGCCGCGATAATCCCCTTGGCATCCGAAACTCCACGCCCATACATGAATTCCCCGTCTTCGCGGAACGGTATATACGGCGGCACGGTGTCCAGGTGCGTGGAAAAAACCAGGTCGGGAGACCCATCGGCGAGCCCGGCGTAAACATTCCACCGCGCGCCGGTCAGCGAGCTGTCCGTGGGCTGCGGCACCGCCGTTTTCTCCACCCTCCAGCCGCGTCCGGCAAGAAAACCCTCCAGAAAATCGCCCACCTCGCCCTCGCGATAGGTGATCGACTCGATCTCCACCAGTTGGCGCGTAAATTGAATAGGATCAAGTTCCGTTGCGTTCGAGGCAGTGGCGTCCAAAGGCATAGTGAAGCCAGAATACCCCACGCAGTGTGCGTTCTACGCTTAGAATGGAATCAGGCATGGCCGCAAGCGCAGACAAGACGACTCCGGAAAAATCGCTTTTCCAGAAGGCAAACCCCGGTTCTCCCACCCTCGAATCCCAGGAAAATCCGGCCTCGCTCCGCAGCTTCTATCTAAGCGGTCCAGCAGGCCGTCTCGAAGCCCTGCTCAACCAGGGCCACTCCGACGCGCCCTACACCACACTCCTCTGCCACCCGCATCCGCTCGGCGGAGGCACCATGCACAACAAGGTCGTCTACCACGCCATGAAGGTCTTTCACGGCCTCGGCTGGCCCGTCCTGCGCTTCAACTTCCGCGGAACAGGCTTGAGCGAAGGCACGCACGACGGCCGCGCAGAAGCCGAAGACGTGCGCACAGGACTGGACTGGCTCGCCGCCGAGTACAACAAACCCATCGTCGCCGCCGGCTTCTCCTTCGGAGCGGCCATGGGCCTGAAAGCCTGTAGCGCGTACCCCGGCATCCACGGCTTCGCCGCCCTCGGCCTGCCCACCCATGCCGAAGGCCGCGACTACACTTATCCTTACCTCCAGAGCTGCACCTTTCCCAAACTCTTCCTCAGCGGCAACCGCGACCAGTTTGCGGCCGCCGACCAGCTTCGCTCCGTGGCAGAGTCCGCGCCCGAGCCGAAACGCCTGGTCCTGATCGATCAAGCCGACCACTTTTTCACGGGTCATCTTCCAGCTATGCAAGCCGCGCTCGGCCAATGGCTGCGCGAGACCTTCCCGGAAAGTCGCACCCCGGACATAAAATCGGAATTTCCCCAGTCCAAACCTTCCAAAACTGAAAGATTTGCTCCATGACAGCCAGCGATCTAGCTCTCGAATCCCTCCACACCACCGCGACGGCGATCTTCCGGCACGCGCTCGACGCCTGCAGCATCGAGTCCGCCTTCGACCGCCGCATCCGCTTCGAAGGCTCCAAGCTTCACCGGCTGCTCCCGGAAAACGTCGGAGCCTCCGTCATCGATCTCAAAGATTTCAAGCGCATCTTCGTCGTCGCCATCGGCAAAGCCGCCCCAGCCATGCTCGATACCCTGCTCAGCCGCATGAAGCGCCGCCAGGGCCTGCGCGGTATCTGTTGCTCCGGCCAGATTCCCCCGGAGCGCAACTGGCGGGTCCGCTATTTTGAAGGTGGCCATCCCCTGCCCAGCGAAGGCTCCTTCGCCGCCGCCCGCGCCACGCTTGCGCTCCTTCGCAAAGCCCGCAAAGACACCCTCGTACTCTTCCTGATCTCCGGCGGGGCCTCGGCCCTCTTCGACCTGCCCATCGACCCCGAGATCACGCTCGAAGACACCATGGTCTTTCATCAGGCCCTCATCGCCAGTGGCGCGCCCATCACCGAAGTCAACACCATCCGCAAGCACTTTTCCGCCGTCAAAGGCGGACGCCTGGCCATCGCCGCCCCCGAATCCACAAAAATCTCCATCCTCCTGCCCGACGTCCCCCTGCGCAGCCTCGACACCCTGGCCTCCGGACCAACCTCGCCCGACCACACCACCGTCGAAGAGGCCCAGGCGATCCTCGCCAAATACGACCTGCTGTCCAAATTCCCCGCAACCGTCCGCGCCTTCTTCGAGCGCGCCGACATGCCTGAATCTCCCGGCAACAAGAGCCGCCGCGCGCCCTTCCTGCCCCGCTTGCCCTGGAAAGACAGCCACGCCACCGCCCTGCGCAAGGCCATCCCAGCCGCCATGCAAGCCGAGGAAGAAGCCTTCCGCAACTCCATCTTCGAAGTCCTGCTCTCCAGTCACGATCTGGTCGAAAACGCCAGCGCCGAGGCCCAGAAGCTCGGCTACCACACCGTCATCGACAACTCCTGCGACGACTGGGACTACGCCGACGCCGCCCGTTACCTCCTCGAACGCTTCAACGCCCTGCGCGCCGAGCATCCCCGTTGCTGCCTCATCTCCGGCGGCGAAGTCACCGTCACCCTCAACCGCACCCCCGGCGCCGGCGGCCGCAACCAGCAATTCGCCCTGGCCTGCGCCCTCGAACTCGCAAAATTCGCCGGCCAGCAACTGGTCGTCTTCAGCGCCGGCTCCGACGGAATCGACGGCAACACCCGCTCCGCCGGAGCCATTGCCGACCCCACCACCGTCGGCCGCGCCATCGCCTTTGGCTACCAGCCCGAAGAGTCCCTCGCCGCCTTCAACGCCTGTCCGCTCTTCACCGCGCTCGGCGACTCGGTAGCTACCGGCCCCACCGGCCACAACCTCCGCGACCTGCGCCTGCTCATCGCGGAATCAGCCGCAAGCTGAAAGCAAGTTAAGCCTCAAAAGACATCGAAGCTCCCGCACTATTTCGCCGGGATCGCATCCGCCTCCACATCGATCTCGATCTCCACATCCGGCGCCGTCGACGAGCCCAGCTCATCGAGATTGTCCCGCGCGCCCATGCCAAATTCCGCCCGCTTCACCCCCGCAGTCCCGTGGAACGCAGCCCGCGCGGGTTGATTCGCCGGCATGTTTGGAAACAATCCCTTGAAAGTGAAGGTCAGCGGCACCTCTTTTGTTACCCCATGCATGGTCAGAGAGCCGTCCATGATCCATGTATTGCCCAGCCCACGACGCACTCCGCGCCCCCGGTAAGTCATCGCCGGAAACTTCTTCACGTCGAAGTAATCCGGTCCCTGCAAGTCCTCGTCCCGGCGTGTATTCTGCGTGCCGATGCTGGAAATATCGATGGTAATGTCCACGCTGCACTCGCCCGGCTCGCGCGCGGCGTTGATCGTTCCCGCAATCTTCTCGAACCTGCCCCGCACCAGCCCCACCACATGATGGCGAGCGCCGAAGTAAGCAAAACTGTGATCCGTATCCACCTTGTAACTTCCCTGAGCGGGAAGTTCTGGAAGCGCCATCTTCGCCGCCGATTGAGCGGCTGATTGACCAGCCGATGCCGCGAACACCCATCCAGCGGCAGCACGATTCGAAAGCGTCCCGCAAACCACCAGCAGCGCCCCAACTCCGAAAAGACCGAAAATCTTCCTGTAGATCAAATTCCCTCCACGTATGCGACCCATCTCGCGAATCTTAGATCGCGCTTGAATCCGCAGCGCAGCCCAAACCTAATCCGGACAGGCGGACAAAGTCCTGAATCCAGCCTGAAACACTCTGAATACTTCTGAAATAGGTCCTGGAGAATTGAAGGTGCGAGCTTCCCTAGACTCCGGAAGCAGGCTGGCCCACCGACCGGTGGCAACCAGCAGTCTGCCCGAATACAAACCGTTCAGGCGTAGCTGCTGGCGGTGGATTGCTTTCCCGATCTTTGTTGGGTGATTTGTTCGACGTAGCCGCTCTCGCGGAGGGCGCAGAGAGGATCGGCGGGGAGGTTGCGCGCGGTTCGCCACTCGGCGGCGAGGGGCCGCACATCTTGCCAGAAGGCGCCGCGGAAGAGCTCTTCGGCGGCGACTAGATCGCATTGGGTCTGCAATTGGGCTAGTTTTTTGCGATCGACGAGGGCGGCTTTGAGCCAGAGCTCCTGCGCAGCGACTACGGTCTGGACCATGGCTTCCACTTTGCCTTTGAGGTTGTGGCTCTGATCGATCATGAAGGCCACATCGAGTGCGACGCCGTCGGCGCTGGCGGCGTGGATTTCGTGGAAGATGCGGAAGACCTGGTAGGGGTCGATGGAGCCGAGGGTGAGGTCGTCATCGGCGTAGCGGCGGTCGTTGAAGTGGAAGCCGCCGAGCATGCCGGTGTGAATGAGCCAGGCGACGATCTGCTCGATGTTCTGGCCGGCGTAGTGGTGGCCGGTGTCTACGAGGACTTTTGCTTGCGGGCCCGCGGCTTTGGCGAGGTGCAGGGCCATGCCCCAGTCTGCGATGTCGGTGTGGTAGAAGGCGGGTTCGAAGGGCTTGTATTCGACGAGCAGGCGCTGCGATGAGTTCAGATGCGTGTGGGCTTGCTGGAGAGCCTCTTCGAGCCAGCCGATGCGCTTGCGAATGCTTTGGGTGCCGGGGTAATTGGAACCGTCGGCGAGCCATAGGGAGATGTCTCGGGCGTTCAATCTGGCGGCGATCTTGATGGATGCTTCGATGTGGGCGAGGGCGTGGGCGCGAACTTCGGCGGAGGGATTGCAGAGAGAGCCGAATTTATATTGCTGGTCCTGAAAGAGGTTGGGATTGATGGAGCCGGAGCGGATGCCATGCTGCTTTTCAAGAGCCTGGACGTTTTCTACGTCGGCTAGGCCGTTGGGGAGATCCCAGAGGACGTGGAGGGCCATCGTTGGAGTGGCGCCGGTGAGGCGGTGAACTTCGGCGGCGTCGGCGAATTTCTCTTCGATGGTGGAGGCGGCGGCGGGCTGGATGAACTTGCCGAAACGTGTGCCGGTGTTGGCGAAGCCCCAGGAGGGGATTTCGATTGGGAAGCTGTCGAGCGCCTGGAAGGCTTGTTGCTGTAGTAGCGAGTCTGATGCCATCGACGCTTTTCCCTTCTTATGCCATGGGAATTGTATTGGACACGCGGAGGCTGGGAACTAGCGTAAGGCGGTCCTGAAATTCTGTAAAGGTATAAATTATCTATTGCAATGCGTCAAGAGCATGGCGGAGCCCGGCCGAAATCAATGACGAGCGGCGGGGGCGGATGTTCGATGGTGGCCGAAGTGTGTATTGTTCAAGAGCGGGAGTGAATTCATGGAAATACGGGGTTTGGAGATGCGGGCGATGTTACGGCAACTTGTATGTCTAGGGATGGTCGCTGCGGCCTCCTATGCGGTGGGCCAGAGCACTGCAGCGGCGCATGAAGGAGACGAGATTGCAGCGCAAATTCCGGCGCGGATGAAGCATTTCGCCGATACGAAGACAGTTGCCGGGGCTGTAACGCTGGTGGCGCGGGACAATCACGTCATCGAATTTGACGCCGAGGGGATGGCGGACATCGAGGCCGGAAGGCCAATGTCGAAGGACACCATCTTTCAGATCATGTCGATGACCAAGCCGGTGACGGCGATTGGGATCATGATGTTGGCGGAGGAAGGCAAACTAGCGCTGCGCGATCCTGTGGAGATGTATTTGCCGGAGTTCAAGGATCAGAAGGTGGCGGCGAATAACGGGCCGGATAATGCCAGGCTGAGTGTGCCGGAACACGTGATTACGATTCGCGATCTGATGACGCATACGGCGGGAGTGACGGATGAACCGCCGGCGGATATCCGCGACTATCAGCATGCAATGAACGTGCCGCTGGACGAGGTGGTTAGGCAGATTGCCAAGCAGAAGCTGCTCTTTCAGCCAGGCACTGCGTGGAGCTACACGAGCGGCGGAATCGAAGTGCTGGGGCGGATTATCGAGGTGGTTTCAGGGCAGAAGTATGAGGACTTTATTGCGGGACGTATCTTGAAACCGCTGAAGATGAAGGACTCATTTTTCTATCCGAATAAGCAGGCACCGGAGCAGGTGAAGCGCATTGCGATGGTGTATGTAATGCAGGATGGCAAGCTGGCGCCTGCGTCGCGTGGGATTCTGGGTGGCGATCCGGCGACGCATCGGGCGGGGTCGGTCTTCCCTGCTCCGGGATGGGGGCTATATTCGACGGCTGAGGACTTGCTCCATCTCTACGAGATGATGCTGAACGGCGGGGTGTATGAGGGGCATCGGTATCTTTCAGAGTTTTCGGTGCACCTGATGACCGAGCCGCATACCTCGAAGATTCGGCCGGTGGGCTGGATGCGCGGCGCTGACTACGGGTTGGCCTGGGAAGTGGTGACTGAGCCGCTGGGCGAACTGGCTGGGCACGCGATTGGCAGCTACGGACATGGCGGGGCGTTTGGAACGCAGGGGTGGATCGATCCTAAGAATAAGCTGATTTCGATCATGCTGATTCAGAAGGCGGACGGCGACACGGATAGCATGTCGAGTGCGTTTATGACTATGGCGGAGGCTAGTGTTGAGCGGTAGAACGTTTCGAAAGACAAACGACGTTAAGGTAATTCGATCAGCGGGTGCTTAAGAGGTTTCCGTAGCCGACGATGGCTGTGGAGGAGACCAGAACTAGAAGTGTCATGAAGACGAGGATCTTGGTGCGGCGGCCTACTCCGCGCCACTCGTGGAGGGCGATACCCCAGAGGGTGCTGAATATGATGATGCTGGCCATGTGGAGGGTCCAACTGCTGAAGCCGTACTTCTTGCCCATTTGGGTTTCACCCATGGAGTAGAAGAAGAACTGCAGGTACCAGGTGAAGCCGGCGACGGCGGAGAGTATGTAGTTGCCGAGCTGCGAGGCTGTGGCTGGCTGGCCGCGCGGAATGCGGAGATATTCGCCGAAGGATCGGTTGCGGAAGCTGAGGATCATGCACCAGACGAAGTTGGTGGTGAAGCCGCCGGTGAGCACAACGATGAGGACAGGCAGGCCCTGGAACATGACTGAGGTTCCGTGGGCGAGCGAGAGAGCTTTGATGGGTCCGCCGGCGTCAAGGCCGAAGGCGAAGCAGGCGCTCATGATGCCGCAGAAGGTGGCGACGACGAGGCCGAGGCGGAGGTTGAATTCGGGGATGTCGGCTTTTTGCTGTTCTACGGATAGCTCGCGTTCCTTGGAGACTCCAGCCATGCCGGCGAAGACAATGCCTAAGACACAGACGCCGACTCCGGACAGGATGACGATGCCGGAGCGCTGCTCAAGCAAATTGCGAAACTGCCCATGGAAGATGGGCGGCATCAGGGTTCCGAAGACGGCGGTGTAGCCGAGCGCGACGGCCATGCCCAACGAGAGGCCGAGGTAGCGCATGGTAAGGCCGAAGGTGAGTCCGCCGAACCCCCATAGCAGGCCGAAGAGGACGCACCAGCCGAGCACAGATGGAGGCGCCTGGTGCAGGACGGTGAGGAGATCGCGGCTGAAGATGGCCGCCATGAGCCAGGGAGCGACGATCCAACTGACGACGCCGCCGACGAGCCAGTAGGTTTCCCAGGACCAGCCTTTGACTTTGCGGTAGGGGACATAGAAGCTGGCGGAGGCCAGGCCGCCGAGCCAGTGCAGAAAGACGCCAAGAATCGGGTTGGGCATCAAGACCAGCGGCTCCTCTAACGGCTACCTTTGGCAAACTTTGTGCTTAATGAAATACGAGCGAATCGTATGGGAGGTTGGGGAGGGTTGTCAATGTGTTCGCGGCGGGGATTGGGGCGCACTTTTGGCTGCCGCGGTTTCTCTGCTGAAATTTTGCTGCAAAAAGTTTCAACCATGAACTTGACTTTTCTGCGAAGATAGGCGATGGACGCGTGTGAGTGAATGGCCGCCTAGTTGTAGAACGCTGAAAAAGCAGATCCTTCACTTCGTTCAGGATGACAAGTTCAGAGAAGTGGCGAGACCGGTTGCCGGTTCTCGCTCAGGAGATTGACGTTGGCTCGCGGCAAGATTAAACGGCTTTACCTGATTCCGATTCTGTCGAAGGCGCTCGATGTGCTGGAGATGCTGGAGGCGGAGAATGCTGCGATGACTCTGGAGGATGTTTACCAGCGGACGCAGATCTCGAAGACGAGCGTGTATCGCATTTTGAAGACGCTGGTGCACCGCGGGTATGTGGCGCATGGCGAGAGCGGCGAATACCGGCTGGTTTCGCGGCCCAAGCGGCTGAGGTTTGGGCTGGCGGTGCAGTCTGCCGAGCTGCCGTTTAGCCAGCAGGTGGCGGCGAGCGTTACGGCGGCCGCGGCGAGCTCGGGCGTGGAGCTGCTGATCCTGGACAATCACTTTGACGCTGAGACTGCGATACGGAATGCCGAGGAGTTTGTGAACCAGCGCGTGGATTTGGTGCTGGAGTTCCAGGCCGAGGAGCATGTGGCTCCGCATGTGGCCTATCTTTTCAAAAATGCCGGTGTGCCTCTGATCGCGATCGATGTGCCGCACCCCAGCGCCACGTATTTTGGCGTGGATAACTTTGAAGTCGGGTACGAGGCTGGGGTGTTGCTGGCGCAGCACGCGCATCGCAAATGGAAGGGCAAGGCGGATTGGGTTTTGGGCGTGGGGATGGCCGAGGCGGGCGGGTTTGTGCAGAGCCGGATTTCGGGGGCGTTTGAGGCGGCTCGCACGCGGCTGAATCAGATTCCCACAGACCGGTTTTTGCGGCTTGAGGGCCGGGGAATGCGGCAGCCCAGCAATTTGGCGATTACGGAGTTCTTAGGGAGTCATCGCAAGGGCGAGCGGATCTTGGTGGCGACGGCTACGGATTCGAGCGCGCTTGGGGTGCTGGATGCTGCGCGCAGTGCGGGGCGCGAGCAGGACTTTGCCATTGCCGGGCAGGATTGTATTCCCGAGGTGCTGGAGGAGATGAAATCGGGAAAAAGCGCGATCATCGGGTCGGTTTCGCATGAGGCGCAGACGTATGGGCCGAGGCTGATTCAGTTGGGAATCACGCTGGTACGGGGCAACTCGGTTCCTCCGTACAACTATGTGAAGCACCGGGTGGTGACGCCTGAGAGCCTGAAGACGGAGGGCGAGGAATAGTACGTGAAGTCGGGCGGCAAATAATTCGAATAGGAAATATTTCCTCTATTGTTTTCGCGTGGTATCTTGTTTAGGTTGGTTGGAACCCTGTCCGGAGTTCAGCCTGACTCGAAATTAGGAAGTTTGCCATGACGACTGCGACTACGCCCTCCTCTACTTTGAAGTATCTGGAAGACCGCTGGGATGAGCGGATTGCGAGATCTCTCGACGGGCCGGAACTGCTGCGATACCGCTCGAATCTGCTGGGCTCGGATCTGCGGATTACGAATTTTGCGGGAGGAAATACCAGCTCGAAGGTGATTGAGGCCGATCCGCTCACCGGCGAGCCCGTTGAGGTGCTTTGGGTGAAGGGCAGCGGAGGCGATCTGGGGTCGATCAAGCGGGCGGGATTTGCGACGCTTTACCAGGAGAAGCTGCTGGCGCTGGAGAACAGCTATCGCGGCGTTGAGTTTGAAGATGAGATTGCGGGTTTGTATCCGCTGGCGGCTTTCCGTGCGAATCCAGTGGCGGCTTCGATCGATACGCCGCTGCATGGTTTTTTGCCCTATAAGCATGTGGACCATCTTCATCCAGACTGGGCGATTGCGCTGGCGGCTGCGGCCAATGGCGTGGCCAAGATGGAGGAATTTAACGCCGAGTTTAGGCACAAGCTGGTTTGGATTCCGTGGCAGCGGCCGGGATTTGAGCTGGCGATGACGATGAAGCAGGCGGTCGCAGAAAATCCTGCTTGCGATGGAATTGTGCTGGGCGGGCATGGGCTGTTTACGTGGGGCGAGACACAGCGCGAATGCTATCTGAACACGATTACGATGATCGACCAGCTAGGGCAGTTTATTGGGCGGCATTCAGCAAAGGTTGGAACGGAGATCTTTGGCGGGCAGGCGTTGGCGGTGCGCGAGGACCGGCGCGCGGTGGCTACTGCTGTGTTGCCTTTTCTGCGCGGACGGTTGAGCGTGCAACGGCGCTCGATTGCCAGTTTCTCGGACGCGGAGGATGTGCTGGGGTTTTTGAATTCGGCTCATGCGAAGGATCTGGCTTATCTGGGGACGAGCTGCCCGGATCATTTTATTCGCACGAAGATTCGGCCGATGTTTGTGCCCTGGGCTGAAGGATCTGACGTTGCAACGCTCAAGGCGCAGATCGTCGAGTCGTTGAAGACGTATCGCGAGGAGTACAAGACTTACTACGACAAACATGCTTTGCCTGATTCGCCCGCGCTCCGTGATCCTAGCCCGAGTGTGGTGCTGGTGCCGGGGCTCGGGATGTTCAGCTTTGGCAAAAACAAGACCGAGGCGCGGATTATCGGCGAGTTCTACACCAATGCGATTCATGTGATGGAAGGCGCGAGTGCGCTGGGGTTTGGCGAGCCGGAGATCCGGTCGGGAGACGCGATTCCGCAGGCTGGGCCGGCGGCTGCGGCTCATGAGTTTTCGATCTGCGCGAACTATGTTGCGCTGCCGCCTTCGGAGGCCTTTCGGATTGAGTATTGGGCGCTGGAAGAGGCCAAGATCCGGCGGCAGCCTCCTGAGAAAGAGTTGAGCCGCAAGGTGGTGCTGGTTGTGGGCGGAGGCAGCGGCATTGGACGCGAGGTTGCGCGGCTGGCTGCCGAGCGCGGCGCGCATGTTGTCGTTGCCGACCGCGATACGGCTGGGGCAGAGCGCGTGGCCGGAGAGTTGAAGAAGATTGCCCATGCGGAGTTTGTGGCCTGGACTGCGGTGGATATTCGCGACCGCGCGGCGATACGCAAATCGCTGGATGCTGCGGTTGAGGCTTTTGGCGGTGTGGACATTTTGATCAACACTGCGGCGCTGTTTGCTTCTTCGCCTGATGGCGTTGTCTCCGACGCTATGTGGGGGACGACGCTGGAGGTCAATGTTACGGCCAACTATCTGCTGGCGGATGAGGCGGCAAAGCTGTTCAAGGATCAGGACCTGGATGGTTCGATTGTGCTGACCAGCTCGGCCAATGCGGTGGTTTCGAAGCGCGGCAGTGAGGCTTACGACGTGAGCAAGGCGGCGGTGAGCCACCTGGTGCGCGAGTTAGCGATTGGGCTGGCTCCGAAAGTGCGCGTGAATGGCATCAGCCCGGCTACTGTGGTGAAGGGCTCGACGATGTTTCCGCGGGATCGGGTGCGGGCTTCGCTGGCCAAGTATGGGATTGCCTTTGAGGAGACGATGCCGGATGAGGAGCTGCGCACGCTGCTGGCGGGGTTCTATGCGAAGCGGACACTGACCCATCAGCCGATCGATCCGGTGGATTGCGCGGAGGCTATTCTGTTTCTGGCAGGCGATAAGTCGCGCTGCACTTCGGGACATTTGATTCCTGTGGATGGCGGGCTTCCTGAGGCTTTTCTGCGGTGATCGAGATTCAAGATCGCCGAGCGCTGGTGGCTGTCGATCTTGGCGCTGAGAGTTGCCGCGTTTCGCTGCTTCGGTGGGTTGGCAACAAGCCGAAGATTGAGCTGCTGCATCGCGTTCCGAATGGGCCGGTTGAGTGTGGCGACGGGCTGCGCTGGCCGCTGGAGCGCATTCTGGCTGGGGTCGATGAGGGATTGCGCAAAGCGGCTGCGGCTGCTCCCGAGGGCATTCGCTCAATTGCGGTGGATGGCTGGGCGGTGGACTACGTCCGGCTGGATGCCGATGGACGGGCCTTGTACGCGCCGTTTTGTTATCGCGATGAGCGAACGGTTGCTGCGAAGGCCGTCGTGGATGCGCTGATTTCGGCGGAAGAACTCTTTGCGCGGACGGGCGCGCAGCCGCTGCGAATCAACACGGTTTATCAGCTTGTTGCGGATGCGCAGTCCGGGCTGGATGCGCGGACGCCGTGGATGCTGCTGCCTGAATATGTCTTGTATTGGCTGGGCGGACGCCGGGTTGCTGAATATACGAATGCCACGCATACGGGCCTAGTGGATTTGGAGACTGGGGCTTGGTCGCGGCCTCTCTTTGAGAGGCTGGGGCTGACGATCGAGGCTGCTCCTCCGATTGTTGTTACGGGAACTTGCGTTGGCAAGGTTTCGGGCAAGCTGGCGGCGCTGACGGCTTTTGCGGATACCGCGCTGATTGCCCCTGCCTGCCACGACACGGCTTCGGCGATTGCCGCCATTGCCGGGGAGATGGCGCATACAGCTTATATCGTTTCGGGGACGTGGTCGCTGGTAGGGACGGTGGTTGAGAAGCCCATCACGTCTGCTGAAGCGATGCGTGCGGGGTTTACCAACCAGGGCGCGGCTATGGGCGGATATTGCTTTCACGCGAATGTGAATGGGATGTGGCTGGTGAAGCAGTGTCTGGACTACTGGTGCAGCGAGGGCCGGACGATTGAGCTTACAGCTCTGGTGGCGCAGGCTGCTGAGGTCGCGTCGATTCCTGGGATTGTGGATGTGGATGCGCCTTCGCTGCTGCCGGTGGGCGAGATGCCGGCGCGGATCAATGAGGAATTGCGACGGACTGGATGCAATGCGATCGCGGATGTGCCGGGGAATGAACCTATCTTTGCCAGAGTGATTTTTTCGAGCCTGGCAAGGCGCTATGCGGTGGTGCTGCGCAATCTGGAAACGCTGACTGGACACAGCTTTCAGAGGATTACAATCCTGGGCGGCGGGAGCCGCAACGTGCTGCTAAGACAGCTTACGGAAGAGAGCACTGGATTGCCGGTGATGCTTGGCGAGGCGGAGGGATCTACGCTTGGGAATTTTGCGGTGCAACTGGCGGCTCGGGATACTGCTGGAAGGACGGATGGAGCGTCTTTGAGCCAATCGATTCGCGGCTGGGCTGCGCAGCTTGCCGGGAACGCATCCTGAACTCGCTGGTTATCATGGATGTATGTCGAACCTTTATCCGCCGGGCCAAACACTGCTGATCGACGCCGACGATACGCTTTGGGAAAACAACATCTACTTTGAACGCGCGATTGCCGCGTATATCTCTTATCTCGACCATCTGCCGCATACGCCAGAGCAGGTTCGACAGGCGCTGAACCAGGCTGAGCGGGAGACGATTCTTTCGCATGGCTATGGGCTGACGAGCTTTACGCAGTCTCTGATTGCATGCTTTGAAAGGCTTACCGCTGCACCAGCGAGCGAGCATCATCACGCGCAGATACAGAGCTTTGCGCAGAGCATTGCCGAGCATGAGATTGAGCTGTTGCCTGGAGTAGAGGAATTGCTGCCGGAGTTGGCTTTGCGGCATCGGCTGATCCTGATGACCAAGGGAAGCCAGGCTGAGCAGGCGGATAAGCTGGCGCGGTCGGGGCTGGCGCCTCACTTTACTGCGGTCGAGATTGTGGCGGAGAAGAACGCCGCGGCTTATGCCGAGGTGGTGGCGCGACATGCTTGCGCACCGCACTCGACCTGGATGATTGGGAACAGTCCCAAGTCGGATATCAATCCCGCGCTGGCTGCGGGGCTTCATGCTGTATTCATCTTTCACAAGGACACATGGGTGTTGGAACATGCGGAGATCGACGCCGCGCCGGAGGGACAGACGCTGCTGGAGGTTGAGTCGTTCCGGAAGCTGGCGGATTTCTTCTAGTTTCCGATGAATGCGCTGGCGCATGCACAGAGGCGGGCGGCGGATGCGGCGATTGACACGGCAATACGCCGCCGATATTCTGGCGCTATTGCGGTGTCTGAGATGAATCTCCGCCGCGACTGGAGAGTAGCCCATGAGTTCCCTTCTTACACCTCGGCAGGATGCGCCTCTTAGTTCGGATATGGAAGAGTGGGATGAGTTTTTGAAGGGCCGCTATCAAGAGGGCAAGAGCGAGGAAGAGTTTCGCGTGTATGACGCGCAGGCTAACCCTGGCGTGGCGGAATTTTACCGGCTGAATCACGAGAACATGACTCTGGACTATGTGCTGCGGAAGGAAAAGCAGTACTTTGGCCTCGATAAGGGCGAGAAGACAATCTGGGAGGCGGCGGAGTTTCTCAACACGCTCGTGGACGACAGCGATCCGGACACCGACCTCACGCAGATCGAGCATCTGTTACAGACTTCCGAGGCGATTCGCGCGGATGGGCATCCGCGATGGTTTGTGCTGACTGGTTTTGTGCATGACCTGGGCAAGGTGCTTTGCCTTTGGGGCGAGCCGCAGTGGGGCGTGGTGGGCGATACGTTTCCTGTCGGCTGCGCGTTTTCCAAGGACATCGTTTTTCCGGAATATTTTGCGAAGAATCCGGATCTGCATCATCCTGTTTACTCGACGGAGAACGGCATCTATGAGCCGGGCTGCGGGCTGGACAAGGTGCACATGTCGTTTGGGCATGACGGATATATCTATGAAGTTATGAAGAATTACCTGCCGCTGGAGTCGCTGTATATGCTGCGCTATCACTCGTTTTATCCGGCACACAAGCATGGGGCTTACCGGCATCTGATGAATGACCGCGATGTGGAAATGTTCCGATGGGTGAATGAGTTCAACAAGTACGATCTTTATTCGAAGGGGCACGCCAAGCCTGACCTGAAGGCACTCAAGCCTTATTACGACGATCTTTTTGCGGAGTTTTTCCCGGCGAAGATTGCTTGGTAATGCAGCTTCGCTAGAGAAGCAGATCCTTCACTTCGTTCAGGATGACAAGCGTTTTGAGAAGTTCGGATAGCAGTCTGACCTTCAGGCTTATCTTGTATTGGACAAGAGTGGCTGTTGTCGTCCGGTCTACTTGTATGTGGAGGCAATATCGATGTGACGCCGCTGGCCAAGATCATCGAGCG
>Ga0302325_10010627_pt1 | contig 19931 bp, 21 predicted proteins | sample Palsa_T0_2_FD_201948 | JGI IMG/M metagenome (GOLD analysis project Ga0302325, IMG submission 201948) | Peat permafrost microbial communities from Stordalen Mire near Abisko, Sweden - Palsa_T0_2 | ecosystem: Environmental > Terrestrial > Soil > Palsa > Peat permafrost | place: Sweden: Abisko...
CGACCTCGCCCTCATGGAGGGACTCAACCCCACCATGTTGTCCCGGATCGCCGGGAAGCTCGAGGCCTCCGGGCTGGTGGAACGGGTCGCCGACACCGGGGATGGGCGGGTCGTGCACCTGGCCGCATCCCCGGAGGGTCAAGAGCTGGTGCATCAGGTCCGGGGCGAACGGGCCGATGCGCTCAGCGTGGCGCTCGAGGGGTTGACCGATGACGAGCGCCAACGCCTTTCCGCCGCGTTGCCCGTACTCGAGGCCCTGACGGAGAGATTGAAGGGCCGCCTGCAGTGAACATGCGAGCGTCGACCAAGCGGACTTTCTCGTCGCTCGCCGTCCCGAACTACCGCCGTTTCTTCATCGGGCAGGCGATCTCGCTCATCGGGACCTGGATGCAGACCACCGCGCAAGCGTGGCTGGTGCTGACACTGACCAGGTCGGCCGGCGACCTCGGCATCGTCGTCGCCCTCCAGACGCTGCCGGTCCTCCTCCTCGGTCCGTACGGCGGGGTGATTGCGGACCGGGTCGACAAGCGACGCCTCATGGTGGTGCTGCAGTCGCTCATGGGCGTGCAGGCACTAGTCCTGGGCGTGCTCACCCTGACCCATCACGTCACGTTTCCCGACGTGTGCGTGCTGGCGGTCGTACTCGGCCTCAACAACTGCTTCGAGAACCCCTCGCGCCAGTCCTTCGTACTCGAGATGGTCGGCTCGAAGGACCTGCGCAACGCCGTCAGCCTCAACTCCACCCTGGTCAACGCGGCGCGGGCGGTGGGGCCTGCGGTCGCCGGCATCCTGATCGCGACGGTCGGCGACGGTTGGTGCTTCATGCTCAATGCCGTCAGTTTCGTCGCCGTGGTCACCTCGCTCCTGACCATGGACCGCACCCTGCTGAACCCGAGCCCGCCGATGCCCCGGAGTCGCGGGCAACTGCGAGAGGGGTTCCGCTACGTGGCCCATACACCGCAGCTCGGTGTGCCGCTCCTCATGATGGCGCTGGTTGGCATGCTGGCGTACGAGTTCCAGGTCACGTTGCCCGTCTTCGCACAGCACGTGTTCCACGGGGGCGCCGAGACGTACGGTGCGATGACCGCATCCATGGGGGTCGGTGCGGTCGTCGGCGGTCTGATGACCGCGGCCCGCGGACGCACGGGCCTGCGGGCGATGGTGCTGGCCTCGGTGGCCTTCGGCGGGGTGCTCGTCTTTGCCGCCGTGGCCCCGGTGCTCGGTGTGGCGTTCTTCGCGCTCGCCCTGGTCGGCTACTGCAGCGTCTCGTTCCTTTCGATGGCGAACTCGACGCTCCAGTTGGGTACCGCACCGCAGATGCGGGGCCGGGTCATGGCGCTCTGGTCGGTGGCGTTTCTCGGCTCGACCCCGATCGGCGGGCCGGCGATCGGCTTCATCACCGCAGCCGCCGGCGCACGGGCCGGCCTCGGGGTGGGGGCCCTGTCGTGCTTCGCGGCAGCACTCCTCGGGCTCCTCTTCGTCCACCACCTGCGGATCGGCAAGGAGCCACGGGCGGTCGCCACCCGCACGGCCCTCCCGGCTGCGTCACCGCAGGAGACGGTCGCTGAAACGCCAGGGGGATCACTCGAAGTGGCGGCTCCCGACCTCCGGACCTAGACGACGGGCGGCGGCTTTCCGTCGATGCTGGCGAGGAGGGCGGAGTCGTAGTCGCACACCACGCAGGCGTGGCGGAAGGCCGAACGGGCGAACTCCAGGGCGGCCGACCGCGGGTCGCTCGTGCTCCTGATGTCGTCCCAATTCAGGATGTACTCGCCCAGAGCGGCGTCCCAGTGCGCCGGAGCGGGGGCGAGAGTCGCCGCTGCGAACCCCTCGGGTGCCGGATGGGCATAGGCGTAGAAGGCGGCCTTGCCGTACTTGGGATCGCCGGGCCACCAGCCGACGGCTATCTCCTGGGCATCCATGGCGTTGCGCATGATGAAGTCGTCCGAGGGGGGATGGGCCGGACGTCCAGAAAAGAGGCTGACGGCGAGGTCGAACGAGCCCCACCATGCGTTGACCGGGGTCGAGCGTCCACGATACGGAGCACGGAACTCGGCCAGGACGAGGGCGGCCTGGGACGCTGCCGCCAAATAGGAGGCGACCTGCGCGGGGTTGTAGTGGGCGTGGATATCGTCCTCGTCGAGTGGCACGGTCCAGGGGACCTCTTGGGGTTTTGGGTCGATGTCGACCCGGCCGACGAGCTGGCGGATGGCGTCGAGGGCCTCGCGGGTGACCGCGCCCACAGGACGATCGGGAGTCAGCGGAATGCGGCGGCCGCCCCTGGCACTCGTCTCGACGGCCAACTCGTGATTCTGCAGATCGAGCGCCACGACGAGGCACCCGGAGCCGCCCGGGGCCGGCAGCGGGGCCGTCTCCCACCCGCGCGCCGTCAACCGCAGCGCCGCATGTTGGAGTTGCGGCTCGGGTGGTGCGAGCGCCACCGCAAGCTTGCCGAGGAATTGGGTATGCGCGTGCAGGGTGTCGCAGGTCTCCGTCCAGGTCTCGTAGGAAACCTCGCCCCACTGCGACGACATGCGCGAAGGCTACTAAACCACGGCCGGGCGCCGCACTGGGCGGGCCCAACGGGACAGGTCGGCGACGGCCGTACTAGAACGAAGGCCCATGGAGGAACCTGAGGTGCTGCACCGCCTGTCCGATTGGTTGGGCCGACGTCACCCCGACCGGGGCCGGCCGGCGTTGACGGCGTTGGGCAAGCCGGGCAGCGGCTATTCGGCCGAGAACCTGGTGATCGGGGCCACGTGGGACGACGGGTCGGAGGAAAAGCTCGTGCTCCGGCGCGACACCTCCGAACCACCCATCTATCCGGCGCAGTCCGCGCACACGACGACCGGGGTGCTCTTGCAGCACTCGGTGATGGATGCGCTCCGGCGTGGCGGTCAGGTTCCCGTAGCCGAGAGTCTGGGGTTCGAATCAGATCCCGGGGTGCTGGGCGCACCCTTCTTCGTCATGCGCCACGTGGCCGGGGACGTTCCCGGTGAGGACCCCCCGTACACCCGGAGCGGGTTCTTCGTCGATGCCACGCCGGCCCAGCGGGGCCAATTCGTGGCGGAAGGACTGCGGACCCTGGCGCGGGTCCACCAGACCGACATCGACGATCCCGGGCTGGCCATGCTGCACGCACCGGGGGTCCGCCACGGTCCGCAGCGGCAGCTCGAGGTGTGGGAGGGAGACCTGCGGGAGGGGCTGGCCGGGCGCAGCACCCCCTTGTTCGAGGAGTGCCTCTCGTGGCTGCACGAAGGGCCGCCTCCCGAGACGACGGTCGTGTTCTCGTGGGGCGACTCCCGCCCGGGCAACATGATCTGGCAGGACTTCGGGGTGGCCTGCATCACCGATTTCGAGGGCGCTGCCCTCGGTCCCCGGGAGCTGGACGTGGGCTGGTGGCTGATGTTCGACCGCTGGATGCACGAAGGTTCGGGTGTGGCCCGGCTGTCCGGCGAGCCCGAGCGGTCGGAGCAACGGACGATGTACGAGGAGGCGGCAGGCACCTCCATCGGGAGCACGACCTGGTACGAGGTCTTCTCGGCCCTGCGGTTCGCAGATACGGTCGTGCAGGTGATGAACCGCTGGGTGGCCCGGGGCGCTATCCCGGCCGACCAGACCGTCTGGCGTGACAATCCGGCGACGGCCCTTTTGGCCGACATGTTCGAGGAGGTAACCACGTGACGCCAGGCGGATCGCTGGCCGGGACCAGGCTGCTCGTTATCGGCGCCTCTTCCGGAGTGGGTCGGGCCATCGGACTGGCAGCCGCGGACGCGGGGGCCTCCGTTGCGTTTGCGGCGCGGCGCCGTGAGCTGCTCGAGAGCGCGGTCGACGAGGCGGGCGCATCGAGCCTGGCGCTCGTCTGCGACGTGACCGACCCGGCCTCCGTCGTCGAGACGGTCGAGGGGGTCGTGAACGCTCTCGGTGGACTCGATGCCGTCGTCTACGCCACCGGTGTCGACCCTCTCGTACGGATAGCGGACGTCGAGGCGGACGCGTGGGCCAATCTCTTCGCCACCAATGTCATCGGCGCGTCACTGGTCGTGCGGGCCGCCCTGCCCCATCTGCGTGCCGTCAACGGTCGGGCCGTCTTCATATCGGCCACGTCGGTGGGCCGGCCGCTTCCCGGTATGGGTGCCTACGCCACCAGCAAGGCCGCCCTCGAAGAACTTGCCCGGGCCTGGCGATCCGAGCACCCCGAGGTGTCGTTCTCCACCGTCGCCATCGGGATGACGCTCGGCACCGGAGTGACCGACACCTGGGATGGTGACCTGTTGGGCGAGCTGTCCACGGTCTGGTTCGCGCGCGGGCATGTGTTCGACAACGGCCCCGGGTACATGCAGTGCCCCGAGGTGGCCGACACTGTGGTCTCGGTGCTGGCGGCACCGACGTGCCTTCCGTTCGTCTCGGTGCTCGCCGACCCGGCGCGCAGCGCTCCGCCCGCCTGACGAGTCGACGACCGCGCATCACCCTTGCCGCACGCCGCCGCCGATGACGGCGGTCACGACCTTGCGGAGGGATCGTGCATCTTGCGCAGCGGCGGGTCGCACGACTGGTGGCCTTACTATTTCGCGATGTCCTCGTTCATCAAATACGTGACCTTCGATTGCGCCGCTCCGGGTCCACTCTCGGCCTTCTGGTCCGAGGTCACCGGCTATCAGCAGGTAACCGTGCGTGACGATTTTGCAGCCCTCGCCGCACCCGACGGGCGGGGGGTTCGGGGAATCTTGTTCTGGAAGGTGCCAGAACCGAAGTCGGCGAAGAGCCGCATGCACGTCGACCTGGCCTCGAGGGATCCCGATCACGAGATCGAGAGGCTTGTCGGACTGGGTGCCCGCCAGGTGGCGCGCCATGAGGGCAACGGAACGAGCTGGACGGTCATGCTCGACCCCGAAGGCAACGAGTTCTGTATCGGCTGAAAGGAGGTCCGCCCACCATCTCCGGTGGTGCAAACCGTTCCCAGCCTTGAGTGCCCCCGACCGCTCACGCGGACCGGAGGCGAGCCGTATCACCACGGGAATGGGGAGGACGGCCAAGGGGAGTAACACTCCCGCAGGCCGACTCTTACGGTCCTGATCGATTTCCGCTGGAGAGAAGCCACTTGACTCGACCCATTCTAACCGTTAGATTGGTACTTAACGGTTAGATAGGGGGCCAGGTGCAGCAGGAAGTCGTGCTCGCCATGCTCGCCAAGGAGCCATCCCAGGGTTTCCAGCTGCGAGCTCGTCTCGACCGGGCGCTCGGTCCGCTCGGCGAGGCGATGAACGTTTACGTCCTCACACCGGCCGGCGAAGAAAGGATCGCCGAGTGGCTCCGGGAGGTGAGCTGGCCGAAACCTGATCTGGCTGAGTTCCACCTGAAGCTCATCGCCGCGGCTGCGGCGGGGCTCGCCGACCCGATCGGCATCGTCGACATGCAGCGCCGGGAGCTGCTGCGGCGACTGCGCGACGTCCAGCGCGCCCAGATGGCAGAGCCCGACCATTCCGACGCCGGGTTGCTTCTCGAAGGGATCGTGCTGCGCCTCCAGGCCGACCTGCGCTGGCTGGAGGCATGTGAACGCAACTGGAGCGATCGGAGGAAAAGGGGATGAACGAACGGGAGGACGTGATCCTCTCCGCCCGGGGACTGCGGAAGGAGTACGGCAGCGGCGAGAGCCTCGTGCGCGCCGTCGACGAGGTCGAGCTCGAAGTCGCACGCGGCGAGACGCTGGCGGTTATGGGGCCGAGCGGCTGCGGGAAGTCGACCCTGCTCCACCTGCTGGGGGGCCTGGACCGGCCGACGGGGGGCGAACTGTGGTTGAACGGTCGGCGCATCGACGAACTCTCCGAGCGGGCGTCGGCCCAGCTGCGCCGCCACGAAGTCGGTTTCGTCTTCCAGGCGTATCACCTCATGGACGAACTGACGGCCCAGGAGAACGTCGAGCTACCGGCGCTTCTCGCCGGACGCACTCCCCGGGCGTCTCGACGCCGTGCCGAAGAGCTGCTCGAACAGGTCGGGCTCGCCGATCGCGCCCAGCACCTCCCGTCGGCGCTCTCTGGTGGTCAGCGCCAACGGGTGGCGATCGCCCGGGCTCTCGCCAACGAGCCGCAGCTCGTGTTGGCCGACGAGCCGACCGGCAACCTCGACAGCGCCGCCACCTTGGAGGTGCTGCGGCTCTTCGAGACTCTCCACGCCACCGGCCTCACCCTCCTCGTCGTCACCCACGACGAACGGATCGCGGCGACCGCCAACCGGCTGATCTCCATGCGCGACGGCGCGTTCGTCGACGAGACCCGTCTCACGGGCGGGACGATGGGGACACTCGCGGATCTCGCCGGGCTGGGGAGCTGACCGATGGGACGCCTGCTGCTCATTGCCCGGCTCGCGGTGAAGGATGTTCGGCAAAATCCGGCCGAAGCGGTGATGCTGCTCGTCGCGATCGTCGCCGCCACGACCACGCTCACCGTTGCACTCGCCCTGCGCGGCGTGACGAATGCACCGTACGAGGCGACCAGGGCAGCGACTGCAGGGCCCGACGTGGTGGCCGCCGTGCAGCAGGGACTTCGACTGCCCCCTGAGCTGACCGCTCTCGAGCACGCGCCGGGCGTCGTCGACTCCAGCGGGCCGTACCTGATGGCTACACCGAACCTGGTGGTCGACGGGCATTCCGACCCGGTGATAGCCGAGGGCCGTGATCCTTCCGATGCATCCGTCGACCAACCCAAGCTCACCGCCGGACACTGGGTTATCAAGGGCGGCGTGGTCGTCGAGCGCAGCCTCGCGGAGCTCCTCAATCTCAAGGTCGGCGACCGCGTCGGTCTGGACGCCCTTGTCGGTGGTGGGAACGGTCCAGGGGGAGGTCCGGGGCCCGGTGGGGGACCACTGCATGCAGTCGGACCCTCCTTCACGGTCGTCGGGATCGCCGTCACCGCGGCGCTCCAGCCTCCACCGCTCAGTGAGGACGCCCATCCGTCGGGATTTCCCGAAGCTGGTCTCGTCTGGGTCACTCGCTCGGCCGCCTCGCAGCTGGCCGCTGCGACGGGTGGCGGCTTAGGTTACACCCTCAACCTAAAGCTGGCCGATCCCTCCGGCGCCTCCACCTTCGCCGCCGAGCATCAGCGCGGTGGGCTCTTTCTCATCTCCTGGCAGGCCATCGCCGCCAAGGATGGGCTGGTCGTCTCCATCGAGCGGGCGATCCTGCTCACGGGGAGCACGCTCTTGGGGCTCCTCGCTCTGGCCAGCGTCGCGCTGCTCGTAGGGGGCCGGATGGAGCAGCAGACGCGGCGCGTCGGACTGCTGAAAGCGGTCGGCGCGACGCCCGCCCTCGTGACCGGGGTCCTCCTCGCTGAACAGCTCGTTCTCGCCCTCGTCGCCGCGGCGGCCGGCCTCGTCATCGGTTGGCTGGCGGCGCCGCTTCTCACGAACCCGGGTGCGAGCCTGGTCGGCGCACCCGGTGCGCCCACCCTGGACCTAGCGACGATCGGGATCGTGATCGGCGTCGCGGCCGCCGTGGCCGTCGTGGCGACGATCGTGCCGGCGGTCCGGGCGTCCCGGACGAGCACGGTCAGCGCCCTGGTCGACGCGGCCCGAGCTCCGCGTCGCGCCCGGTGGACGATTGCGCTCTCCGCTCGCCTTCCGGTCCCGCTCCTCATCGGTATGCGGCTCGCCGGCCGTCGCCGTCGCCGAGCCGTGCTGAGCGCGGCGACCGTCGCCATCACGGTCGGGTCACTCATCGCCATGCTGATGTTCCGGGAGCACGCCAACTCGTTGCACACCTCGGGGGGGCTCGGCGGCCTCTACAGGTTCTCCGGCCCCGGCGACCCGCTCTGGGAGCGGGGAATGGACGTTCTGCTGGTCTTCACCATCGCCCTCGTGCTGCTTGCGCTCGTCAACGCGATCCTCGTCACGTGGGCGACGGTGCAGGATGCGCGGCACGCCTCCGCGATCGAGCGCGCCCTGGGAGCCTCGCCCGAACAGGTCGGCTGGGCACTCGTCGTGGCACAGCTCCTGCCTGCCCTACCCGGTGCAATTCTCGGAGTCCCGGTCGGCGTCGGGCTGTATGACGCGGTCGGGCGCCACGGCTCGACCCTGCCCTCTGCCCCGGCTCTGCTCGGGGTGCTCGTCGTCACCCTGCTCGTGGTGGCAATGCTGACGAGCATCCCGGCCCGCATCGGCGCCCGCACGTCCGTAGCCGTGATCCTCCAATCGGAGCTCGCCTAGTGCGGGTGCGGCAGACGACGGGTAATGTCCGTGCCCATTCGGGGGCCCGTCGGCACGCATCGGTGCAACAAATTCAAGGCGTCGTTCGCCGAAGTGAAGTGCCGGGATCGGGGCGCAAGGAGGCGACCATGAAGGATGAGCTCGACAAGCGGGGGAGCGACACGGTCAACGCCCCAGGCCTGCCCGTTATTGTCGACCGGGCCGCCTTCGAGGCTGAGCTGGACACCCTGCGGGTTCGGGAGAAGGCGCACACGCGGGAGGGCGACGCTATCGCCGCCGCACGCCGGCGTCTGCCGATGGTGGAGATCGACCCGACGATTCCCCTGGTCGGACCGCGCGGTCCGCTCACCCTGCTCGATGCCTTCGAAGGACGCCGACAGCTCATCGTCTATTACTTCATGTGGCACGCCGGCCATCCCGCGCCCGAGCAGTGCGAAGGCTGCACCTGGGTAACCACCCAGGTGCAGGAGTTGTCGTACCTGCACTCTCGCGACATCACCTACACCGTCTTCTGTCAGGGTTCCTATGACGAGAGCATCCGCTACCACGACTTCATGGGCTGGAGCATGCCGTGGTACTCCGCCGCCGAGGACTCTCTTGCCGCCCTCCTCGTCGGACGCCGAATCGGCAGGATGCACATCGTGTGTTACGTGCGCGAAGGCGACCGGGTCTTCGAGACCTACTGGACCACCGTCCGCGGCGTCGAGGCCATGGACTACGCCTACGCGCTGATGGATCTGACCGTGTACGGACGACAGGAGACGTGGGAGGACTCGCCTCCCGGCTGGCCCCAGCATGGCTCCATGATGCGGACCATGGGCGGCGCACCGGATTGGCCCCCGGTGTCGGCGTGGCCGGAGGGGCGCCCCACCGCCCAGTGGTCTCGACTCGACGCCGGGCGCTCGGACGATCTCGGAGGTCCAGGGGGGTAGGCGGGAGGCGACACGCGTGAGCGATCTGTGGTTATGTCTGCCTGTGCGCACGCTTCCCGTTCAGTTGTCTGACCTCACGCCCGAATGGTTGTCCGGTGTTCTGGGCCTCGACGTTACCGATGTGACGGTCCTCGATCATGCTTCCGCCACGAACCAACGGGTGCGTCTCGGCCTCAGCTACGCGGCGGCAGCGGGTCCGAGGTCGCTCTTCGTGAAGCTGGCTTCGCCGGACCCGGCCCACCGGGAGATGATCGGTGCGAGCGCCATGGGTGAGCGGGAGGCGAGGTTCTACGTCGACGTCGCCCCGTCTCTCGACTTGCGAGTGCCCCGCTCCTACTATGCCGCCTCAGCCGATGACGGGAGCTTCGCCGTGCTCCTCGAGGACCTCGATGCCGGCGGGTGCGCGTTCTCGGACGGCGCCTGGGGCGTGACGGCTGACGCGGCCGCGGTCGCCTTGGAGGAGCTGGCCCGCTTCCACGCCCGATTCGAAGATCCGGCCGTGCGTGCCGCGGTCGCGCCCTGGTTGGCCGTGTCCCAGCCACAACACGGTGATTTCGTGGCGCAGTTGATGCGCAGCGTCCTCGACGAGCATGCCGACGTCGTCTCGCCGGCCTATCTGGCCGTCGGCGATCTCTACGTCGAGCACCACAACCGGCTCGGCGAGCTGTGGGACGCCGGCCCACAGACCTACATTCACGGCGACACCCACATCGGGAACGTGTTCCTCGACGACGGCCGCGTCGGCTTCTTCGACTGGGGGCTGTCCCGGGTCAGCACCCCGTTACGTGATGTCAGCTACTTCCTCACGATGGCAGTCGACCCCGAGGAGCGCCGAAAGTCGCAGCGCGACCTCCTCGCGCTCTACCTCGGTGCTCTCCGGACTGCCGGGGGTGCCGACATCGCCTTCGATGAGGCGTGGTCCGCCCACCGGGTTCAGGCTGCCTACACCGTCGTCGCCACCTTCCTGGCCTTCATGCCGTCGTACGCGGGCGACGGCCAGGCTCTCGGAACTGCCTTGCGGAGGCATTCGGAAATGGCTCTCGATGACCTCGAGGTCGCCGACGCCGTGCGGGCGGCCGTGGCCTCCTGAGCGCATGCGCTCGTCCCTCAACCCGAGACGGCGGCCCGGCGCGGCGATGGCCGGCGCACTCTTGCCCCAAATCGCCTACCGGATTGCGTAGGTAATGGGATTGCGAACGAAGTTCACGCACCTCATGGGAATCGACAACCCGATTGTGTCGGCCCCGATGGGTGGGTCGGCCGGAGGTGCGTTGGCCGCCGCCGTGTCCAATGGCGGTGGCCTCGGTCTCATCGGTGGAGGGCGAAGCGACCTCGAGTGGATCAGGCCGCAAATCGAATGTGCGAGGAGTCGTACCCACAAGCCCTGGGGGATCGGATTCCTGAGCTGGGCCCTGGTGCCGGAGACACTGCACCACGCGCTGGAGTTCGGCCCGAGTGCCGTCATGCTCTCCTTCGGCGATCCCAGCGCATTCGCTCCGGCGGTTCGCGCCTCCGAAGCCACGCTGATCGTGCAGGTGGTGAACTTGGATGAGGCCCGGGTCGCCGTCGACGTAGGAGCCGACGTCATCGTGGCCCAGGGGATGGAGGCGGGAGGCCACGGCGGCACTCGCTCCACGCTTCCTTTCGTGCCCGCAGTGGTGGACCTGGTCAGTCCGACTCCGGTGCTGGCCGCCGGCGGAATTGCCGATGGTCGAGGACTCGCCGCGGCGCTGAGTCTTGGTGCGGTCGGGGCCCTGGTCGGTACGAGGTTCAACACGTGTGAAGAAGCCCTCGTCGATTCCGAAGTCGTCAAGGCAGTGCTCAATGGCCGCGGAGAGGACACCGAGCGCAGCGGCGTGCTCGACATTGCTCGAGATGTCGGGTGGCCGGCCCGCTACACCGGCAGGACCATTCGAAACGAGTTTCTCGACCAATGGCGCGGCCGTGAGGTCGACCTCACCGCCGACGCCGCGGCAAGGTCGGAATACCGCCAGGCGGAACAGAGTGGTGACATGCGGGTCGTTCCCGTCTGGGCCAGCGAGGCGATCGATATGATCACCGAATCTCTCTCCGCCGCTGACGTGGTCCGAACCATGGCTTCGGATGCCGAGGACACGCTGCGCCGGATTCTCCAGGAGACGTAAGCGGTCAGCTAGTCCCCTTAGGGATACTCCGTTATCCGAAGAAGGGCGCGTTTCCCAAGGCGGCCGGGTCCGCGGGAACGGAGGCTGCCCGGAAATAGACGGTCCGCTCACTGAGATTCGGTTGCCGGACCGACGTCTGACAGGCGGCACACCGGCATTCGCCGTAACACGGTTCGTCATCGCCGAGAAATGCAGCGATCAACTCTGCGTGGATGTCGGCCGTGATCATTCGATGTCCTTTCGGCTGAGTGCCGCGACCCGTCAGGGCGTGGAGGAGATCTCTCTGTCCGTTTCCACCGTAGGAAACAACGGGCTCACGCACCAGAGGAATAAGTCCTGTGGCGCTCTGGGCACAAAGACCTATACGGCATGAGCCGGCCGTGCCGCTCCGCCCACTGACGCTCGGGGAACGTGGGGCCGTCCCGGGAGGCCCAACTGCCGCCCCCGTCACTCCCGAGGAGGAGGGGTACCCATCCGGGCAACAATGCGCATGAAGTCCTCCGCGCCTCGTTCGCCGAGTGAGGCGAGAGCGCCTCCTGAGAATCGATCGTCGTCGGTGACATCCGCGATCGCACCGGGTGGCATCGGGAGCCGCTCATCATCGAGACCTAGTTCCACTTCAGCAAGGACAAGGCCAGCGAGAGGGCCGTGGAAGTCGTCTGCGGCCATGGACCGACCTGAGAAATCCCAGTGCCATCGGGTCTTGCTCAGCGACCTCGCGTCCAGATTGATCAATGCGAGATATTCCTGCTCACTGAGATAGATGTTCGTGAGCATTACCAGTTCGGGAAGTTCGTCCCCCTCTCTCACCTTTTGACCGAGCTTCCAGACGACTTCTTCGTCGGATTTCATCCGCCTCAATCGCAAACGGGTGTCGGTCAAATACTGATCGAGAACCTCTACGGGATCATGCCGGTGGCGCGGGAGTGCTTCCAGGAGCCACCGCTGCTCACGCTCCGGTCGGGAGTAGTGACCTTTTCCCGGCACTCGAGACAGCACACTCTCATTATGCCCTCGGGGTTTTGCCGATCCCGTGCTCATCCGAGCTGTCGGAGTGCAGACAATGACCTCCGTTGCCCAGTGTCACTCGCGGATGGCCGGCCTCCAATGAGGCTCGACGGGCCAGACGTTACGCGTGTGCCTTGGCGCGCCGCCGCATCGCTCGAGCAATGGAGACGATCCCGAGCACGACCAGCAGGACGAAGCCGACCAGGAACACCGCCCACGCCACATTGGAGACGTTGTTTCGAAGCCCGTGCTGGTTGCCGCCTCCATACGCGATGTTCGCAATCAGGAAAAGTACGACGTCTGACACGGCAAGGATGATCAAGTTCCGACCCTTTATCACCTGGCCGAATTTCCCCGAGAGTTCGCCACCCATTGCGTTTCCTCCTCTGCTCGTTTCCTCTATTCCCTGTCGAATCCAGCATGTAGCGAGCGCGGGGAGCTTCCAAGGGTGATACCCGACCATCTCCGATGGTGCTACCACTACCTGCGGTGTCGGTTGTGGGTAGATCTGCATGTCCATGCCACAGAAGAGATCGCATGTGAGCCACGGGCCGACACGACGGAGGTTCACGTTCTGCGCGGACCTCTTCGCGTTCATCGTGTAGCGACGGCCGCCCACGCTCGGCGGGTGCGTCATGGGACAGCCGTTCCGGCGCTGGGCGTCCCCATGGGAAATCGAACATATGTTCGACTAGTCTCCGGGGCATGATGCCGCGAGCGAGCGGGGCGACGATCCTTCACGCCGACCTGGACGCCTTCTACGCGTCCGTCGAGCAACTGTTGGACCCGTCCCTGCGCGAACGGCCCATCGCTGTGGGCGGCAGCGTGGTGCTGGCGGCGTCCTACGAGGCCCGGGCCTATGGCGTCCGGGCCGGCATGCCCGGCTGGAGGGCGCGTCAGCTCTGCGGCGACCTCCTCTTCGTCGGAGGTCACTTCCGCCGCTACCAAGAATTTGGCGACCAGGTGGTATCGGTATTCCATGACTTCACCCCTCGAGTCGAGCGGGTGTCGATCGACGAGGCCTTCCTCGATGTCGCAGGTGCCGTTCACCTTTTCGGAGCGCCGACTGAAATCGCGGCTGCCGTCCGCCGAAGGGTACGAGAGGAGATCGGTCTGCCCTTGTCTGTTGGCGTGGCCCGCACCAAGCACCTGGCCAAGGTGGCGTCACAGGTGGCCAAGCCTGACGGCCTGGTGGCGGTGGACCCAGCCGATGAGCACGCATTCCTCGACCCTCTTCCCATCAGACTGATATGGGGCGTCGGGCCCACGACGGAACAACGCCTCCACGAGGCCGGCATCCATACCATCGGCGAGCTCGCCGGCACGGGAAGTCCGATCCTCGAGAGGCTGCTGGGGCAGACGACCGGTGCCAAGCTATTGGCGCTTTCCGCCAACATCGACGCCCGCGCGGTGCAGACGCCGGCCCGTTCCAAATCCATGGGTGCCCAGGCCGCGCTCGGTCGGCGCCGGGCCACTCCGGAGCTGATCCGCGAGACGCTCGGCTACCTGGCCGACCGAGTAGCCGGTCGCCTCCGAAAGGCGGATTTGGCCGGACGGACGGTGACGGTACGGGTCCGTTTCGTCCATCTGCGTTCAGTGACCCGGTCAAGCACGCTGCCCGTTGCCACGTCGACGACCCTCACGCTGACCGAGGTGGCCGAGCAACTAGCTCGGTCAGCCATCGCCGACAACCAGGGAGAGCGGGAGATCACCCTTCTGGCCGTGTCGGTCTCCAACTTGTGCCCGGAGCATTCACTGCAGCTCGAGCTGCCCCTCCATATTCCCGGCCGATTGCTGTCCAAGGGCAACCGACCAGGGTCCGAGGTCGAATCCTGCAGATGGGGAGTAGACCGGTCGATCGACGCAATCCGCGAGAAATTCGGGCGAAGCGCGGTCGGCTACGCCACAGCCGTATTTTCCGGTGCGGACCGGGTTCCCGAGGAGTTCCGCGAGCTGGCAGAGAGGGGGCCCGGCGACAGTCGAGAATCGGACTGAGATCCATACGTTCCTCAATGGCTGAGCTGCGTCCGGCAAGATGGAGAGCGTGGATCTCGACTCAATTGCCGGGAAGCTGTACGGGGTATCGCCCGACGCCTTCACCTCCTCACGGTCCGCCGAAGTGCGGGCCGCAAGAAGTGCGGGCAATCGTGAGCTGGCTGCCGCCGTCGCACAATTGCGCCGTCCGACAGTAGGCGCGTGGCTGGCGAATCAGCTGGCGAGGGAGTGCAAGGACGAACTTGAAGCCCTGCTTGACCTCGGGACCTCCATGCGCAAGGCGCAAGAGGCCGGAGATGGGCCCGAACTGCGTCTCCTCGCCCGGCAACGCCGTGAAATGGTGGCGGGTCTCGTCTCGGACGCGAGGAGATTGGCCCGCACGCGGAACCAACCGCTCAGCGAGAACAGCACGCGCGAACTCGAAAACACGCTCGAGGCCGCAGTCGCCACCACCGATGCCGCGAACGCTCTCCGTTCAGGACGCCTCAACGTCGGCCTGACCTACTCAGGCTTCGGGCCGCTCGACCTGGGTGCACCCCTCATTACCGAGTCGTCGACAAGAGCAGTCCAGCGGAAGAGCGCCGCCGCACCAGGTCCGGCCGGAAAACCGAAGACGAGTCCACAGCTTTCGCCCTCGAGTAAGGAGCGGCCGCGACCAGAGGGATCGAAAAAAATTGCGCACCAACGACCAAGAGATCACCGGTCAGGGCTCGAACTCGACTTGGCGGAGGCTGAACAAAAGGTGAAGAGCGCCGAAGATGCGGTGGAAGCGACGCTGCAGGAGGCGAATGATGTCCAAACGGAATGCAACGCGCTCAGGGGCGAGATCGTCGATGCCGAACGCCACCTGCGAGAGACGAAGAAAAGGCTGGGGGAAGCTCAGCGCCGGCTGGTCAAAGCGAAGCAAACGGACAAAATCGCAAAAAAGGAAGTGCTTCGTGCCAAAGTTCAGCGAGATAAAGCCGAGACATTGCTTCATCTCGCAATGTCGAGTGAGAGCTGAGGGCCGAGACCGGCAAGACCCGCCCACAGTGACTCACACACTCAAACCGTGCGCAACGCCTCGGTGGGCGAGAGGCGGGCGGCCCGCATCGACGGGTACAGACCTGCGATGGCGCCGATAGCCAGGGCGGCGCATACGCCGCCGTAGAGGGCGACAGCGGGCATCTGCACCGACCAGTGTTGGCTCAGCGCGTAGATGGCAGTGGCTGCCCCACCAATGACGGTGCCGGCCACTCCGCCGAGGACCGAAAGGAGCAGCGCCTCGGCCAGGAATTGCTCCGCGACATGGCGCCGGCGTGCGCCCAGGGCCCGGCGCAGGCCGATCTCGGAGCGGCGTTCGAGGACGGAGATGACCATGACATTCGCGATGCCGACCCCGCCGACAACAAGGGCGATGGCGCCGAGGCCGAGGAGCAACCCGTTGTACGCCCCCTTGGCCGCCACCTCGGCCTTCAGGATGTCCGACGGGAAGGTGACCTGCACGACGGAGGGGTTGGCCGGATTGACGGTCGCGGGCAGTATGTCGGCGACCGCGCTGACCTGGCCGGGCACGCTGCGGACGTAGAGCTCGGTCGGGTGGCCGTCGAAGCCGAAGTACTGCTCCGCGATGGGGAACCCGATGAAGGCCATGGCATCCATCTGGGAGAGCAGCTCCACTGGGTTCAAGATGCCGACCACCGTGAACCAGTGGCCGCCGATCCAGACCTGGGTCGGGTTGACCAAGTTGTCGATGCCGAGGAGGTCGGCCGTCACCGCGCCGAGCACGACAGCCGGGAAGTGCGCGCTCGCTGCGTTCAAGAAGGTGCCATGGGCGACGGTGGCGCCCATGGTGGCCGGCAGGGCGGCGTCGGACGCGCTCAGCGAGATGCCGTTGGTGTCGATGGTCGGGACGAACGAGCTGCGGTACACGTAGGTGTTCGCGATGCTGCCAAGCTCGCTCACGCTGGTAACCGGCGCCACGCGCGACACCATGCCTTCGGACGTGACGGGCAGCTCGGTCTGCTGCCCGAAGCCGGTGCTTCCGGCCTGCACCGTCAGTAGGTTGCCGAACTGGCCCAGCTCGTTCAGCAAACCCGTCTTGGACGACTGGGAGATGCCGAGCACGCCGACGATGGCGGCGATGCCGATACTGATCCCGAGGGCGGAGAGCAGCGCCCGCACCCGCCTGCTCCGCAACCCCAAGCTCCCGACCCGGAGCAGGTCCCGGCGCGACAGCGTGGAGGCGCCGTCGTCAGGAGCCTGTCGGCGTATCACGGATGATCCTCCCGTCTTTGATCTCGATGCGCCGTTCCATGGCGGCCGCCACCTCAAGGTCGTGGGTGATGACCACAATGGTCGTACCTTCTCCATGCAGCTCGCCGAACAGCCTGAGGATGGAGGCGCCGGTCGTCGAGTCCAGATTCCCGGTCGGTTCGTCGGCCATGACCAGGGCGGGCCGGCCCGCCAGGGCCCGGGCGATGGCGACGCGCTGCTGCTCGCCGCCAGAGAGCTGATTCGGCCGGTGCCCGACGCGATGGCTGAGCCCGACCCGCTCGATGGCCGCTCGGGCCAAGCGCCGGCGCTCGGCCAGCTTTCCGCCGCGGTAGAGCAGGCCGTCGGCGACGTTGTCGAGCACGCTGAGACCGTCGAGCAAGAAGAACTGCTGGAAGACGAAGCCCAGGCGTCGCGCCCGCAATCCCGAGAGCTGCGCGTCGGACATGGTCGAGGTGTCTTCTCCGGCGATGCGGAGCACGCCGCCGCTCGGTCGTTCGAGGGTGCCCATGACGTGCAGCAGGGTGCTCTTGCCCGATCCCGAGGGGCCCACAATGGCGACCAGCTCACCCTGGTCGACCCGTAGGTCGACCCCGGCCAGCGCCAGCACAGGTGGATCGCCGGAATACTGCTTCACCACTTCGACCAGCTCGAGCACCGGTGTCGGGGGGGCGGCCTCTCCGAGGGGTATCGAGACGGTCAGGGTCACGAGGAGGGCACCTGGATCCGGGTGCCGGAACTAATGCCAGAACCGCTGACCTGGACGAGGTTGTTGCTATAGAGGCCGGTCGTGACCCCGACCAGATGGCTGGTGGTGCCGGTGACCACGTCCACGCCGAACCCGCCGCCTTGGAGGGCCAACAGGGCATTCACCGGTACGGCCAGGACGTTGTCGACCGTTTGCGACGTGATGTTGACGTTCACCGGGGCCTGGTCCAAGGTGGCGCCGGGCGGGGTGCTGTCCAAGGTGATGGTGACCGTCACCGTCGGGGAGGAACTGGTGCCGCTTCCACTCGACGAGCAAGGAGACTGGTCGGCCGAGCCACTTCCGTTACTGCCACCGGTACCAGTGCCGACTCCGCCGCCGCCCGGACAGGTAGCCACGTTGCCGACCGTCTCGATGTGCCCACCCACCGAGGAGGTGCCGTCGGGCAGGACGATCGACACCGCGTCGCCCGGCTTCACCAGGTACCCCTCACTGACACCGAGGTCGACGGTCACGATGCGAGTGGTGCTCGTCGCCGTGAGCACGATGCTGCCCCCCTCACCGCTGCCAGCCCCGCCTCCGACGGACTCGCCGACTGAAGGCGTGACCGAGGTGACCCGGATCGGTCCGGGCTCGAAGACCACCTGGCCGAGCAGGATCTCTCCGGTCGCTGGCAGCCCGAGTGCGCTCTGCCAACGTTCCACCGCGCTGGCCGTGGCCGAGGAGTAATGGTTGCTCCGGCTCAGCCCGGCACCGTAGCCGAGGGCGATCAGATCTTGGGTCAGCTCGCCCACGTCGGGGCCGTCGGACATTCCGACGTAGAAGGCCCGATAGGCGGCGAGCGAGCCGTAGAGGAGCGGCACAGCCTCGTTGTTGACCGAGTAGAGGGATTGGTCCTCGCTGATGCTGTCTCCCACCTGCGACAGGGAGGTGTAGGTCGTGCCCGGATTTATGGCGCTGGCTTGCGCCATTGCCAAGGTGGCCTGATCACCCGCCAGCTTGGTCTGGTCGGATTGGACCTTGTCCTGGTTCTGCTCTTGGTCGGCGGTCGCAGCCGACCGGGCAGTCGCCAGCTGCTGGTCGACCTGGGTCAGCTGGGTCTGATCGGAGCTGACCTTCTGGGTGTCCTGGCCGCACGCCGAGATGGACCCCCCCGACCCGGCGCAGTCCTGGGTCTCGGTGGCCTCGTCCGAGCTCAGGGTGGCCTGGTCGGCGTCGACAGTGGACTGGTCGGCCGAGATCGCCTCGTTGCCGGCCGTCGACGCGCTGGATCCGCTCTGCTCATCGGCGGAAAGGGTCTGTTGGTCCTCGGTGACGGTCTGCTGGTCCTGAAGGACCTCCTGCGCACTGGCCCCTGAGGGCGCCGTGATGGTGTAGGCACCCAGGTAACCGATGGAGCCCCCGACCTGCACCGTGTTGGTGAGGTTGGTCCGTACAACCGCAGTGGTGGAGACAGAGCTGGTACGGCCCGACGACGAGGCCGTGGTGTTGTTGCCACTGGTCGACGCCATGGCAACACCGCCGGCCACCGCCCCGCCAACCAGGGCACCGGTGATGGCCGCGATGGCCACCACCCGTCGGGGTGAGAGCTCAGCCATTGGTCACCGGGACCGGAGTGGCGCCATTGGTTCCCGGGCCGCCAGGCGGAGGAGTACCGGGTCCGTTGTAGTTCATCACTTGGACGACTCCCGGCACCTCCGTGCCCGGGGCGGCATAGGGAGTGCCGGTCTTCTTGGAGCACACCTTGTCCGCGTTCTCGACGGTCGGACTGTTCGGGTTGATGCCGGTCCCCTCGAAGTCTGTATCGCCGTTGGCTGAGGGGTCGGGGTAATTCGGGACCCCGTTGGCTCGCATGCAATCGACGTACGCCGCTTCCTGGGCTGCGCTCGGCGCTTGCGGGGCCGACTGGCCGCCCCGCAATGCAGTCTCGGCCGCCAGCAGGTAGTTGCTGCACGGACCGGTGCTCCCATGCACCTCACTCGACAACGCTGCTGAGGCGTTGTGCATGGTGATCTCGATGTCCTTGTTGGCGTCGATGGTCGGGTCGACCTGGTTGGGATCGCCGTGGCTGCGGATGCAGGTAGCCCACTGGTCGAGTAACTCGGTCGGATTTCCAGCGGGTTGCGTGGTCGTGGTGTCCCCACTTTTGGTATTGGCGCTCGTCCCCAGGCTGGCGACGTGGGGGGAGTTGGTTGGGCCACCGCCGCATGCGGCCAGCGCGATGGCCGCTGCAGCGACGAGAACCCCGAGCCCGCCCGAACGCCGATAGGTCCGTGTCCGACTCATCTTCTCGGCTGTGTTTTCCATGGTCACGTTCTCTCCTCTCAATTCGGGACGTCCTCGGTGCCGGTCACGATCTCGTGTATCTCGCCACTGGTGTCGCCGATCTCGATCTCGCCCGGCCGGAGGACGGTGCCGAAGCCAAGGCCCTTGGCACCGGTCTGCTTCGCACACAGATTCGAGGCCTTTTGGACGATGGGGCTGTTGGGATTCGGAAGTGAACCGCTCGCGCTCGGGCTGGCGGGTCCCTGACCGCCGCCGGGGTCGGGAAAGTTGGGTACCCCGTTTGCCCGCATGCACGCGGCGAACTTGTCGGCCGTGGTCAGGTTCGGCGACTGCAGCGGCTCGCCGCCGTTGAGGGTGGTGGACGCTTCGGTCAGGTACGCCTGGCAGGTGACGCCAGCTCCGGTGCTG
>Ga0302325_10010628_pt1 | contig 19931 bp, 15 predicted proteins | sample Palsa_T0_2_FD_201948 | JGI IMG/M metagenome (GOLD analysis project Ga0302325, IMG submission 201948) | Peat permafrost microbial communities from Stordalen Mire near Abisko, Sweden - Palsa_T0_2 | ecosystem: Environmental > Terrestrial > Soil > Palsa > Peat permafrost | place: Sweden: Abisko...
GTGAAGGTGCCGTCGACGCCCCACCAGGTGGCGGAACGGAAGCGCATGCGGGATCGCTCGCGCTCGACCACCATGCGAGTGGCCACGCTCTGCACCCGCCCCGCCGACAGGCGCGGCATGACCTTGCGCCACAGGACCGGAGACACCTCGTAGCCGTAGAGGCGGTCCAGGATGCGGCGTGCCTCCTGTGCGTCCACCAGACGGCGGTCGAGATCGCGCCACTCCTCGACGGCACGGGCGATGGCGGCCGGCGTGATCTCGTGGAACACCATCCGCTTGACCGGGACGGTCGGCGACAGCACTTCGGAGAGGTGCCACGCGATCGATTCGCCCTCGCGGTCCTCGTCCGTGGCGAGATACAGCTCGTCGGCGCCCTTCAGCAGTTTCTTCAGGTTGGCCACGACCGACTTTTTGGGGGAGGACACCACGTAAAGCGGCTTGAAGCCGTTGTCCACGTCCACCCCGAGCCGCGCCCACGACTCACCCTTGTAGGCGGCGGGGACCTCGTCGGCACCCCGGGGCAGGTCGCGGATGTGACCGATGGACGACTCGACGATGAAGTCGGGTCCCAGCATGCCGCCGATGGTCCGTGCCTTGGCCGGCGACTCCACAATGACGAGCGCCTTACCCACGGCATACCCCGCGGGGGAGCAGTCGGATGGGGGAAAGGGTGGGCATGGTCACGTCAGAGTGGGGGTACGCCGCCCCACCTGTCAAGGGCAAGGTATACAACCAGGGCGCCGGCAGAACGGGCCGCTATGCGCCTGAGCAGGTCATTCGACCGGCGCAACAGGGGCCGCCACCGGTGTGGAGTCGGCCGAGTCGGCATCCATCGCCTCCGAACCCCGCTTGGAAAAGGCGAGCGCGGCGAGCAGGATCACCAGGGCGACGCCGGCGATGGCGAGGCGGGCGCCCGTGTGGTGCCGCAGCGTGATGACCGCCGGCAGAATGAGAAGGGAGACCAGGTTCATGACCTTGATCATCGGGTTCAGCGCCGGTCCGGCCGTGTCCTTGAATGGGTCGCCCACCGTGTCGCCGATGACGGCGGCCTTGTGGGCCTCCGAGCCCTTCCCACCCTCGTTGCCGTCCTCGATGTACTTCTTGGCGTTGTCCCACGCACCACCCGAGTTCGACAGTGTGTTGGCCAGCAGTTGACCGGTGAGGATTGTCCCCGCCAAGAAGGCGCCGAGTGCCAGATAGTTGATTCCGAAGCCCACTATGACGGGTGTCAGGATGGCCAGGAGGGCCGGGGTGGCCAGCTCGCGCTGTGCCGCCGCGGTGCAGATGCTGATCACCCGCCCGTACTCGGGCTTCTCGGTGTAGTCCATGATGCCGGGGTGCTCGCGGAACTGGCGCCGCACCTCGAGCACGACCGTGCCGGCCGAGCGGCCGACGGCACGGATGGCCAATGACGAGAACAAGAACGCGATCGAGCCACCTATGAGCAGCCCGATGAACGTCGTCGGGTTGGCCACGTTGATCTGAATGATCGAGAAGAGTCTGGCTCCGGTCGCATGCAGGCTGGGGAGCTGTTCGCCGATCGTCTCGATGAAGGACGCGAACAGCGCGACGGACGCGATCACGGCCGAGCCGATGGCCACGCCCTTGGTGATGGCCTTGGTGGTGTTCCCCACGGCGTCGAGGCTCACCATGACGCGTTCGGCCTCACCGGTGAACTCACCCGACATTTCGGCGATGCCGGCCGCGTTGTCCGACACCGGGCCGAAACTGTCCTCCGAGACGACCATGCCGGCGGTGGCCAGCAGGCCGATGCCGATCAGGGCCACCAGGTAGAAGGTGAGTTCGATGTTGCCGTCGCCCAATCCGATGGCCACGCCGATGGCGATGGCGATGGCGATGATGGCCCAGACGGAGGACTCGAGTCCGATGGAGATTCCCGCCAGCACCGTCGTGGCCGGCCCGGTCCGGGCGGACGCGGCGATCTCCTTCACCGGCCCGCGCTCGGTCGAGGTGAACTGCTCGGTGATCTGGCTCGCCACCAGCGACAGGACCACCCCGGTCAGCACGGCGTAGAAGACCTTGAGGTCGTGGACGTAGAACTGGGCCACCAAGAACGCCCCGATGACCGTCAAGACGGCGGCCAGCCAGAACCCGCGGTTGATGGGGGCCAGCGCGTTGCGGTCGTTGTTGCGGGCCCGCACCACCAGGACGCCGATGACGGAGGCGAAGATCCCGATGGCCGGGACGATGAGGGGATAGAGCACCGCTGCCGTGGTGTGGTGGAGCCGGAAGGCGGAGTACCCCAGGATCAGCGCGGCAATGATCGTGATCTCGTAGGACTCGAAGAGGTCGGCCGCCATGCCGGCGCAGTCGCCCACGTTGTCACCGACATTGTCGGCGATGGTGGCCGCGTTGCGGGGGTCGTCTTCTGGGATGCCCGCCTCGACCTTGCCCACGAGGTCGGCACCCACGTCGGCGGCCTTGGTGAAGATGCCGCCGCCGACACGCATGAAGAGGGCGAGGAGGGAGGCGCCGAAGGCGAAGCCGATGAGGACGGCTGTGGCGGAGTTCTGGAAGATGAGGACGATGGCCGTGGCACCGACGAGGCCGAGGCCCACGCAGAGCATGCCGGTCACGGCACCTGTCCGGAAGGCCACCCGTAGGGCCTCCTTCATGCCGCCGCCCCGGGAGGCTGCCGCCGCCGTGCGGACATTACCCCGCACGGCGATGCTCATGCCGATGAAGCCGGTCAGGCCGGAGAAGGCCGCGCCGAAGAGGAAGCAGATCACTCGGTACAAGCCGTCCTGGGCGAAGGTCAGGGCGACGCTGCCGTCGGGCCGCACCACCTTGGTGGCGGTAAAGAAGATCAGGATGGCCAGGGGGATGATGATCAGGGCGATGGCGCGGAACTGGCGCGCCAGAAACGCCTGAGCCCCTTCCTGGACCGCCAGCGCGATCTCCTTCATCTTCGCTGTCCCCTGATCGAAGGAGAGGACGTTGCGCGCCAAGAGCAGACCGGAGACGATACCGACGATGCCGGCGACCAGGCAGATGTACAGCCATGCCTTGTCGACTCCACCGAGGTGGAAGGCCTGGTAGCCGCCTTTGGCTGCGAGCATTCTGATCATTCCCGGTGTGCCCTTTCTGTTCCTGTCCGTCTGACGGGGAGAGGATGGAGGCACCCTCCTCCGTGCGGTGCGGCAGCGCTCGGCACCGTTGCTTCGATGTCGTCACCCCAGGCCGACGGCGCCACGGTGGGGTCGCACCCGACGCCGGGCCGGGGGGGACGTTAGCGACTTGCGCCCGGTCGGGCAATTTGGCTGTCGTTGCCGAAGTGTCGCAGGACCGAGGCCGGCTCAGGGAGCGGCCGGGTCGTTCGGGCCACCCGTGTGGACCCCTTCATGGCCAGAGTGATCCCTCGACACGAAGCCCCAGGCTTCGCCTGATCGCTTCATTCGGGCTCGGCCGTCGGCTCGGAAGCGGTCTGCACCAGCTCGTATGAAGGATTGAGGATGGCTTGCCGGCGAGCCCAATCGCCGACCATGCCCTCGACGACGAGGCGCGCTCCAGGCTCGATTCCTGCGATTTGGCGCCGACCTTGGAACACCAACAGAATTTTGCCGGTCCCGTCGGCCAAGACGCACTCGAGATTCGCGTTGCCAGCCCGGGGCTGGGTCCGCACCGAATTGACCCGGCCCGCGATCCGGACGCGCTGGCGCCACTCCACTCTCCCGATGGGCGTGGTCTCCCCGGCATGGCCACCGAATGCCGCTCTTTCGAAAGAGGAATCCGCTGCCTGTCGCTCCGCCGCCCGCCGTGCCGCCCTCTCGTGCGAGCGATCGGAACGGGCAGCCTCTGCGCGAGCCAGGTCGTCATTCGTCGCCTTACGATCAGGCGCGCTTCGCTTCGAGAACCAGCCTCCGGTGAGCTGATAGGGCACCACGGTGGCGTTCACGTGGTGGAGTTGCGCAACCGCTGCAGCAATCCGGTCGGCCGTGCCGTCATGGAGCAGGCGATGCCAACCAGTGGCGAATCCGCGTCGAGGGAGCAGGATGGTCAGCTCGGTCTCTTGATCGGCGACCGCCTCGGCCGCGAGCTCAAGGACGGCCCGGCCGAGTCGCCGGTCTTCGCATTCGACGACGTCCAGCGGCAGTCGGGCGAGTCCAAGACGGCTCCATTCGGACACGAGCTCCGCCGATACCCGGCTGTCCAACGTGAAGTGCACCGCACGCAACTCATCAGCGTTGAACGTCCGTGCGTACTGAAGGGCCCGCGCCGTCGCCATATCCAAGCGGTCGACCAGAACCACGACGATATGCCGATTGAGCACCCGCGCCGCCGCTGCTTCGGCTGCACCCTCCTCGAGTTGGTGCTCCTCGTCCGCGTACTGGCGGTGCAGTCGCAAGAGGACCACGACGCCCAGCGGGAGGATGATCAGGATGACCCAGGCCCCTTCGCTGAACTTGGCCACGGCGATGATCACCAACACGATGAACGAGAGCACCGAGGCGGTGCCGTTGATGGCAAGTCTCCTTCTCCAATGGTCCTCCCGGTGCGTGAGGTGGTACTTCGCCATCCCCGCGCCCGCCATGGTGAATCCGGTGAACACGCCGATGGCGTAGAGCGGAATGAGACTGTCCACTCGAGCCCGGGTAATAAGGAGCAGGATGACGGAGACAACGGTGAGCACGATGATTCCGGTCGAGAACACCAGACGGTGGCCTCGCCTCGTCAACTGGCGAGGCAAGTACGAGTCCTCGGCCGCGAAGCTCGCGAGGAACGGGAACCCCGTGAAGCTCGTGTTGGCTGCCAAAATGAGGATCAAGGTCGTCCCGATCTGGAGCATTGCGTAGAACACCCCACCGGGCCCCGAGCTTCCGTAGACGTACTTGGCAACCTGGGAGATCACCGTAGGCGTGCCGGACACGTAGGGCACGGGGTGGGTGATCGAAGCCAGGACGGAAACACCGAGGACGAGAGATCCGAGGATCGAGGCCATCAGAATCATGGTGATCCGGGCGTTGCGGGACTCCGGCTTGCGGAAAATGCTCACACCGTTCGAAATGGCCTCGGTTCCGGTCAGGGCCGAGCCTCCCGAGGCGAAGGCCTTCAACACCACAAACACGGTGGCTCCGTAGAGAAGTCCGCTTCCTGCAGTCCCGACGGGGACCGAGCCCGAGTGCCCGGTGATCGCGTGGGCGTGCAGGGACCCGGTTGCCGTCTTGAAGAGACCCCAGGCGATGAGGAGCACCATGTTGGCGATGAAGAAGTAGGTGGGGACGGCGAACGTGCGGCCGGCTTCGCGGATTCCTCGCAGATTCCCGTACGCAAGAAGAATGACTAGGCCGATGGCGATCCACGTCGTATCCGGAGTGAGGCTCGGGATGACGGAGGTGATCGCGGCCACGCCGGCCGCCACCGAGACTGCCACGGTCAAGGTGTAATCGATGAGCAACGACATGGCCGCCACCTGGGCCACGTTGAGGCCGAAGTTCTCCCGGGCCACCACGTAGGCTCCTCCGGCCTTCGTGTACACCTTGACCACCTCAAGGTAAGAGAGGGTCACGAAGAGAAGGACGAAGATCACCGCGATGCTGATAGGGATGACCAAGGAGAAGGCGGCGACGCCGACGAGCGGGATCAGGGGAATGAGCATCTGCTCGGTGGCGTACGCCGACGACGAGATGACGTCTGAGGACAAGACCGCGAGGGCGGTCGGTTTGCCCAAACGTTCGGTGGACTGCCGCTCGGTGGCGATGGGGGGCCCGAGCAAGCGGTTCTTGATGCGATAACGGAGGGTCTCGGGAAGATTGAGTTGGGCCAGCACCGAAGCCGCTGGCTTCAAGCGGTCCTCCGGGGCGGGTTTCACCGATGCTGTCGGAGTACTCGTCCCTGTCCTGGGTGATTCCGCCAAATCGTCACCACTGGCTCCCGCTTCCTTCATCCGCTCAGTAAATCATGGGCCGTGGTCATGCCCGGAGTTCGACCGCCGCCCTCGCTCACTAGGGACCGAAGACCTGGCGGTGCAGAGGTCCAGAACGACTCAACTTTGCAAGACGGGGCGCGGCGTGTTGCACTGTGGCGTGCACGTCATTGTTGTCGGGTGTGGCCGCGTTGGTTCTGGTCTCGCCGTCTCCCTCGGCGCCGAGGGCCATTCGGTGGCCATTCTCGACAAGTCGGCCAAGGCCTTCCGCCGCCTCAAGGAATGGGAGGGCCCCTGCATCGTCGGGTCGGGATTCGACCGCGACGACCTCGAAAAGGCAGGCGCACTCGAGGCAGACGCCCTGGCCGCGGTCACCAGCGGCGACAACACGAACATCCTGACCGTCCGCATCGCCCGGGAGAATTACAAGATCCCCAACGTCGTCGCCCGCATCTACGACCCTCGCCGAGCCGAGATCTACCAGCGACTCGGGATCCCCACCGTGGCCACGGTGACATGGACCATCGACCAGGTCCGCCGGCGGCTGCTGCCCGACAAGGACGTCGGCGACTGGTCCGACGCCACTGGGCGCCTCACCCTGGTCGACCGGTCGCTGCCCGAGGACTGGGCGGGCCGGCCCCTCTCCGAGATCGAGCAACCCGGGCACCTGAGCCTGGTCTCGGTGACCCGCGCCGGCGTGCCCCGGCTCGACGGCCGCGAGCTGGTCGGCCAGGAAGGCGACGTCCTGCACATCGCAGTCCTCGACGATGCCCTGCGCCGATTCGACGAGATGCTGGCCCGCACCGAGGGACGGGCGCAGGACGGCGGGACGTGAAGGTCGCCATCGCAGGCGCGGGGAGCGTGGGCACCGCCATCGCGTCCGACCTGCACGCCAACGGCCACGAGGTGCTCCTCTTCGAGCAGGATCCCGAGCTGGTGGAGCGGCTGCGTCCCACCCTCGACATCACCTGGGTGGCGGCGGACGCCTGTGAGGTCTCCTCGCTCGACCGGGCCGGCCTCGCCACCGTCGATGTCGTGGTGGCGGCCACGGGCGACGACGAGGACAACCTCGTCATCTCGCTCCTGGCCAAACAGGAGTTCGCCGTCCCGCGCGTCGTCGCGAGGGTCAACCACCCCAAGAACCAGTGGCTCTTCAACGAGAGCTGGGGGGTGGACGTCTCGGTCTCGACGCCCCAGCTCCTGACCGCCCTCGTCGAAGAAGCAGTCTCGGTGGGCTCCCTGGTCCGGCTGCTGCAGTTCAAGGGCGGCGTAGCCCACCTGGTCGAGATCACTCTGGCCGAGGATTCGCCGGCCAATGACACCGCCATCGCCGATCTGGCCTTCCCCCGCGACGCTGTCGTCGTGGCAGTGGTGAGGGCCGACCGTCTCGTCGTCCCCCGGGGCGACACGACGCTCCGGTCCGGCGACGAGGTCCTCGTTCTGGTGACGGCGGATGCCGAAGACGCGGTGCACGCCCTGTTCATCGCCGAGCAGAAGGCGTAAGCCGCAACCAGCCGGCAACCCCGCGACGCCCCAGTTCAGGGCCACCGGATGTTCGCGGGCCCGCCCTCCAATTGTCACGGAGGCTCAAGGAGGGGGCCCAGTCACCCGTACCATTAAAGGTATGGAGGCGGCCTTCTTCGATCTCGACAAGACGGTCATCGACCGTGCGTCCATCGCCGCGTTCGGGCGGCCCTTCCTCAAGGGCGGGCTCATCAACCGGCGGATGGTGGCGCGGGCCGCAATCTCCCAGCTGATCTACCTCTACTTCGGCGCCGATGAAGAACGGCTCGTCCGCGTCCGCGAGTCGATGCTGGCTCTGACGAAGGGATGGGACCGGGCCCAGGTCCGCCAGATTGTGCGCGAGACCATGCTCCAGACCATGGAGCCGATCATGTACGCCGAGGCACTCGAGCTGATGGAACTGCACCGGGCCGCCGGTCACCGTGTCTATTTGGTGTCAGCGTCGCCCGAGGAGATCGTGCTGCCGCTCGCCGATCTGCTCGGGGTCGACGGGGCGATCTGCTCGAGAGGCGAGGTGGACGAGCATGGGTGTTACACCGGCCGCATGGCCTTCTACGCCTACGGCGAGTCCAAGGCCACGGCGATGCGCGAGCTGGCGGAGCGCACCGGGCTCGACCTCGCCGCCAGCAGCGCCTACTCCGACTCGGGCACCGATCTGCCGATGCTCGAGGCGGTGGGCCGCCCGGTGGCGGTGAACCCCGACCGCGCCCTCGCCAAGGTGGCGCGTGAACGCGGCTGGGAGGTCCGCAATTTCATCAAGCCGATCCGCCTGCGCGACCGCGTCGGACGCACCACGCCCGTCGTGACGACGAGCCTGGCGGTTGCCGGTGCGGCGCTCATCTTGTGGCGCCGCGGCCTACGTGGCCGTCACGCCGCGGCGCGCTTGGCGGGGCACGCCGCCTAGGGCGGCGCCTTGTGGTTTTCTACGCCTCGCGCAGGCGGCGGGCGGCGAGAACGCCCAAAGCGACCAGCACGGCGAGGATCAGCAGCTTCTTCATGGTCGCAGAGCCTAGGCGCCGCTAGACGGTCAGCAAATCACGTGCCCCGGTGTCCGAGGACGGGTGGCGCAGCTTCGACATGGCCCGGGCCTCGATCTGGCGGATGCGCTCCCGGGTGAGATTGAAGTGCTCGCCGACCTCCTCGAGGGTGCGGGGCTCGCCCCGGTCCAGCCCGAAGCGGAGACGCAGGATCTCGCGCTCGCGCTCATCGAGCGGAGAGAGCAGCCGGCCGATCTCGTCGGGCAGCAGGGACACCGCCGCCACCTCGAAGGGCGACTCGGCGGAGCGGTCCTCGACCACGTCACCCAGCTCGGCGTCGCCATCCTCGCGCAGCGGCTCCGACAGCGAGAGAGGCTCTGCACGGAAGCGCAGCGCCTCGACGAGCTTGTCCTCGGGCATTTCGACTTCGATGCCCAGTTCGGCCAGCGTGGCCGGCCGGCCAAGCTTCAGCTCCAGGCGGGCCTGAGCCTTCTGCACGCGGGCCAGCGTGTCGCCGGCGTGCACGGGCAGACGAATCGTCCGCCCCGTGTTGGCGATGCCGCGGGTGATGGCCTGGCGGATCCACCAGGTGGCGTACGTGGAGAACTTGAAACCCTTCCGCCAGTCGAACTTCTCGACGGCGTGCATCAGACCGAGGTTGCCCTCCTGAATGAGGTCCAGGAGCGGGAGCCCGGAGGCCTGATACTTCTTGGCGATCGAGACGACCAGGCGCAGGTTCGACTGCACGAACGTCTGCTGGGCCTGCTCACCCTCCATGACGGCCCGGCGAAGCTCACGCTTCTTCGCGGTCGTCAACCCCTTGGGTGCCTTGGCGACGTCCGCCTCGGCGTCGCGTCCGGCCTCGATGGCCTGAGCGAGCCGGACCTCGTCGTCCTTTGTCAGCAGCGGGTACTGCCCGATGTCAGTGAGGTAGAGCCGGACGAGATCCTCGTCGTCGCGCTCAATTCGTTCCTTGGCCAAATTCCTCGCCAAACCTTCCGTCCCATGACCACGGCAGGGGTACCTGGCCGGGCTGTCGCGCTCGTGATTGCGCAGCCGACGACCGTTTTGGACGCACGAGGGCTGCCAAGACAGTGTAATGGAGCTGTCAAGATGCGGGTACAGCAGGGAAAACATCTGATTCGTCAAACGCCCGTTCGATCCGGTACGCCAGCGCAGTGTCCCTCGTCAGCCGCTCGGCCGACCCCTCCAGGAGGGCCCGACCACCACTCACCTCGGCGGCCAGGTCCCGGTGAGCTCCCCTCAGGACCTCCAGAACAGAGCCCTCGCTGACGGGGCTCGCCGTGTGCCGGTGAGCGCCGTAGAGGGCCTGCAGGCGGGGGAGGAGCGCCTCGACCAGCGCCGCCAGGCCGACCCGGGCGTCGGATGGGGCGGCCAGCGCGTCAAGCCCCAGGGCCAAAGGTCCGGCCGGTGCAGTCACCAGAGCGCCCCGGTCGACACCCGCCCGCACCGGGAGCCGCTCGGCCCAGCGGGCCGCCAGCAGTCCGTGACGCCGGGACACGCCGGCACACCACACCCGCTGCGCCGGTTCGAGCCCGCCCCTCGGGCCGTTGCCCGTCCCCTTCGCCCAGACCCCGGTGAGCTCGAAGACCCGGTTCTCCACCCAGCAGTAGGCGCCGATCAGCCCGGCCAGCTCTTCGATGCCGCGCCAGCGCTTCGCGGCGACGTCCGCCTCAGGCACCGCCCGCATCCTCCAACTCCCCCAGGGCCGAGGAGCGGTAGCGGTTCGTAATGGGCATGCGCCGGTCCTTGCCGAAGGCCTTCGTCGTGATGCGCACGCCGGGCGGCATCTGGCGGCGCTTGTACTCGGCGCCGTCGACCAGACGGACGACCTGATCCACCACCACGGGGTCGAAGCCCTCCGCCACGAGTTCCGCCGCGGTGCGGTCGCCTTCCACGTAGCCCTGCAGGACCGGATCGAGTTCCTCGTAGGGCGGGAGCGACTGGTCGTCGCGCTGGTCCGGGCGCAGCTCGGCCGAGGGCGCCTTGTCGAGCACGCTGTCGGGAATGGGACCGGGCAACCCTTCGAGCACTGCTTGCGTGTTGCGGTAGCGGCACAGCTCGTACACGAGCGTCTTGGGCACGTCCTTGATCACCGCGAAGCCCCCGGCCGAATCGCCGTACAGCGTGGAGTATCCGGTGGCCATCTCGCTCTTGTTGCCGGTGGTGAGCACAATCCACCCCTTGGCGTTGGACATCGCCATGAGGAGCACGCCGCGCAGGCGCGACTGCAGGTTCTCGTCGGTCAACCCGAAGGGCTCGCGCCCGAGCAACGGCGCCAGCATGGAGGCGAACGCGACGTGCGCTTCTTCAATGGCCACCGTCTTGAGGTCGATGCCCAGTCGGTCGGCGAGCGCGCCGGCATCATCACGGGAGCCTGCACTGGAGTAGCGCGACGGCATGGCTATGCCGTGCACCCGGGACGCGCCGAGCGCATCCACGGCGATGGTGGCCACCAGGGATGAGTCGATCCCGCCCGACAGCCCGATAACGGCTTCCAAGAAGCCATTCTTGCCGAGATAGTCGCGCGTGCCGAGGACGAGGGCGGCGTAGACCTCGGCGTGATCGCTCAGGGCAGGGCGGGACGGCGCCGGGGGCAGCGGGGGCCGGTCGGCCCGCCGGGCCTCGGTCACGGCGATGCGCGGCAGGAGCTCGGTCACGGCGCGCTGGGGATGGGGTCCGACAGGTAGATCAACGACGACAAGGTCCTCGGCGAACTGGACGCCCGATCCGATCAGCGTCCCGTCGGCCGCCATGACCAGGGAGTCGCCGTCGAAGACCAGCTCGTCCTGGCCACCCACCTGGTTCACGTAGGCGATGGCGCAGCCGGCCTCGGCCACCCGGCCCGACAGCATGGTGAGCCGCTCGGCCCGCCTGCCCCGGTTGTACGGGGACGCGTTGAGGTTCACGACGACGTCGGCGCCGCCACGCCCCGCCTGCGCGACTGGACCGTCGTCGAACCACACGTCCTCGCAGATGGAGACGCCCACCCAGGCTCCCCCCACGCCGAAGAGCGGTGGCGGCTCGCTGCTGGGCACGAACCACCGCTGCTCGTCGAACACGCCGTAATTCGGGAGGAACCTCTTGTGGTAGACGCCCGCCACACGGCCGCCCGCACACACCGCGGCAGCATTGGCCAATCCGACCCCGCCCGGCGCGGCGCCGACGAACCCGACCACCACGGCGCAGTGCCCGGTGGCCGCGGCGACCTTTTCGAGCGCCGTCACGTTGTCGGCGACGAAACCCGGCTTGAGGAGGAGATCCTCGGGCGGGTATCCCGGGATGGCCAGTTCGGGCACCACACAGATGTCCGCCCCCGCCGCTTCGGCGGCGGCCAACGCGCCGAGCACCCGGTCCACGTTGCCCGACAGGTCGCCCACGACGGTATTGAGCTGCGCGGCAGCGAGGCGCAGATACGGCATCGACCCAGGTTACCGGGGGGGCCCGCACCGCCCGCTGGAGGTGCCGGAACAGGCTCCTGAAAGAGCGCTGTCTCCGGGCATGGGAAGCTTGTGCGGTGCAAAGCCAGCGGGATTATGTGCTCCGGACCGTGGAGGAGCGGGGCATCCGTTTCGTCCAGCTGTGGTTCACCGACGTGCTGGGGACCCCCAAGGGGTTCAACATCACCTCGGCCGAGTTGGAGAACGCCCTCGACGAGGGGATGACCTTCGACGGTTCGGCCATCGACGGTTTCAGCCGGGTCCAGGAGGCCGACGTCCTGGCCCGCCCCGATCCCAAGACCTTTCAGCTGCTGCCGTGGCACCACGACGACGCACAGGTGGCCCGCGTCTTCTGCGACATCGCCAACCTCAACGGCACGCCGTTCGAGGGTGACCCCCGGCACGCCCTGCGCCGGACGCTCGAGCGGGCCCGGTCTGCCGGCTTCACGTTCTTCGCCTCACCGGAGGTGGAGTTCTTCTACTTCGCCGACGCCGACCCGGGACGGGGCCCGGTCACGCTGGACTCCGGGTCCTACTTCGACCTGTCGGTGGCCGATCTGACGAGTGACCTCCGCCGGCGCTCGGTGCTCATGCTGGAGGAGATGGGCATTCCCGTGGAGCACACCCAGCACGAGGACGCGCACAGCCAGCACGAAATCGACCTGCGCTACACCGACGCGCTCACCATGGCCGACACCGTCATGACAACGCGCATGGTGATCAAGGAGATGGCGCGCCAGGAAGGCGTCTTCGCCTCCTTCATGCCCAAGCCGCTGGCCGGCGTGCAGGGATCGGGGATGCACACCCATATTTCGCTCTGGGAGGGCGAGCGCAACGCGTTCGCCGATGAGAGCGACGAGTACGGGCTGTCCGAGGTGGCGCGCCGCTTCATCGCCGGCCTGCTGTACCACGCCCGCGAGATCACCGCGGTGAGCAACCAGTGGGTGAACTCCTACAAGCGACTCATCGGAGGCTACGAGGCGCCCGTGCACGTCAGCTGGGCCCGCAACAACCGCTCGGCGCTGGTGCGGGTGCCCGTGGTGAAGATGGGGAAGACCGAGTCGACCCGGCTCGAATACCGGGCGCCCGACAGCGCCTGCAATCCCTACCTCACCTTCGCCGTGATTCTCGCCGCCGGATTGCGCGGCCTCGCGGAGGACTACCCGCTTCCGCCGGAGGCCGACGACAACCTGTTCTCACTCACCCCCAGGGAACTGGCGAAGAAAGGCATTGAGCAGTTGCCCTCGAGCCTGCACGACGCCGTCAACGAAATGGAGGGCTCCGAGCTGCTGGCGGAAACCCTCGGTGACCACGTGTTCGAATGGTTCATCCGGAACAAGCGCGAGGAGTGGGACGCCTACCAGGCCCAGGTGACCCAGTTCGAGCTGGATCGCTACCTGCCGCTTCTCTGACCACGACGAACTGATGGACCCTCTCCTCTGTTTCCCAGCCGAACTCCCAGCCGAGGTGACCCTCGCACTGCAGAACGCGGGCCTCGGGCACCAGAGCGTGACGGGGCCCGACGACGTGGCGGCCCCCGGCCCGGACGGCCGCACCACCGGCTATTCGGGTGCGCTGGTCGTCGCCGGCGACGATATGACCGCCGCCGTCGCCTTCTGCCGCCACCTCCGCCTGCGCGAGGTGCCCATGACCCCGCTGCTCCTCGCCATCGGGACGGACCAGGTGGGAGAGCTGTTGCTGCGCGATGACCTCTACGACGACTTCTGCGTCCTTCCCTCCCGACCCGAAGAGCTGGTGGCGCGCTTGCAACACCTCTTCTGGCGCACGGGCCAGAGCATGCGGCCCGACATCATTGAGTACGGGCCCCTCATGCTCAACCTCGAGACGTACCAGGCCGCCGTTTCGGGCCGCGTCCTCGACCTCACCTACATGGAATACGAGCTCCTGCGGTTCTTGGCAGGCCACCCGGCCAAGGTCTTCACCCGCGAGACGCTGCTGAGCCGTGTCTGGGGCTACGAGTACTACGGCGGCGCCCGCACGGTGGACGTGCACATCCGGCGCCTGCGGGCCAAGCTCGGTGAGGAGCACGCGCACCTGATCCAGACCGTCCGCTCGGTCGGCTACCGATTCGGGCAGGTGGCCTGGCACCCTGGTGTGGTGCAACGCAACGGCGCCGGCGGGCCGGCGGGAGCGCCGGCGGCGGCCCCGTCAGCTCAGACAACCGGCGCGTAGGCCCAGGCTTCGACTTCGATCCGCGCTCCGATCGGGAGCGCCGCCACCGCGACGGCCGAGCGCGTCGGCCTGTTCTCGGTGAAGTACTCGACCCAGACCTCATTCACCGCGCTGAACTCCGACATGTCGAGGAGAAACACCGTCGTCTTCACCACGTCGGACAGCGACGCACCCTCTGCGGCGAGCACATCCGCCACGTTCTGCAGCACCTGTCGCAGTTCGGCCACCGTCCCACCCTCGACCAGACTTGCCGCGCCACTGCTGTCGGTGGCCACGCCCACCTGGCCGGAGGTGATGACCCAGTCGCCGACGCGGCGGACGGGGGAGTAGGGACCAACCGCAGGACTCATGCTTCTCCTCTCAGCCCCCCGATGGTGCCACGTCACGCGATGGCGCACGTACGGCATCGCGCCGCGTCGGCCAGCGACCGGGCAAGCCTTCGGCGATCCACGCCGCGGCCAGGGTGGCGACGAACACCGCGTCAGATCCGCTGACGGGCCAACCGTCTTCGTGGTGGAGCCGGACAGTGACCTCGGGCATGTCACGCGCGGCGAGGATGCCGAAGGAGCGGATGGTCAGGTCCACCGGCTCACCGGCGGTGTCGACGGCGATCCCTTCGCTCCATACCATGCCGAGCGCCTGATGCACCGCGCCCAGAGTGTAGGAACGCAGCGTCACGGGACAGAGGATCTCGCCCGCCCATACGTCGACTTCGACCCGGCCGCGTGACACGTCATCCACATGCAATCCGACGCGGGCAGTGCCCGCACCGGGAACGTGGACGCGCGCCTCGCCCCGGCCCGGCCCGCTGTCGGAGGACGCGCTGTCCTGGAGCACGGCCCGCGCCGCAAGCACCTCGGCCCAGCCCGCGCCGCGCAGGTCGGAGGACACGGGCGGCCCGGCGACGGCGACAACCTCGACCTCCACACCCGGGCACCATGCCTTCACCCGGGCCACCAGCGGCTCGAGACCAGCCGAACGCTCCGTACGCCCGACCCGGACCAGCCCGGTTCCGTCGGAACGGAGTGCGACGGCAAGGGGCGGGCGCTTGGGCCCACGGCGCACCACGTCCTCACGCCGCCACAGCACGCGGACGGCAGCGCCGGTGGTGTCGGCCCACTCGCGGGCGTCGGTGGGCGTCGGGCTGTGGCGCTTGCCCCCGAACGCGCCGCCGTTCGCCAGGGGGGAAGCGGGGGTTCCGCCCGGGCGGGACCAACTCGCGTCCGGCTCGACGTACGCGGGCTCGAGCCAGGACGTCTGGAGGGTGAGGGCCCAGTCGCCGTGCGGCACCTCGACGGGGTGCGACAGCGGCACCGTGCTGTTCCTGCCCTGGACGCGGCCGCTCCGGGCCCGGGCGGCCCGCAGGCTGGGGGCGAGCGGTCCACCGTCGCCCAACTGGACGAGCGCGTCGGACGGCGCCGAGTCGTCGGCGAAGCCACCCCCGCCCAGGACGACGTCCGGGCCCGAGCTCTGAAAGGCCGGCCCTTCGACCTGGGCGCGCCACGCAGCCAGCAGAGCGTTCCGAGGAGCACCGGCGGATGGCCTGGAGGCACCGTCGACACCCAGCACACTGCATGCGGCGTCGACGATGGACTGCCAGCCGGTACACCGGCACAGGTGGGCGCGCAGGGCCGACTCGATGTCGCGGCGTGACAGTGGCCTCCCCGATTGCGCGCCTTCGAGCGCGGCCAGCCGGAGGACGATGCCCGGAGTGCAGAAGCCGCACTGGCTTGCCCCGTGTTCGACGAACGCGGCGGCCCAGCGCTCCCGCAACTCCTCGGGCGTTCCCTCGAGCGTGGTGACCTGACGCCCGACGACGCGCCGGACAGGCGTCACGCAGGCAACGCGGGGCGCTCCGTCGACCCACACGGTGCAGCAGCCGCACTGACCCTGCGGGCTGCAGCCGTCCTTGACGGAGCGGCAGGCGAGCTCCTCGCGCAGTGCGTCCAAGAGGCTGATCCCGTCCTCGACCTCGACCGCGTCCCCGTTGAGGACGAACGGGACGGACTTGGGCGCGGGAGCGTCGACGCCCGGGGGCCGCTCGGGAGTGGAGCCGGTTCCGCTCAGAAGGCGGGGTGCCCGAAGCTCAGCTGAAGGAGGAGCCGCATCCGCAGGTGCGGGTGGCGTTGGGGTTGATGATGTTGAAGCCGGCGCCCTGGAGGCCGTCGCTGTACTCGAGGATGGAACCCGTCAGGAGCTCGGCACTGGCCGAGTCCACCACGACCTTGACGTCGCCGAACTCACGCACGACGTCGTCGGCCATGACCTCGGTGTCGAAGAACATCTCGTAGCTGTACCCGGAGCAGCCACCGGGCTTGACGGCAACCCGCAGAGCGAGCTCCTCGCCTTCCTCCTGGGCCAGCAACTCGGCGACCTTGGTCGCGGCATCGTCGCTGAGCGTCACCGGTGCCGGCTTCTTCCCGATGTTGACGGAAGTGGACATCGTCGTCACTGGATCCTCCTCGTTGCGCCGTGCGCCTGGCGACCGACAGCCCGGGTGCAGGGTGCACCACGGACGTGCCCATGTTACCGGCGCCGGACCGAGCCGAGCACCCCAGCCGGGAAAGGCCGGAATTCCCTGCCACGCAGGTACAATTCCAGACCATGACCACTCCCGCCGCACCGACGCCCCTGTCGGGGGAGGCCTCGCGGGCGGCCCGCGAGGAGCAGGTCCGCGATTGCCTACGGGCGGTGGTGGACCCCGAATTGGGAGACACCATCGTGGACCTGGGCATGGTCCGGGAGATCAGTGTCGAGGGCGGCGACGTCGTCGTCGGCGTCGCCCTGACCATTGCCGCCTGCCCGCTTCGCAGCCAGATCGAGCGCGACGTGGTCAACCACGTGCGGTCCCTCGACTGGGTCCGCTCCGTCGACGTGCAGGTGGCGGCCATGGACGCCGACCAGCGGGCCGCCGTCATGGCGAGGGCCAGGTGGAAGGCTCGCGAGGACGCACCCGAAACGGCGATCGCCTCGTCCACCCGGGTGCTGGCCATCGCATCGGGCAAGGGTGGCGTCGGCAAGTCGTCCGTGACGGTCAACCTGGCCGTGGCGCTGGCCTCCCGGGGCCTGGTCGTCGGGATCCTCGATGCCGACATCTGGGGCTTCTCCGTCCCTCGGCTCCTGGGCATGGAAGGGGACGTCGAGGCCAGAGCGGGGAAGATGATCCCGCTGGAGCGCTCCATCGGACCGGGCACGGTGCGGGTTCTCTCGATGGGGTTCCTCGCCGGCGAGGAGCAGGCGATCATGTGGCGCGGGCTGGTCCTGACCCGTGCAGTGCAGCAGTTCATCCAAGACGCCGACTGGGGCGATCTGGACTACCTCCTCATCGACCTGCCCCCGGGGACCGGAGACGTCCAGATGGGCCTGGCCCGTCTGCTGCCGCGGACCGAGCTCCTCGTGGTCACGACGCCGCCGGTGGCGGCCCAGAAGGTGGCGGCCCGGGCGGCCGACATGGCGCGCCGGGGCTACCTGCGTGTGGCCGGGGTCATCGAGAACATGAGTGACTTCACCTGCGAGCACGGCACCACCTACGCGCTCTTCGGATCCGGCGGTGGCGCCCGCCTGGCCCATGGACTCGGGGTGCCGTTGCTCGGCTCCATCCCGCTGCACCCGGATGTCGCGGCCGGTGGGGACATCGGGGTGCCCATCGCCATGTCGGGCGACGACAGCGAGCTCGGCGCCGTCTTCAAGGAGATGGCCCGGCTGATCGCCGAGGACGTGGCGCCGGTCGTCGACGTACAGGGCTGCTCCGCCCGCCTCATGGAGCGGGTCGAGGCGGCGGTGGCCCAGGGGGACGCCGGAACCGGCTGAAACCGGATCCCCGAGCCGCTGGTCCGAGCCGCCGCTCAGGGACGCTGGTCAGGGACGCTGGTCAGGCGACCACCCAACGGGTCTCGATGGTGTCCTCCGCCCCGCGGGGGACGTCGGAGGGAAAAGCCCTGCCTTCGTGGCCCAATGCCCGCAGGTGCGCCCACAGGGAGTACCGGGCGACGGGCAGCTGGCGTTCGGTGACGTCGCCGTAGACCTGGGGCAGCAACTCGTCGACCGTGCCCTCGCCACAGCGCGTCAGGGCCACTGCGATGACCTCGTGGCGACCCAGCCGATGAGCCACGAGCGCGTCGATCACCTCGGGCACGTGGTCCATCGCACGTCCGTGTCCGGGGGCCAGCGTGCCGATGGCGGGCGTGGCGTCGCGGACGCGGGCCAGGCTCGCCAGGTACTGGTGCAGATCGCCGTCCGGTGGGCGGATCACGACGGTCGAGCCGTGCATGACATGGTCACCGGTCAGCAGCAGGGAGTGCTCCTCCACGAGCCAGCACAAGTGGTTGGAGGCATGGCCGGGCGTGTGGAACGCCCGCAGCGTCAGATCGCCCGTGGCCGCGTTGCCCGGACAAGGCAGGGTCCACCCGTCGCCGGCGCGCTGATCGGGTTCGAAGTCCTCGGCCGGCCCGAAAGCCACGACGCGGGCCCCGGTGGCCGCCGCCAGCGCGGCGGCACCCGGCGCGTGGTCGACATGCGTGTGGGTGACGAGGATCGAGCGGACCGGGCCCAACGGGGCGGCGGCCGCCACAATGGCGGCCGTGTGCACGGGATCGGCCGGGCCGGGGTCGATGACGACCGGCTCGGTGCCGCCCACGAGGTAGGTGTTCGTCCCGGGTCCGGTCATGAGACCGGGATTGGGAGCGGTCAGGCGCAGGACTCCGGGGACCACTTCGTCCAGGCGGCCCGGCGCGGGGGTCGGGCCGATGCCGAAGTCCGGCACCGCCGGGATCACGATTGGTCGGTGTGTTGTCCGCCGGCGGGGCGTGGTCCGGGCGCGGTGTCGGGACCCTCCTCGTTGGCCCGCATGGAGACCTCGCGCACCGCCTCGTTGAAATCGCCCCGCGCGCCGCCATCGCCGGGGTCGGGCACCGCACCGCGTTCGTAGCCGGGGTCGCCCGGCAGCACGATGCGCATGCCGTTGCCGTCCGGCACGACCCGCGGCTCAATGGCCGGGACGGCGCTCGAGGCCTCCTCGGCCGCCTGGAGCAGGGTGGCGCTCGTGGCGAATCGCCCGATGGCCTGAAGGTTGCGGATGGTCGGGAAGATGATCTCGATCTCGCCGGCGCGGTGCCGGGCCAGGGCGTCGTGCGGCGAGATCCAGACCTCGGCGATGGTCTCCCCGGAGTCGTGCGCGGCGATCTGGCCGGGGGGCGCCGCCGCCACGAAGAAGCGGGTGTCGTAGCGGCGCGGCGCGCCCCGCGGTGTGATCCAGTGGGCGAAGTAGTGGATGTCGCCGACCGAGAGGCGCAGGCCCTCGGCGCGGCACAGGTCGAGGAAGCGACGCGTGCCCCCGTTGACGGCGGCCCGCTCGCTGGTGAAGCGGGCCTCCTCCTCGGGATCACCGGCCAGGAGGTCGGGCCCGCCCTCGCGCCGGGCCAGGAGGATGCCCGCCTCCTCGAAGGTCTCGCGGACGACAGCGACCCAGTAGGCCAGGCCGCCCGACTCGAAACCCAGCAGCGCGCTGGCCGCGGCATCGGACCGACCGGCACAGATGGCCTCCGCCTCGGTGCCCCCGTCCAACGGGTCGACGGCCCCGCCCGGGAACACGTAGGCCCCGCCGACGAAATCAGAGCGCAGGTTGCGCCGCACCATCAGCACCTGGAGCGAGGTCCCGCCCGTGGGCGCGGGGGCGTCGCGCACCAACATGACCGTGGCGGCCGGGCGGATCTCCACCGGGGCCGGGACAGACCTGTCCGCGGGGGCCGGTGGAGGAGGGGGAGCCGAGGGAGGCACGCCGGAGAAGGGTACCGGCAGCGGGAGGCGGCGCCCCCGAAAAGGGGGCACCCCTTGACTAACCTGACCCGGTCCCATGAGCCTGCCTGCCTCCGCGCCCGCGTCGCCGACCACGTT
>Ga0302325_10010629_pt1 | contig 19930 bp, 16 predicted proteins | sample Palsa_T0_2_FD_201948 | JGI IMG/M metagenome (GOLD analysis project Ga0302325, IMG submission 201948) | Peat permafrost microbial communities from Stordalen Mire near Abisko, Sweden - Palsa_T0_2 | ecosystem: Environmental > Terrestrial > Soil > Palsa > Peat permafrost | place: Sweden: Abisko...
GTGTTAGCCCCGGCATTTTGGCCTAGGACCACATCCGCCGTCCCGATACGGCTGGACGAGGTGACGCGCACAACAAATCGAGCGCGGACAGCTTTTGGGTCGTGATCGATTTTGTAGTTGATGTCCACGGACCGTTCGAGCCTTCCGCTTGGCGGCACGGTGGGCGGAGCATTCACGCCGAAGCTCCTGGCGTCGCGCTTCAACTCCTTGCCTTTGCTGTCGAAGGTCGTGACCATCATGATGAGATCGGCGTGTCGTGGCTGCGTGTCGGTGGCGGGAGACCAGGTGAGGCCTTTTGCATCCACATGAACCTTGTAGGAATCGGGATCCGAGGAGGAAGGCATTAACGAAATAGGAACGCCATCGTAGACCATGGTGCTGGTCTCGGCGGCTACCAGGTCTTCGATCAGGCGTCGCGATGGATTCTCCGGATCAACCGGCTGGGGAGCGGCCGTAGTGTAGTATCCCTCGCGGGTGGTGACGGTCAGTCCAGGACGATCCACGGTGACTTTAATTTTCCGGAATTTCTTGACATCGGAGGTAGGGTTGTTTGGCCGGTAGGTAAGAGTATAAAAGCTGGCGCCGTCGTGGATGGCAGTATCGATCTCGGCATCGACGTCGTTGCGTCCATAGAGAGCAGTCCCTCCAGTCGCCTTTGCCAGCAGGCTGAACTGGTAGTTTCCCCCGAAGGGGTCGTTGGCCAGAGGGCCACCTCCGTACTCGTTGGGGTGCAGCATGACGCCGGCGGGATCGATGGTGTAAAGCGTGACTCGGGCATTGCGCAAGATGTTGACGCACGACCGCACGGCGCTTTCAATGTGGTCCTGCGTATTAACCGACACGCGGGCGAAATTGAGCGAAGGAAAGCCACGGCCAATCCAGATTACGTTCTTATGGCCAGGATGCCCCATCACGGCTTCTGCAACACGGCGAAGCGTAATAAATGCTGTGGCGTATCGCTCGCCGACCCAGGCGCCTTGTTCCTGCTGCCACGGATACGCTACCAGGTGACTCTCCAACGCGCTAAGGATTTCGTCCTTACTCTGGGTGTAGTCGTGCAGAACCGTGAATTTTTCCAGGTTGACAGCGATCAATATGGTGGGAGCGGTGAGTTTGGCAGGCTGCTTCTCGAGATACTTCTTCAATGAGTAGCGAGCGAAAGCCATGTCTTCAAATCGCGTGTTGAACTCGTCGAGCAGAATGATGTTGACCGGAGCTCGCGGGGCGAGACGGTCGAGATCGGCAGTGGAACCGATCGAAATCTGCGGATCGGGAGTGTGCTCGCCTGCCTGCTCGAAGGTCTGAATGTCCTGCACCCCACCAGCTTCCTCGACATGAAAGTCTTGCTGCTTCAGATCGCTGACAACATTTCCTTTGGCATCTGTAACCAACATGTCGAGCACCACCAGGCGCACAGTCCGCTGGATGGTGTAGGCGCCCCCGCTGCTCTGCGCCGGCGTCGATCCTGCAGCGGTGCCCGGAGCCGTCTCCTGTGGCGGAAGAGATGGCGGTTGCTGGGCGGGCGGCGAAACCGGCGGCTCCGGAGTTGAGGGTGAACCTGGTTGCTGCGCAAACGATGAAAGACAGCCTACAGCAATGACTGTTATAGCGACTACCCGGCGGGTCACAGAGTGCATAAGGAAGCCTCGCACCTGATTGTTACAGATGAGAGGCATCGAGAAAACCATTTCTGGAACCACGATATACGGGCGGTAGTTCCCATCCGTTGCCCCTAGGCATCGGGGTCTGGTAGGGTCCGGGCTCGATTTGCGAATTAAGGCGTTTTGGCCAGCTGCTTTTCCGAATCCGCAACCACTTTTCGGAACACCTCGACAGCAGGAACACCTGGAGACTGGAGCGCATCTTTGGCGGCATAGCGCCAAACCGGCGGAGCGTCGAGTGGAGCCCAGTTCTCATCGTCCTTGGTGGTGCAGCGATACACAACAAACATATCCTGTGACTGCCCGACCTCTACCTGCGGCTGGGTATCCGGAGAGCGAACCGCAGATCGCTTCTGCTTAGCCGACTTATGCGGATCATTCTTAGGTCATGGGAGAATGGAGAAGAGTCGTGGATCCACGTGGCCCGAGATCCGCGCCCCTTTAACGCAGGCCGACTAGTTCTAGAGGGAACCTCGCTTGGGGGACAATTTGGCCAAACCCATACCTGTCGCCTTAGTAGCGGCGTTCCTCTGGATAGCGATGCTCGTCAGCCTCGTGGTAGGAGTGGCACTGTTGTTCCCCGGGACATTCCTCGACCGAATTTGGGTGTATAACCGACCAGCTCACGCCGCATTTCAAACGGTTGGGAAAACATCGGGAGTCGGGTTTCTCGTACTCGGACTGGTAGTAGGAGCTGCCGCTGGAGGTCTCTCCTGTGGACGCCGATGGGCATGGTGGCTTGCAATCCTCATTTTCGCGCTTAACGGAATCGGCGATCTCGTTGGTCTGCTAGCGACCCGAGATCCTCTTAGAAGTGGTTCGGGGTTTGTTATAGCTGTGGGATTTCTACTGGTTTTGCTGCATAGGAATGTAAGAGCCTCATTTGATCAACCTGCGCACTGAGAGTCAGGCATCGTCACAGGTCGTTGCACTCGGTCATGTAACGCCTTCGCACTCCTTGACACGGAGATTGCCGGCCACTTCCAGCGTGCCGGCTGACCGGCCGTTCTGCTGTTGTCCGGACAGAGGAGTTGCGAGCAATATGCGGATGAGCCCCGCTTAATGCGCCGATGTGCACCGACGCGAATCCGCATGGGCAATGCGGAAGCAGACAGATCGTTGACTCTCGGCTTGCATAACGAATGCCTGGGGAATGAGGTTTGTAGTAACTTGCCTGCTCCTCCCGCCCAGGGAAAGCGGTGTACCGAAAACGGGACTTTGCGGGGAAGTGCACTGGTGCCATGATTAAGCCCTGAGCTTGAGCCTCTCCATTACCCAAGCCAAAGCAGATGACTCAACAGGTGTTTTGGACCAGGAGATTCGCTGCCATGCCACTCTCTTGCAAGTTCCTTGCCTCGATTGCTTCTATCCTTGCCTGCATCCGCTCGGCTATGCGGCTTTGGGGTGCGGCGGCGCTGGCGTTGGCGATCGTTCTTGTACCGGCAGTCGTCGCGACCGGATCGGCACAGGCGCAGACTGTCCACGTACTGGATCGGTTTATGGGCTTGCCGGACGGCGCTCAACCTGCAACGAACAATCCTCACTTTAATCGGCTGGGCGATTCCGACTGGCCGATGTACGGCCACGATCTCAGGCGCTCGTTTGCGAATCCGGCCTCGGGCATCAACGCGGCAAATGTCGGCCGTCTCACCCCAGCGTGGAGCTTTTCGACCGGCGATGCGGTGACAACGCAGGCAGTCACCTCCGAGGGTATCGTCTATATCGGATCCTGGGATGGCTACCTCTATGCCCTCGACCAGGCGACGGGGGCGGTGCGCTGGAAGTTCGCGGTGGACTGCCAGAACACCATCCTCCCCTCACCGGCACGGTGCCTGACGCCAGCGCAGCAGCAGCAGCAACAACAGCAACGTTCGCAGACCGACGGTGGCATCATCACGTCATCTGCGGCGGTGGTCGGTGACACGGTGTACTTCGGGGGAGGCCGCACTTTGTACGCCCTCAACTCCAGTACGGGGTCGTTGCGCTGGAAGCACATCATCTGCGGCAATCCGGACAACCCTGATTGCCGCTCGGATCAGAGCGATGGTCTGCGAATCTTCTCGTCGCCGGCCGTCTACGGCGGGCTCGTCTACGTGGGTGCAGATGTCGACGGGCAACAAGGCTACCGTGGCGGTTTCTATGCCGTCGATGCCGGGACCGGCACGGAGCAGTGGCACTTTGAGGTGGATCCAGTGCTCGACGCGAACGGCAATCCCATTCTGAACCAGAACGGATTGCCGGCGGCGGGTCAGAACCGCGGCTGCGGGAATGTATGGAGCTCGGCCAGTATCGACTCCGAGGATGGGCTGGTGATATTTGGCACGGCCGATTGCAATTCCCTCCCCCTCTTGCCATACCACATCGCCGTCCTTGCTTTGGAGAGCGCGAGCGGCCGGCTACATTGGGCATTCACGCCACACGCAGGCGACACTCGGGCATGTGACTTCGATTTCGGCGCGACAGCCAACCTCGCCGACGGGAGCCACGCCGCAATCGGCGGGAAAGACGGCACTTTTTATCTGCTCGATCTCGCCACACCGAATCCGAACGGCGCGGCCGCTTGGTCGACCAACGTCGTCTTCGGCGGGAGTGCCGGAGGCTTCTATGGCGGAGCGGCCTATAACGGCAGTCTCTTTTTCAGCACGACAGGCTTCGGCGACTTCTCTGCCTGCGATCCTGGCAACCCGGGCGATCTGATCATCCCGCAGGAGCCCAGCATGCACGCCTTCGACGCGGGAACCGGCGCTGTGGCGTGGCAAGGTCAACTTGCGCAAAGCGTCGCGGCGACGGTCGCGAGCGACGACGTCGTCTTCACTAGCCACGAGGACTTCTTCACCGGCAACTCGGCCATCCATTTCTACAATGCAACGACGGGGGCCGAAACGGGCATAGCGCTCTCTGTTCCGACGTCGGCTCCTTCGACCGTGGCCAATCACATGTTGCTTCAACCCACGGGCGACATCGTCACGGGCACGGGCGGGGGTGTCATCGCGTATACGGTCGGGCAACCAGATTAAACTTTCAGATCATTTCCAGGACAAGAAGATTCCAGTCCATGAATCCCTTGTGACTCAGTGCTGCCCCGGTATCGGGATGGTAGTACTCATTCAGTGAGCCGTTTGCTCCAAGGTCCTTCGATAGGAGAAGGAGAGTCTTGTCGGCCAGCGCATCTGCTTCTTTCTTGTATCCATATCGCGCAAGAGCTTTCCATACGAAGTAGTTCACGATGATCCAGACTGGCCCCAGCCAGTTACTCGGGTTGGAACTAAACTCCAGAGAGTACATGGTCTCGCGGTCCGAAAGCGACCTGGCGCCCCATCCAGCGCGGATGCGGTCGTCCGCGAGATAGTTTGCGTGAATTAGTTTCTGCGCGTGCTGTTGTGGCGCGATGCCGCACCACAGCGGCAGGAAGCCGGTAAACATCTGGATCCTCATGGGGAGGCATTTCCATGACATGTCCATTCCTCGCGCCACGGTTCGGATGAGCTCAGCCCGCCGATCGACACACTGGACATCGACGGTGTAGTAGTAACTGTCTCTGGGATCCCAGCAAAACGTCTGGACCCGTTGCGCCAACTCCTCCGCCTGGCTTCGAAGCCGATCATGATCCGCGGAGCGTCCGAGCCGTCGTGCGAGTTCTGCCGACGCTAAAAGATCTTGATAGAACAGACAATTGAGAAGCAGGTTTGCCGAGGAAAAGAAAGGCCGGCCGAATGTGGTTGGGTCATTGTCATCACCGATCGCGACATCATCGCCCCACACCAGCAGGCCAGTCGATGAAGAGTTGTGCCTTGTCCAGGAATCGTAGAAACGCAGAATCGAATCGAAATGCGGCTGCAACCAGTTTGCGTCTCCGCGTTGATCGCAGGCGAGCAGCCCAAGCTGACCGAAAACAGGCTTGGCCTGGTTTCTCGACGTCGGGTTCTTGCCCGTGGCTCCAAGGGGGTCCGGATCCTCTGCGGTCATCATGATTGGAAGCTGGCCACCCGGGGAAGCATGCTCAAGAAAGTTCAAGAGACTTCCCGAGACGTGCTCGCACAGCTTCTGTCTAAGCTGATCGTCATGAAGCAATGCCGCGAGTCGAAAAAGTCCCTGGCTGGTCCAAAGCGTGTCCCAATCCCAAAGGTTGGTTGAATACGCTTTGCCCGGCAGAGCGGGCGCGACGCTAGGATGCTTCAGGATCCCATCGGGAGCCCGCAGCAGCTGCGGCGCACACTCCGCAAAATAGTGCAGCAATGCATCTGCGGATCGGCTCCGCGCTTCTGGCGAAAGAATTGGTGAGCCTGATTCGCCACGCGAATCACTCGCCAAGCCATTCGATGATGAAAGTGAAAGTGCTCCCGAGGCCGCCAATCCAGCCAAAACGCTTCGTCTTGAGATGTGCTTCAGACCCTTCATTCTGCTCCTCAGCTTCTGCACTTACCGTCTGTTGCTGAATTGCGGAAACCCAACAGATTGTGCATCCGGATGACGCACGATGCTCGACCTCTTCGATCGCAGCCGTCGAACGGTGCATCTATTCTGGTTGATTCTTGAACCATTTTGCCTCGGCGGAGACTTTCTGCATGTCCCCGCTAACACGGTAGAGGTGAAGCAGGCGCCAATGAACTTCTTTACTCGACGGGTAACTCTCTAAAGCGGTGGCGAGCACATGCATTGCCTCTCTGTTCTCCCCGAGATGCTCAAGCGCCTGGGCAAAGTCGAGGCAGGCCCAGAGCGGAGGAGACTTCTGCTGCATCCGCGGCACAAGGAAGTCGCGCAATTCCTGCCACTTTATCATCTGCTCAAGAGCTTCGCTGACCCTTGCAGCGGCTCGCTCATCCTGCGGGTTGGCGTCGAGTTCCTGATGGAAGACGGCAAGCGCTTTGTCCCACTGACGCTGTTTTCTGTAGAGCATGCCAAGGTCGTGGCGCAAGTCCGGCAGTTCCGGATGCGAATGGAGTAACTCTAGGAATCCGCTGACCGCCTCGTCTTCCCTTCCCTGTTCAGCGAGCATCTCCAACCGGAGCTGAGCAAGATAAGGAGAGTCCGGATACTGCTGACCGCAAAGTTCGATTTGCTGCATGCTCTGCTCTCCGCTTATGACAGCCAATTGATAGAGGAGAGCCGAATCTTCCTGATGCTGATGCCAGATGGTAAGAACCGCGTCGAATCCTAGATCGGGATGAAAATTCTTGGACGCGCCCTGCGCCATGGGGAAGGCGCTGCGCGGATCGCCTGAAGTGCTCGCCTGGCCGAGCGCCGCGACATACGCTTTACCGTCCGAGCGTTCCCGCAGCCTGGTGACGAAGTACTGTGCAGCCGCCAAGTACGACTTGGCCAGCTGGATCAGTGACAGGTCGTGCGGATATGAGTCGTCCCGCAGGATAACTGTGTAGGCCCTCACCGAATCGACAGGCTCATCGAGATCGAGATAGCACGGAGCAACGATAGTGATGGTTTTGGCGTCTTCGGCGTAGTCGCGAATGATCCTGTTCAGCATGGGCCGCGCGCCATCCAAATCTCGGATCTTACATCTCTCTTCGGCGAGCAGTGCATAGGTGCGCGGCAAGTTCTTCAACTTCAAAGCCTGTTCGAAGGCACGGATGGCGTCGGTGGATAGGCCTTGCAATTGAAGGGCAATACCAAGATCGGTGAGTAATTCCGGAGAGCCCGGGTTTTGACGCAGGGCTTGGCGGTATAGCTTCTCAGCGGACAAATAGTCTCCATGCTGAAGTGCTGTCCGACCTGGGTCCACCTGTTCTTTCGACTGGCCATTGGCGTAGCAGGCGAGCGAAGAAAGAATGGCCGGAAGGCACAGGATAATGCAGCGGCTCAATTGTCTTGGCGAAGTCATTGAGAGACTCTTCATGCCCGAGGTGGAGATTGATTGCGAGACCGCTTTAAGGATGCTTGCATGTTCAGTACCAGCAAAGGGGCGCGAAAAGCGCCCCTTTGCTGGTGTCCGACTTGGCGCCGGGCTTCGTCCTCTCAGAAGGTGAATTTTCCGGAGATCTGCAGTTCGCGTGCGCTGCCTTGGTAGTTGTTGGGTAAGATATTTGCCACAGTTGGATACCCGTTGGGCTGGATGGATGTATCGGTCATCGTGTCGTCGGGTTGTCCTGGATTCCAATGGTTGAAGGCATTGAATGCGTCGAACCGCAGCTCAAGGCCCGCTTTTTCCATGATGCTAAAACGCTTGGACAGCGATAGATCGGCAAGGATCAGTCCAGGCCCGCGGATCACATTGCGTGACGAATCGCCAAAGTCACCCCACACCGGCTGCGTGAAAGTCTTATCGGTTGAACCTGAGACATCGTCGGAGCAGAACCATTGCTGGTGCGATTTAGGGCACTTGGGAGCACCGGGATTGAAGTTGGCCCGCTCCGAATAGGTATTGTTATTGCCATTATCAGCCCCAACGATGGTGAAGGGAATTCCTCCCTGGAAGGACGAAAGGAAGCCGAACTTCCAACCCCCGATGGCCTCATCGGCCAACTTCGGAGAGTTACCAAAGATCGCCTTCCCTTGGCCGATGGGCAGGGAGTAGACGCCGGTGATCGCCAAGCGGTTTCCCACGTCGTAGCCGCCTCGAGCATAGTCCGCGTTTATGTTGTGTCCATCCTGAGGTCCAGCCCATCCTGCATTGTCCGAAACGCCGCCGCCGGCGAGGCCGGCAACGCTGGATTTGGTGTCGAGCGCCTTGGACCATGTATAAGCCACGACCAAGTCGAGATCGTGCGCCCGATGTTCGAGTTTGACGTCCATCGCGTTGTAGTTGGCAAAGTCGTCAAACTGGGCGTTGACCAGGGTTCCAAAGTTTTGGTAAGGCACGCGTGAACCTACCGCGACGGATGGCCCCTTCGACGATCCAATGCAACCGTTGATCGCGATGCACTGCGAGGGAGCGTTGGGGTTGGAACGCCCAAACAGGTTAGTGCCATGGTTGCCAATATAATCGACTTCGAGCTTGTTTGCCCCAGGCAGTTCCCGCTCAACGCCAAGGTTCCATGCCAGGTAGTACGGGTTTTTGTAGTGGGTGTCCTGCCAAACCCCGAAACTCAAATTGGACGTGGTTAATTGTCCTGTCGCGGAAGCAAGGGGCAAGCTGTTGGTGTTGCGGAAGGCAGGATAGGAGAGTGCCGCATCCGGGCCATCGGCAACGCCAGATGTACTCGGAAAAGGGTTGACGTTACCCTGATCTAGTTCGTTGTCTTCAATGGAGTCGTAGTATTTGCCAAAGCCCCCGCGAAGGACTGTCTTATCATCTCCAAAGACTCGATAGGCAAAGCCGAGGCGCGGTGCAAAGTCATTCTTCGGAGCCGGCCCGGGACCGCGTTCTCCACCCGGAGAAGGAATGTAGAGTCCGGTCGATGGGCTGAGAGGATTCACCCCGCCGTACTCTGCGGCAATCTTTGCATTCGCGATGTATAAAGCACCTCCAGGCGCGCTGAAGTCGGGCCAGGTGAAGAGATTCTGCTCTTCGTAAGGAGTGGCGGTGAATTCATAGCGCAGGCCGAGATTCAGGGTTAGCCTGTCGTTGACCTTCCAATCGTCCTGCACGTAGGGCGCGTAGCTGTGGAAAACCAGGTGGCTTTGCGTTCCCAAGGTTGCATTGGATAGAGGTCCCAGCTGAGTGATAGCGATGCCGGGGGACGCGCCGAGCAAGGAATCGGCGAAGGCATCGCCGGAATACTGTCCGTTGTAGTTGATACGGCCCAGTCCGCCGCTTGTCGCGCTGGAATAGATTCTGCGATAGCCACCGAAGCCCATGCTGAGGGTGTGCCGCTTGATGTTCCATATAACCGATTCGTTGAAATCCCAGGTGGAGGGAACTTCTGTGGTTTTCTGGCTAACGAAGGCGCCGCCGCCGCTGTAGGTATAGCCATTGTTCAAGTTGCTGCTGTCGTACTCGATGCGCGGATATCCGTCGCCGGCCGTAAGGAAGGGACTGGGCCAATGGAGCGCGGCAACTCCTGCCGGTGAAATGGCAAGGGCCGGGCCTTGTATCCACTTTTGCTGCGAGTATCCCAAACGGACCTGATTGGTTAACCTGGGCGAGAAAACGTGCGTTTCCGTGATGGTGTAGAGCCTAGCGGGCTGAGTCGTAACCGTTTCGTTTGCGGCAGTATCCGCCCCATTGGTCTCGTTCTCATTGTGCCAGGTAAGATGGAAGAATATCTGGTCATTTGCGCCGATGTTCTGGTCGATGCGATAGTTCTGCTGGTTGTAATTCAAGACGGTGGCGGAGCTGTAGGAGTAGTTATTTGTACTGACCGCGGCACCCGGCACGTTCGGCGCTGCGGGATAATAGATGCCCGGCGTCATGACCACTTGGCCGAGGTACGAAATGATGCTGGTGGGAATGGTGTAGCTTGAGTTGGTTGAAAAATCGGTCAAAGGGCAGCCGGCGACAATACCCAGGCTGGGGTAATTAAACGGGGCAAAGAGGGGATGCTGGTCGCCGGCGTGATAGGTGTGTCCGCACTGCGTATACCCTGTGGTACCCGCTTGCGCCACTGTGAAATTTCCCAGCACGCTTGCGTCGATTATGCCCTTCATCTCATCGGCGCTGGGAACCGAAGCTAAACTGGTTCCGCCTATGTTCTTCCGGTATCCCTCGAAGTTGGCGAAGAAGAATGTCTTATTCCTGCCGTTGTAGAGCCAGGGTATGCGAACCGGGCCGCCCAGCGAGTACCCGAACTGATTTTGCTGGAGCAAACTCGTGGGCACCGTTTGCCCGGCGGCCAATTGGTAATTGGCCCCGTGAGGGTACGCGTCGACATAGCTGTTGCGCAAAAACTCGAATGCCGATCCGTGTAAGCTGTTGGTCCCGGATTTGCTTGTGATATTGATCTGATTCATGCTGTAGCCATACGCGGCCGAGTAGCCCTTGGTGAGCAAATCGAACTCGGCAATGTCCTCCAGGGATGGAGAGAACATTGGATCGTCGTAACCGAAATCGAGGATGGATGTGCCGTCCACCGTGTAGCCCTCGGAGGAGCCGCGGGACCCGCCCACGCTGACTGAACTGAGGTTGGTGCCGCTGATGCTAATGCGGTATTGGGTTTGTTCACCGCCGGGGTTGTTGACGGCCCCAGGCGCCAGGAGCATCAGATCCTGGAAGTTGCGGCCATTGAGAGGCAGTTCCTCAATGAGTTGGCTTCCGATCAACTGTCCAACAGCTGCGGAATCCGTATCCAATGCGACAGCCTGGGCGTCGACCGCAACCGACTCGGTTGCAGTCCCGACGGTTAGCGAAGTTTCTACACGGATGGTTTGATCGACGGCGAGGACGATGCCTGAGGTCTTCTCGCTCTTGAACCCGTTGTCCGTGACTTCTACCTCATAATGCCCCGGCTGCAAGACAGGGATCGTGTAATCTCCCGCCTCGTTCGTCGTCGCCGCTCTAACATCGTGCGTGTCTAGATTTGTGACCGACACCCGGGCCCCTACTACCGAGGCACCGACTTGATCTTTGACGTGTCCAACAATGGAGCCCGTTCCGTTTTGTGCCGGCAGCAGACTTGCGCTGAACAAGCCGACCAACAGGACCAATAAGCATTCCCTCATGCGTCTTCCTGACATTTCTCCTCCAAAGGTGCAGTTCCCAAGAGCGAATGAATTGCCTAATGGAACCTGTCGAGCCAGTGCTATCTAATTTGCGCAGCCGTTTCCTAGCCACGCTCCGGTCGCAAAGAAACTGAAGCCACCTTCCCTCGTCCGAATTTAGGTGGCGTGAGAATATGGTTTTCCAGATCAGCCTTGCATTCAGCCGGTTGCGCCTCGAGCTTGTCAATGCCGTTACGGTAGCTCCCGGCTTCGATAACCTGTGAACGGTGTTGCTACGTATCGCAAACCATTGATAGAAGGTCAGTTATGGGAACACGTAGCGAGCCGTATCAAGGCTGTGTTACGTTGAATCGCCGAATCTTCGGTTGGGAAATGAGAACTATGCCGTCGGCTGGGTCAGTGATAGGTGCCTGGCACCCGAAGACCGAGAGCGAAAGGCAGCTCGTGCGCTCGCAACTCGAAAAGATTGTGAGCGACAGCAGATTCACTGCTAGTAAACGCTATCCGTGCATGCTCCGCTACATCGTGGAACAGACTCTTGCGGAAAACGAAGACAGCTTGAAAGAGCGCACCCTCGGGGTAGAGGTATTTCATCGGCCGCCGGATTACGATACCAATCTCGATCCTGTGGTGCGTCTCTGCGCCGTGGAGGTGAGGAAGCGGCTCGTCCAGTATTACCAGTCACCGGCGCATGCGGGCGAACTAAGAATTGAATTGAATCCGGGATCCTATGTTCCCGTCTTCTTGCAACCCGCACCGGATGCGCATGCCCTCGACGTGATTCCGGCAGATGTTCCCTCGAAAGCGGACCAAGTCAGCCAGCCCAGGAGGAAGAGAAAAATCTATTGGCCGGCGGGTTTGATAGCTTCTGGCGTGATCATCACCGTGATATTGGTCTTGCTATTGGTCTCGGGCGGCGCTCGCCATTGGAGACACTTAGGGAAACAAAAGTCCGCGCTCGAAGAAGTCTGGTCTCCGTTGCTCACCAGCAGCAAGCCTATCTTGATCTGCGTGGGCGAAAGGGAGTTGTCTAACCCTGATGATTCGCCACTGACTCAGCTCCAGAGCGGGGCCGATGACGACTCGTTTCTTCAGGCGGTCGCGGGCAAGAACAACTTTGTCCCTTATTCTGACGTGCAGATTCTAACGAGATTCGTGTCTCTGATCGGAGCTCACGGACATGCTTTCAGGGTTCAGAATTCCCGGATGACCGTTTCCTCTCAGCTTCGGGAAGGGCCGGTGGTTCTGATTGGAGCGCTGAACAATGACTGGACGCTGAACAGAACATCCTCACTCAGGTTTCATCTGGAAGTGCCTGAGGGCCCAGATCAGGTTTACTGGATCGCGGACACACAGCACCCCGAGTCACGCGCCTGGCAAGTCAGAGCACAGGCTCCGAGGAGTCGTGTTGTCAAAGACTATGCAATAGCCGCCCGCTTCACTGACGAGAGCACCGGCCAGGTAGTTCTGGTCGCGGCAGGAATTGCAGGCAGCGGAACCAGGGCTGCCGGTGAATTCCTGACCGATGAAGCAAGCCTGAAACAATTCGCAGATGACGCGGGCGTCGACTGGGGTCAAAGGAATTTTGAAGTCGTCCTTAGCTCTCAAGTAGTCAACGGGATGCAAGGTAAACCTAAAGTGGAAGCTAAAGCATTCTGGTGAAAAACCGGCAATCACGCGGTCAGGTGAGTCGGACAAATCAGGGACAGCCGTAGTGGGGGCTGCCCCGGATTTCCTGTGGGGCTTGTTGGCGTTGATGAACTTCATGCGGTTTTCCTTAATGAAAGACGCACTCGCAAGTCTTATTGGTGCCGCGTGCAAGAAATCCGGGTCGCCCCATCGTTTTCGGCCCAGATACGCCCTGGCGAACCTTGATTGGCACCCGTCCTTTTCCTTCGGAGTTTGCTGTGACACAGACTCCACAGGGAGGGCTTTCTTGGTCCGTGTCCAGAGCGGGAGAAGATTCTTTTGGTAACCAGGCGCGTCCATTACCTGTCGCCGAATCATGCGCCGAGCGGAGCGGCAGTGCGCGGTCGACGTGCAAGACTGACGAAATTGCGGACAAGAGGATCGGATTGGTCGACCTTGCGCCAGGCTATGCCGATCCTCCATCTTGCTTCGGCCAGATTCGTGTCCAGCAAACGAACATCAGGTACTCGCATCAGCCTGACCGAGCGCGGTACTAAGCTGACACCCACGCCCGCTTGCACGAGATTGAGGACCGTGAATAATTCGTTGACTTCCTGAACGATGCGAGGGCTGAAGCCGGCAGCTCTGCAGGTTTGTACAAGGTGATCGTAGAAGCTCACTGAGACGCTACGGGAGATGACGACAAATGGCTCGTTTCGCAGACCGAAGAGTCCCTTGCGATATGACATACCGCGGGGAACCGCCGCAACCAGCATCTCCTCGAGCACCGGCACGGTGACCAATTCAGCACTCTCGACTGGAAGCCGGACGAAACCGACATCGATGTCACCTTGTTCAAGCGCCTGGATCTGATCCGGAGTGGACATATCACGCATGGACACTTGTACCTCCGGAAAGTATTCTCGAAATCGCGTCAGAATACCCGGGAGGCCGGCAGCCAGCGATGCGATGCCAAAACCTATCCGCAACAATCCGGCTTTGCCGTTCACTGCGAGACGAGCCATCTGCTCCGCGATCTCCGCCTCTCGCAACAGGCTCCGCGCACGATCGCGCAGGATCTCCCCTGCCGGCGTGAGGGTTACCCTCCGGTATCCGCGTACCAGCAACGGGCCGCTTACTTTGGCTTCCAACCGCTGCATCTGCTTGGTAAGTGCTGGTTGACTGACGTGCAGCGCTTGCGCCGCCTGACCGAAGTGCAGATGGTTCGCGAGCACGAGGAAGGCACGCAATTCAGATAGTTCGAGAGTCATTCCAAAATGTTATCAAAACGGTGCCTATTGGATATTGGACAGAATGATACAGAACCTGCAGCCTAATAGCAGGAGCGCATTGCAATGGACCGTGCCGATACGGAGGTGAACCTTCCCTTGCATTCAACATCACGATCCACAAACGAAGAAACTGTAACCATGGGAGCCTCAGCCTTTTGATTAGCCTCAGCTGCAAAGCAATCCTCTTTGACATGGATGGCACCCTTGTCGATTCCACAGCGTGCGTGGAGGCCATCTGGGAACGCTGGGCCGGAAAACATGGAATCGACTTGCACCATCTGTTGCAGATTTCCCACGGAAGAAGAACCGTAGACACGCTCAAGGATGTAGCTCCGCACCTCGATGTGGAGTCTGAAGCAAAAGCGCTCGAGCGAGAAGAGTTGACAGCGCGTGAAGGACTTGTCGCCGTTGGTGGTGCCGCTCAACTTTTACGCAGGCTTAAAGAACATCAATGGGCGGTTGTGACCTCGGCGAGCAGAGCATTAGCGACAGTGAGACTCGAATGCGCGGGCCTTCCTGTTCCGCCGGTCCTGATTACTGCGGATGATGTTTTCCGTGGAAAACCTGATCCCGAAGGATATTTAAAGGCCGCAGGTCGTCTCGGAGTTCTGTATAACCATTGTGTTGTAGTCGAGGACACTCCTGCAGGTATTCTCGCGGGGCGCAACGCAGGCATGACCGTTTTGGCCTTAAGCACAACCTTTGCTCCTGAACATCTGTTGGGAGCCCTGTGCGCGCCAGATTTCGAACGGGTAGAGTTTTCTTTACCCTAATTGATGCTTTCGTTGTTGTAGGCAGGAGTGAACGATCTTCCGCATTTCATTGCCTATTCAATCCTTGGCGCGCGCACCCTGCGCGGAGGGGTCGTAGGTAGTGGATAGCGGAAGAAAGACGCGCACGGTTGTACCGTGGTCTTCCGCGCTCTGGCTGCTTTCCATCTCAATGCGCCCTCCGTGGCCCTGGACGAACTCTTTTACCACAAACAAGCCGATGCCTGTTCCCACAGTGCTGCGGGTCGTGAAGAAGGCTTCAAATACTCTCGGCAGATCAGCCTCTGCGATCCCAACACCGTTATCCTGAAGGGTTAAGACGATACCTTCTCGGGGCTCGACCCCATCTTCCACCGAGATGGACAAGACGCCGCCTGCGGGCATAGCGTAAACCGAGTTCATGATCAGGTTCGAGACCACCTGCGTCATCTCTCCGCGGCGCAGCATGATTTTTCTCGATGAATTCAGCGCTTTCTTAATCTCAATGCGAGTAGCAGTACACCGTGCCTCATAGATATTGATTGCATGGAGAACAATTTCCGCAAGGGAAGCATGGCTTGCGGCTGCGTGTTCGCGGTAATAACCCAACGTTTGCTTCGCGATGTGCGAGACACGCCCAATTTCAGTCTCGACGGATCGGAAGTAGTTGATACCCACCGGATCGGTGATCATGGGACGAAGAAGGTAAAGAAGATTCACTACCGCTTCGAGAGGGTTGTTGATTTCATGGGCGATCGTCGCCGCCATGCGGCCGGTGGCCGCAATCTTTTCTGCCTGCAACAGGGATTGCTCAAGTCGTCTGCGCATCGAAACATCACGCAAAATCTTGGACGCTCCGATCACCTTACCGTGCTCGTCTCTTACCGGAGATATGGTGAGAGAGACATCGATCAATTGGCCGGTTTTAGTGACACGCACGGTCTCGAAGTGCTCGACTCGGCGTCCGGCACGAATACTCGCCATGATGGTCTTTTCATCGGATTGAAGATCCTCCGGAATGAGCTTGAGAATCGAGGCGCCGATCATCTCTTCCGGTGAATAACCGAAAAGACGAGTGGCAGCTGCATTCCAGCTGGTTATGATGCCGTTCAGATCTTTGCTCAAAATCACATCGTCGGAGGATTCGACAATGGCAGCGAGTTCGCCAAGGCGCTTAGCGTTTACCCGCAACGTGCTCTCATCCTGCTTGATCTGAGTGATATCGCGGACGGTGCCGAGAATTTGTCCGGTGTCGCCTTCTGCCTCTGACTGAAGTAGCCCTTTCGCCTCGATCCAGCGCACTGTCTTGTCCGGGAGGCAGATCAAGCCCTCAAAGTCGAACACTTCGCCTCTTTCCAGAGTTGCTTCCACCGCCCGCCGGAAGGCTTCCCGATAATCCGGGTGGACTATCTCATTCAGGAAAACGGCTCCATTGACCGGACCATCCTCGCGTTTGCGGCCAAAGATCTCGTGCATGTGAGCGTTTTCCCAACTCACGCGGCCTTCAGCGGTGTGCCACACGAAGACCCCCAGCTTGGCAACATCGGTCGCCAACTTCAGCCTCGTCTCGCTTTCGCGCAGCCGCCGAGCCCCCATGACGATCTGGGTGGTGTTTCGGAAAGCGTCGTAAACACCCGCGATGACGCCACCCTCATAGACCGGGATGAGGGAGTAGCTCCAATAGTGGTCTTCGAGAACACCGTTGAAGAGGATCGGGATGAACATGTTATCTCGTACCGCTGTTTCGCCGCGACGGAAACAGGCTTCCAGATCGCCGCTCACCAGGTCCCAAGCCTCCTCAAAGACATTCCGGTATAGACCGCCAAGAGCACTCGGGTGCTTGACCGTCAGGGTGGAAATGGCTGCATCGTTGTACAGGAAAACCATCTCCGGTCCCCAGGCGAGGATCGTAGGAAAGGGTGAATGCAACATCAGATTGACGGTGGCGAGGAGCGTCTCGGACCAACCTTCAATCGGTCCAAGAGGGGTTTCCGACCATTTGTGTGCGCGAATGCGACCGGCCAACTCACTATTCCCGGCAATCAGGGTCTTTGTCCGGGGTGTGAGAGTTGGTCCGTTCATGGAATTTGAAGGCTCCGCCCTGGTGAATTTTCATACCAGCGACCTTTCGGACAAACCGCCTGGGCTTCGCTGGGGGGCGAATCATACATCCGGCGACAACACGGAAAGGTCATTGTTTCTAATATCTTAACGCAAGGGGGAAGTTTGGACATGGGGAAACGAGCATGCGCTTTTCCGACGACTTCAGCGAGGTAGCGAGCGGCGGCCACCGCTTCCTGAGTCAATCGATCCAGGCAGATAGGGGGACACAGGACTGAGGAGGGACAGCGGAGCGTTATCCTTGCTTCCATGATCGTATTAGGTTGGTAAACATCCCGTCTGTGCCTCCTCTCCCGCGATGCACCATCGCGCCTTTTCCCGTCCCGCTGGACAGTGAGGCGTATCATTGAAACCGGAGATAAGTTATGAGCGCCGCTGCTTACGAAAGTATTCTTCATCTGGCTGACTCGCTCAGTCGTGAAGAAAAGTTGCGTCTGATCCGCGAACTGACGGCGCGCACGGAAGGTTCCAAAGAGAAGACCGGACCGGAGAAGGATCGGAGCATTCTTGAGCTGTCTGGCCTCGGCGCGGAAATCTGGAATGGAATCGACGCCCAGGAGTATGTGCGTAGCGAACGCGCTTCATGGAATGGATAAAGCGTCTCACGGGGCAAACTGTGGGTCTGGACACGCCGCCCCTCATCTACTTCATCGAGAATCATCCTTTGTACTACCCGCTGGTTGAACCTTTTTTCGCGGCCGTGGAGCGCGGGGAGATAGAGGTTGTCACCTCGACTCTTACGCTGGCCGAGGTTCTGGTGCATCCCTACCGGCGCGGCAATCAGGCGCTGGCGCAGGAATATTCTGACATTCTGTTACGCGCACGGAACGTTACCACATTTCCGGTCTCGCCAGAGATCGCAGCGGAGGCGGCACGCCTCCGGGCAATGCACGGCATCCGCACTCCTGACGCGATCCAACTGGCGACGGCGCACAAAAGTCATGCAGGCTCATTCCTAACCAATGACGAGGATTTGGAAAAGGCTGCGCAGCTCCAAATGCTATTGCTCTAGCGCATGGTTCCCTAGCCAGGTCTCAGCTTAGGCTGCGGTCCAGGTCCCGGTAGGGACGACCATCGGATGGGTAGTGTACGCCTATGGCAGTCAAGTTCCGCGACTATTACGAGACCCTCGGTGTTCCCCGGAGCGCTAGCCAGGACGAAATCAAGAGTGCCTTCAGAAAGCTCGCCCGCAAGCTCCACCCGGATGTTAATCCCGGCGACAAGGCGGCGGAGGATCGATTCAAGGAGATTAACGAAGCGAACGAGGTGCTCTCCGATCCGAAGAAGCGCGGGTACTACGATGAGCTGGGCGCAGACTGGAAGGCAGGGATGGATTTCACACCTCCTGCCGGCGGAGCCGATGGTTCCGGCGCAAGCAGTGGCGCAACAAGTGAGCGGTCCTGGAGCGGGGATCGCTATGGCCCTTCTAGTGATTTCTTCGAAGCAACGTTCGGCAGGCGCCGCGAGGGCGCAGGTTTTGAATTCCACGCGCGCGGCTCCGATGTTGAGTCTGAGATTTCCATTCCCATCGAAGAGGCACACCGGGGAACGAAGCGTTTGGTCCGTATCCCTGTGGAAGAACTTTGCCCGGAGTGCGGAGGCATAGGAGTCAAGGAAGGCAAGACCTGCCCTGTCTGTCACGGAAGCGGGACGGAAACCAAGTTTGAGAGCTTTACAGTGAATATTCCGAAGGGTGTCCGGGATGATTCCGTTATCCGGGTGCCGGGCAAAGGAGGCGCGGGCATGGGTGGGGGTGCGCGTGGCGACCTCTATTTCCGCGTTCATATCCAGCCTGATAAGCGCTTCCGACTGCGAGACGGCAGCGACACCGAGTTGGATCTGCCTCTGGCTCCGTGGGAGGCTGTCCTTGGGAGTACCATTAGAGTCCCGACGCTGGATGGACTGGTCGAACTCCGTATCCCTCCAGGCAGCCAAGGCGGCCAAACTCTCCGTTTGCGGGGGAAGGGCTTGGCCAAGCCGGATGGTAGCCAGGGCGATCAGTATGTCCGGCTTAAAATTGTCGTGCCTGCTAAACCGACCGAGAAGGAATTGGAACTACTTAAGAAGTTGGCGGCTGAGTCGAGTTTTGCGCCGCGAATGTCGTGGAACTGAGGTCAACCATGGCTGATCAGGTATCCGAGGAAATCGCATGGAGCACGGAGTATTCTCTGCTCACTCTGGAGCAATTGTCCGATTCGGCAGAACTTCACCCGACACTTGTCGAGAAGTTTATCCAACATGGACTTATTGAGCCGGCACCGGACCAAGCCCCTCATTTGCTATTCCCGATCTCCTGTATCGAACGTCTCCGCCGGATCATTCGCCTGAGGCGTGACCTTCGCGTAAATCTGGCGGGCGTTGCAGTGATCCTGGAGATGAGACAGCGCATCGAAGAGCTACAAAAAGAACTGGAGCGGCTGCGGCAATCCGCAGGCGTGTTGTAACTGGCCAGCGCAATCAACTCTCAGCCGTCCCTTCGGAATCTGTGTCATAGCTGGACCAACAGGAACAGGACGGGTGCCCCAGCTATGACACAGACTCCTTCGGGACTGATCGCGATCTCCCCTGATAGCTGTTTTGCTTTCAGCAAGTGCTGTGTAAGCGTCCGGTTGTCACCGTCTCGACGATGAGGCGGCATTGGGCAGAATCTGTGGTGGTGATTGAGACGGGCTCTGAGGTCCCGTGCCGGAATGGTGAGGGCCAAATAATATCCGGGAACCGCAAGGCGAGAGAGAGCGTACCAATAAGGATGGAAGCTGAGCTCCGGAGTGCTCGGCGAAGCGACCTCCGGGCTCGCGGCCCAAAGCTGCAAAAAAGCCGAACGCCCATTCGGTGACTTGCGTTCGTGCAACAAATCAGCCTAAGCATGGAAGAGAAAATGGAGCCTCGCAAACGCCTCAAGGATTACTGGAGTGACGCGGTTTAT
>Ga0302325_10010630_pt1 | contig 19929 bp, 18 predicted proteins | sample Palsa_T0_2_FD_201948 | JGI IMG/M metagenome (GOLD analysis project Ga0302325, IMG submission 201948) | Peat permafrost microbial communities from Stordalen Mire near Abisko, Sweden - Palsa_T0_2 | ecosystem: Environmental > Terrestrial > Soil > Palsa > Peat permafrost | place: Sweden: Abisko...
TAGGCAAGTCGTCCCTGGTGGCGGAGGCGCTCGCGGTCACTGACGCCACCTGGAATACCGGCTGGGGGATGGCCGATCAGCTGGCCGGGCGGCTGCCGCTGCGGGTGATGCTCGACTGCCTGCAGGTGCGGCCGGGATCGCCGGATGCGCGGCGGGCGCACGCCGCCGAGCTGCTGCGCAAGCGGCAGCTGAGCCTGCCCGCCGGCAGCGACGCGTCCGCGACCGGCGTGGAGGTGCTGGCGACGCTGGTGGACGAGCTCTGCGCGGTCGCTCCCACTGTGCTGGTCCTCGATGACGTGCAGTGGGCGGACGAGGCTTCGCTGATCATCTGGCACCAGCTGGCCGCCTCCATCGACCAGCTGCCGCTGCTGCTGATCGCGACGTGCCGGCCGACGCCCCGCCGGCCAGAGGTGGACCAGGTGCGCGCGGCGGTCAAGCGCCGCGGCGGCGGGTTGGTCTCGCTCGGGCCGCTGCCAGGAACGGACGTGGCCGCCCTGGTCACGGCGATGGTCGGCGCACCGCCTGGGCAGGCGCTTAGCCGGCTGACCGCTCAGGCGGCGGGTAATCCGCTGTACGTCCGCGAACTGGTTGACGCCCTGATCCGCGAACGGGCGGTGCAGGTCAGGCCGAGCGCCGAGATCACCCTGGCGGGGGAGCAGCTACCGGGTTCGCTGACCGGGGTGCTGACCGACCGGCTCAGTTCGGTGCAGCCCGAGACGGCGCGGATGCTGCGCGGCGCCACGCTCCTCGGCGGCCGGTTCGCGGTCACCGACCTGGCCGTGGTGCTCCGACGTTCGGTATCCGACCTGGCGACGGGCCTGCAGGAGGCGGTGACGGCGGGTATCCTGGCCGGCTCGGGCGCCGAGCTGGTGTTCCGCCATCCGCTGATCCGGCAGGCGCTGTACGAGGGCATTCCGCTGGCGCTGCGCACGGCGCTGCACGCCGAGGCGGCGCAGGAACTGGCGGCCGCCGGCGCGGATGTGCTGACCGTCGCGCAGCAGTTGTCCGCCGCGGGGCGACCGGGTGAGAACTGGGCCAGGGAGTGGCTCATCCAGGCCGCGCCCGCGCTGGCGGCCCGGGCACCGCAGCTGGCGGTTGAACTGCTGCGACGGGAACTGGACCAGACCTCCGGCAGCGGCTCGATCCGGGATCGGCTCGCGGTCAGCTTGGTGTGGGCGCTGCTGGCCGCCGGGTCCTACCAGGAGGCGGCCAGGCAGGCCAGCCGGGCGTTGACGATGGTGACCGATCCGGTGAGCCGGGCCGAGACGTCCTGGATTCTGGCGCGAGCCCAGGTCAGCATGGGCGACAGCCACGATGCGGTCGCCACCATCGCAGCGGCGCTGGCGGCGGCCGATCTGCCCGGCAAGTGGCATGCCAGGATCCTGGCTCTGCTGCCGATGCTCCAGCGCGTCGTCACCGGCGACCTGGATGCGACGGAGGCGACCGCCCGGCGGGCCCTGACGGTCGCCGAGGAGGTCGGCGACGCGTCCGCGGCGGCCCACGCGCTGGCTGATCTGTGGCTCACCCTCGGGGTGCGGCGAGACCACGCCGCCGCGATTGGCTACCTTGACCGAGCGCTGGCCGTGCTTGGCGATGATCCCGTCCACCAGGACATGCACCTGTACATACTTAACGTCAGGACCTTCACGCTACAGAACCTCGATCAGTGGCCGCAGGCCGAGCTGGCCCTCGGGCAGGCCCGCGAGTTCGCCCAGCGGACCGGGATCCCGGATCGATCGACCTGGGCTAACGCGGCTGTCCTGCGGTACTGGCTCGGTCAGTGGGACGACGCGCTGGCCGAGCTGGACTCAGATGACACCAGTGCGGACGGCTACCTGCGCGAACGCTGGCCCTCGCTGCTGATCCACGGCGTGACCGCGCTCATCGCCGGGCACCGGGAGCAGCACGCCACGGCCGAGGCGGAGCTCAAGGCGGGCCTGGCGCTGACCCAGACCAGCTCCGGGAGGCCGTGACGCACTACCGCACGGTCGGGCCGGCTGCGGAGCTGCCCGCGGCACTGGAGGACCTGGCCGTCGTGCTGGCCGAGCGGGGCCAGGAAGCCGACGCCAGGTCCGCCCTGACCGAGGCGGTCAGCTTGTATGAGGGCATGCAGGCCCGGTGGGACACATCCGGCGGGCCGAGAGTCGGCTCCGTCCGCACGGCATCAGTCGTGGTCCCCGCCCCCGCCGCAGTGCGCGTGCCACCTCCGGCTGGGCCTCGCTCACCCCAACCGAGGCCAAGGTCGCCGCCATGGTCGCCCAGGGCGCCTCGACGTCGGACATCGCCCAGGGCATGTTCCTGTCGCGCCGCACTGTGCAGACCTACATCTCCCGCATCCTCACCAAGCTGGACGCGAAGAGCCGGGTCGAGATCGTTCGCGAGGCGCTCCGGCAGGGCCAGCCGCTGTAGCTGCGCGCGCAACCTCTAGTAGTGGTCAGTAGTAGATCGACCCCGGCGCGCCCCCGCCGACGGTGATCGCGTCCCCGTTGATGGCCACGCTCTTGGGCGAGGCGAGAAACGCCACCACCGCGGCCACCTCGTCGGCGGTCACCAGCCGGCCGATGGAGACCGCGGCGGCGAGCTGCCGCTCCACGTCCGCCACCGTGATCCCGGCCCGCTCCGCCCGCAGGGCGAGAAACTCCGGCGTCCGCTCGGTCACCGTCATTCCGGGGTGCACGACCGTGACGTTGATCCCGTGGTGGCCGAGCTCGTCGGCGAGGTTCTTGGTGGCCGCCGCGACCGCCACGTTCCGCACCGTGCCGGTGATCGCGCCCGACGACCGCGCCGCCAGCCCGCTGACGTTGATGATCCGCCCCCAGCCGCTTGCCTTCATCGAGGGCACGACCGCGCGGGCACACCGGAGGTAGCCGAGTACCTTCACGTTGAGCTGCTCGGTGAACTCGCCGGAGTCGAACGCCTCGATGCCGACGACGGCCCCGGTATTCGGTCGCGCCGCCGCGTTGACCAGGATGTCCACGCCGCCGAAGGCCGCCGCGACGTCCGCCGCCATGTGTCCGACCGCATGGTCGTCGCCGGTGTCGCAGCTGACCGTGATCACTCGCCCGGCGGCCAGGCCGCCAGCTTCCTCGACGGCGGCCCTGGCGGCTGCGAGCGCCTCGGCGTCCCGAGCCACCAGCGCTACGTGCGCTCCCTCGGCCGACAGGGCCTTCGCTATCGCGAGCCCGATCCCCCGGCTGCCGCCGGTGACGATCGCCCGCTTGCCAACAAGCTCAAGATCCACGCCGCCGATCCTCCCACCCCACCCGCCGTGCCGCAGCCGATATCGCGCCGCAGCCGATACCTGGCTGCTGCGCCGATAGCCTGGCCAGCAGGCCGCGACCGGCGCATGCTGAATTCGAGCGCGACGGCGCGCCGTCCGATCGGACAGGCGCGTGGCGCAGTGGGCGCAGTGACGGTTGTGCTCGGGTGAGCACGCCGATGAGCGAGTGGAGGATCGCCGTGCCAGCCCTCGAGGGTGTCATCGCCGCCCTGATCACCCCGGTCGACCGGGCCGGCCGGGTCGATCACGGTGCACTCAGGCAGCTGGTCGAACGGCTGGTCAGCCGGGGCGTGACCGGAATCAGCCCGCTTGGCTCGACCGGCGAGGGGTACAGCCTCGACCTGGACCAGCGGCTCGCGGTGACCGATACCGTCGCGGCGTCGGTGCTGCCGGGCACGCCGGTCATCCCCGGGGTGTTCGCGTACAACCACGAGCAGGCTGCCGCGGAGATCGCCGCCTACGCCGACCAGGGCGGCACGGCCGTGCTCGTGGCGCCGCCTGCGTACTATCCGCTCAGCGCGGCCGAGCAGCGAGGTTACTTCGCGCGGCTCGCGGACGCCGCCGCGCTGCCCCTGGTCATCTACAACATCCCCGTCTTTACCAAGATCATCATCGACCCGGCGGTCGCCGCGGCCCTGGCCGGGCATCCCCGGGTCGCCGGGCTCAAGGACTCCGGCCGGGACCTGGACTACGCAGCGCGCTTGCTTGACGCGGTGGCCGCCGTCGGCCCGGCCGCAGCCGACTTCTCGGTACTGACAGGGACGGACTCGATGCTTGTCAGCTACCTGCTGTCCGGCGCGCGCGGCACCATCTGCGCGAACGCGAACATCGTCCCCGAGATAGTGCGCGCCGCCTACGACGCGGTCCTCGCGGGCAAGCTTGACGACGCGCTACGGCACGAGGCCGGGCTCCGCGCGGTGCAGGCCCTGTTCCCCGCCGGGGCGACCGCGCCGACCGCGGCGTATAAGGCGGCGGTCGCCGCGACCGGAGTGGGGGAGCGGTGGCTGGTCCCGCCGCGGCTGGCGCTCACGGACGCGGAGAACGCACAGCTCGTCGACCGGCTGACCGCCATTGACGTGCTCTGACTCTCCGACCGCCAGCTGGCTGATCCCACGTTCTTGTTTCACGCGCCTAACGACGGGCACCAGGGATTGATGACCGAGCCGAGCGTGGACGCGTGATGCAATCCGCTCGGGGCAGGGAACGGATGCGCAACATCGTCACATCCCTGGTCTTCTGAGGAGAGTCTCGTCTTGACCGCAGTACCGCAGATCACACTGAACAACGGCCAATCCATCCCGCAGCTCGGATTCGGGGTGTTCCAGATTGGGCCCAAGGACACGGTGGAGGCGGTGAGCACCGCCCTGCAGGCGGGGTACGGGCACGTCGACACCGCGCAGATGTACGGCAACGAGAAAGAGGTGGGCGAGGCGGTCGCGAAATCGGGCCTCAACCGCGCGGACGTGTTCGTGACCAGCAAGCTCGCCAACGGCGCCCATCGCCCCGACGACGCGCGGCGGGCCTTCGACGCGTCGCTGCAGGCACTCGGGTTCGACTACCTCGACCTGTTCCTCATCCACTGGCCGCTGCCCACCAGGTACGACGGGGACTTCGTGTCCACCTGGCGGACGCTGGAGGAGTTCTACCGCGACGGACGAGCCCGCTCGATAGGCGTGTCCAACTTCCAGCCGCATCACCTGCGCCGCCTGCACCAGGAGACGGAAGTTCCCCCGGCGGTCAACCAGATCGAGGCGCACCCGTACCTGACCCAGGACCAGGTGCGCGGGTTCTGCGCGGAGCACGGGATCGCCGTCGAGGCCTGGTCGCCCATCGGGCAGGGCCGGGTGCTCGATGATCCCGTTATCGGCTCGATCGCCAAACGGGTCGGCAAGACCCCCGCCCAAGTCGTGCTGCGCTGGCACATCGAGCGCGGTGACATCGTGTTCCCGAAATCGGTCACCCCGTCTCGGGTCGAGGAAAACTTCGACATCTTCGACTTCGAGCTTCCGGCTGGAGACGTAGCCGAGATCAGCGCGCTGAACAAGGATCAGCGCACCGGTCCCGACCCCGACAAGTTCGACCGGGTCTGAACCGGACCGCCCGGCGGCGGCCGCCTGTACTAGCGGCTGGATGGGCAGCGAGGCCTAGGCTAGAGGCATGAGGGCAGAACTGCCCGTCGTGGCCGAGGCCCGGATGGCGACGCTCCGGTCCAGTGGCACGTGGGGATCCGCGCTGACCGCGGACGAGTTCGTCGCTATCCGCAGCGTGGGTTTCGAGCCGGTCGGCCAGGTGTTCGGTGCGGCTGTTTACGACGCCGGAGCCGCCAGTGGCTACGCCTGCCCCGGGGCATCGGGATCGTCCGGCGACAGGCCGCCGCCCGGGCCTGCGACTCAGGTGTCCGGGCAGGGCGGCGCGGCTCGTTCGCCCCGCTGGTGCGGGCCATGGAGCAGGCGCGGCACACGGCCGTCGACCGGATGATCACCGAGTGCGGGCAGCTCGGCGGGCACGGCGTGGTCGGCGTCCATGTGTCCCGCGGAACGTTCCCTCTCGGCGGGACACAGTTCACCGTCATCGGCACGGCGGTCCGCGCGCCGAGTGCCCCGCACGCGGAGCGGGCGCCCTTCGCCTCCGACGTTTCCGCCAGGATTTCGCGAAGCTGATCATGGCGGGCTGGGTGCCCGTGGGGCTCGCGCTCGGCATCTCGATCGGGTCGCGGCATGATGACCGGAACACTGCCCGCCAGGCGCGCTGGGGCACAGGCAACGCCGAGGTGGCCGGCTGGGCGGATCTGGTCAACCAGTCGCGGATCGACGCTCGGCACCAGCTGGAAAGCGACGTCAAGCGGCTTGGCGCCGAGGGGGTGGTGATCGCCGCTATGCCGATGCGGGTGCGCCAGCGGGATTGCCCGGCTGCTGTCGGCCGCCGCGACCACATAGTGGAGGCATCCCTCATCGGGACCGCTGTCGCCAGTTTCCCCCGGGCTGAGCGGCGCGTCGACGGCCCGCCACTGGCCATCATGTCGCTCGACCCGCAGCGACGCCGAGCCGCCAGGATCCGCATCGATCCGGACCCGCCACGGGTCATATAACAGCAAGAAGCGGCGGCACCGTGCACACCCTCGCCACCCCGCCGGTCTCCTTCGACGGCCTCGCCCACGCCAACCGCAGCCGGTCCGCGGTCCCGCGGCTCATTAGCTCCAAAGTGGCGCTGCAGTTCAGCGCGCGCAGCCCTCCGAAATATCACGAATATACCAAGATCGAATAAATACATGGCAAAACGGCCGTTATAGTGGCAAAACGTCATGGATCTCGAATAGATGATCATGAGCTGACAATCAAGAATTATCCTTGATCGCGCTAGGCAACTGGAGCACCTCGATGGTCAGGTAACTGCTGAGCGCTGCTGCGTCAGATAGGGCAGGTGCGCGCCCGAGTCAACGACCTCGCGCAGACCGCTAACGGCGCGCAGCATGTCGTCGTGCGACACGTACAGCGCGTTGACGCCGAAGCGCAGCAGGTCGGGCGCGCGCATGTCGCCGATCACCCCACCCGCCGCCAGCGCCTGCACCAGGGCGTAAGCCGAGGGGTGCCGCAGCGTCAGCTGGCTGCCCCGCCGCCCAGGATCGCGCGGCGTCACCACCTCGAAGCCGTCAGACAGCAGCGCGTCCGCGCAGTCGATGAAGAAGCCGGTCAACGACAGGCTCTTGGCCCGCACCCGCGCCAGGTCAACTCCGTCGAAGGCGGTGAGCGCGGCCTCAAGCGCCAGCAGCGACAGCATCGGCGGGGTGCCGATCCGGCCGCGGCCGATGCCCGTCGCGGGCTGGAACTCCTGCGTCGGGTCGAACGGCCGGGCATGCCCGTTCCATCCGATCAGCGCGGGATCGAAATCGGCCTGATGCCGCCGGGCCACGTAGAGGAAGGCAGGCGCGCCCGGGCCGCCCGACAGGAACTTGTAACCGCAGCCCACGGCCAGGTCCACCTGCAGCGCGTCGAGCTCAACCGGTAGCGCGCCGACGGCATGGCACAGGTCCCACAGCACCAGCGCGCCCGCGGCGTGCGCGGCCGAGGTGAGCGCCGCCAGATCGTGCAGCTCGCCGGTGCGGTAGTCCACCGGGGCGTAGGCGGCGACGGCGACTTGTTCGCCCCGGCGGGCCAGGAAGTCGGGCAGCGCCCCCGGCGTCACCTCGCGCACCTCGAGCCCGAGCAGGCGGCCCACCGACGCGGCAATGTAGCGGTCGGTGGGGAAGTGATCGGGGTCGGTGACCAGCAGCGGCCGACCGGGGCGCAGCCGCGCGGCCGCGGTGAGCGCGTTGAAGATCTGGACGCTGGTCGAGTCGCCCGCCACCGTCTGCCCCGGCCCGGCGCCGACCAGCCGCCCGATCGCGTCGCCGACCCGCAGCGGCGCCTGCCACCAGGCGTGCTCGTTCCAGGACCGGATCAGGCCGGTGCCCCACTGGCGGCGCACGGCGTCCTCTAGGGCCGGCGGCACCGCCGCGGGCAGCGCGCCGAGCGAGTTGCCGTCCAGGTAGACGACGCCGTCGGGCAGCAGGAAGCGGCGCCGCAGGCCGGCCAGCGGGTCGGCGTCGTCCAGGGCGGCCGCCCGCCGGGCGAGCTCCTGGTTAGGGCCGGTGTCAGGGCCGGTCTCAGGGCGCACGACAACCTCCGAAGCTAGAGCGCGGCGACGGCGTCACCCGATGAGGCAAGTCGTTCGGCCCGGCGCAGTCACCAAGCGTACGTTCGGGAAAATCCTAAGATCTTTTATCCTGAACGGACCGTTGCGACTGCGGTAATCAACACGAGTCGTCCAAACCGCGGCGACGCGTCCGCCGCGTCCCCACGCGGTTCGTCGCCTGACCGCTGGCTCCGGCACTCGCCCCGGCGAACTATCTAGTCACGGCACACGCGCCCATGATGAAGTGAGAACACATTCTCGCGAAAGGCCCTGAGTGATGACTGTTGCCGGGATAGACCTGTCAGCCAACGAGTTCTGGGGCCTGCCGCTCGGCGAGCGCGCGGCCTCCTTCGCGCTGCTGCGCGCCCAGCCGGGGCCGCCGTTCTTCAAGGAGCCCGAGGTGTCGTTCGTGCAGACCGGCCCGGGGTACTACGCCCTGATCCGGCACGCCGACGTGGTCGAGGCGAGCAGGCACCCGGAGGTGTTCAGCTCCGGCCGCGGCGCCACCAGCATCGCGGACCTGCCGGCCGAGTTCAACGAGTACTTCGGCTCGATGATCAACATGGACGACCCGAGGCACGCCCGGCTGCGCCGGATCGTCTCCCGCGCGTTCACGCCGAAGATGATCGCCCGGTTCGAAGCCGACGTGCGCCGGGCGGCGACCGAGGTGGTCGACGACCTGCTCGCCGCCGGGCCGTGCGACTTCGTGTCGCGGGTCGCGGCCCGGCTGCCGCTGAAGTTCATCTGCGACATGATGGGCATCCCCGCCGAGCATTACGAGATGGTGCTGGCCAACAGCAACCTCATCTTGTCCGGGTTCGACCCCGAGTTCATGAGCGAGAACCCCGACGAGGTGGTCCTGCAGCTGCTCGGCGCCGGGCAGGCGCTGGCCGACCTGGTCACCAGCCTTGGCGCCGAGCGCGCCAAGACGCCGGGCGCCGACCTGATCTCCGCGCTGGTGACGGCCAACGTCGACGGGGAGCAGCTGACCACCGCAGAGCTCGCCTCGTTCTTCGTGCTGCTGGTGGTGGCGGGCAACGAGACCACCCGCAACGCATTGTCGCACGGGCTGATGCTGCTCACCGAGTACCCCGAGCAGCGCGCCCTGCTGCTGGCCGACATCGACGGCCGGATCGGCGGCGCGGTCGAGGAGATCGTCCGCTACGCCTCGCCCGTCCTGTTCATGCGGCGCACCCTCACCAGGGACTACTCGATGAACGGCCACGACTACCGCGAGGGCGACAAGGTGGTGCTGTTCTACTATTCGGCCAACCGCGACGAGGCCGTCTTCACCGACCCCGAGCGGTTCGACATCACCCGCATCCCCAACCCGCACGTCGGCTTCGGCGCGGCCGGACCGCACTTCTGCCTGGGCGCCCACCTCGCCCGCCGCGAGCTCACCGTCATGCTGCGCGAACTGCTCACCCGCGTCCCCGACATCACCGCAGGCGAACCGGACCGGCTGCTGTCCAGCTTCGTCAACGGCATCAAGCGTCTGCCCTGCGAGTTCACCGCCTGACCGGGGAGAGGATCGCGCTCGCACGATTTACCGATCGAGCCCGGTTCCGTACATTGACCTAAACGGCGGGGGTAGCTAACCGCTGATGCTCACTGACTTCACTGCTGAGGACGGGTGCGATGCCGGACGACATCCTTTCGATCTATGCCGCCAGTCAGCCGGACAAGCCCGGCGTTATCGACGACCGGCCGGACGGGACCGTCATCAGCTGGACTTACGCCGAGCTTGAGTCACAGTCCAACCGGGTGGCGAACCTGCTGCTCGCGCTGGGCGTCGGGCCGCGCACCAAGGTCCTGTGGTGCGGGCCGAATTCGACCGAGATAGTGGCAGTGATGAACGCGACCAGGAAGATCGGCGCGATCGCGGTGCCGCTGAACTACCGGCTGACGCCGGAGGAGGCGCTCTACGTCATCAACCACAGCGACGCGGAAGTCGTCTACGTGGACCACGAGCACGCGTCCATGTTCGCCGCGCTCCGCAATCAGCTGGAGAAGGTGCGGCACATCATCGTGGTCGGCGGACCCGCACCGGACGGGATGCTGGGCGACGCCGACATCGCCGCCGCGTCGGCCGACGCGCCCCCCGCCGCGGACCCGGGCGGGTCGATGATCTACACCTCGGGGACGACCGGCAAGCCTAAGGGCGCGTTCCGCGGCGGCCCGCAGGATCCGGCCGTTCTCGGCCCCCTGTTGGCGCTGTTCAACTACCGGCCAGACGACGTCTACATCATTTCCGGTCCGCTCTACCACAGCGGGCCGAGCGCGTTCATGGGCGCGGCGCTGTTCTTCGGCCAGACCATCCTGGTACAGCGCAAGTTCGACGCGCAGGACTGGCTGCGGCTGGTGGACAAGTACCAGGGGAGCTCCACGTTCTCCGCGCCCGCGCTGATCCGGATGATCTGCGCGCTGCCCAAGGAGGTCAAGGACCGCTACGACCGCTCGTCCATCCGCGTCATGATCGCCAACGCGGCCCCGTGGAGCTACACGCTCAAGCAGCAGTACGTGGCTGACTTCCCGCCCGAGTCGCTCTTCGAGGTCTACGGGTCGACCGAGCTCGGGGTGGATACCGTGCTGCTGCCGGCCGACCAGCTGCGCAAGCCGGGATCGTGCGGCCAGCCGGCTCCCGGCATCGAGATCGTGCTACTCGACGACGACGGCAACCCCGTCACCGGCATCGGCCCGGAGCATCCGGGCGAGGTCTTCGTTCGGTCCAAGGGCGCGTTCGACACCTACTACAAGAACGACGCCAGCTATGCCTCCAGTAGCCGCGGCGACCTGCACACCGTCGGCGACATCGCCTACTGGGACGACGAGGGCTACCTGTACATCTGCGACCGCAAGAGCGACATGATCATCTCCGGCGGTATGAACATCTACCCGGCCGAGATCGAGGCGGCGCTCGAGCAGCATCCCGATATCTACGACGTCGCGGCGTTCGGCATCCCGTCGGAGCAGTGGGGCGAGGTGGTGCACGCGACCGTCGTGCGGACGCCGGGCTCGTCGCTGACCGCTGACGAGATCAAGGCGTTCGCCCGTGAGCACCTCGCCAGCTACAAGGTGCCGAGGTCGCTGGAGTTCACCGACGAGCTGCCCCGCACCGGCTCCGGCAAGATCCTCAAGCGCCAGCTCCGCGCCCCCTACTGGGCCGGCCGCACCGCCCAGGTGGGGTGATCACGGGGTCCCCTGCCGCCTCTTCCGCCTCTGCCGCCCAGCGGCCTCGCCACCGCTACCGCCCGCCCCAGGCCCACCCCCATCGTTACCGGGCGTGCTGTCCGAAATATCATGATAAAGCTACCAAGATCGAATAAATACTTGCCAAAACAGCCACCATAGCGGCCAAAGCGACACGGATTTCTAGTAGATGATCATGAGCTGCCAACAACTGGTTTCCTTGATTGCGCTAGGGCAACCGGAGCACCTCCAATACCAGATCGGGACAGCCAATCCAGGGCCCGAGTGGACACCTGGGTGGGGTGAGCGCAGCCGGCCCGTAGCATGGGCGGCATGTTGAGCTGGGATGAGCTGGTCGGCTACTGCCTGGCCAAGCCGGGGGCGTGGCGGGACGAGCCGTGGGGCGACGGCGTGGTCACCAAGGTCGGCCCGAAGATCTTCGCTTTCCTCGGCACCGGAGACGGCGCCGCCGAAGGCGGGCAGCCAAGCGTGGGCCTCAAGTGCGGCGCCACCAGGGAGTCAGCCAACGAATGGCTGCTGCGCTACCCCGGCGACGCCACCGTGATGGCCTACATCGGCCGCTCGGGTTGGAACAATCTCACCGTCGGGGGAGCGATCCCCGACGAGGAGATCCTGGAGGCCATCGACGCCTCCTACACCACGGTGGTCAGCAAGCTACCGAAGAAGGACCGCCCCGCCTAGCCGCAACCGCAGCCGACACAGCCGCAGCCGACACAGCGCTCACCCGCCGATCGCGTCGAGCTCCGCCACCGTCGCGGCGTCAAGCGCAAGCGACGCGCCCGACACGTTCTCCCGCAGGTGCGCCACCGACGAGGTGCCGGGGATGAGCAGCATGTTGGGCGACCGCTGCAGCAGCCAGGCCAGCGCGACCGCCATTGGGGTTGTGCCCAGCCGCAGGGCGACCCCGGCCAGCGTGTCCGACTGCAGCGGCGAGAACCCGCCAAGCGGGAAGTACGGCACGTAGGCGATGCCCTGCCGCGCGGTCCGCTCCACCAGCGAGTCGTCCTCCCGGCGGGCGATGTTGTAGAAGTTCTGCACGCACGCGACCGGCGCGATTTCCTGCGCCTCGGCGAGCTGCACGGCGTCCACCGTCGACACCCCGAGATGCCTGATCAGGCCCGGGCCCGGCCAGCTGCATCGCGCCGTATCCCATCCGGGTGACCGTGAGGCCGCCCAGCTGGTAGGTGCCGCCGGGCAGTGATCCAGCAGAAGTCATAGCGTGAGTCCCTTCAACCGACAGGCCCGACGACGCCGTCGCCGCGGGCACGAGATCCACTCTGCCCGGCCAACGACCTGCTGGGCAGTGCCCCGGTCATCCTGGGAGTGACGGGACCACGGCCGGGGGCGGGAGCAGAGCCGAAGACGCCGCGCCACTGCCTCGGGCGGCACCACATCGACTGGCACTTCGCCCACCTCACCGGACGGGCGTCCGCCGACGGCGCGACCGGAGCCAGAAGCCGAGAACCACGAAAGCGATAACGAAGACCACGGGGCCGATGAAGAGCAGCACGAACAGCCCCTTGACCACCGCGCCCAGGATCCCCAGTGCGATGGCCACGATGACGAGCAGCAGAAAAAGCACCATCGGATTCCCCTCGAGACCGACAGAAAACTATAAAAACCGATAAAGGCGACAGCCGGTAAACAGGCGTTACTCCTAGCGCCGCGCCAGCCGGCGCTCCCCGCTGGCACCCGTCTGGTACTCAAGCCCGTAGTGCTCGAACAGCCCCGGCTCGTCGTCAGCGGCCAGCTCGCCGTCGGTGTCGATCGCAAGCGCGCCCCTGACCTGCGCCTTCGGGTACGCGACGCGTAGCTGGTCGGGGAGCACGGCCGCCCGGTCAAGCGGCACGAAGGTGAGGCGGCGGCGGCCGACGATTCCAATCCGGATCGAGCCGAAGGAAGGCTCGTCGGTGCTCGTGTCCACGTACACTGCTTCGAGTTGTCCGATCTTCTTCCCGTCCGGGTCGATCACGTCGTGTTCCCGCCAGTCACGGATGTTCTCAGCCTCGAACATGCCGTTGACCTGCCCTTTTCCGGGCCGCGCAAACGTCACGCAAACGTCATGAAGCAGACTTCCCCCTGGTGTGCTAACTCATAAAGTTGGGGCAGATGAAGCGCATGGAACACGAAAAGTGGCCGGGACGGCCGTACCCCCTTGGTGCTACCTATGACGGCGTCGGCACTAACTTCGCGCTCTTCTCCGAGGTGGCTGAGCGGGTCGAGCTCTGCCTGTTCGACGATGATGGCGGCAACGAGAGGCGGCTGGACGTCACCGAGGCCGACGGCTACGTCTGGCACTGCTTCCTGCCCGGCGTCGGCCCCGGGCAGCGCTACGGGTACCGGGTGCAGGGGCCGCACTTCCCCGACGCCGGCGTCCGCTGCAACGACACCAAGCTGCTGCTCGACCCCTACGCGACGGCGCTTGACGGTCAGGTGAAATGGGATCCCGCCGTCTACGGCTACCCGCTAGGGGGCGACGACCGGGACCGCAACGAGGCCGACAGCGCGCCGTTCGTGCCGCGCTCGGTGGTCACCAACCCGTGGTTCGAATGGGGTGACGACCACCCGCTGCGCATCCCATGGCACGAGACCGTGCTGTACGAGTGCCACGTCAAGGGGCTCACGATGCGCCACCCGGAGGTACCGCCCGACCTGCGCGGCACCTACGCGGGGATGGCCCACCCCGCCGTCATTGAGCACCTCAAGCGCCTTGGCGTCACCGCGGTCGAGCTGATGCCGGTCCACCAGTTCGTCCAGGACCATTACCTGACCGACATGGGCCTGACCAACTACTGGGGCTACAACTCGATCGCCTTCCTCGCCCCGCATAACGAGTACTCCGCCTGGGGCGTCGAGCAGGTCGTGTCCGAGTTCAAGTACCTGGTGAAGACCATGCACCAGGCCGGGATCGAGGTGATTCTCGACGTCGTATACAACCACACGGCGGAGGGGAACCAGTTCGGCCCGACGCTGTCCTTCCGCGGCATCGACAACCCGGCCTACTACCGGCTGGCCGACGGCGGCCGCTACTATTTCGACACCACCGGCACCGGCAACACGCTGAACATGCGGCACCCGCACGTCCTGCAGCTGATCATCGACTCGTTGCGGTACTGGGTGACCGAGATGCGGGTGGACGGCTTCCGCTTCGACCTGGCCGCCAGCCTGGCCCGCCAGTTCCACGAAGTTGACCGGCTGTCGGCGTTCTTCGACCTGATCCAGGTGGACCCGGTAGTCAGCCAGGTCAAGCTCATCGCCGAGCCCTGGGATCTCGGCGAGGGCGGCTACCAGGTCGGCAACTTCCCGACCCTCTGGTCCGAATGGAACGGCCGCTACCGTGACACCGCCCGCGACTACTGGCGCGGCGCCGACCGGACCCTGGCGGACTTCGCCTACCGGCTGACCGGCAGCTCCGACCTGTACGGCCGCACCGGGCGGCATCCGTACGCCAGCGTCAACTTCGTTACCGCGCACGACGGGTTCACCCTCACCGACCTCGTCTCCTACGACTACAAGCACAATGACGCCAACGGCGAGGAGAACCGCGACGGCACCGACGACAACCGCTCGTGGAACAGCGGCATCGAGGGTCCGACCGATGACCCCGACGTGCGTCAGCTGCGCGAGCGCCGCCGCCGCGCGATGATGGCGACGCTGCTGCTGAGCACGGGCGTGCCGATGCTGCGGCACGGCGACGAGCTCGGCCACTCCCAGTACGGCAACAACAACGCCTACTGCCAGGACAACGAGGTCTCCTGGCTCGACTGGGAGGGCGCGGACACCGAGTTCAGGGATTTCTGCGCCGAGCTGATCGATTTCCGGCACCGGCACCCGGTGTTCCGGCGGCGTCGCTTCTTCGAGGGCGAGCCCATCTTCAAGGGCGGGCTCTCCGACATCAACTGGTTCCGGCCGGACGGGGAGGAGATGACCGACGACGACTGGAAGACCGGCTACGCCAAGTCGCTCGCCGTCTTCCTCAACGGCGACGCGCTGCCCGACCCGGATCCCCGCGGCCGCCGGGTCACCGATGACAGCTTCCTGCTGCTCTTCAACGCCCACCACGGCGACGTCACCTTCGTGCTCCCTGGCAAGGCCTACGGCAAGCGCTGGCTGACCGAGTTCGACACCGCGAGCATCGACACCGATCGACCGCCGCGCGCCCGCCGGGCCAGGCAGGCCGGCGCCAAGGTGGCCGTCGCCGCCCGCAGCGTCCAGGTGCTCCGCCGCGCCACCAGCTAGGGCTGGGGCGCGAAGCCACGCGTGCGTTCCGGCTAAGCTTCCTGGTCATGGACGACGTCGCCGCGGCTGGGAGCGGACCACGGCCGACGCGGACCCCAGGGTCGCTGCGGCTGAGAGGCCGCGAGTTTCCGCCCGAGCGCACGCTGGTGATGGCGATCGTCAACCGGACCCCCGACTCGTTCTACCGGCCGGGCCTGACCTGGGACGAAGACGCCGCCTTGGAGCGGGTGCACGCCATCGTGGCCGAGGGCGCCGACCTGCTCGACGTCGGCGGAGTGCCGGCCAAGCCGGGCCCCGAGGTGACGGTGGCGGAGGAGATCCGCCGGGTCGTCCCGTTCATCGAGCGGGTCCGCGCGGCCTACCCGGACCTGGTCATCAGCGTGGACACCTGGCGGCACGAGCCCGCCCGGGCGGCCTGCGAGGCCGGCGCCGACCTGCTCAACGACACCTGGTCGGCCTGGGACCCGAAGGTCGCCGACGTGGCGGCCGAGTTCGGCGTCGGCCTGGTCTGCTCACACGCCGGGGTGGCGCTGCCGCGCACCCGGCCGCACCGGGCGGCGTTCGCAGACGTGGCGGCGGACGTGCTCGACCGGGTGCTGCTGCTGGCCGAGCGGGCACTGCAGGCGGGCGTGGCGGCGGACCGGATCGTGATCGACCCGGCGCACGACTTCGGCAAGAACAGCTGGCACTCGCTTGAGGTCACCAGGCGGCTCGACGAGCTGACCGCGACCGGCTGGCCGGTGCTCATGTCGGCGTCGCGCAAGGACTTCGTGGGGGAGACCCTCGGCGTCGGCGTCGACGACCGGCTCGCAGGCACGCTGGCCACCACGGCGGTCGGCGCGTGGCTCGGCGCGCGGATCTTCCGCGCCCACGACGTGCGACAGACCCGCGAGGCCCTCGACATGGTCGAGTCGATCAAGGGCAACCGTCCCCTCGCCCGCGCCATCAGAGGCCTGGCATGATCGTCCGCGCGGCGCTCTGCCCGTCGCCGCCGCTGCTGGCCCCCGGCGTCACCGGTCAGACGGTCCTGCTGCCCGACCTCCGCCAGGCCTGCGCGGCCGCCGTCGGCTGGCTGGTCGGGGCCGCTCCCGACACCGTCGCCGTGATCGGTCCGGCCGCCGCGACCGCAACCTGGCCGCCCGAGAGCGTGCCCGACCTGGCGATGCACGCCCCGGCCGTGTACGCCGGGCCGTCGGCGCTTCCGCTCGCCCTCGCGATCGCCGGGTTCCTCCTCGACGCGGCCGGCTACTCCGGCCCCCGCATCCTCCAGTCGGTCGCCGAATCGGCGTCACCGGGCGCCTGCCAACAGCTCGGCCGCGACCTGGCCGCCGCCGCGCCGAGGGTGGCGCTGCTGGTGATGGGCGACGGCAGCGCCCGCCGCTCGGCCGCCGCCCCCGGCTACCTAGACGACCGCGCCGAGCCCTTCGACGCAACCGTCGAGCAGGCAATCCGCGAGGGCAACCTGGCCGCCCTCGCCGCCCTCGACCCCGACCTGGCCCGCGACCTGCTCGCCACCGGCCGTTCCGCCTGGCAGGCCCTGGCCGGCGCGGCACCCACCTGCCCGCAAACCGAGCTCCTTTACTCCGCAGCCCCCTTCGGCGTCGCTTACCTAGTAGCCACCCTCACCCCGGCTCCGTAGGGCGGGTTATGCGCCCATCCGGACCTGGGACCGGAGCCACAGGGTGAGCTTGACCCGCGAGGAGATCTCCAGTTTGGCGAAGATGTGCTCCACGTGGGCATCGACGGTCCGCTTGGAGATGAACAGCCGGGCCGCGATCTCCCGGTTAGACAGCCCGCTTGCCACCAGGATCGCGATCTCCCGTTCGCGCCTGGTGAGGAGCGCGGTAGTTATCGGGGGCGCGGCCTCGCCGTCCTGGTCGGCCTCGCGGTGACCGTCGCCGTCCACCGCCGAGCCTACGGCCGGCTTCGGCCGCGGCCGCCACGTCAATCCGCGCGCGCCGGTGGCGCGCGCGTCGATGACGCACTCGACAACGGCGTCCAGGTCAAGCGCGCGGCCTTGCGCGTACGCGGTCTCGTACCCGGCGCCGCCGAGGGCCGCGCGCGCCTGCTCGCCGACCCGCTGGTGAACCCGCTCCATGACGGCGATGCTGCTCAGCCTGCTGCCGGCCCGTCGCCAGAGCGGGTCGGCCGCGCCCAGCAGCCAGGCGGTCCGGTCGAACCGCGAGCTGCGCACCGCCAGCCAGCCGAGCGCCTCCAGGCAGTACGCGATCCCGACCTCGTCGCCCAGGTGGTGCTTGGCCTGCAGCGCGCGACGGAAGGCGGCCTCGCAGTCGGCGTCGGCTCCGGGCCGCTGGTAGAGCGCGAGCCCGGAGATCAGATCCAGCTGGCTGGTGATCCACCGCTCCCCGCCGCGCGGGCTGAGATCGCTGAGCTTGGCAAGCCCGCGCTGGCAGCAGTCAAGCGCCGCGTCGACGTCCCCGGCCAGCTGGTGCAGGTGCGCGAGTTGCGCCTCAAGGCAGACGAGGCCGATGCGGCCGGCCGGTCCGCACTCGGTCAGCCGCTGGCGCGCGGCATGGCCGGCCGTCAGCGCCTGCAGGTGCTCGCCGGCGAAGGTCAGCGCCAGGTTGAGGTGGAGGTAGCCGCAGGCGCCGGCCAGCTCCGAGTCGAATTCGCGTGCCAGCCTGATTGACTCCCTGATGTCGGCGACCGCGTTGACTAGATCGCCCTGGAAGGTGGCCAGCCTGCCGCGGGCCCCGAGCGCCCAGGCCCGTTCAAGCGATGGCTCAGGCAAGGCCAGCAGCGCCTTGTCCAGATAGCCCCTGCCCTCGCTGAGCCGCCCAGACATCTCCCAGTAGGCACGCAGTCTGACCGCCAGCCGACAGCCCCGCCGCCACCGCTCGACCTGCTCGGCCGACGCCGGCCGACCGCCCGTCGGCCCGCCGCGCCGCGCCTCGGCACCATGAAGATCAAGCGCGTGCCCCAGCGCGGCCGCGATGTTCGAGTGCTCCGTGCTCAGCTGACGGAACCGGCGGGCCTGGTCGGCATCAAGTACGTGCTTGTCGAAGTGTTCGGCCATCGCCAGGTAGCGATCGGCCAGCCGGTCAAGGAACCGGGCCGACTCACCACCGCCGGCGCTCGTAAGCTCGGCCGCCCCGAACTCGCGCAGCGTGTCAAGCAGCCGGTATCGCTTCTCCGGCAGCGACGCCCAGCCGGCCTCGTCCGACACCCCGGCCCCCGCGCCGCCGCCAACGCCGCCGGTGCCGTCTGAGCGCAGCACCACCGACTTGTCGACCAGCCCGATCAGCGCGTGCACGACCTCGTTCCTCGGCAGCGCCTCGTCCGCGCACACCTCCTCCGCCGCGGCGACGTCGAACGGCCCGGCGAACACCGACAGCCGCCCCCACAGCGCCTTCTCGGCCGGCGTGCAGAGCGCGTGGCTCCACGCGATTGCGTCCCGCATCGTCTGGTGCCTGGCGGCCCCGCCCCGCCGACTGACGCCGAGCATGCTGAACCCGCTCTCCAGCAGGTTGGCCAGCCCGGCCAGCGGCAGCGCCCGCAGCCGGACCGCGGCGAGCTCGATCGCGAGCGGCAGGCCGTCTAGCCGTCGGCAGAGCCGCACGACGTCAGCCCGGTTGGCCGGGGTAACGATGAAATCGGGCAGCACCGAGGAGGCGCGCTGTGCGAACAGCTCGACCGCGTCGGCCTCGACCGGCATCGGCGGCACCGGGAAGGCCTGCTCCCCCGGCGCGTCGAACGGCTGCCTGCTGGTCGCAAGCACGGTCACCTCGGGCGCCGCGCGCAGCACCGCCTCGGCCAACGAGGCGCAGGCATCGACCAGGTGCTCGCAGGTCTCCAGGATCAGCAGCAGCCGCCGGTCCCGCAGGTGCTCAAGCACCACGGCCCGCTGCGCGAAAGCGTTCCCGGTCGGCAGCCCGAGCCCGGTCGGCAGCCCGAGCCCGGCCGCGACCTCGTTGACGAGCTCGCCCGGGTCGCTGACGGCGGACAGCTCGACGATCCAGATGCCGTCAGGGAACCGCTCGGGAGTTTTCGCGGCGACCTGGGCGGCCGCGCGCAGGCAGAGCCGGGTCTTGCCGACACCGCCCGGACCGACCACGGTGATCAGCCCAGGTGACTGGAGGTGTGACGCGATCCACAGCAACTCAGAATCTCGGCCGACGAAGCTGTTCGCCTCAGCCGGCAGCAGGCCGGGCCGTCGCAGGCCAGCGACCTGGCCTGCGAGAACGGACTTGGCCATGGCTACCTCTCGCGCCTGAGGGACGCCGTCACGATAACATTGTCTCGCGTGGGATTGCACGCGCATCGCCATCTCGGTTGCCGGCCAGCGCCGAACGAGCCCGCTAAATGGGCAAATGCCGCCTGGCGTGATAGTCAAGTAGGTAGGCCAGAAGCATCAGGAGGGCGGCGCGATGAGTGACGCGGTAATTGTGGCGGCGGTTCGGACGCCGGTCGGGAAGCGCAACGGCGGACTGTCCGGGGTGCACCCAGTCGACCTGTCGGCGCATGTGCTCAACGCCCTTGCCGAGCGGTCAGGGCTAAACCCCGAGGTC
>Ga0302325_10010631_pt1 | contig 19928 bp, 20 predicted proteins | sample Palsa_T0_2_FD_201948 | JGI IMG/M metagenome (GOLD analysis project Ga0302325, IMG submission 201948) | Peat permafrost microbial communities from Stordalen Mire near Abisko, Sweden - Palsa_T0_2 | ecosystem: Environmental > Terrestrial > Soil > Palsa > Peat permafrost | place: Sweden: Abisko...
TATACCTATCAGAACATCGTTATTGGCGATGTGAGCAGCCTCAAACTGGTCAAGACACCGATGGCGAAGTCGGTATTGGATTCAGGCTGGGGCATCCTCAGAGCGCAACTGCAGTATAAGAGCCAGCAGGCGGGCAGAAGCGTCTTCATCGTCAATGAGAAAAACACAACACGAGAATGCAGCAGCTGTCATGCCCTCACGGGTCCGACAGGCCTGCTTTGGTTGCTGCTATTCCGAGTGCCCGTCGTTGTTCTTGCACCCACGGCGCAAGATTCCTGGTCAGGTTGTGGTGAAGCGGCGGGTGATTGTCGCGGGCGCCCGGGTACTTTATGCCTGGTTCGCTGCGGACTGGGACGGGCAGCGCTTCGATTTCGCCACGGGTGACAAAGGCCTGCGCATGGCGAGAACGCTTTACGGTTTGGTCTTGATCCCTTTCGGAATAGCCCATTTCGTCTACATCAATGAGACGGCCGCCCTGGTGCCTCGCTGGCTGCCATCGCATCTGGCCTGCGCATATCTCACCGGCTGCGCCTACATCGCGGCGGCCCTCTCGATAGTGACCGGCGTGTTTGCGCGGTTGGCGGCGGCGCTTTCAGCCTTGCGGATAGGGATGTTCACGCTGCTGGTGTGGATACCCATCGTGGTGGCAGGCACCAAAAACGCCTTCCAATGGAGCGAGACCACCATATCCCTGGCGCTGACCGCGGGCGCGTGGGTGGTGGCGGATTCTTATCGCCCAGGCCCATCGAAAGTGCGAATCACGTCATCCTAAGCGCCATTCATGCGTTGTAGATTATAGGTCACAGAATTGCGGAGGATTCATGAATTCAATCAAGGCGGTTCGAGGTTTCGCTGCAATAGCGCTATTGTCTGCTTCGCTGTTGACCGGCTGCATCGTCGCTCCGGCGCCGGGCTACTACCATGGCGTGGCTGTCGTCACGGTTGCCCCACCGGAACCGCGGGTCGAAGTGGTGGGGGTTGCGCCAACTCCGGGATATATCTGGTTTCCGGGATTTTGGGCTTGGGAAGGCGGTGCGCATGTTTGGCACGGCGGGTATTGGGGCCCGGGACGCGCTGGATATTACTGGGCCCCACACGCGTGGGTTCGATACGGCGGTGGTTGGCGCATGGCGCCGGGACACTGGGTGCGGCGCTAACTTAAGCGTCCAGCCCGCTTAAGCCAGGCTTAAGCGGCGTCATGGAAGATTATGCCGAGGGTGCAGCGAGTACCTGAGCGGATCGTGCTCACCCCGTGCCGTTGATTGACACGATAAAAGCCTTTCACTCCGCGCGCGGGCCGATGGCGAACCGCGAACACTACCGCGTCTCCTTGCTCGAGCGGTACGGCGGTCACGCGAGACTGTTGCCGCGGTCTTTGCTCCGTCAGAATGAATTCCCCGCCGGTGAAATCCGCGCCGGGGCGCGATAGCAGCACCGCAACCTGCAACGGGAAAACATGAGTCCCGTAGAGATCCTGATGCAGGCAATTGAAATCCCCCTCGGTGTACTTCAACAACAGCGGCGTCGGCCGCGTTTGGCCTGCATCATGACACCGCTTCTGGAACTCTTCGAATCGGTCCGGATAGCGGATCTCGACGCCCATGCGCTCGTTCATACCATTGGCCAGTGAGGCGAGGTTCGCATAGAGAACCGGCCGCAGCTCCCCTAACCGCGGCGGCAATGGATAAGAGAAATAGCGGTACTCGCCTTTTCCAAATCCATGCCGCGCCATCATCACGCGGCTTCGGAAGGGCGCCTCTTCATCATACAGAGCGGCGATCGAACGACACTCCACGGGCGTCAATAGCCCTTCGATGACCGACCATCCTTGGTTGTCGATCTCACCATGGGCTGCGCGCACTGCGCAGCGCACATCATCGGGGCTCACTTTTCCGCTGCCTCACGCTGCAACAACGCGCGCTTCCGCTCCACATTCCACCGATATCCCGACAGCTCGCCGTTGGAGGCCACGACGCGATGACACGGTATGAGCAACGCCACGTGGTTCCTGGCGCATGCCGAAGCCACTGCGCGACTTGCATGCGGGTCGCCCAACTGCCTCGCGAGCTGGCTGTAACTGACGGTTTTACCCAAGGGAATCTGGCGAAGTGCGCGCCATACGCGCGATTGGAATGCGGTGCCCTGAATGTCCACGGGTAGATCGAGCGCTTCCCGCGGCAAAAGCACGAAATCACGCACGCGTTCGAACCAGCCATACAGGCGCGATTCGTCGTTGTAGAGGCTGGCCTTCGGGAATGCGGCGCGCATCTCTTCGAGCATGGCGCCCGGTTGGTCGCCGAAGGTCAGCCAACAGATCCCTCGGGCCGTTGCTCCCAGCAGCATCCAGCCGAGATCCGATAGGCCCATCCACCAGCCGACATCGAGCGCGCCGCGCAAGCGGCCGGGCGTAACCCCGAGCGTCTGGTTTGCATTGGCGTAGGCGGTCGAACTGGCGCCAAAGCCGGCGTCGAAAACGACGTTGAGCGCAGTGCGGCCCGCAGCGGCACCACTTGCCAACCGGTGCAGGGCCAGTGCCTGGGCATAAGCCTTGGGACTCACACCCAGCCGACGGGTGAACTGGCGCTGCAATTCAGAGCGGCTGACGCCAAGTTTGTCCGCAAGGCTCTCGAGTTTCGGCGCCTCAATCTCGATGAGCCGGCAGGCATCGTTGAGTATCGCGGGCCAGTTGACCCGCGCAGAAACGGACGTGATTTTAGACTTGACCATCATATTGATGCTCCGCAAGGAAGTAGTCGTATAAGGTGATCATCGAAATACTCCATCAGTGTGTGATCACTGTAAGGAGTGCCGCTTCCTAAATCCTCCGGATTCGTGCGCGAGAATTGAGCGAAGGGAAACAGGCCCATCCTGGCCGATTTTTTCTAACGCTGTTCGGCGACGAAGCTCGCGCGCACACGGTCACCGCGATTGCCCCAGCTGGAGCGCAGATAGTTCGCCAGATCGGCTCCCTGCGCATCGGTTATCTTATCCTTGAACCCCGGCATGTCTTCCCAGGCATCGAGCGAGGCGGGCAGTCCCGAGGCCGATGCAGCCCCGTAGAGAATCACGTTGACGACAGAGGCGCCGCTGTTCGCCTGCACCATCGGGCTGCCGGCCACGGGTGGGGCCTTGCGGAAGCCGCCGCGGCCCGTCGATAGATGACATTCGTCGCAATGCTGCTCGTAGAGCGCCTGTCCGGAAGCATGCTCAGCTTCGGCGAGAGTCTGTTGCGGACTCTCGCCATTGGCCGGCAGGCCTTTAAGATAGACGGCCATGGCGGCGATGTCGGCATCAGTGAGGTATCGAAGACTGTTGGCGATGACTTCGTTCATCGGTCCCAACACTCCGGCCCGACGGCTGGAGCCGCTCTTGAGGTACTTCTCGAGATCCTCAAGCGACCATCGTGCGAGGCCGCTCTCCGCCGATGTCAGATTGGGCGCCGACCAGCTTCGGTTCTTGCCCGGTTCGACCTCGCCGACTGCGACACCGCCGGTCAATCGCTGCTCGGAGCGCTCGGCGAGAAGAACATTGCGCGGCGTGTGGCAGGCACCGCAATGCCCGAGCGTTTCCACCAAATAGGATCCGCGATTCCACGCATCGGATTGGGCGGCATTCGCGGCGGCTTCGCCCTCCGTGAAGAAGAGCGTGTTCCACATGGACATTGCCCAACGCTGACGAAACCAGAAGCTGGCCGGTGGCGGCGACGAACGGACCGCGGGAACCGTGCGCAGATACGCGTAGATGGCCTTGATGTCCAGCGTGCTCAATCTGGTGAAGGCCGTGTATGGGAAGGCCGGGAACAGATTTCTGCCGCCGGGAGCTACGCCATGGCGCATGGCGGCGAGGAAGTCGGCCTCGCTCCAGCTGCCGATTCCGGTTTGCCGATCCGGGGTAATGTTGCTCGAGTATATTTTCCCAAGGAAGCGGTAGCTCGTCTCAAACGCTTTGCCTCCCGCGTAGGGTCTTCCGCCCTGGTTCGTATGACAGCTGATGCAATTCGCGGCCAGCACCAGATATGCGCCGCGCTGCACGGCTGATGCCGCGTCGGGCGCGGATCCGGCCGCCAACACAGGCGCGGCGGCAGGCAACATCGCGAAGAGCCATGTTGCGACCAGGATCTTGACGGGGATGCTCACATTTTTAGTTATACCGCGCCGGCAGCACCTATCTTACTGCCGGGCAGCAACTCTCTTACTATAGAGCCTCACTGGGAAGAGATCCATGAGCGGTAGCGATAAAGCAAAAGTTGCCGTCGTCGCGGGAGGCGGCTCAGGTATAGGGCGCGGCTGTGCGCTGCGCCTCGCGGGCATGGGCTATCACGTCGTGCTGGTTGGACGCGACGCATCCAAGCTCGACAAGACGGCTGCAGAAGTTTCCGCCGCCGGCGGCAGCGCGATGGCCTTCCCGGCGGATGTGCGCGACTTCGATCGTCTTGGCGAATTGCGAGCACTGGTGGAGCAAACAGGCGTCGACCTGCTCATCAATTCGGCGGGAGGCCAATTCGCGGCTCCGAGCGCGGAACTGTCGCGCAGTGGCTGGCAATCCGTCGTCGATGTGAATTTGTCCGGCAGCTTCTTCTTGTGCCGCCAACTGCAGCCTGCTCTTGCCAAGCGGCGCGGCGCGATAGTGCTGATCGTTGCGAACATGTGGCGCCGCCCGGCGCCCAATCTGGCGCATTCGGCGGCGGCGCGCGCCGGCGTCGTCAACCTGATGAACACGCTCGCGCTCGAATGGGCGCCTGAGGGAATCCGCGTGAATGCCGTGGCGCCGGGGCTCACGGACACGCCGGCGCTCCTCGACCAATACCGCGCCCTCGCGGAAAAGGTGCCGCTGAAGCGGATCGGGACCGTCGATGAAGTGGTCGATGCGATCCTATTCATGGGCCTAAGCGCCTACATAACCGGTGAAGTGCTTTCCATCGACGGCGGGTTGCATTTGACTTGAGTGAACCGGACTCGCGAGGATATGTTTTTTGCAAGGGGGATTCACATGGCGATGCACACGGCTTGTCGATCGGAGGATGTGGGCGTCGGTCAAATGAAGGCATTCACGGTAGACGGGCATAAGATAGTTCTGTATCACTTGACCGATGGTTTCTTTGCCACTCAGGCGAGCTGCAGTCACATTTTCGCACCGCTGGTGCGCGGCAAGCTCCTCGATGATCGAAGTGTGCAATGTCCCTTTCATCGTGCGCGCTTCGACATCCGCACCGGCAAGGTCGTCGACTGGGCGAACTTTCCGCCGGGAATTCAGATGCTGAACGTAGTTCGCGGCGAGAAGGCGCTGCGTACCTACAAAGTCAGCGTCGAGGGCGGAAGCGTCAATATCGACATCCCCGGCGACGGCCCGTGAAGCACGCCGGCGGCATCGAGTAAAAATTGCAAAGAGCGCTCGACCAAGCCGCTCGAGCAACGTTGAGCGGCATGACGAGTTACAATTACCAGCTCGCCCCCAAAGCCGGATTCACCCGTGAAGACCTTCCATTGCACCGCGTGCCAAGCGCTGATTTTTTTTGAAAATACCAAATGCCTGACCTGCGGCAGATCGCTGGCTTACTTTCCGGATCGCACGGAAATGCTCGCTCTCGAACCGGCTGATGATGCGCTATGGCGTTCCGTCCGAGGCGCCGTCGTCGAATCCGAGACGTACAAGCTTTGCGCGAATTACAGCACGCATGGGGCATGCAATTGGGCGATGCGCGGCGATGATGCGGAGTCGATGTGCCGCTCGTGTCAGCTGACGCACACCATTCCAAACTTGGAGCTGGCCGGCAGCAAGGAGGCATGGGTCAAGCTGGAAACCGCGAAGCGGCGTTTGGTCTACGCACTCCTTAGACTCAATTTGCCGCTGCAATCCAAATGGCAGGCGGCAAGAGGCGGTCTGGAATTCAGGTTCTTGAGCGATGCGGCCAGCGCCAATGGCGACCAGAGCCGGGTCTTGACCGGCCATGACAATGGTCTCATCACTATCAACGTTGCCGAATCCGATGACGTGTACCGTGAAACGCAGCGTTTGCGGCATCACGAGCCATATCGCACGTTGTTGGGTCATTTCAGACACGAGATCGGACACTATTACTGGGACCTGTTGATTGCCGACAGCGAAAGAGTCGAGGACTATAGGCGCCTTTTCGGTGACGAGCGGACCGATTACCAGCTTGCGCTGAAGCAGCATTACGAATCGGGCCCACCGACGAATTGGGCGGACAGTTTCATAAGCGCATACGCCTCGACGCATCCCTGGGAGGATTGGGCCGAGTCATGGGCGCACGTCATGCACATGGTTGACGCGCTCGAGACGGCACACTTCGTGGGTCTGTCGGTCAAGCCGGCGAGGGGGGATGAGCCAGAATTGTCGGTGCCCCCTGTGCCAACCCGGGCGCATGTCGGCGACTTCGATCATCTGATCGAAGAATGGACGACATTGACCTATGTTCTCAATAATTTAACCCGGGGTCTCGGCCTTGCTGATGCGTATCCGTTCGTTCTATCGGCACCGATAGTCGACAAGCTGCGTTTCGTATGCGAGACCATAGCGGGCGCGAGCTCCGGATCGCAGCGAACCGCCGCTAAAACAAACCAATGATCCTGCCGGTCTCATCCAGATCGATGGAAAGCGCTGCCGGATGACGCGGCAGACCTGGCATCGTCATGACATCGCCGCAGATCACCACGACGAACTCGGCGCCCGCGGCAAGACGGACTTCTCTGACGGTCACCGTAAATCCACTCGGCGCGCCTCTCAAGGTCTGATCCGTTGAAAAGGAATAGGGTGTCTTCGCAATGCAAACCGGGAAATGGCCGTAACCGGATTCCTGCAGCTTTTGAATTTGAGCACGTACGCGTGCGTCCGCGGTGATTTCGCCGGCGCGATAGATTTTTCGCGCGACCTGACACACCTTTTCCCACAACGTATCCGTATCGTTGTACGCGAACGCTGGTTCTCGCGGCGGGGATTCTTCGCACAGGTTCACGACCTCGCGGGCGAGATTGGCAGCGCCTTTTCCACCTTCCGCGAAGTGCCATGAAGGAATCACCTTTATCCCTTTCCGCACCGCCATTTGCTCCAGCAAGGCAACCTCCGCGTCGGTGTCCTCGAGCCGGTGGTTGATCGCCACCACACAGGGTACGCCGAAAACATTCAGCAAATTGTCGATGTGGCGTTCCAAATTGACCAAACCTGCCTGCAAGGCAGGCAGGTTTTCGCGTCCCACATCCGCGACGTCGACTCCGCCGTGATATTTCAGCGCCCGTATCGTCGCAACGACGACTGCGACGGATGGTTTCAAACCTGCTTTGCGGCATTTGATGTCGAGGAATTTCTCGGCGCCGAGGTCTGCGCCGAATCCGGCTTCGGTCACCACGTAATCTGCCAACTTCAAAGCCGCCCGCGTGGCGATCACCGAGTTGCAGCCGTGGGCAATATTGGCGAACGGACCGCCGTGAATGAGCGCGGGATTGTTCTCGAGGGTTTGCACCAGGTTGGGTGCCAACGCCTGCTTCAACAGAACGGCCATGGCGCCGTGCGCCTTGAGCTGCCGTGCCAGGATGGGAGCGCCATCGGTGGCATACCCGACGACGATCCGGCCAAGCTTCTCGCGCAGATCCTGCAGGTTTTCGCTCAGGCAGAAGATCGCCATGACCTCGGAGGCGACAACGATGTCGAATCCGTCCTCCCTGGGGTAGCCGTTTGTCTGGCCACCGAGCCCCACGACGATCTCCCGCAGTGCTCTATCGTTGATGTCGACGACGCGCCGCCAGGAAACTCGGCGCGTATCGAATTTGAGTTCATTGCCGAAGTGAATGTGGTTGTCGATCAGAGCCGCAAGCAAATTGTTCGCGTGGGCGATCGCCGCGAAGTCGCCGGTGAAGTGAAGATTGATATCCTCCATGGGCACGACCTGCGCACGGCCGCCGCCCGTTGCACCGCCCTTGAGGCCGAAGACCGGGCCCAATGCCGGTTCCCGCAGGCAGATCAGCGCCCGCTTGCCAATGTAGTTCAACGCATCGCCAAGGCCGATGGTAGTGGTGGTCTTGCCTTCTCCCGCGGGTGTCGGAGAAACAGCAGTCACCAGGATCAGTTTTCCATCAGAATTCGAGGCCAGGCCAGCGAGGTACTCCAAGGAGATCTTGGCTTTGTACCTGCCGAAGTTGTCAAGCCGCTCCGACGGGATGCCGAGCCGCTCATGAGCGATATCCGCAATAGGTCGAAGCCGCGCTCGTTGCGCAATCTGCAGGTTGTTCATTGGAGGCGCATCATCGAATACAGCAGGACGACGGTCAACTCAGGCGCATGGTTCAAAGGGCTTGCTTTGCGATCAGGATTCCCCGTGTACTACCATAGCCGTGGCATATGAAGCGCGCAGGCGAGTAAGACGCGTTGGCGAGCAAGACAATGACTCAGCCGCAGCCGTACCGCCAGAGTATAATCCGTGGACACAGCGAACTAGACATGGCAAGGATAAAACGATGACGCAGCCGACTCTCGACACTTCCGACATAGCCCAATATCTGGGCAAGCCGATCGATTCGGCGACGCTTCGCGAGCCTATCTCCAACAATGACATCCGGCGCTGGGTGCATGCGATGCACTACCCGAATCTGCTGCACTACGATCCGGCCTACGCGGCGAAGAGCCGTTGGGGCAAGCTGGTCGCGCCGCAGTCCTTTCCCATCGTCGTCGATGACGGACATGGTTCGGCGCCCGCGTGCGTCGGGCGAATCCCGAATTCGCATCTGCTGTTCGGCGGCGACGAGTGGTGGTTTTACCCCCCTCGAGTCGTCGGTGGCGACATTCTCACGAATGAGCGCATCCCCTTCGATTTCGTCGTCAAGGAAACGAAGTTTGCAGGACCCACCTGCTTCCAGCGCGGCGACAATTTCTACCGCAATCAGAAGGGCGAGCTTATCGCCAAGCAGCGCTCGACTTCGATCCGCTACTCCGCGCAGGCCGGCGCCCAAACCACCAACACGAAGGAGTTTGACGATCCGGAGTGGAGCGACAAGGAAATCGAGGCGTTGGAGGACCGCAAGTTCAGCTGGATCCAGATGCTGCACGATCTTGGCCACAAGGAGCGCTGGTGGGACGATGTGAAGCTGGGCGAGATCCTGCCCGAGCGCGTCTTTGGGCCGCATTCGGTCGCGAGCTTTGCCACCGAGTGGCGGGCGTATCTGGTCAACACCTGGGGAACGATGAATCTGCGCAAGCTCGACCTGCTGGCGCTGGGCTTCACGCCCGAGATGGCCGGCTGGGAGAACGATCCGGATGTACAACTCGTGAACCCCGACATCACGGACGGTGCCTACTACGGTCCCTCGCGCGGCCATCTATTCCCGCGTTACGCCCGCAGGATCGGCATGCCGCGCGCTTACGGCTACGGCGCCTCCATGGGCGCATGGGTAACCGATTATCTCTCGGGCTGGGCCGGTGAACACGGCTTCGTCATCCATTCCGCTGCGAACTACCGGGGTCCGGCCCTCTCGGGCGACATCACGATCCAGACCGGCGAGATCATCAAGAAGACCATCGATGAGGCAGGACGGCACATAGTGCAGGTCAAGTGCCTGATGGCCAACCAAAAAGGCACGGTCATGTGCACGGCCACGGCGGAAGTTCAGCTGCCGAAAAAACCAGGCTGATTCAAGCGCGGGGAGATCCGTATGACCGAGGAAATCGACAGACCATCCCCGCGGTTCACGATTTATCGGGGGGCCGATGCGCGCAATTACGCGGAGCATGATGTCATGCCGCTGGAGGGCATCACGCCCACGATGGCCGAAGGGCTGGCGCATTTTCAGGGCGCCGGTGCAGGCGATGGACAGGTGGTCAAGCTGCTCTACGCCGCAGCGGGATTCAGCCTGACCTACGTGTGGTTCAAAAGCGGCTATCCGTTGCCGGTCCACTCGCACAGCAGCGACTGTCTGTACAACATCATCAGCGGCAGCCTGCAGATCGGACGCGAGACCTTGAGCGCAGGGGACGGATTCTTCGTGGGAGCGAATGTGGCCTACACGTACGCACCAGGACCGCAAGGCGTCGAGGTGCTCGAGTTCCGCAACACGGACAAGTTCAACATTCGCTTTCAGAGCGATAGCAAGGATGTATGGGAACGGGCGGCAGCAACTCTGGCCGCCCAGCGTGCCGCTTGGAGCCGCGAGCAGCCACCCAGCCGAGCGATGCACTCCCAGCCGAGCGACGCACCGCGGTGAGTGAGCGCCTGCTGGCAGGCCTACGCGAAGGCCCGACGAAGCGCATCCAGCTTCGCGGCGTTGAATCGTTTCGATACAGCTGCGTCCCTCGCGACTAAATCGAAGCCGTGGAAAGCGCCCGGTACCACGAGCAGCTCGGTGGGCACGCCCGCATGGAGAAGGCGCCCGGCGAAATCCAGGTTGTCATCGACAAATAAATCCAATGCTCCGACGCCGATGAAGGTGGAGGGGAGCCCTGCGACGCTCTGCAGCCGCGCCGGCACCGCACATGAGGGCACCCGGTCCGTGCCGGGTTCCTGGCCCAGGAAACACCGCCAGCCAAAGCGGTTTGCGTCAGCATTCCAATTGAAGGCTCCTAGATGAGGCGGAGTCGCTCCTGTACTGCCCGTGCGGTCATCGATCATGGGATAGATCAGCATCTGGAACAGCAGCTTGATCTCGCCACGGTCGCGCGCGGTTATGGCAAGCAGTGCCGCATGGCCTCCTCCTCCGCTTTCTCCCATGACCGCAATCCGAGAGCGATCGATGCCAAGCTCGGCGGCATGATGGTGCGTCCACTGGAGACCTGCATAATTGTCCTCGAGGGATCCGTCATAGCGGGTCTCGGGTGCGTTGCGGAAGTCGACGCTCACGATCGTGCAGTCGAGCGCTCTTGCCATGGATTGAAGATGGGGGACGGAACCCCGGGCGGAACTGGCCGTGAAACCGCCGCCGTGCATGTGCACGATGGCGGCACGCTGTGCGCCCGGGCTCGAGTTGACGATCCACAGTCCGAGTTCGGGTCCGAATCGCCGCGCGGGGATCCGCAACTCTCGGGCCGGCACGTCGGGCAAAAGCGGCGCGATCATGGACGACAGCATCTCGCGTCGCTTGGCGAGCTTCGCGGCCGTCATGGGCGTGAACTGCCGCGTCATTTGCTGCAACTGCAAGGCGGCGGGTCGAAGTTCCGCATCAACCAGCGCCAGCAGTTCGTTCATATCAGCCCCGATGGAATTGGCCGACGATCTTCAGCAAAGATTCGCTGCTTGCCTCGATGTCGTACGGATCAGCTTGCAAAAACATGGGCGCGATGCCGGGCATCACCGGCTGCACAGTGATCGAAATGCCGTCCTCCGGGCAGGCATCCATGCAGGATGTCAGGACGATGCGTATTTCCCCTTTGGCAAATTCATGCTTTATTCGGCGCTTCAATTTTGACGCCAGCTTGTAGCTCGCATGTTTAGCGTCTCCGCCGGCGCGCTTACCGCACTTCTCGCAAATGAACACCATCGCCCGATCCACCGGAGCGGCCATCGTCTGGATGGATTTTGTCGACTTGGGCATTGATGCGGCTCGACGTAAAAACCCAGTATAGATCCGATGCTGCGACGAATCGCAAAGATGCAGATGTCTGAATAATTTACAATTTTTATTGTGCGCGGCGGGCAGCGCGCAGCCGCACCGGCAGACTCTTCAGTCCGCGAAGGATCACGTTGGTGTTGCTCAAATCGAGTTGATCCGGCGTCACGGCCAGTTCGAGGGACTCGACATTGTTCACGATCTCCTTGAGCGCACACTTCATCTCATTGCGCGCAAGCATGGCGCCGATGCAGTAGTGAACTCCGGTGCCGAAGGCTACATGCTGGTTAAGAGCGGTTCGATCCATGTCGAATGTATCCGGATTGACGAAGCGTTGCGGATCGCGGTTGCCCGAGGCCCAGCAGAGAAGGACGTGAGATCCTTCTGCGATGGCTTTGCCGCGCAGCACCGTTTCCGCCTTGGTCACGCGCGGCAGCTGCGGAACCGGCGAGTAGAAGCGCAAGGCTTCTTCATTGAAGCGGCCGATCTCCTTGTCTTGTTCCGTGGATGAGCGCAGCCGTGCCAGCAGATCCGGCCGCGTTGCCAAAGCATGGAGCGCGAAAGCAATGCCGTTGCGAGTGGTATCCACGCCGCCGGCGACGGCGACGGTGGCAATCGATGTCAGTTCCTTATCGGAGAGCTGCGGCGCTGTCGGGTCATCGATGCGCGCATGAACGAGTTGCGAAATGAGGTCGGTACCGGGATCGTGGCGCCGCTCTTCGATGGCCTTGCGAACGAAACGCTGCAGCTGCATGACGTTATGCGCGTGCTGGTAGGCGACTTCCCGCGTCGCCCCTGCACCTGCCTGAGCCACCATCGAATCCGCCCCGGCGCTGATTTCATCGACGTGATCCATCGGCAACCCCAATGTGTCGCAGATGACGAGGATGGGTATGGGCAGGGCATATTCCTTCACCAAATCGGCCTCTGAGCGGGCGAGGAACACCGCCGCTTTGTTCCGACAGATCGCGGCAACCTGCGATTCCAGGGCCGCGACGTTCGGCCCGGTGAAGGCGGGCGTCACCAGTTTGCGGCGGCGCGCGTGCAGCTCACCATCGACCTTGAAGCCGTCCGTCTGGGCCAACATCAAGAACCCTTCGCGCTTCATGTACTCGTTGATTTCGTCTTGGAACGGCGAACGAATCGCGTTGGATACGCGCATTTGGTCCGAATAGACTTGCGTATTGCGGGCGACCGCCAGTATGTCGTCGTGCCGAGTCACCAGCCAGGTCTGGATTCCCTCGTCGAAATGCACGGGATCTTCCTCGCGCAGACGTTCGTAGTAGGGATAGGGATCCTGCATGACTTTAGGATCGGCGAAGGTGTAATCGCTCAGAGGCCGCATGCTCGAATTGTAGCCCTCGGGTGTCTGGCTCAGGATAATCGAGCGCGTTGCCTGAGGCGGATGGGGGAGTTGTCCCAGTGCGCTAGACGTGCGAGATGTGCGCCCGGGCATGCCGCGAAACGACAGGCCTGACTCGCGGTGACGATGGCAACGAGAGCCAGGCCTGCACGCTAGTACCTGACTTAGTACCTGACGTCGTAATAAGAATTTACCCGGTTGCCGTACTCCGTGTCGTACGTCGGGACTCGTTCATTCGTGTACTTCGGGGCTTTTTCGAGCCTCGCTTTGTCGAGGGGCACGATATACCCGCCTTTGTTCACATCATATTTCAACACGGACCAAGGGATGGGATAGCGATCAGTCCCCATACCCAAAAATCCGCCGAATTCCAGCACAGCATATCTGACGTGCCCTGAAACCCGATCGATCATCAGATCGTCGATCGATCCCAACTTCTCGCCGGCGACGTTATAAACAGCCGTGCCCTCAACTTTATCGGATGAAATGACAGTCGAATCGCCCATAGTGGTAGCTCCTTTAAGGTGGTATTGGTAATCACAGGCGGAGGCTACTGAGACCGCCGAAATAACACTGTCAGCGTTGCTCGTGCTCGAATGTCAGACCGGCGCGCGGGGATGCCGGAGCAGGTCCAAAGGACAGATGCCCGCCGCGGCGCTGCTGTGCAACAGGCTGTGCTCAATATTTGCGGCGATTCGCTGCGCGAAAACCACATTTATTTACCAGTAGGAGCACAATATTGTGCACTTTGAGTCACATTTGCTACATTATAGGCAGATAACTTGAGTCAAGAACATGACGATTTCAGGGGGAGGGACGATGAACTTCAAGACTATTGCGTTCTATGCTTCTATGGTGGGTGCCGTGGGGCTGTCGCTCGGCGCACCGTCTACTACCTTTGCTCAGGCCACGGCGTCAGCTCAGGGCGCCCCGTCGGACGTAGAGGCCGGCGGACTCGGGGAAATCGTCGTTACCGCGCAGCGCCGGTCGGAGAAGATGGTCGATGTGCCCATCTCGGTCACGGCGCTCAATTCGGACCAGTTGGCGACCTCCAATGTACAGAACTTGTCCGACATCGCGGAGCTTACCCCGGCACTGCGCTTCGATACGCAAACCTTCTTCTACCAACCCTCGATCCGAGGCATCGGCACGGGAATCACGACCTCGGGCGGGGGCTCGAACGTGGGCATCTACATTGATGGATTCTATTCGCCCAATCCGGTTGCGGCCGACCTGCAGCTCCTCAACGTAACGGGCGTTCAGGTCCTCAAGGGCCCCCAGGGCACCCTATTCGGTCACAACACCACGGGCGGCGCGATCCTCATCACGAGCGCCGAGCCCAGCATGCAACCCCATGCTGAGGCGACGGTGGATTATGGCTCGTTCGACTCCCAACGCTATCAGGCCTATGCGACGGGTGGCATTGCCGATATCGCCGCCGTGGATATCGAGGGCATTTTGTCCAGAAGTTCCGGCTTCATTACCAATATCGTCAACGGCGACAGCGATGTCGGCGCTTACGAGAACTACACCTTACGCTTCGGCCTCAAGTTCCAGATCGGGGACAAGGTATCGGTGCTGGCGCGCGTCACGCACTCCGGGGAGAACGATCCGACCTCGGAATTGACGAATACCAATACCGACAACTCCACCGACCCGACGACCGGAAAGGTTTGGGGTCTCCAAACGTATACATTTGGCGCCTATACGACCGATCCCAATCATGTGGCTGAACTGCAGCCGCTCTTCGTGACCTCACAGAACACCGTTGCGCAATTGACGGTAAAGGCCGATCTCGACTTCGCCGATTTCACCTCTTATACCCAATGGCGCAAAGAGAACGCCAATGCCTCCGAGAACCTCGCCCAAGCGGCTGTGCCGATCTTCAATCTGGGATTACCGATCCTCAATTACACAGAAAGCCAGGAATTTCTGTTTACCTCGAAACCCGGTACTCCCCTGCAGTGGACGGCAGGCGGCTTCTACTTCACCAACAGAGATGAGTGGCAGACCTATATCGATACCGCGACCCAAGTGAGATCCAATATACCTCTCGCCGATGGCGGGAATCGCCTGGGCGGATCGGGCACCGAGACGGAGAGCTTTGCGGAATTCGCGGACGCGACCTACGAGCTGACACCGCAGTGGTTCTTAACGGTGGGCGCGCGCTTCTCGCACGATAACGTCGTGAATGCCTATTACAATCCCAACCCTGGCAACCCCCTGTACCCGAACTCAAATACACAAATCCCGGTCGCCAGCATCGATGGCAACAAAGTGACGCCGCGCGCCGTGATTCGCTACAAGCCGACCGATGCATCGAGCATCTATGCATCCTTTTCAGAGGGCTACAAGGCCGCCATCATCGACGTCGGCGGATCCTGTCAGGATGGGCCTGCCTTTAAATGTAATCCCATCAAGCCGGAAGACGTGGACGCCTATGAGGTCGGCTACAAGTTCGAAAGCCACGGCTTCACCAATGAGCTAGCTGGGTATTACTACAACTACAAGAACCTGCAGGTCTCCGAGTTCCTCGGCAATGCGCAGGCCTACATCGTGAACGCCGCGCAGTCGAAGATCTGGGGTTTCGACGAACAGCTCAACTATGAGTTTGACCAATATGCTCAGTTGACTGCCGGTGCGGCCTATACCCACGCGCGCTACTCGACCTTCGGCGGTCCGGTCCAGGGAGTCCTGGTCGGTGCGCCAATCTACGCCACTTGCCCCGGCGCCCCGGTTCCGAGTCCCACCAATGGCAGCTGCAGCAATGGCGCCTATGCTTACGTCAACACCTCTACCGTTCTTCACGACGTGCACATGCAGCATGTACCCGAGTTGACGGCGACCTTTGGCCCGCGGTTTACGACGGGCAAGCTTGCATCGGGTGAATATTCCTTGTCGGCGAACGCCTATTACTCATCGGGCTTTTACTTCAGTCCGTCGGGCACGCAATTCTATCAACCCGCTTATGGCACGGTGGGGGTGCGCACCGAGTGGAAGGATCCGTCTGAACACTACTGGGTGGCTCTGTACGGCGAAAACCTCACCGACAAGCGCTATCGGACCCAGGTGCAGTACAACAGCTACGGCATGGGTGCGTCGTGGAACGCGCCGACGACCTGGGGTGTCCAGCTTGGCGCGAAATTCTAAGCGGGATCGCCCGAGCAAAACGCAAGTTTCACGCCAGTGGCCGCCGCTCTACAGCGACGGCCGCTGGCGAGTGCCGTAACGGTCAAGTTTCTATATGCTAGGCATTCCTCAAGGAATGCAATCAATGACCAAGACAGCACTCATCACCGGCGCCGCCGCCGGCATCGGCCGTGCCTGCGCGATTCGGCTGGCGGGCGAAGGCATGGCCGTCGGCATACTTGACATAAACCTCGACGGCTGCGAGCGCGTGGCCGCCGAAATTAAAGCGGCGGGCGGCAGGGCGATCGCGCTGGAGGCCAGCATCGCCAACCGCGGCCAAGTGACGGCTGCAGTGGCCAAGCTGCGCAAGGCCTTTGGGCCGGTTACCGTTCTCGTGAACAACGCCGGCATCACCGACATGACGCCATTCAAAGAGGTCACGGACGAGCTCTGGGACCGCGTGATGGAAATCAACCTTAAAGGGACTTTCATCGTTACTCAGGTGGTGCTGCCGGACATGGAAGCAGCTGGTTGGGGCCGCATCGTCAACATCTCCTCATCCAGCGCTCAGACCGGTTCGGCCGGCATGGCGCCTTATTCCTCATCCAAAGGCGGCGTGATTTCGTTGACGCGCACGCTTGCGAGGGAGCTGGGTCCGCTCGGCATCACCGTCAACAACATCCCGCCGGGCACCGTGATGAATACCCTCATGTCCGAGGCAACGCGGCACCGGGTTGCGGTCCCGATCGAAACCATGGTGCAGACCATGCCCGTCCGCCGGGCAGGCGAACCGGCGGATATTGCGAATGCGTGCGCCTGGCTCGTGTCGGAGGAGAGCGGCTACGTGACCGGCCAGACCATAGGAGTGAATGGCGGTCGCGTGGTCTCCTAACGGTTTACCGCGCCGGGATTGTTTACCGTGCGCGGCAGCTTTTCGCGAATGCCGCCCAGGCACGCCGTGAATTCAGCCCCGAATAGAAATATCTGCGCTGTGTAGTAAAGCCACAGGAGCAGCGCCGCGAACGAAGATGCTGCGCCAAATGCCGACGGCTGAGTCGAGTGGGCAAGGTAGATTCCGATTGCCCATCGGCCCAGATCGAATAACACGGCAGTCAGAAGGCCACCCCCCAGCACCACGCCCCACGCAAGGCGGCGTGCCGGCATATAGCGATAGATCAACGCAAACAGCAGTGCAACCATGGCCAAAGAAAAAAGGAAATCCAAGCCTCCCACCATGCCCACCAAGGCTGCATGATCGCGTGCAATGCGGTTCCGAACAGCCGATAGCGCAGTCGTAATGGTCAGCGAGACCAACAATAGAAATCCCAAAGCCAGAATGAAGCCCAATGAGAGAAAGCGGGTGCGCAACCACCCCTTAACGCCGCTCGGAACCAATTCACTGCTCTTCCAGATTTGCTCCAATGATTGCTCCAGGGCGGCCAGGACGGTCGTGGCGCCTATGAGCAGCGTCCCGACGCTGGTGGCGGTGGCAACCAACCCTTGACCTAACTGCGAGGATTTCATGGCGCCCAAAAGAATGGTCGCCGTCGCCTGTCCGAACAGCGAATTGAGCTGCGAGCCGATTTGGCCATAAGCCTCATTGGCGCCCACGATCCAGCCGGCGAGCGTCAATATGATGATCAGCAGCGGTGCCAGCGAAAATGCACAATAAAAGGCCAAGGCGGCGCCCGTGTTCGAGCCGTTGTTCGCGCTCCAATGGCGCGAGGCGCATGCGAGCAGGGTCGCGGTTCTTTTCAACACATCAATCGCTTTCAGCCCGTATCGCGAATCATGAATGTCGGTGGCGCGACCCCCATGATTCCCGCCCTTTGTTATGGCACTCACTAATTTACTCCGGCTGATAAATTTACTCCGGCTGATACCGATGTCTGGCGCATCAGTATGTAATGCCGATGAGCCAATTGCCGTTCGCGTGACGATGCAAAAGCCTTCCGATCTTTCCGCTAGCGGCGGTGGGAAAGCACCGACTCGCAATTTTGTTGGTGCCGTAGCCTTAGAGGCCGGTGTGTAAGCCTCGCCCTACGCCAGCAGCCGGGCATTCGCAATTGGCGGCTCTGAGGTTTCGTGCCACTGTTTACACATGAACAAAATCTCCGTTTTCGTGATCGCACCGTTGTTCGCGTTTGCCTTCAGCGCCTGCAACAACCCGAAGTCTCCCGAAGCCATCGATAATGATGTGGCCAACGCTCAGCAAAAGGCGGCAACACAAGTCGCTGATGCGCAGCAAAGCGCGGCGAAGTCAACCGACAGCGCAGAAACGAAGGTCGACGAGAAGACGAAGGAGTTGAACAGTGCGGAGGCCAAAGGTGCTTATGATGTGGCGACCGCAAAGGCGGACGGCGATCACAACATAGCCGTCCAAAAGTGCAATGCCGTCAGCGGCGACGCCCAGAAGGCCTGTAAAGATCAAGCAGACGCCAAATACGATCTGGCAAAGGCCAATGCGAAAGCGGCCCTTGCTGCTCAGAATCCTTGAGCTTGGGGCCGGAAATGCGTGCAACGAGCATAACAGCCCTCGCATTAGCGCTTTGCATCGCAGCGTCGCAAATGGTTGCCTGCACCGCACAGGTCAGTGTGCGCGAGCCCGTTGTGACAGATGTCGTCGTCGCGCGACCGCCGCCGCCGTTGCGTGCGGAGCCGCCGCCTCCTCCTCCGCCAGGCGATCCGGCAATATTCGTCTGGCAACCAGGACACTGGCGTTGGGACGGCCACGATTACAGATGGCATCCGGGACACTATGAAAAGCGCCCAGCCGGCGCTGCCAGTTGGGTTCCCGCAGAATGGGTGGAACGCAACGGTCAGTGGGTATACCGACCGGGTCATTGGATATATCGATAGCGTTGGATATATCGACAGCGGGCTAAATCGATAGCGCCCGAACTCCTCGACGCGTGGCAGCACCGGGACTAACATCCCGGGCTGGCATTAGGGAGCAGGAGCGAAGAGTGATTACCAAGGAACGCTATGGCCCGTGGGCCGTCATCGTCGGCGGCTCGGAAGGCATTGGCGAGCATTTAGCCCGAAAGCTCGGGGCCGTCGGCATCAACCTCGTACTGGTGGCCCGAAAACCGGAGCCGCTGGCCGAAACTGCGCAAAAGGTCCGCGCCGTAAGCCGAGTCGAAGTGCGTACCCTGCAGCTCGATATTGCGCGCGACGATATGCTCGAGCGTATCCGCGAGACGACGAATGGCCTCGATGTGGGAATGCTGGTCCACAATGTCGGCGGCGGCGCGAGCTTCGGCCCATTCGTCGAAACGACGCTGAGCGCCGCTATGACCCCGGTTCTCACCAACTGTGTCGCCTTGACCAAACTCGTACATGAGTTCGGCAAACCGATGGCGCAGCGCGGTCGGGGAGGTATTTTGATCATCGGCTCCATCGCCGGAAACGCCGGCAGTTACTTCATCGCGGGCTACTCTGCCGCCAAGGCCTTCAATCAAATCTTTGCGGAAGCTCTGTGGGCTGAGCTTCAGCCGCGGGGCGTTCACGTACTGGTGTGCCCGATCGGGGCGGCCGACACGCCCTCGCGCCGGCGCAGCGGGACCGTCGATGCCGACGAAATGCAGGTGGCGAAACCTGAGGACGTCGCGCAGCAGGTACTCGATCAGTTGTCCAATGGCCCGGTGTATGTCTTGCCGCAGAATATCGAGTACTTCAAGTCGCTCTACGCGATGCCGCGTCGGGAGGCCGCGGAGCTGCAACGCGATCTCTTGCGCCGCATGATTCCGACTTGAAGGGAGTGCGTACTTGATCGATCAGAGCCCGATCGATGAACGGCGCATCATCGCTTTGGAAGGCGGTAGAAATTTTCGGGATATTGGCGGCTATCGGACCCAGGATGGGCGTTCGGTCAAGTGGGGCATGATCTT
>Ga0302325_10010633_pt1 | contig 19927 bp, 16 predicted proteins | sample Palsa_T0_2_FD_201948 | JGI IMG/M metagenome (GOLD analysis project Ga0302325, IMG submission 201948) | Peat permafrost microbial communities from Stordalen Mire near Abisko, Sweden - Palsa_T0_2 | ecosystem: Environmental > Terrestrial > Soil > Palsa > Peat permafrost | place: Sweden: Abisko...
GGATCGGGATGCGGATGCTCGAGCAGCTCGCGGAGATCGCGGCCGATCGCGGGATCCACCGCTTCGATGCCGAGGTGATGGCCAACAACGGGCCTATGCTGGGGGTGTTTGAGCACGCTGGCTTCGCGGTGCGGCGCCGGGGTTCATTTGGCGAGGTGACGGTGTCGCTGGATATCACCCCGACGCCGGCGATGCTGGAGCGGATCGGCGAGCGCGACCATGTCGCCTCGATCGCGTCGTTGCGTTCTGTGCTCGCGCCCTCGTCGGTAGCCGTTATGGGCGCCGCGGCCACGCCGGGTAATGTCGGTGGCGCGGTGCTGGCGAACATCATCGCGGGCGGCTTCGCCGGTGTCGTGACACCGGTCAACCGTGCCGGGGGTGTGGTGTGCTCGACGCGAGCCGCTCGCAGCCTCGCCGAGCTGGAGGTCGCCCCGGAGCTGGTGATCATCGCCGCCGCGGGCGATGAGGTGCTCGAGTTTGCCGCCGAGGCGGCTGCGAACGGAGCGCGAGCGCTCCTTGTTCTCCCCGCCGGTCCTGAGCAGGAGGGAGGCGAGGCGTCCCTAGCGCGAGAGCAGCGGCTGCTGGAGATCGTCCGGGTTGGGGGCTTGCGGATGGTCGGGCCGCGGTCCTTGGGGGTGGTGAACACCGCCGCGGAGGTCAACCTGAATGCGACGTTCACCGGCGCGACTGTGCGCGCCGGGGCTCTGGCGATCGGCTCGCCGTCGGGGGCGATCGGGATCGAGCTGCTCGGTCACGCGGCGGCGCGGCAGCTGGGGGTCTCGACGTTCGTCTCGCTGGGCAATCGCGCCGACGTTTCGACCAATGATCTGCTCGAATGCTGGGAGCACGACGAGCGGACGGCCGCTGTGGTCCTGTACGTGGAGTCGTTCGGCAGTCCTGAGCGGTTCACGCGGATCGCTCGGCGTGTGTCCCGCAGCAAGCCGATACTGGTGGTCAAGGGGCGTCGGCGCGCCGAGCGCGTGCTCGGCGAAGCGCGCTCGCACACGGCGGCGGCGCTGCGCGGCGACGCGGCCGTCGACGCGCTGATGTATCAAGCTGGGGTGCTGCGGTTCCGGGGCGGCGAGCAGCTGTTCGACGCCGCCGAGTTCTTCGAGCGCCAGCCGCTGCCGAGTGGACGGCGGATCGGGATCGTGAGCAGCTCCGCCGGCGTGGCGACGCTCGCAGCCGACGCGTGCGCGATGCGCGGGCTGGAGGTGAGCGAGGCGGGCGAACCGCCGAACCCCCTAGTCTTGGGGATCAGTGCCGGAGCGGACGAGTACGCCGCGAGCATCCGCGAGCTGCTCGGCGATCCGGGCATCGATGCGCTGATGGTGTTCTACGTCGACTTCTACGACGGCGACCCGGAGGCTGTGTTGGATGCGATCTCCACCGTCTCCGAGGGGCAGTCCAAGCCGGTTGTGGCATCGGTGCTGCGGTCCAACGGCCGGCTACCCGCGAGCAGCGGTGCGGGCGTGCCGAACTACCTGTTCCCCGAGTCATGCGCCGCCGTACTCGCGCGCGGAGCCGAACGCCGAGAGTGGCTCTCGCGGCCGCTCGGCGAGCCCCCGCATTACCCCGACCTGGACGGGCCGGCGGCGCGTGCGGCGATGGTTTCGATTCTTGATCGCGAACCCGCGGGCGGGTGGCTGCCGCTGGCTGACGCGGAAGCTCTGCTGGCCACCCACGGGATCCCGGTGGCCACCTCGCATCGCTGCGGCGATGTCGAGCGCGCGGTCGCGGTGGCGGCGGAAATCGGCGCTCCGATCGCGCTGAAGGCGGACTTTGCCGCTCCCGCGCATGCGAGCGACATTGGCGCTGTGCTGCTGGGGTTGGAGGATGAGCCGTCGGTGCGAGCGGGCTGGCGGGAGCTCGAACAACGGGTGCGGGTGGCCGGACGAGAATGGGTTGGAGCGATCGTCCAGCGACTCATCGAGCCCGGCGGCGCCGACATGCTGGTCGGGGCGGTCAGCGATCCTGACCTGGGTCCCGTCCTGGCGGTCGGCTTCGGCGGTCGCCGAGCCGGCCTCGGCCGCGGGGCTGCGTTCCGCCTGCTGCCGGCCACCGACGCGGAGGCCGACGAGCTGATCGACTCCGCCGAGGGAGTCGCCACCGAGCTCGACGGGTTCCGCGGCAGCGCGGTGCTCGATCGACAGTCGCTGCGCGAGCTGATGCTGCGCTTCGCCCTCCTGCTCCGAGAGGTTCCGGAGATCGTCGAGACCGACCTCAACCCCGTCCGGTGCATGCCAACCGGCTGCATCGTGCTCGACCTGCGAATGCGAATCGAGCCCCGGCATCCAGTCGAGCACATCAAGACGTGGTGAGGCGCGCCGCTGGCCACCGGTGAGGAATCGATCCGAGGCACGGCTCCCTGGCTCCGGTGCCGATGATGGGTCGGACGGCCCGCTGCTCAGGCACCGGTTGGGTAGTTTTTACGGATATCTGGGGGCTCGGTGCTGCAGTGCAGCGAGAGTATGCTCGGCCCGCAGGGGCCTGCTGACGCGGTGGGCTGGCGAGATGATGAGCGCGGCTGACGACTTTCCGATTCGCCGTCTCCTTGACCTGGGTCGTGAGTTGGTGACAGGCTTGGACTCGCTCACGGTGCTCGATCGACTGCTTGAGGCTGCGCGGGAGTTGACGGGCGCGCGCTACGCCGCGCTCAGGGTGCTGGATGAGCAGCGGGCGGATGTCGTGCAGTTCCTGGCGGTCGGGGTGGATGAGGCCACTCAACGCGCGATCGGCGAGCCGCCGAAAGGCCGCGGGGTGCTGGGGATCCTGAGCGGCGAGCCGCGGCCGTTGCGTTTGCGGGACGTCGGTGAGCATCCGCTCAGCTATGGGTTTCCCCGGGCACATCCGACGATGCGCAGCTTCCTCGGGCTGCCGGTGATGATTGGGGGGCAGCCGTGGGGAGATCTCTATTTGGCTGAGAAGGCCGACGGAGCCGAGTTCACCGAGTCCGACCAGGAGATGGCAGCGAACCTGGCTGCGTGGGCGGGTGTCGCGGTCGAGAACGCGCGCGCGTATGAGAGCAGCGAGCGTCGACGCGAGCAGCTGGAGCGGCTCGTGCGCGGCCTTGAAGCGACCCGGGACATTGCGGTGGCGATCGGCGACGTGCCCGATCTGGAGCGGGTGCTCGAGCTGATCGTGAAACGGGGTCGAGCGCTGGTCGACGCGCATGCGGTGTTGATCATGATCCGCGATGGCCCGGATCTCGTGGTGGCCGCGAGCGCCGGTTACGTGTCCGACGCACGCGGGTTTCGCTTGCCGATCGCCGAGTCGACGTCGGGCCGAGTGTTGGAGCGCGGTCGTCCTGAGCGGATCGCGGACGCTGCCGCGGGGTTCCGGATCGCCCCGTCGGAGCTGGGGGTGTCCGACGCGCATAACGCGCTGCTGGTCCCAATGCTGCATCGGGGTGCGGGCGTCGGCGTTCTGGCCGCGTTCGATCGAGGCGAGGAAGGCGCGGCGTTTAGCGATGCTGATGAGCAGTTGCTGCAGACGTTTGCGGCCTCGGCGGCGAACGCGGTCGGGATCGCTCGAAGCGTGGGAGCGGACCGGCTGCGCAGCGCGATGGCCGCCGCGGACGCCGAGCGGGCCCGGTGGGCGCGGGAACTGCACGCTGAGACGCTGCAGATCCTCGGAGGCCTGCGCGTGCTGCTTTCCAGCACCGTCCGCGGGGCCGATCCGGGCCGGTACGAGGCGGCGATCCGGGAGGCGATGCAGGAAACCGAGCGCGCGATCGAGGGTCTGCGGGCGATCATCTCCGAATTGCGTCCGGCTGCGCCCGAGTGAGTCGCGGTTACGCCAGCGATCGAGGCCAGTCAGGCCGCGAGCAACCCGTGTCGTAGCGCGTAGCGAACCAGGTCCCGACGCGTTCGCAGCCCGAGCTTGCGATTGATGCGTTCGCGATGGGTATCGACCGTGCGCTGCGACAGGTGAAGCTCGCTCGCAACCTCAGCGCTCGTGTAACCGAGCGCAATCAGCCGCACCACCTCGGTTTCGCGTCGGCTGAGCCGATCGTCTGTCATCGACCGTCGAAAGGCGGTCAGGCTGGCCGCGACTCGCGGGCTCACGTAATGCTGGCCGCCCGCGGCCCGTCGTATGGCTTCGGGGAGGTCCTCATCTGAGCGCTCTTTGAGCACGAACGCGATCGCGCCGGCGCCCAGCGCCTGCTGTGCGAAGGCGGGGCTCTCCTCCATCGTGAGCACGACGATCTCCGTACTCGGTACCTCCAGGCGAAGGCGCCGGATCGCCTCGACGCTCGATCCATTGGGCATGCCCAGGTCCAGCACCAGCACATGCGGACGATGCTCGCGGACATGACGCATGACGGTCTCGAGATCACTCGCCTCCGCGATCACCTGGAGATCCGGTTCGCTGTCGAGCAGCAGCCGGAGGCTGCGACGCATCAGCGCGTGGTCGTCTGCGAGCACCACGCGGATCGGCCGCTCCGGCTCCCGGGCGACAGGCGAGTCGGCCTGATCACGTGCGATGTGCAGATGCCCTGGCATAGCTTCGCCCCCTCCGAGGCTCTCAGGCGTCGGCGTCCGGGCCGGAGTCGAACCGCCCGGTCGTCTCGCGGTCCTTTTCGGGCTCGAGCTCTTCGCCAGAGTCGAATCGCCCGATCGTCTCGCGGTCCTTTTCGGGCTCGAGCTCTTCGCCGGAGTCAAATCGCCCGATCGTCTCGCGGTCCTTTTCGGGCTCGAGCTCTTCGCCGGTGTCAAACCGTCCGGTGTGCTCGTCAACTTCCTGATGGGGATGTTCAAGCTTGATATCGGTGATCTGGTCGGTCATGAATCCTCCTGATTGCCGGGTGACGCACAATCGAGTTGCCTCACGCGCTTTCATCATGACGTTACGGCGCTCAGGTCCCATTGGCTTCCGAAGTAACACTGAACTCTGCGGGGGTAATTACGGACAGCCGACGCTCACGCAGCGAGCCCGAAGGAGACGATGTGTTCACCAACGTCCTGGTCGGAGTTGACGGCCGGCCCGGCGGTCGCGACGCGATCGCGCTGGCCCAGCTGCTCGCCGCTCCCGCAGCAGACCTCACCCTGGCCCACGTGTACGGCGGCGCGTGGATGCTCGGGCGGGCTGGCGCGCTGCTGCTGGTCGGCGAGCGCGAGTACTCCGAGCAGTTGCTGGCCCGGGCCGCAGAGGTAACCGCCGCGTCGCGCCCCGCCCTCACGGTGAGCTGGCCGTCGCGGTCAGTTGGCCGTGGTCTGCATGAGCTGGCCGAGCAGCGGGCGGCAGATCTGCTCGTCGTCGGCTCGCGCCGGCGCGGCATCGTGGAAACAGTGCTGACCGGCGACCACACGTTGGCGTCGCTGAACGGGGCTCCGTGTGCGGTGGCAATCGCGCCCAGCGGTTATGGCTCGAACGAACGCCGGCTCGACAACGTGGGGGTCGGCGACGATGGGTCGGCCGAGAGTGAGCAGGCGTTGCGGGCGGCCCGCGAGCTGGCCGCCCGCCATCGATCCGCCATCAGCGCGCTGTCGGTGGTCTCGCTGCAAAGCATTCCGACCGGGAATGCGGGCCCGGCTCCGGACTGGACCGTGATGACCGCACGGCTGATCGATGGCGAGCGGCATCGCCTGCAGGGCCTGGACGGCGTCGAAGGTCGCGCCATCTATGGCGAACCGGACGCCGAGCTGGCGCGTTTCGGTGAGGACCTCGACCTGCTCATCGTCGGCTCCCGCGGCTATGGGCCGCTCGGGCGCCTGTTCAGCGGCAGCACCTCAACCTACCTCGCCCGCCACGTGAATTGTCCGCTCCTCGTCCTGCCCCGCCGGGCCCGGCCCGCTGCAGCGTGATTCGATCCGGGCGGGTCCTGGACGGGCTCACGCCAACGCCCACGTCCGGCGTGAGCCGAACGTGGGCGTCGGGGCGACGAATGCGAGAGCGCAGCCGACCGACAACAGCTCGGTCACGCTACCGGCACCGGTGTGGCCTGGGCCTTGGGCTTGGACTCCAGCAGCCTCGTTTCGGCTGCGGTGCTGCGGGCGTGGGCGAAGCCCAAGCTGACGAGCAGGAGCATGAGAGCGGCCAGGATGAACGAGGCGATCGCGCCCCAGAGCATGACCACGCCGACCTTCGAGAACCCGTAGGCCTCCAGCAGGAGACCGCGCAGCGTCGTGCCCTGGAACGATGTCTGTTCCAGCGTCTTGAGAGCGGTGTTGGTCGGGCTGGCGATCGCCGCCGCGCTGATCTTCGAGTAGACACCGCCGTACGGCATCTCCGAGAGGTGGATGGCGATGAAATGGTCCGCCCAGGCCTCGGCCTGCGCACCGGTGAGCATCTGCTGACCGGCGTACTGGGACACGGACGGGATCATCGCCGGGGTGATCTCGGTGCCCGCCTTGGCGTGAGTAAAGGCCGCCGCCGGCGGGAAGTAGATCTGCTGCTCGGCGAGCTGATTGCGGACGTTTGAGTTGACGTAGCTGTGGCCCCAGAGCAACAGGCCTCCCGCCACGACGAGGACGACGACGACGACGAGGCCGCCGGCACTGGTAAGAACGTCGAACACCTTGCGAGACATGCGGTTTCTCTCCCCTGACGAGTCGGATGGGGCCCTCGGGGGCCCTAGGCGATGAATAGTCGCGTCCACGGGCGCAACCGCCATCGGCATTCCGCCACACGCCGCCGGTGGGAACTACGCGCTCGCAGCGACCAGCCGTCGGGCCTGACGAGCGATCTCCAGGTCTTCGCGCGCATGCACGACGAGCGCGCGCACGTGGGCGGCAGGTGAGCCGATCTCGCCGTCGCCGTGGACTGCCTGGTTGGGCTGATCGTCGATGGCGACGCCGAGGAACCCCAGTCCGTCGGCGGCTCGCGCGCGGACCTCCGCGGCGTGCTCGCCGACGCCGCCGGTGAACACGAGCACGTCGAGTCCACCGAGCGCGGCCGCCATCGCGGCGATCCCGGCGCGCAGCCGGTGCAGGTAGACGTCGAGGGCGAGCGTAGCGCTCGGATCTCCGCCGTGAAACCGATCGACGATCTCGCGCATGTCGGCGCTGCCGGCCAATCCGAGCAGGCCTGATTCGTGCTCGAGCGCGTCGGCCAGGTCGGCCTCGCTGACGGCATCTTGGCTGAGCAGCCACAGCAGCAGCCCCGGGTCGACGCTGCCGCACCGCGTGGCCATCACCAAGCCCTCCAGGGGAGTGAAGCCCATTGTGGTGTCGACTGATCGGCCGTCCCGGATCGCACACAGGGACGCCCCGGCGCCGAGGTGAGCGCTGACGATCCGCAGCCCCTCGGCCGGTCGCTCCAGCAGCTCTGGCGCGCGCGACGCCACCCAGCCATGCGAGAGGCCATGGAAGCCATAGCGCCGCAGGCCCCACCGCTCGCGCCAGGCGGCCGGGATCGCGTACGTGGCGGCGGCCAACGGCAGCGTGGCGTGAAACGCCGTGTCAAAGCACGCGACAGCTGGCAGGTCCGGCAGCGCGGCCGACACCGCGTCCAGCGCCGCCAGCGACCTGGGCTGGTGCAGCGGCGCGAGTTCGGTCAGCGCGCGCAGCTCGTCCTCGACCGCGCCGGTGACGAGCACGGCGGCGCTGAAGCGCTGACCGCCGTGGACGATTCGGTGGCCAACCAGATCAGCGTCGCCGAGTCCCGCGTTCAGGGCTTCGTTCAGCTGGGCCGGGTCCAGCTGCGCCCGCGGGACGTCGAGGTCTCGCTCGGCCAGGGTCTCGTCATGATCGCCGAGCAAGCTCAACTTGACGCTGCTGGACCCGGCGTTGACGACCAGGATCCGCACGGTGGCGGCTCAACTCGCGGCAGCCGCAGGGCCCGCGGACGCCAGCGGGGATCCGGGCCAGGTCCAATCGCGGACCTCACTCGGGTCATCGCCGAACTCACGGGTGTAGGCCCGGGCGCGCAGGCGCCGGTCGGACATGTCCTGGCGCAGGCCGGCGGCCCGCTCGCCGAGCGTAGGCACCCGATCGATCACATCCATCACGAGGTGATAGCGGTCGAGGTCGTTGAGCATCACCATGTCGAACGGCGTCGTCGTGGTGCCCTCTTCCTTGTATCCGCGCACGTGGATGTTGCTGTGGTTGGTTCGGCTATAGGTGAGGCGGTGGATCACCCCGGGGTAGCCGTGATAGGCGAAGATCACCGGCCGGGTGCTGGTGAACAGGGCGTCGAAGTCGCGGTCCGGCAGCCCGTGGGGGTGCTCGGTGTCGGGCTCCAAGCGCATCAGGTCCACGACATTGACCACCCGCACGCGCAGCTCAGGGAGGTGTTCGCGCAACAGCGCGGCGGCGGCCACGGTCTCCAGCGTCGGCACGTCTCCGGCACAGGCCAGCACGACGTCGGGCTCCTGCCCGGCGTCGCTGGACGCCCACTCCCAGATGCCGATCCCCCGGGTGCAGTGGGCCACCGCCTCCTCCATGGTCAGATAGTCGAGCGCGGGCTGCTTGCCGGCGACGATCACGTTCACGTAATCGCGCGAGCGCAGGCAGTGGTCCCCGACCGACAGCAGGCAGTTGGCGTCGGGGGGGAGGTAGACGCGGACGATCTCCGCCCGCTTGTTGACCACATGGTCGATGAAGCCCGGGTCCTGGTGGGAGAAGCCATTGTGGTCCTGACGCCACACGTGCGAGGAGAGCAGGTAGTTCAGCGACGCGATCGGCCGCCGCCAGGGGATCTCGCGCGTCACCTTCAGCCATTTGGCGTGCTGGTTGAACATCGCGTCGATGATGTGGATGAAGGCCTCGTAGCAGTTGAACAGGCCGTGGCGGCCGGTCAGCAGGTAGCCCTCCAGCCAGCCTTGGCACAGGTGCTCGCTCAGGACCTCCATCACCCGCCCGTCGGGCGCCAGGTGATCGTCGCTCTCGAACGTCTCGGCATCCCAGGCGCGGTTGGTGACCTCGAACACGTCTGAGAGCCGGTTCGACGCCGTCTCGTCGGGACCCATGATCCGGAACCGGTCGGGGTTGGCGCGGATCACGTCGCGCAGGAAGCCGCCCAGCACGCGCGTGGCCTCGCTCGTCGTCGCGGCGGGGGAGGGGACCTCGACGGCGTAGCGGCGAAAGTCCGGCAGCTCGAGCGCGCGCAGCAGCAGGCCACCGTTGGCGTGTGGGTTCGCGCCCATCCGCCGCTCGCCAGTCGGGGCCAGTGCGGCCAGGTCCGATCGCAGCGCTCCCTGCTCATCGAACAGCAGCTCCGGCTGATAGGAGCGCATCCATGACTCGAGTTGCGCCAGGTGCTCAGGATTCGTGCGCACGGCGGCGAGCGGCACCTGGTGTGAGCGGAAGGACCCCTCGGCGGGCAGCCCGTCCACTATCTTGGGCCCGGTCCAGCCCTTGGGCGTGCGCAACACGATCATCGGCCAGCGCGGACGCTCGACGTCGCCCTCCTCGCGCGCCCGGCGCTGGATCTCGGCGATTTCGGCCGCCACCTGATCGAGCGTGTGCGCCATCAGCTCGTGCATGGCCTTCGGCTCGGAGCCCTCGACGAACCGCGGCGCATAGCCGTACCCCTCCAGCAGCGATCGCAACTCCTCGTGGGGTATACGGGCCAGCACGGTGGGGTTGGCGATCTTGTAGCCGTTCAGATGCAGGATCGGCAGCACCGCCCCGTCGCGCGCCGGATTGAGGAACTTGTTCGAGTGCCAACTCGTGGCCAGCGGTCCGGTCTCCGCCTCGCCGTCCCCGATCACGCAGGCCACGAGCAGGTCGGGGTTGTCAAATGCGGCCCCGTAGGCGTGCACGAGGCTGTAGCCGAGCTCACCGCCCTCGTTGATCGAGCCGGGAGTTTCCGGCGCGACGTGACTCGGGATGCCGCCCGGAAACGAGAACTGGCGAAACAGGCGGCGCAAGCCCTCTTCGTCGTGGCCGATGGTCGGATACACCTCGGTGTAGGTGCCCTCGAGATACGTGTTGGCCACGATCCCCGGTCCCCCGTGTCCTGGGCCGGTGACATAGATGACGTTGAGGTCGCGCTCGCGGATGACGCGATTGAGATGGGCGTAGATGAAGTTCAGCCCCGGAGTCGTGCCCCAGTGCCCGAGCAGGCGAGGCTTGACATGCTCGGGTGCCAGCGGCTCGCGCAGCAGCGGATTGGCGAGGAGGTAGATCTGACCCACCGAGAGGTAGTTGGCGGCCCTCCAGTATGCGTCGATCAGGACCAGCTGCTCAGACATCAGCCACGTTGGCAGCGTACCGTGATCATCGTGATCGAGACATGACCAGCGTGTGAACGCGGTAGCGTGACCGCCATGCCCGAGCGAACCAGCGACACCACAGCGGCGACCACGATCGTGCTGGCGGACGATCACACGATCGTCCGCAGTGGCCTGCGCATGCTGCTGGACGCCGAGCCGGGTCTTGCGGTCGTCGCCGAGGCCGGCGACGTCGCAGAGACGGTGCGGAAGGTTCGCGCCTATAAACCAGATGTGCTCGTGCTCGACCTCAGCATGCCGGGGGGGCCGAGCCTGGCCGCGTTCCCCAGTCTCCAGGAGGCATCGCCGGCCACCGCGATCGTGATGCTGACGATGGAGGACGAGCCGAGGTTCGCGCGGGCGGCGATGCGCGCTGGGGCGCTCGGCTTCGTGCTCAAGGAGGCCGCCGACACCGAGCTGGTGCAAGCGGTCAACGCCGCCGCCGCGGGGATCCGATATCTCAATCCCCAGCTGGGTGCCCTGATTGCCGCCGAGCCTGAGGCTGCGGCGGCGCTGCCGGACAGCCTCAGCGAGCGCGAAGGCGAGGTGTTGACGCTGGTGGCGCTCGGATACACGAACACCGAGATCGCCCACAAGCTGTTTCTCAGCGTGCGCACGGTCGAGTCTCACCGCGCGCACATCCAGCAGAAGGCCGGCGCGAGCACCCGTGCCGAACTGGTGGCCTACGCGCGCGAGCACGGGTTGCTCGAGTCTTGATAACCAGCCAAGGGAAGGAAAGACGACGTGATCCTGGTCTGTTACGACGGGTCGGACGATGCACAGTCTGCGGTCGATCGCGCCGGTGAGCTGTTGGGCGGGGAGGAGGCGACGGTGCTGACGGTGTGGGAGGGCTTTGCCGAAGTGTTGGCGCGGACCGGCGGCGGGTTTGGCGCCGCAGCGATGAATTTCGAGCAGATCGACGCCGAGAGCGAGCAGTCCGCGCAGACCCGGGCGCAAGGAGGCGTCGACCGTGCCCAGGCCGCCGGCCTGAGCGCTCAGCCACGCGTCGTGCAGCGCGGAGCGACGATCTGGGAGACGATCCTCGATCAGGCCGATGCCGTGGGCGCCGCCGCGATCGTCTTGGGCAGCCGAGGCCTCACGGGCATCAAGTCAGTGTGGCTGGGGAGCGTCTCTCACGCTGTCCTGCAACACGCCGATCGGACCGTGATCATCGTTCCCTCGCCGGAGGTCGTCGCCGAACGCGCCCAGCACCGCCGCTAACGATGGAGGTGGAGCGTAAATTCCTGGTCTGGGAGGTTCCGCCCGCCCTGCACCGCCATCCCGCCAGCGCGATTCATCAGGGGTATCTGGCGATCGATTCCGATGGTTCGGAGGTGCGGCTGCGCCGGCGCGCGGACCGCACGTACTTGACCGGCAAGCGTGGCCACGGGCTGGTACGCCGCGAGGCCGAGGTCGAGATCAGCGACGCACAGTTCCGAGCCTTGTGGCCGCTCACCGAGGGCCGGCGGATCGAAAAGACGCGCTATGAGATCAGCGCCGGCCAACACCTGGTGATCGAACTCGATGTCTACGGTGGCGGGCTCGAGGGTCTGGTGGTGGCGGAGGTCGAGTTTCCGACCCGAGCGCAGGCCGATGCGTTCGATGCCCCGCCGTGGTTCGGGCCCGATGTGACTGACGATGAGCGCTACAAGAACCAGCGCTTGGCCACCGCCGGACTCCCATCCACCGCTCAGTCGCCAGCCGACGCCTGAGCGCGCAAGATCAGTAGCCAATACGGATCGGCCAACGTAGGCGTGCCCGATGCTGGGCCGGCCGGTGTTCACTATCGTGTCGGTATGTCGACCTCGGCGTTTTCGAGCGTCTCAGCCGAGGACTCGGGTAGCTCACCGCCGATCGGCCCCGACGCCGCCGCTTGCACCTCGGTCACGATCGTGCTCGCCGACGACCACCAGGTCGTGCGCTCCGGCCTGCGCATGCTGCTCGACGCGGAGGACGGGTTCGAGGTCCTCGGCGAGGCGGGCGATGTCACCGTGGCGCGGCAGCAGGTGCTCGAGCACGGGCCGCGCGTGTTGATCCTCGACATCAACATGTCCGGAGAGTCGAGCCTGTCCGCGATCCCGCATCTGCGTCGGGACTCACCGGGTACCGAGATCGTCGTGCTGACGATGCAGGACGATCTGGCGTTTGCGCGCGAGGCGCTGCGCGCTGGTGCACTGGGCTACGTGCTCAAGGATGCCGCCGACGCCGAGCTCGTGCAAGCCGTCCGGTCTGCCGCCGAGGGACGGACGTATCTGAATCCGCGCCTCAGCGCTCGACTGGCCGCCGACCAGCGCGGCCCGGCCACTGCCCCGGACGATCTGTCGCCGCGCGAGCTGGAAGTTCTGAGGCTGATCGCGCTCGGTCACACCAACGCCGAGATCGCCGCAACGCTCTATCTGAGCGTGCGGACGGTCGAGTCGCATCGGGCCCATATTCAGCAGAAGACCGGCCGTACGACGCGAGCCGAGCTCGTGGGTTATGCGCGTCAGAACCAGCTCGTCTCCTGAGCTCAGGAGTTCTTGAGCACCACGGCCAGGCGCGGGACCCGGCTAGCCGCCCGACTCGATCGGCGCAACCGCCTCGGCGTGCAGTTCTCGCAACCAGCGGTTGAAGTCCTGTGCGATGGGGACGACAACGAACTTCGATGCCCCCGCATCGCGAAACCGGCGCACCAATTCGCGGACTTCCGCGGTGCCGACTGCCACGTGATCGCTCTGGGCCAGCCGGCCTGGTTGGGCCAGTCGCTCGATCACGCCCGCCGGCAATTCGGTCTGGCTGGGGGTGGCAAAGATGGTGGCTCCATAGTGATCGGCGTCGATGCCACGGCCCGCCTGAACCGCCGAGGCCTGAATCACCTCGACCATCTCGGCGAACTCGTCCGGGCCCACGAACGAAGCCAGCCAGCCGTCGGCGATCCGGCCGATGCGCCGCAAGGCGCCCGGCGCACGCCCGCCGAGCCAGAACTCGAGCTTGCGCTTGGTCGGCCGGGGAGTGAGCTGCAACTCGGTCACCGACCAGAACCGGCCGTGGTGGGTGACCGGTTCGCCGCTCCATAGCGCTTTGATCAGCGCCACCGACTCCTCCAGGCGAGCCACCCGCTCCTGCGCGGCCACGCCCATCGCTTCCAATTCGGTGGGCAGGCCGATGCCCAGTCCCCCGGCCGGAAGCAGTCGCCCGCCAGAGATGACGTCGATGGTGGCCAGCTCACGGGCCAGAAGGACCGGATTGCGAGGTGGCAGGACCAGGACGCTGGTCCCCAGCTTCAGCCGCTCGGTGCGCGCAGCGATGGCGGCCAGGGCCGGGAGCGGCGCCAGCCCACCCAGCCCGGCCGAGTCGCTGAGCCAGATCGAGTCATACCCCAACTCCTCCATCAGGGCAATCGTGTCCCAGAACCCGGACGCGGACACTGGTCCGGACTCGAACGGGTTCGGGGCGATCCCGATCCGTACGCTCAGGGGTGGCATCCAACCGCGGGACGATCGTTACTGCACCGACGCCAGCGTCGGGCCGATGCTCGGAGCACCCATGTAGGTCGTGATGGTGCCCGGGAAGGACCCGGCGGACCGGTAGGACTGGAGGTCCAGGTAGTTGGGGCTGCCGTCCCACGTGATGCCCGGATCGAGGGTGGCCTCGTGCAGGACGGTTGAGCCGTCGGTGAACTTCTGCAACTGACCGTCGAAGTAGATTTGGACGAAGCCGGTGTCGTTGGTCTCGAAGTTAACGTGGAAGATGATCGTGTGCCACGAATCGTCGGTCGCCTCCGGCCCGGTCCACGCCCGGTGATAATTGTGGTGGGCGTCCTGGTTCATCATGAAATGGTTGCGGCGGTGCTCGCGATAGTCGCTGAGGCCGAGGCTCACGGCCGGACTGCCGCCCCATGGTGATCCGTAGATCTCGGCGAGGTTGAACCAAGCACCGTTGGTGTTGATCGGTGGAGTACTCGGGGGCACGAGCACGGGGATCGCAATGTAGTCGTCATCACCTGGCACGAACAGGCCCGGCGTCTCGATGTCCGCACGCGGATTGGTCGCGCCGGGATACGGCCGGTCGCTGTTCGCCACCGCGAACTTCAGCACCTCCTGGCCGCTGCCGTGCGGATCAGGCACCACCGAGACGGCACCTGGAGTAAACGACTGGTTTGGGAACAGATTCCGGCTGATGCAACCGCAGGAAAAGGCCCCCTCAGAGATCACGTCATCAGCGGGCACGGACGCAGCCGGGTGGGCCGCAGCAGAAGCCCTGTCCGCGCTCCCGGCTCGGCCGGTAGCCCGAGTCGAGTGCGCCGCGCTCGTGCCGAGCAGGATCGATAGAACGACCAACGTGCCGGCGAGGCAGCTCGCCAGCACCGCGTTCACGGGGCGACCGCGGACGGTTCGCCTCCAGCAATTTCGGATTAGTCGCACAGTAAGGGCCCCACCCTAAGGGACTGCTAAGCCTACCCAAACGTGCCTACGGGGTGCGCCGGTGACGCTCCCGACCGCCCGCTCCGACGTGAGACCGGTGAGCTTAGGCGCTGACCGGGACGCCTGAGCGCACTGCAGCTTCGGCCAACAGCATCGTGTACAGCGCCGCAAATCGGCGCGCCACGGCGTCGATGGTGAACTCATCAAGCCGTTCGGCCGCGGCGTCAGCCATGCGGTCACGACGACCCGGATCGAGGAGCAACCCGACCAGTGCGTTGGCGAGGGCGCGCGGGTCGCGCGGCGGCACCAGGACACCGGTGCGACCGTCGTCGATGATGTCGGGCAGCCCGCCCACGGCGGTGGCCACGAGGGGGATGTGGTTGGCGATGCATTCGTAGGCCACCAATGGAGTGCCCTCGTAGTCAGAGGACATTGCCGCGACGTCCGACGCCCCCAGGATGGAATCGACATCGTTCCGACGCCCGAGGAAATGGACGCGGTCCTGGCGGCCGAGCGCAACTGCCTGCTCCCGCAATTCGCTCAGGCACTCACCATCTCCGGCGATCACCAGATGGGCATCGGACACCAGTTCGACCACGAGCGCAAATGCCTCGAGCAGCACCGAGAGTGCCTTCTGGGGGCGCAGCTCCGCCACCACCGCGATCAGCGGCGTCGAGCTGTCGATGCCCAGCTCCCCGCGTAGGTCGCTGTCCGGCGATCGGGGCCGCTGCACGTAGCCCGGCGGGATCGTGACGACCTTCTCCACCGGCACACCCTCGATCGAGACCATTCGCTCCGCGTCGAACGAGGACACCGCGACAAAACGGGTGGCCAGCCGACCGATCAGGTGGCCGTCGATCAACTTTCGCAGCGGATGCCCGACATATGACCACGTGTGTTCGTGCGCGATGATCACCGGTACTCCGCACAGGCGGCCGATCAACGAGCCCCACACGTTGGACCCGAACATGTGGGAATGGATGATGTCGAAGCGCTCCCGGCGCACCAGCGCGACCAGCTTGGCGAACCGGTGTACGTCCCACCGGGACCGGCGGCCGAGGTGCAGCTGCTTGATGCCGGCTTGGGCCAGCGCTGCGGCGGTCTCCGGCTCGACCGACCGGGTGGAGCACATCCACAGCTCGAAGCGATCGCGAGGCAGGCTGGTCGCCAGGCCGAGCGCGAACCGTTCCGCACCACCACTATCGACGAGGTAGTCGATCATGAACAGGATGCGGATACGCGGCATGGCTGCTAGGCGCGAGCCGGTTCGGGATACGCGAGCTGCAGCACTGACGGACAGGAATCCCATACTAGCCTATAGCTTGTCATAGCTGATCAAAGCTCACTGGGCGAAAGCTCGGAGAGAGGAACCCCGGTCGATGAAGAAGCACACCGTCGATCTCGCACCAGTCAGTACTCGAAGCCGCGGCGGACAATCCGTTCCATGCCGTGCTCCCTGAGTGCGGTGGCGATTCCGCAGCGTTCAGTGCGAGCATACCGTCAATGCGGTTGTGCCGCAGGCGAGGCTGGACTGGCAACCGCCGCAGGTCGCGATCGTCGCCGCGCCAATCGCGCCTCCTCGGCCGCCGCGTGAGACGCGACGAACACCGGGAGCTCGATTTCCGGCGTTGAGGGCCCAGCCATCACCGATTGCCTCTTCACGTCCTCCGGGCTGTAGCGCATGACGGCGTTGCGGCCACCGGACTTGGCCCAGTACAGCGCGAGGTCGGCCTGGCGGAACAGCTGTTGGCCGTTGTCGGCGTCGTCGAGGGCGCAGACGCCGATCGAGGTGGTGAGGTTGCCGACCCCGGGGAAGGCGGTGTCGGCGATCGCCCGGCGCGCCCGCTCGGCACAGAGTTCCGCGCCGGCGACGTCGGCGTCGGGCATGATCCAGGCGAACTCCTCGCCGCCGACGCGCGCGATGATGTCACCGTCGCGTCGCTCGTTCATCAACCGGCCGGCGAACTCGGCGAGGACACGGTCGCCCATCGGGTGGCCATAGGTGTCGTTGACCAGCTTGAAGTGGTCGAGGTCGAACACCGCCAGGCTCATCGGACGGCCGTGGCGTCGCGCCCGGGCGACATCGTGCTCCAGGCGGTCGGAGAAGGCGCGCCGGTTGAGCAGGCCGGTCAGGTGATCGGTCGAGGCAAGCTTCGAGAGCTGCTCTCGCGCTTCGGCACCCGTCACCGCCAGACTCGCCAGGTGCGCGAACCGCGCGAGGCGATCGGCCTCGTCGGGATCGGGGGCCGACTCGCGCTCCCAGCCCACGCTGACCGCGCCCCACAGCTGGCCGTTGACCTTGATCGGCTCCGACAGCCCGCGCTGCGCCTGAACCTCGGCGCCCGCGTCGAGCGCGTCGCCGGCGAGCAGCGCGGTGCGCCCGGTACGCAGCGCGGTCGCCGTCGCGGTGCAACCGTCGAGCGGAAGTGTGACGCCGAGCTCGGGGGTCGGGATGTGGTCGGCTGACCAAGCACCGACGATCCGAGCGGTCACTTCGTGCTCGAGCCGGACGACGATCCCGTAGTCCGCATCGAGCAACCCGGCGATGCGCTCGGCCGCGACAGCGAAGACGGCGCGGGGACTCGGCTCGCTCGCCACCAGCGTGGCGACCTCGGTCAGGGCCTCCTGCTCGCGCGCCTGTATCCGCAGGCGCGCCTCGTGCTGTTTGAGCCGGCCGATGTCTTGGATGTGAAAGATCAGATGCATCGGCCGGCCGTCGCCGTGGCGGGCGAGCGACGCGGACACTTGGGCGAACAGGATCGAGCCGTCGGCGCGGAGGTAGCGCTTCTCAAGGCTGTAGCTCGGGATCTCGCCGGCAAGCATCCGCCGAGTCTGCTCCGCCTCGAGCCCGACATCGTCGGGATGCGTGATCTCCCGGCGGCGGGCCAGCAATTCGCTCTGCGCGTAACCGAGCATCTCGCCCAGTGCCCGGTTGACGCGCAGCGGCCGGCCGTCGGGAGTGAGCAACGCAATCCCGATCGGGGCGTCATCGATCGTGGCCCGCAAGCGCTCCTCCGAGGCGCGCAACTCCTCGCGCATCGCCTTCTGGACGGTAATGTCCCGCGCGATCGTCGAGGCGCCGATCACCTCACCAGCGTCGTCGAGCAGGGGGGACATTGCGATCGCGACATCGACCTCGGTGCCGTCCTTGCGCCGGCGGACGGTCTCGATCTCCCCGACCCCGCCGCCGCCGTTGATCTGGGTGCGCTGGGTCTTGACCTCGCCCAGGTGGTCGGGGGGAACAAGAAAAAACGCCTGGCGTCCGACGGCCTCCTCGGCCGTGTAGCCGTAGAGCCGCTCGGCCGCCGGATTCCAGGTCAGGATATGCCCGTCGGTCGTCATTCCGACGACGGCGGCGTCGGTGGACGTGATGATCTCGGCCATCCGGGCCGCATTCGCTTCCGCCCGCCGGCGTTCGGTGATGTCAAGCGACAGTGTGCCGACCCCGGAGATCCTCCCGTCGCCGTCGAGCACCGGGTACCGCGTGATCAGATAGTCGCGCGGGTCCCCGGGGGATCGTTGGGGGTGGGCGCGAGTCACCTCGACTGTCATCGGGTCCCCGCCGTCCAGGATCCGCCGCTGGGCGCGCTCGATCTCCGAGGCGATCGATGGCTCAAACAGATCGGCCGGGACGTGGCCGAGGATCTCCTCCACCGGCCGCCCGATCTGCTCGGCAGATGCGCGGTTGGCCACCACGTAGCGCCCGTCGCGGTCGGCCAGCAGCACGGACATCGGCGCGTGGTCCAAGACCGACTGCATCCACAGCCTGTAATCACCCATCAAGCGCTCCGCGGCGGTCATCGCCGCTCAGCCTCACGAACAGCCGAGGTGTCCGGTCCGCGGCCGCCGAGGAAGGTCAAAACGCGCATCACCCCACTCATCGACGCAGAGCGGGCCGCCCTAGAGTCGAACCCGCGAAGATCGACGGACGATCCGCGGTTGCAAACGACAAGCGGAAGGGGCCCCATGCTGAGACAGGTGGCGGACGGTGTGCTGGTCCACGAGAGCGAGTTCCTCCAGAGCAACGCCGTTGTCGTGCCAGGCCGGGCCGGCGTGTTGCTCATCGACCCCGGGGTGCAGGGCCACGAAATGGCCTGCCTCGCGAACGACCTTCGCGAGTTGGGCCAGCCCGTTGTGGCAGGCTTCTCGACGCATCCGCATTGGGATCACCTGCTCTGGCACGCCCGGCTCGGCGCGGCGCCCCGTTACGGCACGGCGCGCTCCGCGGCCACTGTCCGAGATCGGCTGTCGGACGCGGGTGCGAAGGCCCGCGTCGCTGCGCTGATACCGCCGGACATCGTCGCGCAGGTACCGCTGGACCTGCTCGGCCTCATTACCGGCCTGCCCGCCGAGATGGCGCAGATTCCTTGGGACGGCCCTCGAGTCCGGATCATCGAGCATCAGGCGCATGCCCCGGGCCATGCGGCGCTGTTGATCGAGGAACGCGGGGTTCTCGTCGCCGGCGACATGCTTTCTGATGTCTTGATTCCGATGCTCGACCTGAACGACACCGTGGACCCGATCGAGGACTACCTCGCCGCGCTGCGGCTGCTCGAGGGCGTGGCGGGCGACGTCGATGTCTTCGTCCCCGGCCACGGGTCCATCGGCGGAGCCGGTCAGGTACACGCACGGATCGACCAGGATCGCGCGTACGTGCACGCCTTGCGTGACGCCGATGTTCTCAGCGACCCGCGGGTCGGCCCATCGGCCACGTACGGCAAGGATTGGCTGCCCGGCGTGCACGAACGGCAGCTGCAGCACCTCGCCCGAAGAAGAGAGCGCGAGGGGACGCCGGGATAGAGATGTCGATCGGCGCTGTGCGTTTGGAGCCCATCTGAGCTGCGGTTTGCGAGCGCGGTGTGCGCAGAATGTGCGCAGACTGCACAGAGTTGCGAGAGCATCCGCTCGCCGAGCACGCGGAGGCACTGCGGGATCGAGCCTGGCGCGAGGTGTTCGAGGCGCATCCGTCGGAGCTGTCGCGGCTGCGGGATCAACCGGGCGTTCTGCCGACGGGTGTCTCGGCGGCCGACCTCGTCGGGCTGGTCGGCGAGGCCCAGACTGGAGAGCTGTACGCGCCCGTGGCCGAGCGCGAGGCGATCGTGGCTGAGCACGCGCTGCTGCCCGGTGCGGGGGATGTCACGGCGCGGTGGGTACCGGACGAGGTGTGGGCGGCGCTCGAGCCGGTCGGCGGCATCGCGCCACGAGCGGCTGTGCTCATCGACCAGCGCGAGGGCGAACCACATTTCACTCACCCAGCCCAAATCATGGGGGGTCTCAGAATTTGTGTCGCTCAGCGGGCCCTCACGCACGCACCCCCGCAAATCCAGGGGGGTGAGCAGACTTTTGTTCGCCCGCGGCGAGGTTGCCA